>Ga0209254_10000053_pt1 | contig 67248 bp, 57 predicted proteins | sample FrelakmetDIP11DI_FD_187148 | JGI IMG/M metagenome (GOLD analysis project Ga0209254, IMG submission 187148) | Freshwater lake sediment microbial communities from the University of Notre Dame, USA, for methane emissions studies - DIP11 DI (SPAdes)... | ecosystem: Environmental > Aquatic >...
ACTTGAACCCACGACCTGAGGATTATGATGCCCCTGCTCTGCCAGCTGAGCTACCTCGCCATTTTGAGAGCGGCAGAATAGTACTACGCTCTGATTATTTTGTCAACTAAATTTCCCGGTCGATAATATAGCAAGCTAATTCTTCAAGAGCCTTTCTTTCCGTCGATTCTGGAAGTTTTATTAACGCATCTAATGCTTTCTGAATGGAAAGTCGTGCTTCAGTAAGTGACATATCAATTGCACCACTTTCCCTTATCGATGTAAGCAACCTGCCTAAACATTCCTCATCGCAAAAACTCGTTTGAAGAATATTTTGCATATCCAAATCTGCAGGATGGTTTTCTAGATAGTATAAAACCGGAAGCGTAATCAATCCTTGCCGAAGATCGCTGGCTACTGGCTTTCCCATCGTTGTTTGTTCACTTGTAAAGTCAAGAATATCATCGATAATTTGGAATGCCATTCCAATATTATAGCCATAATCTTTTACTATGCTTACGATATTTTCATCTGCATGGCTTAGAATTGCAGCTGTGGTAGTCGATGCTTCAAATAAAGATGCGGTTTTCGCGTAGATCCGACGGTAATAATCATCACGGTTTGCTACCCATCGACTACTAAACAGCTGATTTATTTCACCATTCACAATAGTTGCAAGCGTCGATGCAAAAATCTGCATTACTTCAACCGACCCTGTGTCAGCAGCTAATTTAGCCGCCTTTGAAAATATAAAATCACCCGTTAGAACTGTTGCTGCAGGTGACCATTGAGCATTAAGGGTTGGTATACCCCGCCTTATCATCGCTCCATCGATCAAATCATCATGAACAAGGGTTGCTGTATGCAGGGATTCGATCGCAGCTGCAAGCGTTGCTAACTTATCTGCATCTGCACCGAGCATTTTCCCGGTTAGTAGAGTCACAACAACCCGAATTCGCTTACCGCCTGAGCCAAGTAAATGATGTAATGCAGCAGCTACTGCGGCATGGTGTCCGTCTGCTTGGGAACGCATACGTTCTTCAACAAGTTTTACCTGGTCTTCTATTGGAGTTATGAAGGATGTATCAATCAAAGAGTTTCTCTCCATCCAAACAGCCTGTCTGCCTCGGCTGTAGTGACTTTTGCGATTTTGTCCAATGAATCTTCTTTTAATTCCGCGATTTTTTCTGCTATTATTCTAACATTAGCTGGTTCATTTCGCTTGCCCCGATAAGGATGCGGTGTTAAATATGGGGCGTCGGTTTCAATTAATAACTTATCGACTCGATGAAATCTAACGATTTCTTGAAGTAACTGAGAATTATTAAAAGTTATGGGCCCGGTTATTCCAATCTTAAAATTATATGAAACAATTTCTCTAGCAAAATTTATGTTTCCAGAAAAGGAGTGCATAACACCTGGATGCTCAACCAATCTACTTCGATCATCATTTAGGCCTTTATACCATTCTTGAATTATTTTAAGAATATCATCTGATGCTTCACGATTATGAATGATGACAGGCTTCCCTAAGTCTGCAGCTAATTCTAATTGCTTTTTAAAAATGACTTGTTGTTGTGTTTTTGGAGTTTGATCTCGATAATAATCTAACCCTATCTCTCCAATTGCCACTACCTTTCTTTGTAAAGCGATCATCCGAAGCTCTTCGTAGGATTGACTTGTCCAGGTATAACCCATGTTGGGATGTATACCAATGGACGCATAGACATCGTCATAAACATCAGTAAAATCAATTGCAGATCGACTTGTCTCGATGTCAATCCCAGGGATTAAAATCCTATAGATACCATTCTCTCTTGCCCGTTCTACAACTTGTCTTCGGTCATTATCAAAAGTGTTAAAATTAAGGTGACAATGAGTATCAACAAGTTCTAACACTGGTTGATCACCATCTACTGGATACCTGCAATCCGTAGTCCATCATCCAGAATCTCTTTGACTTTGTCCTGTCTTGTCGTTTCACAATATACCCTCATTATTGGCTCAGTCCCAGAAAATCTGATCAGCAACCAACCTCCATCTTCTAAGTTGAACTTGAAACCATCGGTTGTATCCAGGTTTTTTACGCGTATACCACCGATAAAGGATGGATTTGCAGTAATGATGCTTTGTTCACGTGATTCTCTATCACCAGTGAATGGGGTATCAATCCTGTCATAATAATGAGGACCGACCTTTTTAAATAATGTCTCGATCAATTCTGAAGGTTTTTGACCTAACCGGACCATCATATCAAGGAAGTATAAACCAGCTAAAATCCCATCCCTTTCCGGTACGTGCCCCCGAAAAGCATAACCACCTGATTCTTCGCCACCCAACATTGCATTTGTTTCTAACATTTTTGGAGCGATATACTTAAAACCAACACCGGTTTCATAAACCGGAACATTGTATAAATCGCCAAGCTTTGTTAGCATATTCGTTGTTGATAATGTCTTTACGATCGGTCCGCGCTCTTTACGGACTTCAAGAAAATAATAGCCAAGCAGTCCGTATACCCTCAACTGATCGATAAACCGACCATTTTCATCTCCAATGCCAAGTCTGTCGGCATCCCCATCTGTAATAATCAGAACATCGGCATTACGCATTTTCGTTACATGTAAGCCAACATCAACATTAGGTGGTATTGGTTCAGGTCTTTTCATCTCTGGAAAAATCGGATTTCTCTGATTATGGATTTCCTCTACTTTTGTTTTTCCCCCATGAAGCAGATTGGGAAACCATCCAATTCCATTACCCCACATCGGTTCAATAATGATATTCAAACCGGCATCCTTGATTATATCGATATTTACCATGCGATGTATTTGATCGATGTATGCCTTATTTGGATCAAAAATGACAATTCTGGATTGGCTTACCCCCTCATCGAATACTACCCTGGATGCTTTTTCTTCTGAATCTGGAATATATGTTTCAATTTCCAACAATCCATCTGGGCCAATCGCACCTCCATGCTCATCTCGAACCTTAAAACCATTGTCGGTTGCAGGGTTATGAGATGCAGTAATATTTATAGCGCCAACTGCTTTCTTATTCAATACTGAATAAGAAATCACTGGAGTGGGGGTTGCTTTATCTGTAATGTAAACTCTTAAACCATTCGCTGCCAGCACCTCAGCCACAGAAATTGCAAAATTTTCAGAATGGAAACGCTGATCGTAACCAACAACCACCCATTCATTTTTTAAACCTTTATTCAACAAATAACGCGCAAAGCCTTGTGTACACCGTCGGATATTAGCAAAAGTATAATCTTCGGCTATCCTGCCCCTCCAACCATCTGTTCCAAAATGGATTTTCTCCACGGTTATGCCTCCAGATTACCCAATCTAAATCGAGATGTATTATATCAAGGGATATTAGAGAGCGGAATAGGTATGGTTGAGATGATATAATCGAAACTTGTAAATTTATTTTCCGGAGGAAATTTATGAATCTTCAAATATTACAAGATACCCTAAATTTATTAGAAGGAAGTTTGATTATTACCGATCAGGAAACAAAAATCACTGACCGAAATCGATTACAACAAAATATACATCGGTTAGCGGAACAGTCTTCACTCGCAATGAATCCTCAAAAAGGTGCTGCACAATATGTTATTCGAAGGGCAGCTTTAGAATTTGGTTCAATCCTTTCATCTATAAACGACTTCTATCTTGCACGTGGCAGAGGCGAAATTCCTTTAACTTTTACCGTTCCCGCGATGAATCTTCGTATGCTCACATTTGATTCAGCCAGGGCGGTATTCAGGGTTGCAAATGAAATGAAAGCTGGTGCGTTTATTTTTGAAATTGCTCGTTCTGAAATGGGATATACGGATCAGCGGCCTGCAGAATATACATCCAGCATTCTTGCAGCTGCAATTGCGGAGGGCTTTATTGGTCCAGTTTTTGTTCAGGGTGATCATTTTCAAGTCTCTGCTAAACGATATGCAGCGTCACCAGATTCAGAAATACAAGCATTAAAGGATTTGATTATAGAGGCAATCAGTGCTGGTTTTTATAATATTGATATTGATACATCAACGCTTGTTGACATTGCCAAATTGACGATTCCAGAACAACAAAGAATAAATTATGAACTTTCTGCAATGTTATCGGCATTTATCCGCGAAAATCAACCGGAAGGGATCCAAATATCCATCGGGGGAGAAATTGGTGAAGTTGGCAAAGATAATTCAACCGAAGAAGAGTTAAGAGCCTATATGGATGGTTATCGAAAAGAATTATCCAGGAATTCAACCAAGTTTATCGGTTTAAGTAAAATCAGTATCCAAACTGGTACTTCGCATGGCGGAGTTGTGCTTCCCGACGGCTCTATTGCTAAAGTAAATCTTGATTTTGGTATCTTGTTAAAACTCAGCCGTGCTGCTCGCTCAGTCTATGGTATGGGAGGGACTGTTCAGCATGGAGCATCAACCTTACCGGAATACGCATTCGGGAAGTTTGTTGAATCCGAAGCCATTGAAGTCCATCTGGCTACCAACTTTCAAAATATTATCTTCGATCATATGCCAGAAGGATTACGAGCAACAATGTACAATTTCCTTGATAAGAACAATACATCTGAACGAAAACCAGATATGACTGATGAACAGTTTTATTATAAAACTCGAAAGAACGCCATCGGTCCCTATAAAAAAGAGACCTGGGAGTTGCCAGTAATTAAAAAAGCTGAGATTACCTTTGCACTTGAAGAGCAATTCAGAAAACTATTTGTTTCTTTGGGTATGGATGGCACACGCACATTGATAGATGAAAAAATAGCACAGGTGAAGATCACTCCGGATTTAAAATACTATTTAGGTAAGTTTACAAGTGAAGATGGGGTATCTGACCTCGCTGATTAAATATGCCGGTATCCGAACAGGGAATAAATCTCAACCATTTCATGCTTATACCCCGGGTATTAATATTCCTCACCCGGGGTAACAGTATTCTCCTGCTCAAAGGCGCTAATGACAAACGACTATGGGCTGGTTTATATAATGGGATTGGAGGACATATTGAACAAGGCGAATCTATCATAGCTGCAGTAAACCGTGAATTACGCGAGGAAACTGGTTTAATATCTCAGCATATTTGGTTGTGTGGATTTATTACGATAAATACACAAACCAATCCAGGCGTGGTGATTTTTGTTTATAAAGGCGAATTGACAGGGGGTAATTTGATTTCTTCAAATAAAGGTCTTCTTAAATGGGTTGAGCAATCTCAGCTCATACACTTACCATTAGTTGGAGATCTTCCCACACTCCTTCCAAAAATTATAGATATGAAACAAGGAGATTTTCCTTTCTATGCTCACTCAAGTTACAATGAGCTTGGAAAAATCGTTGTTTCCTTCTTATAAATATAAAACAAACAACGGACATATATTCGATGTCTGCAGTTTGTTATTATGATTGATTATTTCTGTTTATTTTCGGAATGATCGTCCAACAAGAAATATCCCCATCACAATAAGCATAGTTGGCCATAAATAATTGATATATTGCTCTACCGAGATAAGGATTATTAACCCGATCAATCCTAATATACCTGCAGGTATCCAAGCCCAACGCATTTGGCCTATTGACGTAGGTAAAATCGCTACCAGGGCGAAGGTTAATCCAAGCCCCAGAAAGAAAATTCCGCCAGTAACAAACATTGTGGAATTTATTTCCATGTATGAAACAAGAGCAATTGTTGCGATAACACCAGCAGGAATAATCGACCACCAGTTAGAATGTTCAGCCAGATAAACAAGAAAAAAACTTAGTGAAATTCCACTTAGTATGATTGTCCCACTCAGGTTTCTTTCATTGAAACCTGGCAAAAATTCATTTAGTCCTATGATTGCTGAAATGCTTAATAATATTGTTCCGGGTATCAGCGCCCACCAATGCTCATGATTAGTCGAAAAAAAAGAAAGAAATAATATCGCAACAAACGCAGAGATTATAGTCCAGAATAATGCTCCTCCTTTGATTACCTCAAATGTGTCCAGAAGTAATAATATTCCGCCTATGACTAATACAAATCCCCAAAATATTCGTGAAGAAAGAATTTTCATAAACAAACCTCCAGGCTATTTCTTCTTATGAATCGTTTGGATTAATATCCATAAACCTCCAAGGATAATTAATACTGGCCAAAACTTATTAAATTGAGCCTGTCCCGAAAATATCATATAGAAAATTCCAAATAGTATTGCACTTATTAAGATCAGCCATAATCCTTCAATAAATCCATTTTTCTCGCGCCCACCCAATAAAGTTGATAATATTATTCCGATACCAACAAAACCTGGAATTAATGACCACAAGTAAGACCATGCAGCCCAATTACCAGTTGAATTTGTCCAATAAAGTAGTCCCCCGATTCCGCCCACAATACAAGCTGGAATACTCATACCTTGATTTCTTAATAATAAACCAAGTAAAAATAATAAAATCCCTATACCGATGATAATAACTGGCCATTGATACTCAATGATCATGATGTCATTCAATCCGGGCACCAGATCAAATTCTGAAACTAAAAACCAACCACCTATTAAGATTAGAATAATTCCAATGACTAGATCTGATCTTCTTGTTTTTGTCATACATCCTCCTTTGTTTATACCATGTGAATTATGTATTCAACCAAGACAATTAATTTTCTTTACTTCATCAATTCACTTCTATGTATATCTGCTGATTCCATTATTAAAGTATCTTTACAATATTTTTGTCAGATCAATTACAAATATCCTTTAATGCAACATCCAGTGTTGGGAATTTAAATTTATAGCCCAGATCAAGAAGTTTTTTTGGAAGTACTGTTTGACCTTCCACAACTAAATCAGCAACTTCACCCAAAGCAAGACGCATTAAAAAGGCAGGAATAGGTAAATAGTGTGGCTTTTTTAGTACTTTACTGATCGTTTTACCAAATTCGTTGTTGGTTATTGGATTAGGAGATGTAAGATTAAACACCCCAGATGCATCGTGATTTGAAATTATAAAACGGATTGCATTTACTTCATCGTCAATATGAATCCAAGACAAAACCTGATTCCCATCACCAACAGGACCACCGATGAACAACTTATACGGGAAAATCAATGGTCTTAATGCTCCACCATGGGCGTCTAATACCACACCACTCCGGATAACAACGCGTCTTACATCGCATTTTTCAACGTTTTTGCTAGATGCTTCCCATTGAATACTCAAATTCGCTAAGAAATCATTCCCAGGAGGCGATTCTTCAGCAAATTCATACCTGCGGTCTGTTCCATAATATCCAATTCCAGACGCCTGAACAAATATCTCTGGACGACTATCTGCTATTTCGATTGCCTTTGAAAGTATATTTCCGGAATTAACCCGACTTTGAAGCAATCGCTCCTTTCGTTCTTTTGTCCATCTCTGAGGGAATAAACCACCTCCAGAGATGTTTTCCCCTGCAAGATTTATCACCACATCCGATCTTTCTATTTCCTTTTCCCATCCAGTATCTAATATCCCATCCCATTTAACCTCCTTAACCACATTAGGTAGGTTAGATAAATTACCTGGTCTTCGGCTTAGAATGATTACATCATTTCCATCATTAACTAATGATTTTGATAACGCCCGCCCAATCATTCCACTTCCACCTGCTATGATTATGCGCATAATAGATTCTTTTTATCTTCAATGTTTCCGAGCTTACGATTGAAATCAATCAACAAAAGTAACAAACAAAGGTATATATTACCTTTATTATAGCATGCGAAGTATTTTCATCACTAATGATACAATAATCAGGATATTTCTCCGTTAATTTGAAGGTTTTAATGCTTAAAGAACTCTTCTTACTTGATCCAGACATTATTTATCTTAATCATGGTTCATTTGGCGCTTGTCCTAAACCCGTATTTGCTGAGTATCAAAGCTGGCAAAGGCGATTAGAATGGCAGCCTGTTGAATTCCTGGGAGTAGATTTGGATGATTATCTACTCCAAGCACGTCAAAATCTGGGCAGATATGTTAATTCCCATGAGAATAATATTGTTTTTATACCTAACGCCACACACGGTGTAAATATAGTAGCCCGCTCATTGAAATTTAATCCTGGCGATGAAATCTTGACCAGCAATCACGAATATGGTGCTTGTAATTTCATCTGGGAGTCTGTTTGTGAGAAGGATGGATCAGTATATAAGTGCCAGTCAATAACAGCACCTTTCATATCAGATGAAGAATTAATTAATCAGCTATGGCAAGGCGTGACACCAAAAACAAAACTCATTTTTATCAGCCATATCACCTCTCCGACCTCATTATTAATGCCCATTCAAATAATTTGCCAGCGCGCACGCCAAGCTGGTATTCTTACTCTAATCGATGGTGCCCATGCACCAGGACAAATCCCACTAGATCTAGACACCATCCAACCAGATTTTTATGTTGGGAATTGCCATAAATGGATGTTGAGTCCGAAAGGCGCGGGTTTTATCTATGCAAAACCTGAAGTGCAATCACTAATCGAACCACTTATTATAAGTTGGGGATATCAATCCAAGTTTGCTGTCCCTCGAGTTTCTACATTTGTTGATTTTCTCCAATGGCGTGGAACAAATGACCCAGCTGCATCGCTATCCGTCCCCACCGCGATAGAATTTATGAAATATCATCATTGGGACGATATACGGAAAAGATGTCATGGTATTTTATGTTTTGCAATAGAAGGAATCAGTGATTTTACGGGTTTAAAACCCCTTTACACATCAGATTCAGATTTGTTCAACCAAATGGCAACAATACCCATCCCTCAGATTAAAAACCTGCCAGAATTCAAGAATAAGCTATTATCGGAGTATAAGATCGAAATTCCATATATCGATTGGGAAAATCACCATTATCTACGATTATCGGTTCAAGGATATAATACTCTTGATGATATTAATCAATTAATAAATGCTCTAAAATCCCTCATCCCAACCACGTTGGCTTAAAGATTTATTATTAAATTATATTTATTCATTTTAAATTAATCAAATTATCAGAACACAATAAAATCTTCAATCAATTACATTAGTACTAATATATCTGTTGTCTTTCATGTTTCAAAATATTATACTGATAATCAATACCCCTAGTTTTTGATATATATACGAGCTATCAAAGGATTGCCAAGCGAAACATTTTATCTAGTTTAGTTTTGAAGGAAGCATTTGTTCAATGGATCAATCCCACAAATATACAATTAATTTTCAGCCAATTGGCAGACGTGTACTCACGGATCCACAATTGACGATTTTAAATGCTGCGCAAGACTCAGGTATAGCATTGGCATCTATTTGTGGTGGCGCTGGTATCTGCGATAGTTGTAAAATTCGCCTCATAAGTGGAAGTTTATCTGAAACTACGACAGAAGAGCAAACACTATATTCCGTTACTGAGCTCCAGGCAGGTTTTCGACTAGCATGCCAATCCTATCCACAAAGTGACATCACGATCGAGATTCCGCCCGAGTCTCTCACAGCTCCTCAAAGGCTTCAAATTGAGGGAATGTCTAATTTTGTTGATATAGATCCTTCAACGATTTCGATCGAAATAAAAATTCCAGAACCATCTGTCTTAGATTTACGCGCAGATAGCGCCCGCATTAAAGACACTCTGATTAAAAATGGAATGTCTTCTCCTGTAAATATCACCCTTCCTTTGCTGGATACGATGTCTCCCATTTTGCGTAGTAATAATTGGCACGCAAACATGGCTATGCGTAAAAACGAATTGGTTGCTATTTTACCTTTAGGGTCTCCGCTATTAGGTCTTGCAGTCGATGTCGGTACAACAAAACTAGCAGTTTACCTTTGTGACCTTGCCACAGGTACAATCCTGGCTAAATCTGGTGCGATGAATCCTCAGACCGCATTCGGTGAAGATGTCATTAGTCGGATCAGTTATTCGAATATTATTCCAAATGGTCATCTAATCCTTCAGGGTAGATTGATAGAGACTTTAAATACGGTTATCGATGAATTATGTACGGTTGCCGGTAAAAACAATCCATCCATCAATCCTCAGCAAATCGTCGAAGCAGTAGTTGTTGGTAATACTGCAATGCATCATTTGTTTGCCGGTTTGCCCGTTCATCAATTAGGTGTTGCTCCATACGTCCCGGCTGTTAGTGAACCTTTGGAACTCTACGCTCACCATATTGGCTTAAACATATCTCAAGGAGCTAAAATACACCTGCCATCCAATATCGCCGGGTATGTTGGTGCAGACCATGTTGCTATGCTTTTAGCAACTGGAATGGATTCTGCTAGTAAAACGACCATCGCTCTTGATATAGGGACAAACACTGAAATTTCATTATCGTATAACAACAAGCTATTTTCATGTTCGTGTGCATCAGGACCAGCATTTGAAGGAGCACACATTCAGGCTGGGATGCGAGCTGCACCTGGCGCAATTGAACGCGTCCAAATGATCCAAGGAAAATTACATATACAAACAATCGACAATCTCGATCCGATTGGTATATGTGGCTCTGGTATCCTGGATGCAATTGCCTGCATGCGTGAAAATAGAATTATTGATCACCGAGGCTCATTCATACCCACCCATCATGCCGTTCGGAAAACTGATATTCAAAGCGAATTCGTCCTCGTCGACCATCAAAAAAGCGGAAATGGTCGAGATATCGTCATTAATCGCAAGGATATTAATGAAATCCAACTTGCCAAAGGTGCAATTCGAACGGGAATTGAGGTATTACTGGAATCTGCTGGAATAAAAGCAGAATCAGTTGAAGATTTTATAATTGCCGGTGCTTTTGGTACTTATATAAACATCCCAAGTGCTATTCAGATTGGAATGTTTCCATCACTTCCATTAAATCGGTTCCAGCAAGTTGGTAATGCTGCAGGAGCAGGTGCTAGACAAATACTGCTGTCGATGAAATTACGACACCTGGCTGAAGATTTAGCCAAACGCTCTAATTATGTTGAGTTATCAAATTATCCAAACTTTACCGATATTTTTTCTAAATCATTATTCTTATAATAGGAAAGACCTGGAATTATCTATCACAGGTCTTTCCTATTATTGTTTTCCTGACAGACATTCCAATAACCTCTCCCATATTTATCAAAATCCATCCATAATTATTAAATTCTTGATTAAAGCCAAGACATCGAAAAATCCTAAGATAATTCCTTTAGCAAGGCTATAGTTTCACGTTTTCCACCCAGCCCATTTTCACCACCTGGACCAACACAGGATGGACATCCATCCTCACATCCACAAGCTTCTACTAATTCTCGCCCTCTTCTTAAAAGCTCATCATGGATTTCATATAATTTTTCCCCTAAACCAATTCCTCCGGGAATTAAATCGTAAAGAATAAAAGCAGGTTTGCCTTCTGCCAGAGGAGATTGGGGATCGGAATGGATGCCCAGGTCGCCGATATCACACATCAAAAATAGTGGTGCCAAATTCCCTATGGTAAATGCTAATCCTGCTAAACCACTCCTGATGCGGACGGCTATTTCTACTTTTCTGTGGCATGAATTACATAAGGTAATTAAATTCAATAATTGATTAGCTTGTTCGGTTGAATCAAACAATCGAAATGGTGCTTTATGGTGTACATGATGCTCCTTAACTCCTTCCGGTTCACCACACAATTGGCAACGAAACATATCCCGGGTACGGGCGAGTTCACGTTGCCTCGACCAATTTGGTCCATAATCGTTCGGAGCATTCTTCCATAAACCTTCATCCTTCAATTTTTCTACAGTATTATTGGAAAGAGCTAACCAATATCCAGTTGTTAGTAATTCAGATGGTGGTAAATCTAAGCTTTCTATACCCAAAGTTTCATTCGTATGCCAGCGGATTTTTCGAAAACCAATCACCTTTGTAGTAACCTGGATTTCGCCATATGCTTTTTCACCACCTCGAACGACTTCCTGGTACATCTTTTCGACTTGCTGTACATTCACTTCGCGACTTGGTTCCGTATAGTAATCTACCGCTGACGGTTCAAGGCTTGCAATGTGATTCTCCAAATCAAGATTCTTAACCAAATAATTGGTTCCTTCGTGCATATAAATTGCACCTGGGTGTGTCATCCACATGGAGCTAGGACCATCCACCTCTCCAATCGTCTGCAAAGAAAACCCTTTTGAGCTGTCAATGACCGGCACCTGTAACAAGACACGGTCAGTTGAAACACTTCGTAGCGAAACATTTTGTGCAGGGTATTTATCTGCCATCCAAAAATATTTATTCCCAGACCGATATAAGACGCCTTCTTCTAGCAGGAATTCCAAAATTTCTCTCAGCATAGAAACATCAACCGAGCCAAAGGTTTCCCCGATCTGCAACGGAAGTTCGAAAGCAGCACATCGTATATGACCAAGTAAAATAAGTAAATTTTCAGGATTTATCATCCCATTTTCAGGAGAATGTCCAAAAAAATAATCGGGGTGTTGTGCTAAATATTGGTCCAATGGACTTGGAGAAGCTACAAGGACTGCCAGAGAAGATTTATCACCCCGTCCTGCTCTACCTGCTTGCTGCCAAGTTGCCGCAATCGTTCCGGGATACCCAATCATTAAAGCAGCATCCATATTTCCAATATCGATCCCAAGCTCAAGAGCATTGGTCGCCACAACTACTCGAACTTTTCCTGAGCGCAGCCCTTCTTCGATTTTTCGTCGTTGTCCAGGGAGATATCCAGACCTATAACCTCGTATGATCTCATCTGCTTTCAGCTCCTGATATTCAATCCCCATTGAAATATTATTGACCCTTTCCCTCAAATAGGTTAATATTATTTCTACAGTCCTCCTTGCCCGGCTGAATACAATCGTTTGAATATTGTTTGACAGTAAATCCTCTGCCAGGCTTACTCCTGCCTGGATGGCACTTCTCCTCAATCCAAGACTTTTATCGATAATGGGTGGGTTATAAATTAAAAAATGCTTCTCACCCTTCTGCGATCCATCTATATCGATTAATTCAAGGGGTAAATTAATTAACTTCTGCCCAAGCTCAGTCGGATTACCAATGGTTGCAGAGGTTAATACGAATTGTGGAGTTGCCCCATAGAATTTAGCAATTCTTTGGAGCCGGCGGATCACGTTTGCTACATGTGATCCAAAAACCCCTCGATAAGTATGAATTTCATCGATAACTACGAAATGTAAGCCTCGAAAGAATTGTGCCCAGCTTGTGTGATGAGGCAAGATTCCAGTATGTAACATATCTGGATTTGTAAGGATCAAACGGGCTTTACTCCTTATCGAAGAACGGAAATATATAGATGTATCACCGTCGTATATGGCGAATTTTAAGGGGTTCCCTACTTTCGAATGAGGACTAACTAATTCAAAGGAATCATCAATTTTAGATAATAGTGAATTAAGAACAGAGAATTGATCTTGTGAAAGCGCTTTTGTCGGAAATAAATATATGGCAGTTGCTTCATAATTATTCAATAAAACATTCAACACAGGCAGGTTGTAACATATAGTTTTTCCACTGGCAGTTCCAGTTACAACAATAACATTTTTTCCTTGTTCGATCGCTTTCCATGTATCAAATTGATGAGAGTAAAGGGATTGGATACCACGATTTTCTAGAGCCTCTCTTAGAGAAGGATGAACACGCTCTGGAAATGGTAATAACTGGGACTTTTGCCCGGGAATGGTATGCCATTTAATTAGGTTTGGACCGATCTCTGGATCTGCTCTCCAATGGGCTAGTAAAGAATTAAGTGTCATATAACTAGTATTATACTCAACCCGAGTTTAATACACTCGCAGGCGGTATAATTGGTGTCAATGAGTAATTCAACAACTCTTCGCTGGGGTTTATTGGGAACAGCTCGAATTAATCGTGCGTTAATCGAGCCGATAAAATTATCCAAGAACAGTATTTTGGGCGCTGTAGCAAGTCGTTCCAAATCTAAAGCAGAAGATTATGCGAACACCTGGGGTATTCCTCGCTACCACGCAAGTTACGAAGAATTATTATCAGATCCAGAAATTGATGTGATTTACAACTCCTTACCAAATAGTTTACATGCTGACTGGTCTATTAAAGCTATGGAGCAAGGTAAACATGTCTTATGCGAAAAGCCAATCTCAACCAGTATTCGAGACATGGACGAGATAATAGCTACTACAAATAAAACAGGAATGGTCATTGCTGAAGCATTCATGTACAGGCACCATCCCCAAACCAGCTTGGTGAAGCATATGATCGATGCTGGTGAGATTGGTAAACTTCAGATGATTCGTGGATCATTTTGTTATACCAATACCCGTTCTGAAGATCCCCGCTTTGATCCTGACCTGGGCGGAGGCAGCTTGTGGGATGTAGGATGTTACCCTATCAATTACACTCGTTTTATCACAAACGATGAACCTGATGAAGTATTTAATCATCAGATAACTGGTCCAACAGGGATCGATTTGTTATGTGTCGGACAATTATTTTTTTCAAGTGGGATAATATCTCAATTTGAATGTTCTTTTATATCTCCATTTAAGGCGTTGATGGAATTTACCGGAGATAAAGGCCGACTAATTGTCCCAGAGCCGTATAAACCAGGGATTAAACCAAATCTAATCTTCGAAATTGATGGGCAGCAAAAATCATTGAAAATTAAAGGCGCTAAGTTATATCAAGGTGAAGTTGAAGATATGGAAAATGCGATATTAAAAGGTATTTCTCCTCGAATCAGCCTTGAGGACAGTAAAGCCAACATCGCTGTAATCGAAGCATTATATAAATCAGCCCGACTTGCCAAAGCTATAAATATTTAACTATCATTCTAGCTATAGGAATATATGCTATGATTTTTTATAATAAAGAAGCAACACGGGTAAAAGTAATATCGGGAGTAACTCGGAAGACATTGGCGCAAAGCCAAATATTAATGTTATGCGAATTTACATTTGATGCACATGTCACCATTCCAATACACACACATCCACACGAGCAGGTCGGTTACGTGGTAAAGGGACACGTGGAAATGACGATAAATGGTAAAAAATATGAATTGAATGAAGGTGATTCGTACTTTGCACCTTCTAATATTCCACATGGTGTATACACTTTGGTAGAGTCAAAAATTATTGATTCATTTTCTCCTCCTCGGGAGGATTATCGATGAGTATCCTGGTTACAGGTGGTGCTGGTTTTATCGGAAGCCATACTTGTGTCGAGCTACTTCAGAATGGGTATGAGGTAATTGTTGTTGATAATCTTTGCAATAGTAAAGAGGAATCTCTCCGTAGGGTGCAGGATATTACTGGGAAAAGCATATTATTTTATAAAGTTGACCTCCTCGATCAAATGCATTTAGAGGAGGTGTTCCAAAATCATCAAATTCAATCTGTCATCCACTTTGCTGGATTAAAATCGATGGGAGAATCAGTAAAAATCCCTTTACGATACTTCCACAATAACATTACAGGTACGCTTATCTTATTGGAAGTAATGAAAAAAATTCATACCAAGAATATCGTCTTCAGCTCATCAGCAGGAGTATATGGAGATGTTAAAAATGTTCCTATTCTTGAAGAAGCTCCTCTTTCGGTATTAAATCCATATAGTAGAACCAAATTAATGATAGAAGAGATCTTGCACGACGTAATCATTGCTGATCCAGAGATGAATATTGCTATATTACGATATTTTAATCCTGTCGGAGCACATCCCAGCGGGCAGATTGGGGAAGACCCTAATGACATCCCAAATAATCTTATGCCATATGTTTCCCAGGTGGCGGTGGGTAAGCTTCCATTTGTACGTGTCTGGGGAAACAATTATCCGACCCCAGATGGTACAGGGATTCGCGATTATATTCACGTCATGGATCTTGCTGCTGGTCATATTAAAGCTTTAACAAAACTTGACCAAAATCCTGGTCTTATAACCTACAATCTGGGTACTGGGAGAGGATATAGTGTTATTGAAGTGATTACTGCATTCGAAAAAGCCTGTCAGCACACAATTCCATACAAGATTATGGAACGTAGGCCAGGTGATGCAGCCATATCATATGCTGATCCGACGAAAGCTAATCTGGAATTAAATTGGTATACACAAAAAAATCTGGAAGATATGTGTAAGGATGCATGGCGATGGCAATCACAAAATCCATCGGGTTATCCATAATTTATAGTATATATAATTTTAATGATGGTACATAAATGTTAAATAGAATCGTTAAAATATTTTTTATTTTATTTGGTGTCGGTAATGTTCTGTTCCAATTATTCCAGCGGGTTCCTTATGGTCGGGTTCATACTAATCCACCGGTAATAAGCGAACCACACTGGGACAGCCAACAAACAAGGGATCTTGCGAAAAGGGTTTGTTTTGACTGCTATAGTAACAAAACCATCTGGCTAATGTATTCTAATGTTGCCTTTATCTCCTGGTTTGTATATAGAGATGTTGCCGAAGTCAGACAACAATTTAATTTTTCTGAATGGCAAATATCATATTTAATGGATGCAGAAGAATTTATAGAAATAATCAATAAAGGAGATGATACTCCATTTCATAACCTTTTAATGCATCCCGATGCCAGGCTTACAACTGCATGAAAACACAGTTAATCAATAGTTTTTCAGCCAGTGTAAACTACTAGTTTTGGGAGTTCCATGGCAAAATATATAGCGGCGATTGATCAGGGTACCACCAGTACGCGCTGTATTCTTTTTGATCACAGCGGAACCATTGCATTTTCTGCTCAGAGGGAGCATTCTCAACTTTACCCTAAAGCTGGATGGGTAGAGCATGACCCTCTTGAGATATGGCAACGAACTCAAGAGGTTATTCAAGAAATTGTAGCTAAATCTGGCGTTCAACATGGTCAGATCGCAGCAGTAGGCGTTACTAACCAACGTGAAACAACGGTTATATGGAATCGAAATACAGGAAAACCTTACTACAATGCAATCGTTTGGCAGGATACACGAACTAAAGAAACTTGCGACCTACTTGCCCTTGAAGGAGGTCAGGATCGTTTCAGACCTAAAGTAGGATTACCGCTTACGACATATTTTTCAGGTCCAAAGATTACTTGGTTACTTGAAAACATTCCACAATTACGAACTGCTGCTCAAAATGGTGATGCCATTTTTGGAAATATCGACAGTTGGCTTATTTGGTGGTTAACAGGTGGTCCAGATCATGGCATTCACATTACTGATGTCAGCAATGCAAGCCGTACAATGCTTATGGATTTGGAGACCTTAAACTGGGATCTCGAGATATTGAGTACCCTAAACATCCCAAGCAGTTTATTACCAAGAATTCTTCCATCCAGTTTTTCACAATCATACGGAACAACCATAAAAAATGGACCATTTGGCGATAGCATACCCATCTGTGGAGACCTTGGTGACCAACAAGCCGCCTTGGTTGGTCAAACCTGTTTTAATATTGGCGAGGCAAAAAATACCTACGGCACAGGCTGTTTCTTACTCTTGAATACTGGTAGCAAGATCATTCAATCTCATCATGGATTATTAACTACGGTTGGTTACAAATTGGATGATAAACCCCCAATATATGCCCTGGAAGGTTCTGTTGCTGTCACAGGTGCTCTTGTACAATGGCTCCGTGATAATCTTGGTTTCTATAATAATTCTGCTGATGTCGAAGAGTTGGCAATAAGTGTTGAAGATAATGGCGGGATTTATTTTGTTCCTGCTTTCTCAGGTCTATATGCACCGTACTGGCGTTCAGATGCACGCGGAATAATTGTTGGCTTGACTCGTTATATTACCAAAGGCCATATTGCACGGGCTGCTCTCGAAGCAACTGCTTACCAAACACGAGAAATCCTGGATGCCATGAAAGAAGATTCCAGTGTCGGGTTGACAAGCCTGAATGTTGACGGAGGAATGGTTTTCAACCAGCTCCTGATGCAGTTTCAAGCAGATATGTTGGGTGTGCCAGTCGTGCGCCCACAAATTTCAGAAACAACTGCATTGGGTGCTGCATACGTAGCAGGGTTAGCAGTTAGGTTTTGGGATGGTCTGGATGACTTGCGTTCTAACTGGAAGATTAGTCAAATTTGGAAACCTCAAATGGAGAAAAATCAACGTGAGAAATTATTTAAAGGATGGTTAAAAGCAGTTGAACGTACGTTTAATTGGCTGGATGATTGATGCCATCTAGTAATCTCTTTTTATTTCTTAACTTCATTTATACTTTAAGGCAAATCCATGCGTCATATTAATACAGATATCCTGGTAATTGGTGGTGGAGCTACTGGCACAGGAATTCTCCGCGACCTTGCTATGCGTGGATTTAAATGCCTATTGGTAGAAAGACGGGACCTAGCGTATGGAACTACCGGACGATATCACGGTTTGCTTCATAGTGGAGGAAGATACGTTGTTAAGGATCCTTTGGCTGCTAAGGAATGTATTCAGGAAAATCAGATTCTCCGGAGGATTATGCCAGATTGTATTGAAGATACTGGTGGATTTTTTGTCCTTACATCTTTTGATGATCTATCGTACGTCCCATTATTCCTTGGAGGTTGCCGGATAGCAGGAATTCCAACCGAGCATGTAGAAATAAGTCAAATGCTAAAGGAAGAGCCGATGCTTGATCCAAAGATTCAGCAATGTTTTCGTGTCCCAGATGCATCTGCTGATTCATTCCTTGCATCAGATTTAAATGCTGAGTCTGCCCGTCAACATGGCGCGATAGTTTTAACCTATCATGAAGTAATAAGCCTTTCTACGAGTTCGGAATCATCATCCAGTACATTGCACGTTAATGGCGTTATATGCCATGACCTGGTTAGAGACGATGATTTAATGATCGATGCCAGCCTTGTGGTAAATGCGTCAGGAGCGTGGGCAGGAAAAATTTCCAAGATGGCTGGATTAAATCTGTCTATGGTACCTGGAAAAGGAACCATGTTGGCATTAAATCACAGGGTGGTGAATACGATCATTAATCGATGCAAATTGCCTTCTGATGGGGATATCCTGGTTCCAGCCCATACTGTCGCTGTAATAGGCACCACAGACATCAAGGTTACTGATCCAGACACTTACTCAATTGAGCCTTGGGAAATTCGATTGATGATGGACGAAGGGGAGAAAATCATCCCCCTTTTCAAACAATTCCGAGTATTACGCGCTTGGGCGGGCATAAGACCACTAATTCAATTAGAAACAAAGGATAGTAACCGGGATATCAGCCGTGCATTTTCTTTGATAGACCATGCAGAACGTGATGGCACCGAAGGATTTATCACGATAACAGGTGGGAAGTGGACTACATACCGTAAAATGGCAGAAGCAACTGTCGATAAAGTATGTGAAAAACTAAAAACTAATCGAAAATGTTGTACTCATCTCGAGAAATTACCCTCAATAATTGAAACAAAAAAGTCACAACATTACCAGGGTACACGATTGGAGAAGATTGAGGCTGAAACAAATTATGGCAGGCTGGTCTGTGAATGTGAGCTTACCACACGAGATGAGATAGAACAGGCAATCATGCATTCAAATGCGGTCACCCTCGATGATATTCGCCGGGATCTGCGCCTCGGAATGGGACCATGCCAAGGAGCCTTTTGCACGATTCGCACAGCTGGAATACTTCATGAACTCAGACACCCTCCCATCGAAGAGATTAACGCATCCTTGAGAGATTTTCTTGAAGAACGTTGGAAAGGTGTATTGCCCGTTTTATGGGGTCACCAGTTACGCCAGGAACGGCTGAATGAATATATCTATATTAACTGTTTAAATACAAATCATTTACCAGGAGAATCTAGATCAAGATTCTCGAGCGAAAAGTACGATAAACCTACCAGCAAAATTTCCGAACAAGCATCACGACCTCTAAAAACAAATTCCACACCGGTTGTAAATTTGAATTCTCAGCAAATTGATGTAGTGGTCGTTGGGGCAGGATTATCTGGGTTGTTTTCAGCTTGGCAGGCATGTACCAAGGGTATAAAAACTAAAATCATCACAAAAGGATGGGGAACGCCTTATTGGAGCACAGGCTGTATCGATATATTGGGATATTTGCCTTCAGACTATAAAACCAGGGTATCCTCTCCCATGAATTCCTTTGACGAGTTTGTTAAGACAAATCCCAAGCATCCCTATGCTCTTATTGGATTCAATGATCTTGATATGGCACTTAGATCATTCATGAATTTATGTCAAGAATATGGATATCCCTATTATGGTTCATTAAATTCTAATTATATGTTGCCAACAGCCTTGGGATCAATTCGGCCGACATGCCTGGCACCTGGGTCAATGATAGCTGGAGATTTACGAATTCGGACTCCGATGTTGATTGTTGGATTTAGCCAATATCTTGATTTTTCACCCGGATTAGTTGCAGATAATTTAAATGCACAAGGGGTACACGCTAAAGAATTTTCTTTGGATCTATTATCTTTACGAAATCGAAAATTCATATCTGCGATGGTTTTGGCACGTTTATTTGATAATCCTGATTTTTGCACTGAAGTTGTTGCTGCATTGAAACCCAGGCTTGGCAATGTCGCTCGAGTTGGCTTTCCTGCAGTCCTTGGCTTACTCAATACGCCTGATGTGCTCCGCCAGCTAGAAGAACAATTAGGGTTACCTGTGTTTGAAATTCCAGGTTTACCTCCATCTATTCCTGGAATTCGTCTTCATAATTTATTTGCATCAGCCATCCAAAATCTTCACGGGTCCATCAATAATGGTATGTCAGCTACATATTCCCTAACCCAGAGCAAAATCGTAGTAGCGGTAATCAGTGAAGCAGCAGCAAAACTTATCGCACACCCGGCAAAGCATTTTATTCTTGCAACTGGGGGGATTCTTGGTGGCGGCATTATCGTCACTAACGACGGCTATGCGCAAGATACGGTTTTTAATATACCCATTGAGATTCCTCCATCTCCATCCGATTGGTTTTATGATCAATTTTTATCGACCGAGAGCCATCCTATCCATACCAAGGGTCTTCAGATTGATTTAGCTTTTCATCCAATTGACAAAGAAGATCAACTCATCTATCAAAACTTATATGCGTCTGGTAGTATCATAGGAAATTGTGATCCCATTCGAGAGTGTTCTGTGGAAGGAATTGGCTTAGCATCGGGATACAAAATTGTCGAGAGCATTTCCAAAGGACATATGACGTGATTCCCCACCCATCGGTCATAATTTCATCTGCGGTAGGAAACCATCTGCCACCCGAATTCACTCTCGATCAATGTATCAAATGCAATATTTGCACGACGGCATGCCCTGTTTCGTCGGTAACAGATCTATTTCCTGGACCAAAGTATGAAGGACCACAGGCTGCACGTTTCCGCGGTGCAAGTCAACCAACTCCTGATATATCGGTGGATTACTGCAGTGGTTGTCGTATTTGCAATATGGTCTGCCCAACCGGAGTAAAAATCGCTGAAATTAATGCTCGTGCGAAAGCTGATATTGTAACGAATGGAAAGATCCCATTAAAACTTAGATTACGTAACAACCTACTTGCTAGGTCCGAATTGCTAGGTAAGGTTGCGCATCCCATTTCAAGATTAGCAAATATTGCCCTAAATCTAAATTCAGCACGCTGGTTTGCAGAGTTTGCTCTTGGCATCCATCATTCTGCACCATTACCAAAATTTAGTAATCAGTCTTTTACTGACTGGTATCATAAACATCCCAAACCTTTTCGTTCAACTCGAAAAGTTGTTTATTTTCATGGTTGTTCTACGCAATATTATGAACCAAGAATTGGCCGAGCAGCAGTTCAGGTCTTAGAAACCAATGGATTCGAGGTTATCGTTCCACCCCAAAATTGTTGCGGATTACCATTGTTATCTAATGGTGAATTCAACGCAGCCCGGAAATATCATAAAAACAACGTCAAACATCTGGTTGAATATGCTCGTCAAGGGATACCGATTGTGGGTACTTCGACAAGCTGCACACTTACCCTCAAGGAAGAAGCCCCCGATTTATTGGATATGCATGATGAAGATACGCAGCTTGTCGCGGTAAACACCTATGACTTCAATGAGTTTTTACTTCTGCTTTTTAATGAAGGAACTCTTAACCTAAATTTCAATCCGATACCATTAACCCTTGGTTATCATATCCCATGCCAATATCGTGCCCATCGCATCGGAAAACCAGGTATGGGTATCCTGAATCTGCTACCAGAACTTACCATTGTTGATACCCATGCAGCTTGTTGTGGAATTGCCGGTACCTATGGATACAAAAAAGAAAAATATGAAATATCGATGGAAGTCGGATTACCTTTATTTAATTTCATTAAAAATGATTTAGTCAATAGCCCATTCTTGTTATGTGATAGTGAAACTTGTCGCTGGCAAATTACATACGCCACTGGTAAACCTGCAATTCACCCGGTTGAATTGCTTGCGAAATCATATGGATTACCGATTGAAGGTGTTCTTAATACTATCTAGTTTGAAGGACTTTATTGTTTAAGAATCCATTCCGGTTATTAAAAGAATATCCCAGACAATTCAGGCTAATGTTTTATGGAATGCTGATCAGCACGATCGGTTCTAGCATGATATGGCCATTCTTAATGATATTTGTCCGCGAGCGTGTAAATATGCCCTTGACTCAGGCTGCTAGCCTGATGACCATCAATGCAGCTGCAGGTATAATTGCCGCGTTTATTGCAGGACCCATCACTGACCGGGTAGGACGAAAATGGGTTATGGTGATCAGCCTGGCTGGTAATGGTGCCGTGTACTATTTTATGACCAATGCGAACAGTTTCCTTAGTTTCGCAATCCTGATGGCTCTTAGTGGTACTTTCAATCCCCTTTACCGTGTAGGTGCGGATGCAATGCTGGCTGATCTGATTCCTTCAGAAAAAAGACCAGATGCATATGCTATGATACGCCTAAGTAACAATGCCGGAATTGCTATCGGACCAATGATTGGCGGATTTCTTTCATCAATTTCATATAGTATTACCTTCTTTATGGCAGGCACGGGGATGGTTGTCTACAGTTTATTGATGGCTTTCTTTGCAAAAGAGACACTACCCAAACAAGCCTCAACAGAAGCACATCTCAATACAATTAGTGGATACTTACTTATTTTTCGTGATACAAAATTCCTTTCTTTTATTGGTGTATTTGTCCTACCTCAAATGTGTGCAGTGTTGATATGGATTCTTATGCCGGTCTATGCAAACGGCATCTATCAAGTCCCTGAAAGCTTATATGGATTCATTCCCACCACCAATGCATTAATGGTTGTCTTTTTACAAGTTTTTGTAACTCAGAAAACTAAGATTTATCGTCCATTGCCCGTTATGGCAATTGGTACAGTGTTCTTTACGTTGGGTGTTGGAAGCGTAGCATTCGGTCATTCTTTCATTGGATTTTGGATAAGCATCGTGATCATGACCATTGGGGAACTGATATTAATGCCCACCGCTTCTGCGTATGTTGCAGAATTGGCACCTCCAGATATGCGTGGTAGGTATATGAGCATTGCAGGTTTAACCTGGAGTGCAGCAGCAGGAATTGCTCCCCTCATGGGCGGTTACCTGAATGACAATGTCTCACCAATTGCCACATGGTTTGGTGGATTCTTGGTTGGTATCCTTGGAGTCCTTGGCTTTCTATACTTATCTAAAATAGAACAAGGTATAAAAACAGTTGTTTACACAGAATAAATAATCAAAATGGATTAAAATGTCATAATTATATATAGCGAACCAATAAGAGGTGGATTATGAAATCATCATCACGATATCCCTGGGTCGTTGTAACAATCTTCTTTTTCTTCACTCTCCTCCATCAAGCAGATAAACTATTGATCGGTCCATTAACTGAAAATATTATCAAAGATTTTAAAATTACAAACACACAAATGGGTGCTGTATCCACGGGAGCATTGATTGTAGGAGCAATATTTTATCCATTATGGGGTTATTTATATGATCGATACTCCCGCCCAAAGTTGCTTGCCCTGGCATCATTCATCTGGGGTTCCACCACCTGGCTTAATGCAATTGCTCCAACATACTCAGCGTTTCTGGTGACGCGATCATCAACAGGTATCGATGATTCAAGCTACCCTGGACTCTTCAGTCTGGTTTCGGATTATTTTGGACCCAAAGTAAGAGGGAAAGTTTATGGGTTACTACAGTTTGCCCAGCCCCTCGGTTATCTACTGGGTATGGTGCTTGGATTGCTCCTCGGTGGCGTGATTGGTTGGAGAGGCGTATTCTATATCACAGGTTCGCTTGGGATCGTAATAGCAGCGGTGATTTTCTTTGGAGTCAAAGATGTACCCCGAGGACAGAGTGAGCCTGAGATGGCTGAATTTGACGTACAGGGACATTATCAGTTTAATTGGAATACTGCTAAAGATTTATTTAAAAAACCAAGCTTACTTTTACTTTTTGTCCAAGGCTTTTTTGGTGTCTTCCCATGGAATGCAATATCTATTTGGTTCTTTTATTACCTTGGGTCGGAACGTGGTTTCGATCCTAATACCCAGTTGATCGTCATGGTTATTGCAGTTCTGGTACTGGCTGTTGGATACCCTATTGGAGGCAGCCTTGGAGATTTCTTCTTCAAACGAAACAAACGCGGTCGATTGATCGTATCCATGATAGGTGTGTTTTTAGGAGCAATATTTCTTTATTTCACCCTCAATGTTCCTGATGAGAATGTTTTATTATTCACAGTCCTGTTAGGCTGTACCGCGCTCTTTATGCCTTGGGCAAGCCCAAATGTGATTTCAACAGTTTATGATATAACCCTTCCTGAGGTCCGCAGTACTGCGGTATCAATTCAATACTTTATTGAATCATCCGGAGCAGCTGCAGCACCATTTATTGTTGGACTAGTTTCTGATCAAACATCTCTAAAAAATGCCTTCCTCTTAATATGTATCTCCACATGGTTGTTATGTGGCATTTTCTTCTTTGTCACATCACTATTTATTAATAAGGATATCGACACTCTCAGAGGTGAAATGGCTAAGCGTGCCAAAACCGAGCGCATGTCCCATCAAACCAATCTTGAGGAAGTAGCATAACATGAAATTAACCATCATCGGCGGGGCAGGTCTGCGTACTCCCATATTAATAAAAGCAATTCTTGCCAGACAGGATAGATTGGATATCCATGAGTTGGCGTTAATGGATATCGATGAAGAAAAGCTTCAATTAATTGGAGCATTGACATCTCCCCTCGAAAAATCGTTGGATACGAAATTTTGTGTTATACGGACAATCGACCCAGTCACCGCCCTTAAGGATGCAGATTTTGTTATCACTACATTCCGGGTTGGTGGCATAGAATCGCGTGCTATAGATGAGCGTGTGCCATTAAACCATGGTATGCTTGGCCAGGAAACCACCGGGGCGGGTGGGTTCGCCATGGGCATACGGTCGATACCCGTTATTCTTGATTATGTCAAGTTAATGAAATCAGTTTGCCCAAACGCTTGGTTAGTTAATTTCGCCAATCCTGCTGGTATGTTAACTGAGGCAGTTATCCGACAAACTGGATGGTCGCGGGTTGTAGGTATTTGTGATGGACCATCATCCATGCACCTGGTCATTGCATCGCTTTTAGGCGCAAAACCTGAAGAAATTTACCTTGATTATTACGGTCTAAATCACCTTGGATGGATTAAACGTATTTTTTTTCAGGAACGAGATTATCTACCCGAATTTCTTGAGTTAATTAAATCCTCAAAATCAATTCCAGGTCTGCCATTTGATCCACAGTTGGTTTTTAATTTAGGAATGATCCCAAACGAATATTTATATTACTATTATTGTGCAACCCAATCAGTAAGTAACATTTTGAATGCTGGTGAAAGCCGAGGTGAGCAGATCGAAAGGATAAATAATAAGTTATTGCTTGGACTTAAAGAAAACTATGAAGTCCATGATTTAATTGGAATGCAGACTGCATATATAACCTATCTTGCCGAGCGTGGTGACAGCTATATGGTAGCTGAAACTGGAAAATCCCACGATTTTTCCTCATTGACCCCTTCAACAATCGAATCCATCAGCCATGAAGGTTATGCAGGAGTCGCACTTGATCTAATTGAAGGTTTGATTGGTACAAAACCAATTGTTCAAATCTTAAATGTCCCAAATGGTGGAGCGATTACCGGTATGCATGAGCTTGACGTGGTTGAAATTCCCTCCCTGGTGATAAAAGATCAAATCCATCCAATAGCTATTGGAGATGTTTCTGCCCATAGTCTTGGATTGATGAAACAGGTAAAGTCATTTGAAGAATTGACCATTGAAGCTGCTGTAAAAAATTCTTATCAAAAAGCACATCTTGCATTAACTATTCATCCGTTGGTGCAAGATTTCAAGATTGCAGGATTGATATTGGATGACTATATCTCAAGGCATCAAGGGTTTTTCCCAGAATTATCCTAAATGAGTTTAAATTTTGATGTAATTGTTGTCGGTAGTTATTCCATTGACCTGATTTTTTCTGGCATGGATGAATTTCTTCAACTCGGAAAAGATGTCATCAGCAAAGATTTTATGATGACTCCTGGTGAAGCATATATTTCTGCGCTTAGTTTGCACAGGTTAGGTATTAAAGTCGGTTGGGCAGCAGATTTTGGAAATGATTATTTTAGCCAACTTGCATTGAATTACGCCCGCGAGGAAGGTTTGGATGAATCATTATTCATCCATCACGACCGTCCTTATCGTCGTATCTCAGTTGCTGCCTCCTACCCTCAGGACCGTGGTTTCCTGACCTTCCATGATCCAGATCCTCCACTCCCTGCTGCCTTATCAGCTATCCGTAAAGCCCAATCCAAAGTTATACTAATACCCGGTTTGTACTATGGAAAATTTCTGGAAGCGGGTAAAAAGATAATGCAATTTAAAAATATGAAACTTTTTATGGATGGAAATTCGTCTGCTGGAAATATTATAAACAATACAAGGGATTGTAAAGCCATTCGGAGATCTATCAAAAATGCTGATGTTTTTTTACCAAACGCTCAAGAAACCAGACGGTTGACTGGTACGATAGACTTGGAATTGGCTATCCGGCAATTGGGTGAGTTATGCCCTTGTGTCGTGATCAAAGATGGAAGCAAAGGTTCTCTTGCTTATACAAATAATCAACTTTTCTATGTACCGGCAATTCAAGTAAATGCAATTGACACAACTGGTGCTGGTGATAATTTTAATGCCGGGTTTTTATGCGCCTGGTTAGACGCCCAACCAATCGAGACCTGTTTGAAATGGGGGAATATTCTCGGTGGATTATCCACTACTGAACTCGGAGGTACAACGCGCAGGGTAACATCTGATGAAGTGATTGAAACATTATCAAAAGTATATCTATAACAAGTAATTATTAGTGTGAAAAGGATCCCTAAACAAACATGAAGATCATAAAACTAAACCTTTCTGACCAGTACCGCATCCAACATTTTATTGATCTTCCATTCAGAATCTACCGGGATAATCAACAATGGGTACCCCCTCTCGCAACTGATGCAAAAAATGTCCTTGATCCACAAAAAAATGCGTTTTTCAAACACTCCACTGCTGCATTCTTCCTTGCAGTAACAGATGATGGCTCTCCTGTAGGCAGGCTCGTTATCCTAAATAACCGAAATTTCAACAGTTACAATCACACACAGATGGCATATTTCTGTTTATTCGAGAGTTTTAATGATCGCCAAATAGCCAAAGATTTATTTGAAGAAGGATTCGAGTGGGCACGCAAGCAAAAACTGACAACCATTTCTGGACCCAAGGGATTTTCTGCATTGGATGGGATGGGTATGCTTATAAAAGGTTTTGATCATCGCCCTGCCTTTGGTGTTTCATTCAATCCAGATTATTACCCAAACCTGATCGAATCTGTGGGGTTCGAGAAAGAAAGCGATATCGTCTCTGGATATTTAAGCACCGAATTTTCATTTCCAGAAAAAATCCATAAGATATCTGAACTTGTCCAGCAGCGCAGAGGTTTAAAAATTGTAACCTTTCGTAACAAGCGGGATTTACGGCGAATGGTGCCAACCATCACTGCGATGTACAATGAAATTCTAGAGAGCACACCAGGAAGTGTGCCTTTAACTGAAGAAGAAGCTGAAGGAATAGCCAACATGATTATTTGGGTTGCTAATCCACGCCTGATAAAAATTATTGAGAAAGATAATAAACCCGTGGGATTTCTTTTCGCCTATCCGGATATTTCAGCTGCTCTTCAACGAACAAAAGGACGGATCTTCCCCTTTGGATGGTTGCAATTAATCCTAGAAATGAGACGGACAAAGTGGGTAAACATTAACGGTGCAGGAATCATTGAGCAATACCAGGGTATGGGTGGAACGGCAATATTATTTAGTGAAATGTATAAAAGTGTTCTCGAGGGAGGATTTAAGCATGCAGATATCGTTCAAATTGGTGTGGAAAACGATAAGATGCAGCGTGAACTGCGTGAATTAGGGATAGATTTTTATAAAATTCATCGAGTTTATAAACGTGCTTTATAAAAGTAACAATTTAGAGATAATTTAGGAATTCGTTGCTAAATGGCAGGCGATCCAATGTTCTGGAGTGATCTCACGCCACTCAGGTACTTCGCTACCACATATCTCAGCTGCTATCGGGCAGCGTGGATGGAATCTACAGCCACTGGGGGGATTAATTGGACTGGGTATTTCGCCTTTCAAGATAATTCGTTGGCGTTGCCGGTCTCGTTTCGGATCTGGAATTGGGACTGCTGATAGTAACGCTTGGGTGTAAGGATGTAAAGGATTCTCATATAAATCATCACAGTCGGCTAATTCAACAAATATTCCCAGGTACATCACCGCCACACGATCGCATATGTGTCTGACCATACTCAAATCATGGGCGATGAACAGGTAGGTGAGGGTGAACTCGTCTTGCAATTCCTCTAATAGGTTAACCACCTGCGCTTGGATGGATACATCCAGAGCGGAGATCGGTTCGTCGCAAACGATGAATGCTGGATCGGAAGCCAGAGCACGCGCTACACCAATGCGTTGTCTCTGCCCACCGGAAAATTCATGCGGAAACCGGTTGATCAGGCGCGGGCTGAGCCCTACCTTCATCATCAACTCATGCACCCGTTCGTCACGTGCTTTACCGTCTGGCAATAGATTATGTACCCGTAATGGCTCACCAATGATAGCACTTACCGTCCAGCGAGGGTTGAGTGAGGCATAAGGATCCTGAAAGATAATCTGAGCTTTGCGTCGAAATAATTTCATCTGTTCTTTTGAGGCATTTTCCAGAGAGATTCCTGTAACGAGCACCCTACCAGAGGTGATCGGGTAAAGCCCAAGGATCGTGCGCCCGGCAGTGGTCTTTCCGCAACCACTCTCGCCTACCAAGCCAAGAGTTTCTCCACGTTGAATCGAGAATGATATGCCATCTACAGCTTTTACCGAGCCAATCTCACGATCGATGATCAGACCCTGGCGAATAGGAAAATGTTTTTTAAGCTGGTCTACTAGAACCAGGGGAGGTGTAGTCTTTACGATTGCAGATTGAACGTCATCCAAGGGTTTTCTCCTGATGTTATCGTTCTTTACCCGTAATTACATCCAACCAGCAGGCTGCCCGGTGGTTCACCCCAACCTGAAATAGGGGTGGCATCTCCCCTCTACAACGGTCAAAGGAGAATTGGCAGCGTTGCACAAATGGGCAGCCTGTGGGAGCAACAAGGAGGTTGGGGGGCGCACCTGGTATTGACTGCAAGCGCTTGTCGCGGCGTTTATCGACACGCGGTAAGGCAGCTAATAATGCCTGGGTATAAGGGTGACGAGGGTCACCATAGAGATCATCCACTATAGCTTCTTCAACAATAAAGCCTGCATACATCACTAGCACCCGCTCTGCAATTTCTGCCACCACTCCCAGGTCGTGGGTGATCCATATTACCGCCATATTCATCTGCTCGCGTATTCGTAGAACCAGCTCAACAATCTGTGCCTGGATAGTTACATCAAGTGCAGTAGTCGGTTCATCTGCGATCAGGATTGATGGCGAGCATGCTAACGCCATCGCAATCATCGCTCGCTGGCGCATTCCACCAGAGAATTGATGAGGGTAATCTAACAGATGTTGCGGGGGGTCGGAAATACCCACCTGTTCGAGCAGCTCTATGGAGCGTTGGTTAATTTTCTCTTTACTCAACCCTAGGTGCACACGTAACGGCTCACCAAGCTGGCGGCCGATAGTCAGAACCGGATTGAAAGCGGTCATCGGGTCCTGGAAGACCATGGCGATGTCTTTTCCACGGATATCCTCCATCTCAGATTCGCTCAGTTTAAGGAGGTCCCTGCCTTCATAAAGAGCTTGCCCGCTGGCAATCTCTCCTGGGGGGATGGGAATCAGCCTCATGATGGACATCATTGTTACTGATTTTCCGCAACCGCTTTCTCCTACTACTCCTATCGCTTCACCATGATTAAGATGAAAGGAAACGCCGTTTACCGCGTACACCGTGCCTTCTGCGATGTGGAAGCGAGTGCGTAGATCGTTGACCTCTAATATTCGTTCCTGTTTCATATGCGGTGATATCCTATGATCAAGCAGCTCGGCTGTGAGGGTCAAGAGCATCGCGCAACCCATCCCCTAGGAAATTGATGCTCAAAACGGTAAGGGCAATTAACATTCCAGGGAAGAACCACAACCACCAGGCAGTTTCGATATAGTTATATGCACCCTCCAACATATTACCCCATGTCGCAGTCGGTGGTCGCACACCAAGACCCAGGAAGCTGATATAAGCCTCAAGAGTGATTGCAGCAGCAACACTTAGGGTGGCTGATACAATAATCGGAGCAGAACTATTGGGAAGAATGTGGCGAATAATGATATCGCGTGTGGAGGTTCCCGTGGCACGTGCTGCCAGGATATAATCATTCTCCTTGACCGAGAGAAATTGCGCTCTTACGATACGCGCCAGATAAGGCCAGCTGGTAATCCCAATGACAAACACGATCACCAATACACTACCGCTAAAGGTGCGTCCCATTAGTTTGAGATTGGGTATAGACTGAGCCCATATACGAGCTATTACTAATAGGAGAAAAATTTGAGGAATAATTAGCATTGCTTCTGTCATTCTCATCAGAAAGCTGTCTATTTTACCACCGAAGAAACCTGCAATTGAGCCAATGCTGACTCCTAAAATCACCTCCATCACCATAGCCGTTAAACCTATAATGATAGATATCTGGCCTCCATAGATGGTCCTGGCAAGGATATCACGCCCGATTGTATCAGTTCCATAGGGATGTTCCCTGGATGGCGGCTGCAAAGCATTTCCTGTATCCGTGCGATTAGCATCAGCCTCACTGAAAACCAGCATACCGCCAAAGGCATAGATAATAATTAGAAATAGTGTTACTGATCCGAATATCGCCATCCTATGCCGGCGAAATCTACGCCATGTGAGTTGTCCAAGGGATAATGGTGGAGTTTCCAGCTCGTCTGGGCTCAGGATAGGGATACCAGGCTTGGGTTGTAGTAGTCCGGATTCGGCAACGTTTTTCATACTATTTATACCTGATGCGGGGGTCTAACCAGGCATAGGTTACATCAGCGATGATCTGGAAAACGATCACAGCAACCGCAATCATCATCATGATGCCCATCACCACAGCTGTGTCTGTGCGGGATACATGATCCAGGAATAAACGGCCCATGCCAGGCCAGCCAAAGATTCGCTCTGTGACAATCGCTCCGCCTAGCAAGAAGGGTAAATCAAGGGCAACCAGCGTCACAATAGGCAAAGCTGCATTTTTAAGAGCATGGATATAGATAACTTCAGGGTGCGGTAAGCCTTTGGCTTTGGCAGTTCGGACGTAATCCTGCCCCAGGGTTTCCAGCATCGTGCTACGGATATAGCGGCTATATCCCGCAATAAAGCCAAATGAAAGCGTGGCTACCGGTAGGATCATGTGCCAGGCAACCTGGCTCGGAGTTTGACCAGCTCCTGGTTCAAACATGCCCACCGTGGGTAGATAGGGCAGCCCCCATCTTCGGAAATTGACTGAAAATAAGTACATTGCCAGTAGGGCAAAAAAGAATACCGGCATCGAATAGAGAATAAAAGTTGTTGCTGTAATAATATTATCAATGGCGGTATATTGGTGTAAAGCTGAGTAGATTCCAATCAATAATGCCCCAAGGATAATAACTGTTTCAGCGGTCACCATCAGGAGTAATGTGTTACCTAGGCGTTCACCAATCACTTTTGTTACTGGTTGGCGATTGACCAGGGAGATACCCCAATCTCCCCGCAACACACCCTTCCTTACCCCCGGGTTTTCACTATCAATGTAATTACGTGGATCTAGGCATTGAATGATCGGGGTAAATATACCAGCATTTGGTTCAGGAATTTCTCCAATCGGTTTCGTCCAGTCATTACCAATCAACCAGTAGACGTATTGGACACATCCGGGTTTGTCTAACCCAAGCTGGCGGGCTAATCGTAAACGGTCTTCAGGTTTTGTTACTTTACGGCCACCCATGGTAGCTAATGGGTCCCCCATATTCTGCATAAGAAAGAAAAGAATTATGCTTATTATTAAGAGTAAGGGGATGGCTTGCAAGAGACGGCGGATGATGTAGCGAGTCATGTACGCCTTCCAGAAAAGGTGTGCAGGCGGATTTCCCGCCTGCACACAAAACTAATTTGATCTTAAGGGGTCAAATCCCATTCAGCAATATTAAAGAAGGGTGTTGCCCCTGACATCTTCACATTGATCATCCGATTGCTGAAACCGAAAAGGTCTGGGTCTAGCCATAAACCAATCCAGAAGGCTTGATCGTAAATATACCGGGTGATCTCATAGAATGTTTGTTGACGTTCCGTAAAGTCTACCTGGCTTCTCTGTTTCAAGAAGAGCGCATCCAACTTATCATCACATAAACCAGTCGGGCTGGTACCAGCTGGATTTTCATCTGAGGGGATATCAGAGCAGTTCCAAATGGCAGTATTCGGGTCTGGAAAATCTGGTGAGTCGGAGTATTCGATGATGTCCAAAGAAAAGTTCGCAGACGGGCCGTCATCCTGATAGCTGGAGAAAAAGAGATCCGCATCAAAACTCTGAAGATCAATTCCGATACCCACTGCAGCCAGGTCCTGCTGAGCGACAGCCTGGGTGTTCTGCCTCACTTCGCGATTGGTGGTACCGTACTTGAGGATCAGTTCGACGCCATCTTTATCGACAGTCCCATCCCCATTCGTATCAGCCCAGCCTGCATCAGCCAACAGCGCTTTGGCTTTTTCAGGATCATAGGGATAGGGGGTAATTGTTGGATCTACCCAAGGTGACACATCCCAATCCGTTGCAGCGACCCCAGTGAGACCCAATAGAAGGTCCTGTACAAGTTTCTCACGGTTAAATCCATATGCTAGGGCTTGCCTAACCCTTACATCCTTGAGGGCTGGGTTGCCTTTTTCTTCATGCATATTGATATACCAGCCTTCATTGTAACCTGAGAAGGAGTTCAAGATCGTAATACCTGCCTCCTTCAGTTGCGGAACATCACTATAAGCGAAGAATGTACCGATATCGCCATCACCCGCTATAAGAGCTGCAATCATCGATGCATCATCCGGTACAAATTGGAAGAATAGTTCATCCAACTTTGGACGTCCAAGCCAGAAATTATCATTTGCGACAAAGCGGGCAAAACTACCTGATTGCCACTCCTCAAACACAAACGGACCACAGCCAACGGTCGGAGCTGTATTCCATTCAGCGGTATCAAGAGTTCCATCCGCTTCGAAAACAGGTCGTAGAATATGTTCTGGAAGGATCGGGGTCCCACTTGTCGATCCACTGAACAATGTTGCCAACCATGGAGCAAAAGGTTCCGTGAAGGTGATGACTACAGTTCGCTCGTCGGGTGTTTCGAATGACTCGATTTGGTCATATGGTGAGCGCGTATTCACAGCATTTTTATCCGACATGATCATGTCGTAAGTGAACTTAAAATCTGCAGAAGTTATGGGTTCACCATCCGACCAGACAATATCATCCCGTAGTTTCAGTGTAAATGTGCGTCCGTCGCTAGAAAGCCCTCCATTTTCAATCGAAGGAATCTCAGCTACCAAATAGGGGAAGGCAGCGTTCTGGTCGTCAAATAACCATGCTGGGCACATATAGGCGGGATAAATGACGGAAACAAACCACATGTTTGTATAAATTGGACTGAGTGTATCGAACTCTTGGGTCCAAACAAAGGTTACCACCTTCTTTTCTGCTGGTGGAGCTTCAGTTGGTTGCTCTACAACTGGTGCTTCCGTCGGTTGCTCAACAGCAGGCACTTCAGTTACTACCGCTGTTGGCGTGGAAGCGGTGGCGCAGGCAGACAAAACCAAAGAAACGATCATTATTATTGTAAACAACAAATGTTTACGTCGCATAGAATTCTCCTCCATTAATGAGCAAATTGATAGATATTTGATTTATTATTATATACAATCGAATGATTTGTTTAGTTCAAGTATAGGAATTCTTTGTCTGCTACCTCCTATCAATATTTCAGGAATATGAATATGAATATGAATATTCTGGAGAGTAACTTTCTGTATTATAGTCTCTATTATAAATTTTTGTTTAATAAATTAGGTATGTTTTCTATCGTATAATTCATTCATGCTGACAGATATTAAAAAACAAATCCTTATGGAAATTGATCGACAATCTGAGAAATTGTGGAATATCAGCAAGGAAATATTCAATGAGCCTGAAGTAGCATTTAAAGAATATAAGGCGTGCCAATTACTTAGCGATTCTCTAAATTCATCCGGTTTCTCTATCGAATCTGGCATTGGAGGGCTAAAAACTGCATTTCGAGCAAAATTTGGAGAAAATACCAACCCCACAATTGCCATTCTAGCAGAATATGATGCTTTGGTTGGTTTGGGTCATGCTTGTGGTCACAACTTGATTGCTGCAGCTGCGGTGGGTGCAGGGATCGCGTTGGCATCATTAAAACCAAGCATTTCTGGTCAAATTCAGGTGATCGGAACCCCTGCAGAAGAAGGCGATGGTGGCAAAATCATCTTAGCAAATGCAGGGATTTTCAATTCCATTGATGCTGCCATGATGTTCCATCCTGCCACTAAGAATATGGTGTTACGAAAATCCCTCGCATCATCAGAACTTTTTATTGAATTTTTCGGTAAGGCTTCTCACGCTGCAGCTGCACCAGAAGAAGGCATTAATGCCCTCGATGCACTGCTTTTGATGTTCAACAATATTAATGCATTACGGTTAACCTTCGGACTAAAGGACCGGGTTTCTGGGATAATAATTGATGGAGGCAAAGCTTCAAATATCATTCCAGATCATACATCGGCAGAATTCAGCATTCGAAGTTTATCTGCCAAACGAAGAGATATATTAGTCGATAAGGTTATAGCCTGTGCTCAGGCAGGAGCTCAGGCCACTGGCTGTAAGGTAAAGCCAGAAGTGAAGCCTGGGTACAAGGAAATTATCCCAAATAAGATCATGGCTGGTTTGTTTAAAGCTAACCTGGAATCTCTAGGTCGCATCGTTGTAGAACCAGACCTTAATGAACGAATGGGGTCGACGGATATGGGTGATATTAGCTATCTTGTTCCATCCATTCACCCATACTTAGCCATCGCGCCTGAAAATGTAGCCGGACATACACTTGAATTTCGTGAGTACTGCATCTCAGAGGCTGGTAAGTCTGCAATGTTGGATGCTGCCAAATCTCTCGCGATGACTGTTATAGACCTGCTAACAAATCCCAAGTTGTTATTAGAAGCCAAGGAAGAATTAGCTAGTACGCTTAATCATCAACAAATAATCCAATCTAAATAAAGCATAGGAGGAAGAAACCATGTCAGGTCATTATCTTCAAACCCTAATGGGGGAACGAGAGAATATCATCCAAACTACGCGTCACCATTGGTTTATCTTAGCCAGTTCGATAGTATTGGAGCTTGTATTAATACTATTCATATTTGCAGCCACGATAGCTGGTACTATTTATTTATCTGAATTTCAACCTTCAGCTGTCTTATTTGTTGCAATTGGTGGATTTGTCCTTTTACTGATCCCAGTGATCACAGGTACTCGCGATATTCTTAATTGGACGAATCACCAATTCATCATTACCAATCGACGTGTGATGCAGATCTCAGGCATATTCAATAAGAGTGTGATCGATTCCTCCCTTGAAAAAGTAAATGATATTAAGATGGAAATTTCTGCTTTAGGACGTATTTTTGGTTATGGCGATATCGAGATATTAACTGCCAGTGAGTTGGGGGTAAATAAATTTAAGCAAATAGAAAATCCGGTAAAGTTTAAAACTGCTTTGCTAAATGCAAAAACAATGCTAGAACAATCTGTATTTACTGCATTGGAAGTCACTACTGACGTTCCATCGATGATCAGCAAGCTTGCTGACCTGCGCACACAAGGCGTTTTAACAGAAGATGAGTTCCAAAATAAGAAATCCGAGCTTTTATCAAAGATGTAAAAGATGACCAAATTCCATGCATACGATGAGTTAACCTGGCCTGAAGTACGGTCACTTCGAAGGAATATTCCCATCGTTCTTCCAATGGGTGGCGGTTATTCTATGGAAAGGGTGGCTGAAGCATTAAACAATCCTCCCGAGATTTACCTTTTACCCAAATTTCCTTACGGGTGGATTGGAAGCGGTCTTTCTGTACCAGAACAAGTTTTCGAGAAGTACTTATCCAATATTATCGCAGGTCTCCAGGATGATGGATTCACTAATACCTTGATCGTAGTCCCACCAGGTCTAAACTTATCATTATCAACCTCATGGATAGCATTGCCGCAAGAAAGAGCAGATTGTAATAGGTTTTTCTTTCCACCTGATGAAGATCGTGGAAAAGTAGTCTTGATTCCTGTCGGACATACCGAACAGCATGGATACCATCTACCTCTTTCTACAGATACTTTAATTATCGATGCAATTGCCCAGGGTGCTGCAGCAAGCACACCTGATTATGCTACTGTGTTACCAGTCATGCCGTTTGGGGTGAGTACTCACCGACCATCATTTGCTGGCACTTTGAATGCTGGCGGGCGAGCATTTGAAGATTTTTGGGTGGGTGTGATTGACACATTAGCTGTACGCGGTTTTACCCGGTTTTATATAATTAATGGACACGGTGGGAATAGTTCGTTTATTATCAATGCAATAAAGTATGCTGGTGAACGCCACCGTCGGATCTTTTGTGCGACTGCTTGGCTCTATCTATCTGGCCCAGAAGGGATAGCCTCGCTCGAGAAATACAGGCAATCAAGCATTGGGGGAATGGGTCACGCCTGTGAACTTGAGACCTCTTTTATACTCCATCTACAACCATCACTCGTCCACATGGAACGGGTGGTGGATGAAATTAATTTTGTTACCACTCCTTCTTATTTCATGGATTGGATCGAGGGGGGAGCATTAATTGCTAATCCGCCCTGGGACGATGATACGAAAACAGGAGCATATGGAGCTGGCAGCCTGGCATCTGCTGAAAAAGGAAAAATCTGGTTAGGCGCGGCGATTGCAGAAAAAGTGACACACATTCATGAAATTCAAGAACAGCAACGTTTACGTGAAGAACGGCGTAATAATGGTTATGGTTTATGGGGCGAATAATTCCGGAGATTGATATTGCCAGGGAAGATGCAATCCGCTGTAATTCTCGTTATGAAGACCATTCCCACGATTCAATTGAGTTTCCACGAATATCTCTAATTGAGCATTTATTTATTTTAACAATTTAATGGTCAAGAGAACAAAGCCCGATCTAACAACAATTTGCGATAGCCATGAAAATATTTGGATTATTGTATATTTTGGAGCCTGGCTCTCAACACATTTTTCACATCGCCGCCAGGCTGCCGGTCTGATAAATCGAAGTGTTGCCTAGAATCTCTTCATAAAGGCTAATCAATTGGGAAGTAATCCTTTCCCATGAGTAATTTTGTGCTGCTAAGACAGCCTTATTACTCATTTCTTGCCTCAGATTCGAATCCGCGAGTAAAGAAGTTAACCGCCTCGCTAGTTCATCTGGATCGTCCACAGGCACAGCAAATCCAGTAATCCCATCTTTCACCAGGTAAGCTAATCCACCAATTTGAGATGCAACAACTGGTTTCCCGCATGCCATGGCTTCTAAAGCGACCATACCAAATGATTCATACTGTGAAGGAACTACTACTGCTTCTGCTGCTGAGTAGTAATAAGGCAAAGAATCCTGGCTTCTCTTACCCAAGAATATCACCAGATCACTCAAACCATGTAGAGCACAAAGTGCCTTAATCCGTGTCATTTCCATGTTTGATTGCTCGGTGCTATCCACCGGATCACCACCAATAATAACCAGACAAAATGGATCATCTCGCAATACTTCTTTTTTATGCATGATTCCTATCGCTTCAATCAAAACATCCAAGCCTTTAAGCGGTTCGATCCTGCCAACAAAGAGCAACATCCGACCACATGGGGGCGCTCCGATGTACTCCTTGGCTTCATCAATTGGGATTGGATAAAATTTACCAATATCCACCCCCGGTGGAATGATTGTAATTTTATTAACATCGGTTTGATAAAGCCATTGTAATTGAGCAAATTCAGCTTGGGTCGCTGCAATGATCCGGTCAACACCATTTAATACTTCTAATTCTCCCGTGATCCGGTAATCACCCTCGATTTCATCTTGTGATTGAGCGACACGGTTCTTCATGATCCCCAAGGTGTGGAACATATTTGCGACAGGGATTCCCCATGCACGCTTTAATTTTAGAGCTGCGATTCCAGACAGCCAATAATGGCTATGGATTAAATCATACTTAATCCCTTTGTTCTCAGAAAAGTCAATAATTCCATTCACAAATAAAGGCAGATACTCAGCTAATTCCTTTTTGGGAACAGGAAATTCAGGACCTGCCTGGATATGCACAATCCTATTACCATAACCCAGATCATGGAGAATATGGGGAACGTGTTCGTTTTGAGAACGAGTAAATACATCTACATGAACACCCATCGCACCTAGGTGCCTGGTAATTTCCCTTACGTACACATTCATTCCACCAGTATCCTTACCCCCCAGCACAGCTAGTGGGCATGTATGGTAGGAAATCATGGCTATATTCACATCCATTCTCCTTTGCGATTCATAAAGAATATCCTTGTATTGTTACGCATCCAATTTTACCTATGGTATAATCCCGACGCTGTTCTCGATTTGCCACCGTAGCTCAGCTGGCAGAGCAAGCGTTTCGTAAACGTTAGGTCAAGGGTTCGATTCCCTTCGGTGGCTCACCCAAAATCTAATCTAGTATAAATTAACCCAATAAGAATTAATTGTAAAACACTCTTCTTTTCCTCGGTCTACCATCCTGCGCTGTCTTCCAGTATAATTCCGACATGTTAAATCGTACACCCCCTCTAGTGATAGGTATTGCTGGTGGAACAGGATCTGGAAAATCAACTGTAGCCAAGGTAATTATCGATCGGGTAGGTGCAAATCATATCGCATTATTACCGCATGATGCATACTATAAGGATTTAGCAAAACTGGAACCTGCTCAAAGGGTTTTGATCAACTTTGATCATCCAGATTCACTCGATACAAATTTGCTTATTCAACATATCAAGCAATTAAAAATCCTTCAACCCATTGAACTCCCGATCTATGATTTTAAAACCCACACTCGAACAACTCAATTCACCCACATTGCACCGCAACCTGTCATACTTGTTGAGGGGATATTAATTCTAGCTGAAAGAGTCTTACGCGAATTATTTGATGTGAAGATATTTGTCGATACAGATCCGGATATTCGTTTTATCCGTCGTCTCGAAAGGGATATTGCTGAGCGTGGTCGAACAAGCACATCTGTCGTTCAACAATACATGAGTACTGTTCGCCCAATGCACCTTGAATTCGTAGAGCCTTCCAAGCGATATGCAGATGTGATCATTCCTGAGGGAGGTTTAAACGCAGTCGCGATGGATATGGTTGTCGCCCGAATTGAAGCCTTATTGCGTAGTCACGAATAAAAATAAACGAGAAAGGAAAAACTATGCCAAATCAACAATGGTCAATTCCTCCCGCATTGGAGATTGATCCAAACAAATCCTATACTGCTGTCATGCAAACCGAAAAAGGTGACGTCACATTTTCGTTATTTGCTGACAAAACCCCGAAAACTGTAAATAACTTCGTTTTCTTATCCCGGCAAGGTTATTATAACGGAACGATTTTCCATCGAGTTATTGCTGATTTTATGGCTCAGGGAGGAGATCCAACCGGCACTGGTTCTGGTGGACCTGGTTACCGATTTACTGATGAGTTTCACCCAAGTTTGCGTCATGATAAACCTGGCATTTTATCCATGGCAAACTCTGGACCAAACACGAATGGTTCTCAATTTTTTATCACGCATTTAGCCACTCCCTGGCTGGACAAAAAGCATAGTGTGTTCGGACAGGTTACAGATGGGTTGTCAATCTTATTATCAATTCCTCCCCGCGATCCTTCAAAACGTGATTCACCAGCTGTTAAATTGATATCTGTGACAATCCTAGAGCAGTAAATGTGAAGAAATCCCAGTGGATACAGATTGCCCTGAGAGTTTTAGCTCTGTTATTTGTGATAGCAATCAGTGTCTACATATTCAGTATTCGGGATAAAGTACAGGGATTCGAAAAATATGGTTACCCTGGGATTTTTCTGCTCTCATTCATGGCATATGCTACGGTTTTTTTACCTGCACCAGGAACTGCAGTTGTCTTTACGATGGGGGCAATATTCAATCCATTGATTGTCGCCCTCGTAGCCGGCGTAGGAGCTGCCCTTGGTGAGCTTACTGGATATCTCGTTGGTTTCAGTAGTCAACCAGTGATTGAGCATGCTGGTATTTACCAAAGAATGGTTTCCTGGTTAACAAAGTATGGTTCAATCGCGATATTTGTATTTTCAGCAATTCCAAATCCATTTTTTGATCTAACTGGTTTAGCTGCTGGGGCATTAAAAATGCCGGTTTATAAATTTCTATTTTGGAGTTGGGCTGGAGAAACGTTAAAAATGCTGGTTATTTCATACGCAGGGTCATCTTCTCTAAATTCACTTTTTGGATAATACTGGAGTTTTTATGTCAATCATGCACCCATATGATAATTTTCTTCAAAATAATCTGGATAAATCGATATCAGAATTGTCGAGATACTCTGAACAGCCCAGCGTTTCTGCACATAACTTGGGATTAACCGAATGTGCCAATATTACTGCAGATATGTTGAAAGCCAGAGGTTTTACCGTCGAAATATTATCCACTGGTGGTGCACCCGTTGTATTTGGGGAGAGAAATGGACTTGGAAATAAGACGATCCTTTTTTACAATCACTATGACGTACAACCTCCTGAACCGTTGGAATTATGGGATAGCCCACCATTTACACCAACTATCAGGGATGGAAAACTATACGCCCGTGGTGTCAGTGATGATAAAGGTCACCTGACCAGTCGGTTATTTGCACTAGATTCTTTATTAAATATTGATGGCGAGTTGCCGTGTAATATAAAATTCGTGGTTGAAGGTGAAGAAGAGATCAGCAGCGTTCATTTAAAAGATTTTGTAATTAAAAATCTTGATAAGCTTAAAGCCGATGCATGCATATGGGAATTTGGTGGTGTAGATCATCGCGAAGTTCCTGTCCAATACTTAGGATTACGCGGAATTTGTTACGTTGAATTGTCGGTTGAAACTGCAAAGAGTGACGTACACTCTGGTTTGGGTGGTTCTATTTTCCCAAACGCGGCCTGGAGATTGGTTTGGGCTTTATCAACATTGAAAGACGAAAATGAGCGTATACTGATCCCTGGACATTATGATTCTGTAAAACCACCTAGTGAGCGTGATCGAGTATTAATGGAAGCCCTTCCAGAAACTTCTGAAGAATACATATCGCGCTATGGCATCGACCATTTCATCCAGAACCTTACCGATGGCGTTGATCTAAGAATAGCAGAGGTATTCCAACCGACATGTACAATCTGCGGACTAACCTCAGGATATCAAGGTGAAGGATCAAAAACCGTGCTTCCTGCTCGAGCATCTGCAAAAGTAGATTTCCGCCTGGTTCCTGACCAAACCCCAGAACAAGTTCTGGAATCTTTGAGAACCTATCTGGATAATAATGGATTCTCGGATGTCCAAATTAAATATTTAGGTGGCGAAAAACCAGCCCGAACTAACCCTGATGATCCTTTTGTAGCTTTGGTGGTTGAAACAGCTCGATCAGTTTATGGTCATCCAATGCAGATTGTCCCTTTGAGTGGTGGATCAGGACCCAACCATGCATTCGTGCATCTCTTAAATCTTCCGGTTGTATCTGCTGGGATAGGATATCCAGGATCTCAGGCACATGCGCCGAATGAAAATATTAGACTCGATTTGTATCTTAAAGGTGCCATGCACATTGTTAGAATTCTAAAAGGTTTCTGTGCGTGAAAGTTGATAAATCATTTACCTTGAAACTAACAGAATAAGTAATTATTTATTTTTATGTTTTCCTTCCTTCAGTTTCAAAGACCCACTGGTATGTAATCTCTTCCAGGCATCCTCAATATCAGCAATTTCATGTGGATTTTCGGGTAGAAGTCCATATCTAACGTCTATATAAGCATCTGTGATCTTGCTTATCTCTAGTTGGAAATCAGGAAAAAGATTTACCAACACAGCCAAAAATTCCAAAGGTGTTTGAGCTTTCTGACGAGGCTGACCAAGCGAATCGCACAAATCCATTAATTCAGCATATATTTGTCGGATGCGGGCCGCTGCTCGTAAACTTTGTCTGTTTTTACGATCTGTTAACTGCTCAAACGAGTTTAAAGTATTTTCCCAACCTTGAATTAGTATATCTAATATATTCTGGACAAGATTCCCAGCATGGATCTTTGACTTCTTTTCATCACCCAGCCTCCGGCGTTCTCTATCTGACCATAGTTTAATCGACATCCAAATAACTATCCCTGCAATAATTAATAAAATTGTACCCACAAGAAAAATAGTTTTTAATACGGGTGTCCAGTTTGAGATCATACTTCCAATTCCCGTTTTTTCCATCAGGTCAGATACTCTTTCCCCAAATCCTCGCATTAAGTTATTAATATTTTCTAGGCTTTCCCCAAGATCTTTCATCACCTGGGAATCATTAAATATTTTATTAAGAAATGTGATTAGTATTGAAAGTACAGGATTCAGGATCACCCACAATATGATAAGTAGTGATCCAAATAAACCGGCTAACAAACCACCAATCCACCCAAATTTATCCGCAAGTAATTCTCCAAATAGGAATGATAGACCGACAACTATGAAAGAGGAGAGCAAAATTCCTATGAACCACAAATAATTAAACTTATTCTCATTGCCTCCACGCATCATACCTATTACAGAAATTCTTGCTGTACTCACTCCAACTAAGGATGTAAATAGAAATAAATAAAAGTATTCTCCTGGATTTTCGCTTGTCGCTAAGGTAATTAGGAAAATAAAAACTACAAACATAATTATTCCCAACCAAAAGTGACTCTTTACCAGTGATGGACCGATCGATTGCTGGGCGAGAGACACACCACGCCAAAAACCGATCATAATTGCAATTATGACGAAAAATTCTGCTGGGAATAAATTCTTAATATCAGAAATATTACGGATCGGTCGGCTGACCAGCTCTGATAGAGAAACTGTTTCATGTGCATATAACAAGATTCTTATCCCGATGAAACTGCCAATAATTAGGACTGTTATCATCAATCCCTGTCGTATTGACCTCTTCAAGCGTAAATAATCCATTAACCTTACTAAAAGATGTGAAAACAAAGCAACACTAAAAAAATATATTAATATACGCGACGAAGAAACCGCATAGGTCTCTGGGGTTAATGAACGAAACCATGGAGTGATCCAACATACTTCCATTAGGATAACCATCAATATGGCAGTTTCGCGCCAAGGATTTAATCGAACTGGTGAAAAGGTTGTTATCATCTTCATCCTGAATCGAACGGCTGATGGATAGTATGGATGCCAGGAATTACTGGAGCAGAATCAGATCCCAGGTAATATAAATTTATACTTCGCTCATGCTTTTTTAACTGAATTAGTGTTGAAGTTAGTTCAGGGGAAATTATTGCTGTTATGATGATTAGGGTTGCACCGTATTGAACTTTTGGCATTTCCCGAAGGAGAAATCGATCAAAACTACCAGTAACAACAGATGTGACTCCGGATAAGGCTTGGAGTAAAACTGTTAATTGCTGGGGAGAACGTCCTGGGGGAATTCTAAAAGGTTGATCCGCATGAGCGAGACAGCCATTTGCTACCAGACCAACCTTATATCCTTCACGAATACCTTCATTAACAATTGTTGCAGCAACCTGAATTAAATACTCAAGTAATTCTGGATATATTCCTTCCCAATGGCGAGTAAAAGTTGATACATTTAAGCATACCATCATGACCTGGCCTGTAGTCGGTTGATATACTTTTACCTGCAATCGACCCGTCCGGGCTGTAGCAGGCCAATGGACGCGCCGGAAACTATCCTCAGGTTGATATTCTCGGATACCCATAGGGCGGTTGGGATCCTCAAACAATTTTCGCTGGGATTTTCGATCACCAAAAGGATTTTCAGTTGGAAAATTAAGTGAATGGAATGGCAATATGTTAGGGAAGATGGTTATAAATTGATTATCAGTGATTTCTATGTTTTTTTCGAAGATGCCAAATAAATCACCAGTATCCATCCTTGCTGGACCAAGTAAATAAACACCACGCTTTCGAAGAAGTAATCTATATGATCGGCTTGCTTTCTCATACCAACGTAAGCTAAAGACATTTGTTAAAAAACCTCTATCTTGTATATGACTTGGAGCTAATACATCTTCAACCTCAGGTCCAACAGAGCGATCCCAATCATCTTGAACACGTAGCCAGGAAATTGGGAGCAATTTACGATTCTCAACCACAATTTTAAGATCAATACTCTCGCCAGGAAATCCTCGTGAAAAATGAAACCATCTCCGGTAGCTTACTCCATTCATTGAACGAGCTTGCCACCACCAGGCAACTCCAATAGTGACAAGTAATGCAGATGACAGTGTGACAAGGAATGGTTCATTAAGAACAATTCCGAAGACAATCAGGAAAATAACAAGGGGAAATCCGCGATTACGCATAAACGCTGCTAATTTTCAACAGGAACTGAAATTGAATCTACAATGTCGGAAACCAAATCACTGGGCAGTCTACCACGCAATTGTGCCTGAGGTGAGACAATCAATCGATGGGTTAGAACGTGTGGGGCAATAAATTTTATATCATCCGGTATTACAAATTCTCTTCCCTGTATCGCTGCCCAAGCCTGTACGGAGTGATAAAGCGCTATGGTCGCCCGAGGGCTGGCACCAAGCTGAATTTCATTGTGATTACGGGTTGCCCTCGCTATGCGTACAATATAGTCCCGCACAGAATCTTCCACCTTTATTTTTCGTCGCTCATTTTGCATTTCAATTATTTCCGACGAAGTGGTAACTGGCTGGAGGTCAGATAGTTGCGAGTTTGACCTAAAACGTTCTAGGATTGAATTTTCTTCAGCTTGTGTAGGGTATCCAAATTGGATTCTTAGGAGAAAGCGATCAATCTGAGCTTCAGGAAGTGGAAATGTACCTTCGAGTTCGATTGGATTTTGGGTAGCAAACACAATAAAAGGTCTGGGTAGTAAATGTGTAATTCCATCAATGGTTACTTGTTGCTCTTGCATTGCTTCCAGTAATGAAGATTGAGTTCGTGGGGTTGCTCGATTGATTTCATCTGCCAGAATAATCTGCGTCATTATTGGACCCGGTCGTAATTCAAATTCCTGTAATTTTTGGTTAAACCAATAAATTCCAGTAACATCTGAAGGAAGTAAATCTGGTGTAAATTGAATCCTCCTGAAAGTGCACCCGAGTGAGGCCGCTAAAGCCCGCGCTAAAGTTGTTTTTCCTATCCCGGGAACATCCTCCAGGAGAATATGTCCCTCACATAAAACACCTATAAATGCAAGGTTGATTACCTCATCTTTACCAACAATTACCTTTTGCACATTATCCCGAATTTTTTTACAGACATTTTCAATCATAACCACCTCCACGATAAAATTAGTATATAGTATCAGCAGACATATCAACGGTTGAAAAGCTGATTTATTCTGTTCTCGTTAATTACCCACAACCTTTAGTGAAGTTCAAATAGTCGTTACTGGTATAATCCTTCGCATGACCACCCTCGTAGCATTAGATATCGAAACAACAGGTTTGGACCCCCATAAAGATGCAATTATTGAAATTGGCGCAGTTTGTTTTAATGGTAACCGGATTGAAGAAAAGTGGTCGTCATTAATTAATCCAGGACGAAAAATTCCTCCTACAATCACGCAATTAACCGGAATAAATGACCATATGGTCTTGGAAGCCCCATCAATCCAAACCGTGATTCCTGAGATTCGTGATTTTATAGGGAATTTACCCATCCTGGGGCATAATATTGGATTTGATCTCGCCTTCCTAAGAAATTATGGATTATTTCGTACAAATGAAATCTTGGATACCTATGAGATCGCCTCCGTATTGCTTCCAGAAGCTGGAAGTTATAGTTTACGGGCTCTTGGTCAATTGCTAAAGATTCCTTTAAAACCCAATCACCGTGCTTTAGATAACGATGCAATGGTAACCTATTATGTATACCGCTCTCTATACGAAATAGGCATGGAATTGCCTCTCCATATTCTTGCTGAATTAGTGCGTTTGAGTGAGGGCATTGAATGGTCAGGTTATCCAGCTTTTTATGATATTTTACGCTCCAGATCCAAAGAAACCATAACTGCGCGTCAGGTAAAACAGGGATATTCAGGTCCTATCTTTGAAGGATATGGCAGTAAAGACTTCCCAGTGCTTGCTCCCAACCCCCAACAAGTTACATTGGATCCCGATGAAGTAGCATCCGCGCTTGAAATCGGCGGAATATTCTCTCGTCATTTCCCAAATTATGAATTTCGACCTCAACAAGTGGAAATGCTTCGGTCGGTCACCCGGGCTCTTTCACAAAATCGTCACTTATTGGTGGAGGCTGGTACAGGAACAGGAAAGAGCATGGCATACCTGTTACCTGCCGCACTTTGGGCAATTAAAAATGGTCACCGTGTAGTCATATCCACAAATACGATTAATTTACAGGATCAACTGATCAATAAGGATATACCTGATTTATGCAATGCAATGGCTATAAACCTCTCAGCAGCTGTGATGAAGGGACGATCAAATTACTTATGTCCCCGGCGCTTGGAGAATATGCGCCGGCGCTATCCAGAAAATGGCGATGAGATGCGCATCCTGGGAAAAATACTTGTTTGGCTACAGTCTACAATAAGCGGAGATCGCAATGAAATCAATCTGAATGGTCCAATCGAACGTGATATTTGGATGCACCTCTCTGCCGATGATGAAGGATGTACCACCGAAAACTGTATAAAACGTGGGGGCATATGCCCCTTTCACCGTGCGCGTCAGGCTTCTTTATCTGCGCATATTCTGGTAGTAAATCATGCATTATTGCTCGCCGATGTTGCCACAGGTAATCGAGTATTGCCCGACTATGATTATGTCATCATTGATGAAGCCCATCACCTTGAAGAGGCGACCACTAATGCTTTAAGTTTTAGAATAAACCAAACATTGGTCGATCGGACAATCCGGGAGTTAGGAAGTCCTAATTCTGGAGTGCTCGGCAAACTAATATCCACTCTAGAATCGCAAATCCCACCATCAGATTTTGCTTCAGTTAACCATCAAATCCAACTTATCACCGATTATGCCTTTCAATTTCAAACATCATCACAAATATTTTTTAAGTCCATTGACCTTTTTCTTCTTGAGCAGCGTGAAGGTGGGGACATTGGAATGTACTCCCATCAAGAACGAATTCTCCCTGCAACTCGCTCCCAACCATCTTGGGCAGATGTCGAAGCTGCATGGGAAGAATGCGAAACAAGCTTAAGTCCATTAATTGATATCCTGGTTACTTTAATCCAGGCAATGGCTGATATCAAAGAATACTTATCTGAGGGTGATGAAGATACAATTACCAATTTAAGCAGCATTTACAGAAGAATATTTGATTTTAAGACCAACCTGGATGGAATGATCTTTAATCCTGTATCAGAAACAATATATTGGTTTGAGATAAATCCATATGGAAAACAACTATCACTGAATGCTGCTCCGCTTTATATCGGTCCTTTAATGCAAAAATACCTTTGGCATGATAAGTCATCTGTTATTTTAACATCTGCCACGTTGACTGCTGCAGGAGAATTTAGTTATCTAAAAGGCCGTTTAAACGCAGATGAAGCGGATGAAATCGCAGTTGGATCGCCTTTTGATTTTGAGTCCTCAGTATTATTATTTATTGCAAATGATATCCCCGAACCATCCGATCGAACCGGTCATCAACGTGCAATTGAACAAGGGATATTGAAGTTGTGTACTGCAACTGGTGGAAAGGCATTAGTTTTGTTTACATCTTACGATCAATTGAAAAGAACATCTCGTTCGATAAGCCCATTCCTATCGCGTAATGGAATTCGGATATATGAACAAGGGGAAGGAGCATCAGCAAATACGCTTCTCGAAAACTTTCGCACCGACGAGCATTCTGTCCTATTCGGTACAAAAGCTTTTTGGGAAGGTGTTGATGTTCCAGGAGAAGCATTATCAGTATTGATAATCATTAAATTACCTTTTGATGTGCCATCAGATCCAATAATAGCTGCTCGTTCAGAAACATTTGATGATCCATTCGGCGAATATTCACTTCCTGAAGCAATATTGCGATTTCGACAGGGTTTTGGGCGATTGATCCGTACTCAATCTGACCGTGGGGTAGTAGCAATCTTCGACCGGCGAATAATGTCGAAACGGTATGGCCGTATGTTTACGGATTCACTTCCGACCTGCACAACAAGAGTTGCTTCGGTAAGCGAGTTACCCCAACTTGCAGTTAAATGGTTAAATATGTAGTCTTGTGTGGAGAGAAAATTAATTCGGTGTGGAAAGGGAAACACTATCGTTTATATTATCATTTACTATTCTATAGAAAATTAATAACGTACTTCCATAATGCCTTTGATTAAATTCAACCAAATTCCTAAGCAATAACTCTTCTTTGGCTGTGCTATATTCAATCGGATGGATTTGAACAATCACCCAGGCATCTTCCGATAGCCAATCAATATTCCTATCCAAAATCTGAAGTGCTTTGCTCCACATCTGTTTATATTGAGGTGGTGCGATATATACATAATCAAAAACCTGAATTGGTGGACGTTCTAAAAATTTAAATCCATCAGCTCGTACAACTTCTGCCTTATCCTGAAGACCAGTGCTTTCAAGGTTTTCATAAATGATGGTAATTGGAAGCCGGTTTAAGTCAACAAAACATACATAGATTGCTCCTCGACTTAGTGCTTCAATCCCCACACTCCCTGTACCAGCAAATAAATCTAGAGCTTTTGCGCCTTGTATATCTGAACCAATGATATTAAATAACGCCTCGCGAACTTTATCGGTAATTGGCCTAGTTGTCTCGCCAGGAACAGAACGGATTCTCATTCCCCGTGCTTTACCACCAATAATTCTTAGTTCTTTCACTGCTCACAGCTCTTCATAGCTGCTATTATATTTGCTCTCGGTGTCGTAATTGAAAGAACACAACCAGTACCAAGAATAAAGCGTCTATTATCTGTTGCGAGTATTGCATTACGAGCTTCAGTGGTTACATGCTCTGGAGATCCTAGTTCCATAGTACGAATCCTTTGAAGACCGCCACACAATACTCCTGGAAATAATGCTTGAGCTTCAGTTAGATTTGGATATGTCTCACGGTCATGCCAGTTGATCGCTTGTATCGGATAATCGGCAAACAAATTGAACATAATATTATCACCATGCAAATGCAACATATTTAGCCATTTTTCTGAGACACCACTGAGTAATGATAGGTCATAGACGCGACCAAATTTTTCATACTCATAATTCGATAACAATTGATAATTTGCATGCTGAATTGCATAAAATATTCCGGAAATATCAAGTTTACAAGCTGCTTCAATAAACCTTTGAGTGCTTTCTGCAATTATTTTTAATCCTGTTTGTACTGCTTCAGGGTACTTGCGCAGATGAACTAAAAGTGTTTGTCCACCAGCTAGATTTTTTGCCTGTGCTAAAGGGCTAAATATTGTTTGAATTACAGGAACAAATTGGCTTAATTCATCACAGATCGTTTTTAAGCAAGTCAGTTGCGCTTCCAAAGCTCCTGATTTTGGCTCTAAAGGTTTAAGTTTTATCCAATCTTCTGGCGAATTTATCACTCGCCGTACATATTCACGTGTTCCTTCGGAATTTCCTCTCCATTCATCATCCACACCCCAGTCTTTTATACAAAAAGAAGATGCAGGAGTAACCTTAACCAGATCAAAATCATATGTCCGCTGAAAATCAATAATTGCTGCGGCAAGACCATCTGGTGTTTGGTCATCTATTGGAAAATGACGCCACAAAGCAATAGGCGTTCGATCTGGATAATCACCCATTAAGCAGGACTCAATCCGTTTTCGATGCGTTATGCAATATGTTTCCAAATCTCCTTCTCCAAATTCCAGTCTCCTTGAGAGATTTCATTAACATGACCAAGTGCCAAGCGTCGAAGCATATCATATTTTGAATTGCTTGGTGCAGGATATGAACTAATAAGCTCCAACACCCGGTTGAAAGAACCTGTTGCCTCATCTTTTTTACCAAGTGCTTTTTGCACCATGCCAAGGCTGTAGTTGGCGTCTAAATTATTAGAATCTAATGAAACTGCTTTTTTTAAATCGCCTTCAGCTGCATCATATTGCCTGCGAGCATAAAATGCCATTCCTCTCTTCTGATAATCATCTGAGGTCACTGGTTCGGTTATGCTAGTAGGGTCGATTGGGATCGACTTTACTTTAAATATTTCTTTCTTTTTGAATAGGTTTCCCATATTTTTATTCTCCCGTATAAGAGTTTATGCAAGTATGTTTTCTATCGTTTTACTAATTTCCATTTCTTCTACAGACTGGTCAGCAATAAATTTTTCTATATACGATGATCTTCGCATCCGAAGTGCCATTGGGGCAATGACGTTAAGATCTTCTTTATTAACCTCTATACGACCATCTAATGCAGCAAACGCCTTGGCAGCTTCAAATAATGTCACTTCTGCTCTTAATGAATCTATTTTCAATTGGTGAACTAAACTTAATACCAAGTCTGAAATTAATGCTGGTATTTTAACGCTCGGAAGTATATCCCTAGCCATTTGTATTTCTGCTTTGGCGATTTCAGTATCATTATAATATTCTTGGACTAAATGCCGTGGATTTACCAGGTAGGTTTGAACCCGTTTATAAGCTTCCAATCTTTGAGTAGTCTCTGCCAAACCCTCAACGACTATACGCAATCCTATTCTATCTAATATCTGGGGACGCAATCGACCTTCTTCTGGATTCATTGTGCCAATGAGAACAAATCTCGATCGAAATGTTGCTGTCATTGTACCCCGCTTGACTGTATATGATCCATAGGCTGCTGCATCCAGGATAGAATCAACAACATCATCAGCCAACATATTCACTTCATCTACCAGTAATAAATTCTGGTCTGCATGCGCTAGTATTCCTCGACGTAATCGTTGTCTTTCATGACCAGAAATATTTTCATCAACAGTCCCAACTACATCATCGATCCTTGCGTTTAATGGTAGCTCTACCAAACGGATTTTATCCATTGCTGCCAATGGTTCACCGAGCGCGTACTTCTTCGCACAATTCGGACAAACTGCATCAATACCTCCAGTTTCAATATCCTGCGGGAGGCATCCATAATAACATGCGCTTCGTGGAATCTCTGGAACCAAATCTATCAATCCACGAATTGCGGTAGTTTTTCCGGTTCCACGTGGTCCGATAAGTAACACCCCACCAATGGCTGGATTGATCAGAGCAACCAAAAGAGCATATTTCATCTCAACTTGACCAACAATAGCAAGAAATGGAAATGGTAATAGTTCAATAAGACCACTATCCTGTTGAACCTGAGCTTCCCTAATCGCCCTTCCGGAAGCTTGATCAATTAGATCTTTTAAGGATCGAATAGAACTATTTTTCGTTGAAGAATCCTCATTAACCATAGTAGATACCAATTGCGATTTGTATAGTCAAGTATCCGAGTTAATCCATATCTTCGCGTAATTCACCAAAGTCAACTGGTGGAAGCAAATCAGGTCTATCTTGTAACACGTCCATCTCACCAAATGTTAGTTCAGTCATCATGGGAGGTAATGGAGACAATGCGGGGGCTGAGATCTTTAACGTAAACGGAGGCATAATGTCCATTTTTGGCCTGGTATATCCATCTTCTTGTTTTCTCAAAATTCTTGGTCCCTCTGCCAACCAACCAACATAATGTCCATGTGTGGAATATATTATCCTGTCTGAGGAAATCCAGCCAATCCAGTCGCCTTCACAGCTAAAAATATATGGATAAGCCAGAAAAGCCCCAACATCTCCATTTGTTGTATAAATAGGAACAAGCGTATTCTCAACCATTATAAATTCTGCTCCTTAGATTATACCTACGTTTCAATAATCATCATAAATCTGCAAGAATTTACTCATTTAACATCATTATATGTCCAATAACGATTAACAAAGAAATTCCAAAATAAGACAACACCTACTGCAATCGCTAATGTCACATTTTCACCCATTACATCAGGTGGTAGGACCAAATATTGTCCAGGGATCTTATAAAATAAATTGGTCATGATGGGTTCCAGTAACCAGAGAATAGGTATTCGAATTAACAAACCTGAGATATTCACCAATGAAAACTGGAACAACTGCTTGATTATCGGCTTTGAGCGCGAGTCTGGATATGTCCAATATCGATTCCAAAAGAAATTACTCAAAATTGCACAGATAAAAGATATTGAACCCGCCAATATGTAGGGAATACCAAAGAAACGATGGAGTATATTTTCTATTCCAAAATCTACTACCGCCCCAATACATCCAACGACTAAAAAACGAAAAAATCTTGTCCGTTCTAGTGGATTGGATAAAATACCTGTCATCACAAGCCAAGCTTTTGCCGAAAATAGGGTATTGTTTTATTAAGACCTTCATCCAAACTATAATGAGGTTCCCAACCAAGAAGCTCAAGCGCCCGTGTTATATCAGGTCGTCTTCTTTGAGGATCGCTCTCTAAGCGTTCCTTTGGTATGAACATAATACCTGCCTTATTTTCAACTATTTTATTAATGTGTTGTGCAAATTCAAGTATCGAAATTTCTGTTGGATTGCCAACGTTAACTGGTAAATTTTGGTTAGAAAATAACAACTTGATGATTCCATCAATTAGATCATCTACATAACAAAAACTTCTTGTCTGCAAACCATCACCATAAATTGTCAATGGCTCTCCTCGTAACGCCTGTTGGATAAAATTTGGTACTACCCTACCATCATCAAGATGCATCCTGGGACCATAAGTATTAAAAATACGAACAATCCTGGTATCTATTCCATGAAATCGGTGGTATGCCATAGTTAACGCTTCAGCAAATCTTTTTGCTTCATCATAGACTGAACGCGTTCCGATTGGATCAACATGTCCCCAATAACTCTCACGCTGAGGATGCTCGAGGGGATCGCCATATATTTCACTCGTACTGGCTAATAAAAATTTGGCATTATTCACCCTTGCTACTCCAAGCGAATTATGCGTTCCTAATGCCCCAGCCTTCATAGTTTGGATTGGTAAATTTACATATCCATAAGGCGATTTAGGATTAGGGCTTGCTGGTGATGCAAAATGCAATACCGCATCAACTTCACCTGGAACAAAAATGAAGCTGGAGACATCATGCCGAATAAATGAAAACCTCGGATTATTAGATAAATGAGCTAAATTGCCTGGATTCCCTGTAATAAAATTATCCATCCCGACAACCTCATGTCCATCGTATATTAAACGCTCGCTTAAATGCGAGCCTAAAAATCCTGCTGCACCTGTGATCAAGATACGCATTTCAAATTATCTCCAGTCAATTCGAGTAGTCAATCGATCACCTGTTATCTGTACCGCTTCTCCTGTAATCGCATAAACCATCCAAATATTGCCATTATATACGAAAGCAATTGCTAATTCATCCTCTGAACCTATTGGTTCAGGAGACCAAACCACACCTTGAGGATTCAATCCAATAGCACCTTCTTCTGGAAATATAATCTTTTGATTCGAACCATCTCGGTCCATGGTGCATAGTTGATATCCACTAATCTCACTTTGATTTGGAAAAATTGCTCTTAAAAATGCCACAGAGAAAGCAGCTTGGTTCTGACTTTTTCCAGACGTTGAATAATTAAAGTCCTTCATCAGCTGCATTGGAGAAGGAACCGGATAAGCAAACATTCCAACATCTTTGACCAGGCGGACAGGTGAACCTCCCAGTTGTGGAATAGCAATTAAGTAAAAATTATGGGATTCTTGCGTTCCAATAGTTTCTGTTTTTATATGGTCAACCGAGTAAATCACATTTCCTTCAGGTGACCAGGATGCACCTGGTACCCACGCCCAATTTCCTCCAGTCTGATACGGTGTGATGGAATAAATCGAGGTCATCGAACCTTCACTAAGACTCACTTTCCCTATGCCATCTGGACGAGTATATAATAAAATGTCTTGATCAGGAGACCAAGAAAAATCCATTCCCCACCAACCATAAACTCCCCCTGAGTTTGATTCGAGTATTAGATTCGGAATGCCAACAGAACCATTTACAGAGACACTTAATTCAAATAGATCATTATTGGCTTGCCAACCCGGGGCAGTTTCACGCCATTCAACGGTTGAATAGGCAACCTTACTCGAATTGGAATTAAATTCAGCAAAATGGACGACATTTCTTACTCCAAGATCAAATATTTTTATCGGCTCTTTCTGCAACGACGCCACCCAAAGTGTATTGATTGATTTTGCCTCGTTTGAATATCTGCTAAAAAGGAGTAATTTGCCATCAGGCGATAATTTAAATATCCTGCCATCCAAATCACCCGTTGAAACAACCAATTTCCTGTTTCCTGATGAATTTTCGATAATCCAAGCATTACCTGATGATATGAATGCGATTTTACCTGGGAATTCGACAGATACAAACGACGATCTACTCCCAACCATCATAATTTCAGGTATAGCTGGTTGTAAAACACTTGTTTTTATAATATTTGTGGATACTTCAATATCGTCTTCAAAAACACGATGATAGGTGACTTCATTAAGGCCATTTATTCCTGGTTGGCTTAACCTTCTTTCACCTTCTGGGATTGCTTCATTGCGAAGTTCTTGATGATCAAACGGAATGATTTCCTGTTCAATATAATATTCTTCCCTAATCCGTGTTACCTTCACAAGATCACCATCAGAAAGGATAGTATAGAGCGGAGGTTCAACACGGTCCATTTCCCCTAAGAATATTTGACCTGCTTTTAAGGCCTCCTGAACAGTGCTTCCAGAAGGTATTTTTAGTTGAACATCTTTTTTATCAACAGTAATACTTGCTGTTATAAGTCCCTGTGTTACTTGAGGTGAGGTACATCCCCAAATAATTACTGATAAAATCAAAATTATCATGGACCATTGGATATTAGGATACGTCCGATGGTATAATCGCAAAGTTCACCTGCTCATCATCAGAAAATAGTCCTGTTTCAGTTAAGAGTCCATTATAGCATGACCGACGAAACTATCGCTGAACACAACCGAGAAACAACAATCGCACGTCTTGAAGCGCTCTTATTCGTTGCTGCTGGTCCAGTCTCTCCGCTTCAATTGGCTTCTGCCCTGGAGTTACCACTTCATGAAATCGAAAAGAACCTAGTCCTTCTTGACCAAAGGTTATCATCAGATATTCAACCTCGTGGACTCCGATTACAACATAACCACGGCCGGATACAGATAACGACATCACCAGATTTGGCGATGGATGTTGAAAAATTTTTAGGATTAGAGACTTCCAATAAACTAAGTCGAGCTGCTCTTGAAACACTGGCAATTATTGCATATCAACAACCCGTGACGAGACCGGAAATTGATGCTGTTCGAGGAGTTAGCTCAGACGGCGTGTTAAAAAGCTTACTTAGTAAAGGTCTTATCCAGGAGATAGGTCGTGCCGAGCGACCTGGCCGGCCGATCCTATTCACAACCACATCGGATTTTTTACAACATTTCGGTTTAAATTCACTCGAGGAACTCCCTCCTTTATCTTTGGATTTCCTTAACCCTCCTTCTTCTCCCAATTACCCGGAAGATTGATATAACAGGCTCAATTCAGTCTCCCTATATAATTATCTTTATCAATCAAGCGAATAATTACAGATTTGTGCGTAGATCGAGGAAATACTTCTCCATTGACTGATGAAGACATCACACAATTGGCTGCTTAATACATAGTATGATTTTGTAAGATAATTCCCTAAATAATCTTGTTCTGTCTAATTCAACATCAATAAAAACACTAACGAATCAACCGATTAGCAAAGTTCCTTTAAGGTTACGCATTTCCGCGCGCAATTACCCTCGTGTATTCAGCCTTTACTAGTTTATACTTTACAGCAACCGATTCTTGGTAAGCCTGAATAACAGGTTGTAGCATCATATTTCCAGAAACAGTTGAATTGGATTATGATTCTACCGAACAGAAACCATTCTCTTTGATAAATCCAATTATCAAGCTATATTAATTAAAATTCTAATGGAATATTAAATATAATTCTATTGAACAGAAAATTGGGTATTTTAAAGATGATTCTCATTAAACAATAATTCTGAAGATAATATGCCACATTTTTATTGGTTTTATATCTGTAATATTTTTATTATGTGAACCTAAACAAATACTAAACGGAAATATAATAAGTATAGGAAATTAAAGCATGAATCAATATAACTCCCTGTTTAAAATTGCAGGGCAAAATACCTGGACTATGCCCCAACTAACCGGGGTAAATAAATTACCTCCTCATTCTTCCCACCTTCCTTTCCCAACAGCAGAGGATGCGCATAATAATTCCTACCAATCATCAATTTGGTTCTTAAATTTGAACGGAACCTGGGATTTTAAGATTGCATCCCGTCCTGACCAAGTTACGGCAGATTTCATCCAAAAAGAGCCTTGGTCGACTATTATTGTTCCGGGCAATTGGACTATGCAGGGTTATGGAAAACCGCATTACACGAACGTTATGATGCCTTTTCCACAGACCCCTCCCGATGTTCCAGATGAAAATCCAACAGGCATATATCGGCGTTTCTTTCGCTTACCAAAAGCATGGAGTGGTAGAAGGACTGTCCTTCATATCGGTGGATGTGAGGGTGTTCTCTATGTATACTTGAATGGCTTACCGGTCGGAATGAGTAAGGACTCACGCACTCCAGCTGAATTCGACATTAGTTCAATACTACATACAGATGATCAAAATGATTTAATTATTGAGGTAGTTAAGTGGTCTGATGCATCATATCTGGAGGATCAGGATCATTGGTGGCAGGCAGGATTGCAAAGAGACGTGTTTCTATATTCAACCTTAAATCCACACATCCATGATATTCACGCAATTGGCGATTTAAAACCAGATTATGTGGATGGCATTTTCCAGGTGAAAGTAAAAATTGGATTTCCAGGAGTTTTTCCGGAAAACTGCGCTGTAATTGCCCAATTATACGATCCCCAACATATTCCATTATTTACTGAGCCATTAACAAAAACATTTAATTCATCAAGGGATGAGTGGCTGGCACCGCTTTTTCCTGCCAATGAAATAATGTTTGAACAAACCATTCCTAATCCTTTGAAATGGTCAGCGGAAACCCCATTCTTATATATAGTAGTCATTACATTGAAAACTTCATCGGGTGAAGAATCAACAAGCTGCAAATTTGGATTTAGAAAAATTGAAGTTCGTAACCGGAAGTTATTATTCAACGGTAAACGCATCATGATCAAGGGAGTAAATTATCATGACCATGATGATCTGAATGGTAAGGCGATTTCTCGAGAATTGTTTGAAAAAGACTTATATCTGATGAAAAAATTTAATATCAATGCTATTCGCACATCACATTATCCAAAAGAACCTATTTTTTATGATTTATGCGATGAACTTGGATTTTATGTGATTGATGAAGCGAATATTGAAAATCACGCATTCATCCAGGATTTATGTCAAGATCCGCGATATATGAATGCTTATCTTGAACGTGTTCAAGCGATGGTTGAGCGAGATAAGAATCATGTATGCATCATTTCTTGGTCATTGGGCAATGAAAGTGGTTATGGAGTAAATCATGATGTTGCAGCAGGATATGTCCGTGGGGCTGATCCAACCAGACCTTTACACTATGAATCAGCTTTGCGAGATTTTTCAACGGCAGGTCTTTGGAAAGGCGGGGAACGTGTGACCGATATTGTCTGTCCAATGTATCCGTCGATAGATGAAATTGTTGACTGGTCAAAAAATGACGATGGTAATCGTCCACTGATTCTGTGTGAATACTCGCATTGCATGGGTAACAGTAACGGCTGCTTGTCTGATTATTGGGCAGTTTTTGAAAAATACGAAGGAATTCAGGGTGGTTTTCTTTGGGAATGGGTTGACCATGGGATATTACAAACAGCATTGAATAACAAGCCATATTGGGCTTATGGAGGGGATTTCGGGGATGAACCTAATGATGCCAATTTTTGTATAGACGGGATCGTCTGGCCAGATAGGAATCCTCATCCTTCATTGTATGAGTTTAAATATCTTGCACAACCCTTCAAGGTAGAGATGATTGATCACAGAGAAGGGATCATACGCATATTCAATAAACAGGAATTCACAAAGCTTGATTGGTTGACTGCAGCATGGGAATTAAATAATGCTGATGAAATCCTTACAAAAGGAATAATTACAGAGCTCGATATTCTTCCCGGTGAATCCAGAGAATATAAGCTGTCAATACAGGATGCAAGTGAATGTGATGGAGAATGTTTCATCAATATACATTTTTTCCAGAAGGAAGCGAGGTCATGGTCCCCTGCTGGATATGAAGTCGGCTGGGTACAATTGGTATTTCCAAAACAACGCCGAAAGAAATTAAATCAGAATCATAATCCCATAAACGACCCAATCATACCTATCGTTCGTGAAGATGGATATTTTATTGAACTATATTTACAAAGCTTAAAGGTAATATTTGATAAAAATAAAGGTGAGTTGGTCGGGTTCGGTAATGAAAAGAATTATATGACCCATGGATTGAAGATGAATCTTTGGCGTGCACCAATTGATAATGATGGGATAAAACTATTATCAGACCGACCGGATGAAGCCTGGAAAGTGCTCACAATCTGGAAATCCATCGGACTGGCTGATTTACAATTTCGTCTTAAATCATTTCGGTTGGTAAACGGACCAGACCATTCGATAAAAATTTTCGTCACACATAGTGCGTCAGGGCGTGAAAAATGGGACGATTTTACTCATGTTCACCAATATACTTTACTTCCATCAGGAAGAATGCAGATTAATAACCGATTCTTACTTGGAAAAGATATTATAGATCTACCAAGGATTGGGGTATCCTGTGCATTAGATACCTCCTTTGAGAATTTGGAATGGTTTGGTCGCGGTCCGTGGGAAAATTATCCCGATCGAAAATCATCGGCTATGGTTGGCCATTACTTAAGCACAGTAAGTGATCAGTACGTCCCATATATCATGCCACAAGAACATGGACATAAAACCGATGTACGCTGGTTAATCTTGTGGGGTGAGAATGGAAATGGTCTGAAAGTGGAAGGACTGCCAATTTTTGAATTTTCCGCCAGTCATTTTATTGCGAATGATCTCTATTCAGCGCGACACACACATGAGCTGAGGCCTCGACCTGACACATGGCTGAATATTGATGCAGCAATGCGTGGTCTGGGTACAGCGAGCTGTGGTCCGGATACATTGGATAATTATAGATTACTAAAATCAAAATATGACTTATCCATTAATTTAGAGCTTGTTTCAAAATGAATATCCTGAATAAAGGAGCAATATGGAACCGATCATACAGCAGGTATATTCGTGTGTATTAACAGGCAATCAAAAGGAAGTAGTCCAAAAGATAAAAAAGGCAATTCAACTTGGATTTTCACCAGTTTTAATAATGAATGACGGTATGATCTCAGCCATGACAGAGGTTGGTTTACTATTTGAAAAAGGTGAGTATTTTGTCCCTGAAATGCTTGTAGCAGCTAGGGCGATGCAAGCAGGAATGCATGTACTCAAACCATATCTCTCCGTAGTGGATGTATATCCAGCTGGTAAATTAGTGATTGGAACTGTAAAAGGAGATTTTCATGATATTGGTAAGAATCTGGTAAAAATGATGTTAGAAGGATCCGGTTTTGAGGTCATTGATCTCGGCGTTGATGTTGACCCTGAGACATTTTTATCCAAACTTGTTGACCCAGGTGTAAAAATCATTGCAATGTCTGCTTTGATCACGACCACCATGGAAGCCATGCAGTCTGTGATTTCAATGATTGAAAACTCAGGCACACGCCAACAGGTAAAAGTTATCGTCGGTGGAGCGCCTCTCACGGAAGAATATGCCCGAAGGATTGGGGCAGATGGATATGCACCAGATGCAAGTCGAGCAGTCAAATTGGCAAAATCTTTACTCAACAAAAATAGTACTTGAATACTATAGATATCCAATTAAGAATAGACGATATTCCATTTATTATTGGATAGGAAATTAAGGTGAGCATTTTATGTGCATTTAAGCATATTGATTAAACAGGATTGAAATGGTTTTTTCAGTCTCGGCAGTTGGATCTTCCACGCTTCAAATGGTTGCTCTTACTATCAATCTCAAAACAGGAATACTGCCTGAAGAGGATACAAGAGATATAATTCTATTTTTATATGAATCAAAGCTATCGTCTGTTATTGGTAGGTTAACAACCCAAGACCAAACGAGTATGCTGCACAAACAGATATTCTTGATAAAATTTTGATAGATATACTCATCAAAAAAGAAATAATCCCTTTGAATTCAAAACCATATATATTTCTGATATATATAAACGATTAATACAAATGTCCAAGGATGTGATCATATGGAAGAAAGACTACAAAAAATATTGGCTCAAGCAGGATTTGGATCGCGCAGAGCGTGTGAAGAATTGATCATAGCAGGAAGGGTGACAGTGAATGGACAGGTTTCGAAAATTGGTGAAAAAGCTAATGTTCGCGTTGACCAAATCAAGCTTGATGGTAAATTACTTAAATATCCAGAAACACTCATATATATTCTTCTAAATAAACCAAAAGGTGTTTTATCAACTGTTCACGCACCTGATTCACGTCCGACAGTTAGAGATCTTGTGCCAGTCGAAGGAACCCTATATCCAGTAGGAAGGTTGGATGTGGATAGTGAGGGGTTGATATTGTTAACCAATGATGGTGATTTAACAAATAAACTAACTCATCCTCGTTATGGTCATGAAAAGGAATATCGAGTACTACTTTCCCGGCAGCCTGACGATAAACAGTTGAACGCCTGGCGTCATGGTGTTGTTATGCAAGATGGTTACCGTACAGCACCAGTTCAGGTAAATTTAGAAACTCGCTTTGGTGAAGAAACCTGGGTACGAGTGATTATGAAAGAAGGTCGAAAACGTCAAATTCGAGATACTTGCAGGCAGATTGGACTTTCGGTAGTACGAATTATTCGCGTCAGGATCGGAAATATCCGTTTAGGAACCTTAAAATCGAAAGAATGGAGATATCTTAGCCCATCAGAAATAAATGAATTGAAAACGTATACTTCTGTAAGCCATCAATCAAAATAATGGGGGTAATAAGTATTTATCAATATTTTCTTATTATGGAAGCTAAGATCCGATTTTTGTCAGATTCTTATAGATAGTTCGTTTATTACATAGATTGATCAATGCCAGATAATCAACTACCACTACAAGAGCCAGAGTCTTTTAGTGATTTGTTCAACCATACACATCTAATTATCTTTCGTTATGTATATGGTATTCATGGTGGTCCGAGGGAAGAAGTTGAAGACTTAACCAGCGATACATTTACTCGGGCATGGAAATCACGCAGTAAGTTTTCAGGTGATGGCCATGATGCTCTCTGCTGGCTTTTTACTATTGCACGTAATTTAGTGATTGACGCACATCGGAGAAGAAAAGTTCATCAGAACGATACACTCGAGAGAATAGATGATACATTATTTGATGACATGTTCTCTTCCACTACATATTCTCCTGAAGAACAGGTGAGTAATCGGGAACAATTTACCCACTTATGGGCCTTATTGCAAAATCAACCATATGAACGTCGTGAGATGCTGGTCATGCGATATATTCTAAATTGGCAAGTAAAAGAGATTGCTGAATTCTTGGATATGGAAGACAATACAGTCTCAGTTTATATTCGTAGAACGCTTGAACAAATCCGCCTTAACTGGTGAAAGTTATGGGAAATCCGTCTAAAAATAATAATGTTTCTGGAAATCTAAACGAAATTGAAATTGAAACTGTATTGAGGCAGGTTTTACCAAAACCAAGCTCTCATTTTTATCAGAGAATGGACGCCGCACCTTGGAAAACCAGAAATTTCCAAAAACACAAAACCCATTTTGTGGTTTCTAAACCGAATAGAAATTTCAAGGTGGGATTTACGTTTATTTCCTTATTCTTGTTAATGGTCGGAATATCATTTATCCCATCTGTACGAGTGATTGCCCACCAAATTTTTTATTCTTTCTTTTCTTCACCTTCTAACCAGATTGAAGTTCAGGTAACATCCTCTGCTCCACAGGATTTGTTTCGTTTTTCTGATCCAGATAATTTTACTCAGACTATTGAAGATGCCCAGCAGAAAGCCGGATATTCTGTAAAGAATTTAAACCAACTACCGGAGTCATTAAAGTTGATTGGAGCACATTACGAACCTAATTTCCATTCTATTACTATTTTATATCAAGGGCAAGATTATAAGCTCTTCCTGACCCAGCGTCCGATAGGAGATGGAAAAGATATTTTTAGTATAGGATCAGATGTACAGATCCAATTGGTAAATATTGGCGGCTATCAAGGAGAGTTTGTAATTGGGGGTTGGAAGGCAATTTCAACACAAACCATCTCAGATGCCATTACTCCAGAATCTCAAATAAATATAAGTGCAATCTGGGATACCCAACTACCGCAGTATACTCTTCGCTGGCAGGAAAACGGGTTTGCCTATGAACTCCGTGCACTTGGTGAAGGAAGTCCTTCGCAATCCGACCTAATTGCTTATGCGATTGGGTTAAAATAAGTAAAGTTGTGAAGATTATTTGATAAGGATTAATTATGGAAAATTCTCAACAGACGATAAATGTTTCTAATAAATCCTGGCTCGATCGTCCAATCCTAACCAATCCCAATATTACCCTTGAGAAGTTAATTTTTGCAGTCATTCTGATAATAGCAATTTTCTCACACTTGTATCTTCTCGAGCCACGTGTTATGAGCCATGACGAAACATCGCATACCTATTTCTCTTGGTTATATTACAAAGGAAATGGCTATGCGCACGACCCAGTAACACACGGCCCGTTTCAGTTCCATTTAGTAGCCCTCTCATATTTTCTTTTTGGTGATACTGATACCACTGCACGAATTCCTGCTGCATTATTCGGTATTGCAACTATTGCTTTCATGTGGAATTATCGACGGTATCTTGGGCGATCAGGAGCCCTTATTGCAGCATTATTGCTGACTATATCACCCTATATGCTTTATTATGGACGTTATGTACGAAACGAAGCTTTTGTTGCTTTTTTTGGAGTGGTGATGATATGGTCGATTCTCCGCTATATTGAATCAGCCATACCTAAATACTTATATATTCTTACAGCTGTTACAGTTCTGCATTTTTGTACAAAAGAAACTTCTTTCATATATGCTGCTCAGGCATTGTTGTTTTTAGCCATCTACCTGCTATACCGCATTTCTCAAAGGATATGGAATCGCGCAGAATATCGCTCACCATTTTTCTACACTCTTATTGGGTCGATAATCTTGCTTTCTGTAGGGGTGATAATTAATTTTCTGAGTGGGAAATTATCTACAACTGGAGAACCGATTTACCCTGCATTTTCTGCTATCCCATCGTTCATCCCACTCATGATATTGATAATTGGAGCGCTTGCAGCAATTGCTGCTCTGGTGCTAGTTGTATCTGGATTTGGACTTTCTCGAATCCGAGAAGAACGATCATTCGACTTATTAATGTTGCTTGGTACCCTCATTCTGCCTCAATTATCTGCCTTTGGAATCAATCTTCTTAATTGGAAGATTCCAGTGAACGCAGCAGAAGTTAATGCCCTGACTGGATCAGATGTTCTGCGGATGGCAATCATCGTGGTTCCAGTATTTTTTATTTCTATTGTTCTAGGTTTGTGGTGGAATAAGCGTCAGTGGCTAATTAATGCAGCTATCTGGTATTCAATCTTTATTGTGTTTTATACATCAATGTTCACCAATGGTGTGGGATTCTTCACAGGCTTGGTCGGTTCCCTTGGTTATTGGTTAGCCCAACAAGCTGTCAATCGTGGTGATCAACCCATTTATTATTATGCCTTGATCCAAATCCCAATGTATGAGTTTCTCCCCGCAATAGGAACTATACTAGGAATAATTCTAGCGATTATGGGTCGAAAAACAGTTAAAGATAGTACCTTTGACATCGATTACCAGGTTGCTAGCAATGAAGATCTACCCGGTGATTCTTTAACATCTGAAAATAATGATGAAGAAAACTCATTGAAAGGTGAGTTAATAACATCTATTGATCCTGTTCCTGTAAAGATTAGCCCACCCACAGTAGCTTTATTGATCTTTTGGTCAATCACAAGCCTACTGGCTTTCACCATTGCTGGAGAAAAAATGCCTTGGCTTACAGTTCATATAACCCTGCCAATGATATTGCTTTCCGGCTGGTCGTTTGGTTACCTGATTGATACAATGGATTGGGAAATCTTTAAGAGTATAAAGGGCTGGCTTATGATAGGCCTTCTCCTTATCTTCATTCCAGCATTACTGAGTTCTGTTAAATCATTGCTAGGAGGTTCACCCCCATTTGCTGGAAAATCACTTGACCAATTAGCAGTAACGAGTGAGTTTATAATCGCTTTATTTTTAATGATTGCAAGTGGATTTGGCCTTCTAATCTTGATGAAAAACTGGTCTCCAAGTACCATCTGGAGAGCTATATTCTTTGTTTTTATCGGTTTGCTGGCAGTTCTTACTGCTCGTGCGGCATTCACAGCATCGTATATTAATTATGATTTAGCCAAAGAATATCTTGTCTATGCGCATAGCGCTCCTGGTGACAAAATCGCCTTAGAACAGATCACTGATATCTCTCGCCGTCTCACAGGTGGATTGGATTTAACGGTTGCTTATGACGATAAGACAACCTACCCATATTGGTGGTATCTACGTAATTTTCCCAATCAACGCTATTATGGCAGTACACCCACTCGTGATTTACGTGATGTCCCAATCATCTTGGTAGGCCAGGAAAATTTCGGTAAAATTGAGGCAGTCGTAGGCCAGGCATATGACAGGTTTGACTATCAACGTATTTGGTGGCCGAATATGGATTACATGAATTTAACTACCGAGAGAATCAAAAATGCCCTTCTGAATCCCCAGATGCGCGAAGCCATTTTTCAGATATGGTTGAATAGAGACTATACACTGTATAGTCAAATTGCCGGACAGGATATGAGTCTTCAAAATTGGAATCCTTCCGAAAAATTTCGCTTATATATTCGAAAAGATGTATTAGCCCAATTATGGGATTACGGCTCAACTGCTTCAACGGTACCAATACAAGCAGATCCATACGAAGGAAAACAGGTTTCTTTGAGCGCAGATAAAATCTACGGCATTACTGGAACTCAACCAGGACAATTTCAAAATCCACGCGATATAGCAATAGCACCAGATGGCTCGCTCTATATATCTGATACTTCGAATAATCGTATCCAGCATCTTGCAGCAGATGGGAGTGTACTTCAAGTTTGGGGGTCCTTTGCAGATATTTCTAAAGGCTCTGCCCCTGGAGGTACGTTCTTTGAACCCTGGGGAATTGCAGTAAGCATGGACGGATCAGTCTATGTTGCCGATACTTGGAATCACCGTATCCAAAAATTTTCATCGGATGGGAAATTTGTTAATATGTGGGGTTACTTTGGTCAGGCAGATACACCCTTTGCAATATGGGGCCCTCGGGATATAGCAATCGATAGTAAAGGAAATCTTTTTATCACTGACACCGGAAATAAAAGGATAGTAATATACGACCAAGATGGAAATTATATTAATCAATTTGGATCGGTCGGTTTAGAAACCGGTAAATTTGATGAACCAGTTGGGATCACTGTAGATAAGGATGGCCTGGTTTACATAGCTGATACCTGGAATCAACGCATTCAAGTTATGGTGGAAGATGCTAGCGGGGCATATTTACCATTTATGAATTGGGAAGTTGTTGGATGGTATGGTCAGTCTTTGGATAATAAACCATACCTTACTGTAGATAACAATGGGAATCTATTCACAACAGATCCTGAAGGTTACCGAATTTTACGTTTTACTACGTCAGGATCTTTTATAAATTATTTCGGGGATATAGGAACCAGTCCCGGTAGTTTTAATCTGCCTACGGGAATTATCGCCGATGATTCTGGTGGACTATGGATTGCCGATGCAGGGAATGATCGGATAATGCACTTTATTCAACCTGCTGAATAGGATATTCTCGATTTCCGAGATATATTTTCAATATTACATTATATATGTGACCCCCGATATATTATGTTCGTCAAAAGACGTTTATATACCCTGGTGGTATAATCTGCCCGCAAGAATATAAACATAATCCTC
>Ga0209254_10000054_pt1 | contig 67190 bp, 72 predicted proteins | sample FrelakmetDIP11DI_FD_187148 | JGI IMG/M metagenome (GOLD analysis project Ga0209254, IMG submission 187148) | Freshwater lake sediment microbial communities from the University of Notre Dame, USA, for methane emissions studies - DIP11 DI (SPAdes)... | ecosystem: Environmental > Aquatic >...
CGACGCGCCACAGGTAGAACAAATCGAAAGCGAAGCTGATGTTATCGTCGAACTCACCGAGGCGGCAGCGCCAGCATCGACAATCGCGGCGGCGGCCGGTTCTGTGGTTGCGGCGCAGCCAAACGTGTCCGAAGCAGAACTGAATAAATCGATTCTCAATTATGCGCTGATGAACGGCGCGCTAGAACTGCTGCCACAGTCGTGGGCATCAATGGCCATTATTCCGCTGCAGATCAAGATGGTGTTCGGTATCGGCAAGGCGCACGGTGTTGCACTTGATCAGGGGCACATCAAGGAGTTCATTGCAGCAGCCGGAGTAGGGCTGACCTCGCAATACCTTGAACAGTTTGGTCGCAAGCTTTTGGGCGGGTTGCTTGGCAAGGCGGCTGGTAAGACTTTTGGCAAGGTGGGTGGCGCGGCCACCGGCATGGCCTTTTCGTTTGCTACCACCTATGCGCTGGGGCAGCTCGCAATGCGCTACTACGCGGGTGGACGGGTGATGAACACGGCGGTATTGCGTGACACTTTTCAAAATCTGCTCGGGCCTGCCAAGCTGATGCAAGCACAGTATCTGCCGCAGATTCAGCAACAAGCTGCAACTCTCGATATGGGAAAAGTCATGTCGATGGTGCGCGGAGGGTAGGGTCACGGCGACGGCTCCCGCCTGTTTGGCTGCTTGAAGAGTCTGATTCGCACCTAATAAGACTGACACGGCGAATGGTGCAACTAGCTATTCGCTAATTAGTTTGATTAATAATGACTTTTTAGCTATAATCGCGTCCTTTCAAACCTTGCCACACCGTCAGCATAACGGGTGGCTTTAACCACAAGGAGATTTCATGCGACATTACGAAGTAGTTTTTATCGTCCATCCGGACCAGAGCGAGCAAGTGCCTGCGATGATTGAGCGTTACCGTACGCTTGTTACCACCAGCGGCGGTACAATGCACCGTTTAGAAGATTGGGGCCGCCGTCAACTGGCTTATCCAATCCAGAAAATTCACAAAGCACATTATGTGTTGATGAATATTGAGTGCAATCTGGAAGTGTTGGCTGAGCTTGAGCATGGCTTCAAGTTTAACGATGCCGTTTTGCGTCATTTAACCATGAGCACCAAAACCGCTGTAACAGCGCCTAGCCCGATGATGAAAGAAGAAAAATCAAGATCTGTGCTTAGCAAAGACGAAACACCGGCAGCTGAGGTTGCGGCAGTAGAATAATTGAACAATCTGCTGTTAAGTGGCGTAGTTATTAGCATAGAGCCAATACGTCACACACCAGCAGGTATACCGTTGTTAAATTTTGTGTTGCAGCATGCTTCGGAACAAACAGAGGCAGGCTTAAAAAGAAAAGTGGAATGTGAAGTGAATGCAGTCGCGATTGGCGAAATTGCAAAAACCAACATTCAACTAGGCGCAAATGTAAAAGCGCATGGATTTTTAGCCAAGCGCAGCGCAAAAAACACGCAACTGGTGATGCACATTACCAAATTAGAGAATATTTAGGAGTTAATCATGGCAAGAGAAATGTACAAACGTCGCCGTTACTGCCGTTTTTCAGCAGAAGGCATTAAAGAAGTCGATTACAAAGATGTGGATTTGCTGAAAGATTTTATTTCAGAAAACGCAAAAATCATCCCAGCCCGTATGACTGGCACAAAAGCCAAATATCAACGTCAATTGACTAGTGCGGTTAAACGCGCACGTTTCTTGGCATTGTTACCATACACAGACAAACACCCAGGCTAAGGAGAATAATATGCAAGTAATTTTATTAGAAAAAGTTGCTAACCTAGGTGTGTTGGGCGACATTGTTAAAGTAAAAGATGGCTTTGGCCGTAACTTTTTAATTCCACAAGGCAAGGCGAAACGTGCAACAGAAGCGAATAAAGCTGAATTTGCGGCACGTCGCGCTGAACTTGAAAAACAACAAGCAGACATCTTGACTGCTGCAAAAGCACGTGGTGAGAAACTGGCTGGTTATGTGTTAACAGTGACCCAAAAAGCTGGTGTAGATGGCCGCTTATTCGGCTCCGTTACGAATATCGACATTGCTGAAGGCTTGAATGCTAAGGGTTTTGAAGTGGTCAAATCAGAAGTGCGCATGCCTGCTGGTCCACTCAAAACGATTGGCGATTTCCCAGTTAGCATTGCTTTGCATCATGATGTTGTAGTGGATATTACGGTTACCGTGGTTGGTGAAGCTGCTTAATTTCTAGCTTACGACAGATTAAACTTACGACAGATTAAAAAAGGCTACTTCGGTAGCCTTTTTTATTGGTTGTCGATGTTGCCCATGTTTCGGGTAGGGCTTAATTTGCCTTAAGGTTGCGTTAAGAAATTAAATCTATTATTTGCCTCAAACCTTATTAAAGGAGCAAACAATGGAAATACACACTTACCGTAGGGCAAAAGTTTATGATGCATTGCTTCGCCTAATTCACCTCTGGAATGGCTTAGCTATTCTGTTCCTCATGACCACAATCTGGCTGTCTGACCTATTCGGCAAAGGTGCCAGCGAAGATGCTTTGTGGCAGTTACATATTTATCTTGGCTACGCGCTAGTGGTTGGACTTGTCGCACGGTTAGCATGGGGGCTTGTTGGCTCTCGTTCCGCAAGATTTTCAAATATGTGGCATCCAGTTGCTTGGTGGGATGCGGTTCGTCATTTAAATTTTCAATCTAAGCCGCATTTTGGTCATCACACGCTTGCAAGTGGTGTTTATTTGCTAGTTTATCTATTACTTGCAGCAATGGCAGTCACGGGACTTGGGTTGGCCGCAATTGAGCACAGCATGGGGCCATTTAATACTTGGCTCGGTGATATGCCTTGGTTGAAAGAGTTATTCGAAGAGCCGCATGAGCTTATTTATTACCTACTGATGGTCTTTGTCGTTGTTCACATTGCTGCCTTAATCTGGCATGAAAACATAGATAAAGCCCCGCTCGCACAAGCTATGGTAACCGGTTATAAATATGAGCTTGAGCCAAATATCATTAACCAAACTCAAGGAGAAAATCATGCGTAATTCATTCGTTTTAGTAGGGTTATTATTCAGCATCAATGCATTTGCCACTACACCGCAAGAGCTGCTCAAGCAATATGAAGCTCAGGCAAAACAGGAAATCCCAGCATTTACAAGTTTTTCAGCAGATCGCGGCGCGAGCTTTTTTCGTGCCGAACGCACCCATAGTGACGGCAAGAAAGTAAGTTGTTCAACTTGCCATACATCTGACCCACGCAACCAAGGAAAAACACGCGCCAATAAGGTCATTGAGCCGATGGCGCCGATAGTTAATCCTCAACGATTTACTGATGCAGCTAAGGTTGAAAAGTGGTTTGGGCGTAATTGTAAAGATGTTTTAGAGCGTACCTGTACCACTCTGGAAAAAGGTGATTACATACAATATTTAGTGAATATAAAGTAGGAGAAATATGATGAAAAAATGGATGCAATTTTTGGTGTTAATCACAAGCATAACCTCAACTAGTGCTTTATTGGCTAGTGGTGGTATGATCGAAGGCGGAGAAGGTGGTGGCAGCCAGATGCCGCCAGTATCAAATGCTAAATGGAAGGCGGAATGCAGCAGCTGTCATATGCTTTACCACCCTGGCTTATTACCAGAAAAGTCTTGGAATAAAATGATGGCTGGGCTAGATAAACATTTCGGTGAAAATGCCAGCCTTGATGAGGCTACACGTGTTGAGATTACTCGCTTTCTTGCTTTGAACAGTGCAGACAAGCAGGATAACCGCCGTTCTAGCCGTATCAATCAGTCTATTCCTGCCGGTGCAGCGCCGTTACGGATCAGCGAAACGCGCTATTTCTTAAGCAAGCATGATGAGATATCTGTTTCGACTTTCAAACGTAAAAGCATTGGTAGTGCCGCTAACTGTGTTGCTTGTCATAAAAATGCTGAAAAAGGTGATTTTTCTGAATCGCAGGTGAAGATTCCGCGCTAATATTAGCATATGAGAGTTTTGCTGGTAGAAGATGATGCCCTGCTGGGCGATGGCGTTCGAGCTGGTTTAAAGCAAGCTGGGTTTGCCGTGGATTGGACACAGGATGGTGAGGCGGCGAAATTGGCATTGGAAACAGAAGATTATGCGCTAATGGTTCTAGATCTTGGTTTACCTAAGTTAACAGGTACTGAGTTACTTAAATGGTTGCGAGGACATGAATCAAAACTGCCTGTTTTGATTCTCACTGCACGCGACACTATATCTGACCGTGTTGCTGGGTTAAATGCGGGTGCTGATGATTATTTGGTTAAGCCTTTTGATCTTGATGAACTGATTGCGCGATTAAACGCGTTATTGCGCCGCAGCGCCGGTCAAGTATCGCAGACTATGAAGCATGGTGATATTGAGCTCGCGCCAGCTATACATCAGGTGACTAAAAATGGGCAGACAATTGAGCTTTCTGCACGCGAGTTTTCTTTGTTACATGAGCTTCTCTTGCATGTAGGTCGCGTGCAGTCGCGTGAGCAACTGGAGCAACATCTCTATGGCTGGGGTGAAGAGGTCGAGAGTAATTCAGTAGAGGTGCACATACACCACCTGCGTAAAAAATTAGGTCCCGAGTTGATACGTACATTACGCGGTGTGGGTTATGTGATTGATAAAGAGAATGTCAGGTCATGAATTCGTTACGCCTACGCCTCGTTTTATTATTGTCCATCGGACTTGGTGTTGCATGGCTAGTGGCCGCATGGTTCACGCACAGTGAATCACGCCAAGAGATAGATAGTTTATTTGATGCGCAACTCGCTCAATCGGCGCAAGTGTTATTAGGAACAATGCGTCACGAGTTGCATGAACGCATTGAACGGGGAGATGAGGAAATCTCAATTTTCCATGAATATGAACAAAAACTCGCTTTTCAGATTTGGGATGAAAAAGACTTATTGTTGCGCTCGAATACTGCACCAGCCACAGCCATGGCAAGCGACAAGGAGGGTTATAGCGACACTATTATCAATAGCGAACCATGGCGTGTAATTACGCGTTGGGATATGCGACATGAGTTTATGATTCAGGTTGCCGAGCCTAAGGCAGCGCGAGAATCTTTGGCGCGGCACATTACCCTCAAAATGCTATTTCCTAATTTTATTGCTTTGCCGATACTGGCGTTGCTGATTTGGCTTGGAGTTGGTGCCGGCCTACAACCATTGCAGCAACTGAGGCAAGAAGTAAAGCAACGAACAGTTAATCGCCTAGAGCCGGTTGCGATGACCGGTGTGCCGGAAGAAGTTGCACCGTTAACGCAAGCTTTGAATGATTTGTTTGCCCGTCTTCAACAGGCTTTTGAGGGAGAGCGAAGATTTACGGCTGACGCCGCGCATGAACTACGTACTCCACTTGCTGCGCTTAAGATTCAAACACAAGTAGCTCTACGGTCAGTCGATGATGCGGAGCGTCATGTCGCTTTAGAGAATGTTTTACGTGGAGTAGATCGCGCGACCAGGTTAGTAGAGCAATTGCTTACTTTGGCAAGAGTTGATCCTGAAACAGCAGCAACGGACTATAAGAAAATTGATTTAAAAAGCTTAGCTGCAGCCGTAATAACCGATTTTGAATCATTAGCGCATGCAAAAAAAATTGAGTTAACCCTTGAAGATGGTCTGTCGTACAGCGTTCTTGGGGATGATGCACAATTAAGCTTGTTGTTACGTAATCTGTTGGATAATGCTATTCGCTATACGCCTGTGGGTGGTCGTGTAGCAGTCACGGTGCACAATACTGATGGCATTGCTCTTGAAGTCCGCGATACTGGCCCTGGCATACCTAAAGCCGAACGAGAAAAGGTATTGCAGCGTTTTTATCGGATATCTGGAAGCGGGGAAGAAGGAAGCGGGCTGGGACTGTCGATCGTCCGACGCATAGCTGAATTACATGGTGCTCGTCTAGAAATCAGTGATAATGAAACATGCTCAGGACTGCTAGTCAGAGTTGTTTGGCCATCTATATAAATCGTTTTTGGAGTTTTTCTTACCATTCAATAAATTCTTCATAGGCTGGATTCCTTAAACTTGATCCATTAATCTCTATTTATGTAGACTTATTACAACCATTACACAAGCTTTTTAAAGACAACGATATGCCTTGGGGGGTATCGTTACCTACCCAAAGTCAATGGGAAGCCTTAATAGGCAATTAAGTGAATTGGATTTAGTATTTAAGAAATAAACGTATAATCTGATAAATCTAATATGTAAAACACATCATGAGTGACCTAGACCAAATCAATATTTCTTTCGACGATCCACGCCGTCACACGATGTCCAATCGATCAACTTGGGTCAGTGTTGTTGTCAATGTTTTTCTGACATTGCTTCAAATAGCAGCAGGTTTTCTGGCGCATTCCCAGAGCTTAATTGCCGATGGCATGCATTCACTATCCGATCTTGTTTGTGATTTTCTAGTGCTGGCGGCAAGCTATCACAGTAAAAATCCTGCCGATGAAGGACATCCTTATGGTCATGGCCGGGTAGAAACGGCAGCTTCGTTTGTATTGGGTGCAATTCTGACAATAACAGGCGGTGCAATTATGGTAGCCGCTGCAATTAAGCTGCAGAATCTAGAAAGTCTCCCTCCTGTCGCCCCTATGGCGTTGTGGGTGGCTTTGGTTGCTCTTGTTATTAAAGAGGGACTGTTCCGATATATGTTACGTATTGGTGAACGGCTGCGTTCACCAATGCTTATTGCTAATGCCTGGCATGCGCGCTCAGATGCTGCTTCATCACTTGTAGTGGCGGTAGGTATCGGTGGCAACCTAATGGGCTTCTTATTTGCCGACTCTGTGGCTGCAATCGTGGTTGGTTTCATGATTGTGCGCATGGGTATTGTATTTGCCTGGGATGCATTCCAAGAACTGATTGATGCCGGATTATCAATTGAGGAGGTAGATAGCATCCGTCAGACCCTAATTGATACCCCTGGCGTAGTAAGCCTGCACGAGCTGCGCACCCGCCGCATGGCGCACCGTGCACTGGTAGATGCACATATTCTAGTCGACCCTCGTATTAGTGTGTCCGAAGGACATAGCATTGCAGAACGCGCTAGAGGCCGTGTGTTAAATAGTCATGCCTTAGTGGTAGATGTATTGGTACATGTTGATCCTGAAGACGACCTTGATCATGATAGCAACGCCATGCGAATGCCTGCTCGGGAAATTTTGCTGACCCACCTAGCACCGCTGCTTGATGGTTTGCCAGAACCGGTGCGGGTAACCTTTCATTATATTGGCGGCAAAGCCGAGGCTGAAGTCTTTCTTCCGGGTAGTTTTTTTTGTAACGGAGCTGCGCTGGCAGAGGCGGAAGCTAAAGTAGCAGAGCGATTAACAGATAATCATTATTTCAGTTCAGTAACGCTGAATTGCATAGTCGAAAAGCAACCATAAATTTATTCAAAATACCCTAGAATAAAATCAATAAGACTCTATTACGTCAAGATGGTCAGTTTACTTGTTGCTTAACCGGCAAAGTGTAAAGTTGATTTTTAGGGTTTAACTTTTGAAGGGTAAGTTGGGTATAATCTATCTATGGCAGACGAACAATTAGAATCCCTCAAACTTCCCCCACATTCCATCGAGGCCGAGCAATCGGTGATTGGCGGCTTGCTGCTTGAAAATGAGGCGTTAGACAAAATTGCCGATATTTTGCGTGCAGATGATTTTTACCAGCATGACCATAAAACCATTTTTCAGCATATTAGCAAGCTGATTGAGCATAATCGCCCGGCAGATATTGTTACGGTGGCGGAATCGCTGGAAAGTACGGCTGAGCTCTCCAGCATAGGCGGCATAGCTTATTTAGGCGCGCTGGCGCAAAACACACCGACTGCAGCTAATATCCGCCGTTATGCCGAGATTGTGCGTGAGCGCTCGGTAATGCGTAAGTTGGTAGTAGTGGGCTCGGATATTGCCGATAGCGCCTACAATCCCAATGGACGCGACGCGCAGCAGTTATTAGACGAGGCAGAGGCCAAGATTTTCCAAATTGCCGAAGGCGGGCAGCGCAGCAGCCAAGGTTTTCAGGATATTAAAGAGTTGCTTCCACAAGTCGCGGAGCGCATTGACATGCTATTCTCACGCGACAATCAAAGCGATGTGACGGGCATCCCAACAGGGTTCTCTGACCTGGATTCGATGACTTCCGGTTTTCAGGGTGGCGATTTGATTATCGTAGCGGGGAGACCTTCGATGGGTAAAACTGCATTTTCACTCAATATTGCCGAGAATGTCGCATTGGATACTGGATTGCCCGTCGCGGTGTTTTCTATGGAAATGGCCTCAACCCAGCTCGCTATGCGGATGATAGGTTCTGTTGGTAGATTGGATCAGCACCGCATGCGTACCGGGCGGTTGGAGGATGAAGATTGGGAAAAACTCACCACAGCGTTGGGCAGGCTTAACGAAGCCCCTATTTTTATTGATGAAGGCGCGGGTTTAAGCAGCTTTGATGTGCGTGCCAGAGCACGTAGATTGCATCGCCAAACCGGTAAGCTCGGCTTAATTGTGGTCGATTATTTACAATTGATGGCAGCGCCGGCTGGCAAACAGGGCGAAAATCGTGCGACTGAAATCTCAGAAATTTCACGCTCGCTCAAGGCCCTTGCCAAAGAGCTGGATGTGCCCGTAGTTGCACTTTCGCAGCTTAACCGAAGTGTTGAACAGCGCCCGGACAAGCGGCCTGTGATGAGTGATTTGCGTGAATCCGGCGCGATTGAGCAAGATGCTGACCTGATTCTGTTTATTTACCGTGATGAAGTGTATAACCCGGATAGTGCCGATAAAGGTACTGCAGAAATCATTATCGGCAAACAGCGTAACGGACCGATTGGCCGTGTGCGCCTCACCTTTATTGGCCAACACACGCGTTTTGAAAACTTCGCCAATGCAGGCTACATGCCAGATAATTACTAGCATTTGAGCTAACCTGCATGGCAAAAGCTAAAACTATCTACACCTGCACAGAATGTGGTGCCTCTGAACCAAAATGGCAAGGCCAGTGCCCAAGCTGTATGAGCTGGAATACTTTGGTGGAAAGTATCGCCGAAACTGGATCAACCAACCGCTACGCCAATAAATTTGATGGTTTAACCCAAAGCAGTACACTGCAAAAACTAAGCAGCATAAAAGCCGCAGATATTGCGCGCCAGCCAACTGGTATCAACGAGTTTGACCGTGTGCTAGGAGGCGGTCTAGTGGAAGGCGGCGTGGTTCTGATTGGCGGTGATCCTGGTATTGGGAAATCGACACTCTTGCTGCAAGTGCTGTGTCATCTTGGTAAAAACTCCCAAGCGATTTACGTGAGTGGCGAAGAGTCTCCGCAGCAAATCGCCATGCGCGCCAAGCGTTTGGGTTTGGATGCTAGCGAAATCGAGCTTCTGGCTGAAATCAATCTTGAGAAAATCCTAGCCACGCTGCAAACGCACAAACCTAATATAGCAGTCATCGATTCCATACAAACCATGTATTCCGAGGCGCTTCAATCTGCCCCTGGCTCAGTCGCGCAAGTCCGCGAATGTTCTGCGCAACTCACACGTTTGGCCAAGCAGCTTGGTATTACGGTGATTCTGGTCGGCCATGTCACCAAAGAAGGTTCGCTAGCAGGGCCGCGCGTGCTGGAACATATTGTCGATACCGTGTTGTATTTCGAGGGAGACCAGAATTCTAGTTTTCGCCTCATTCGCGCATTCAAAAACCGCTTTGGTGCAGTAAACGAGCTTGGCGTATTTGCCATGACCGAGCATGGTCTGCGCGAGGTTTCCAACCCGTCTGCCTTGTTTTTATCACACCATGAAAGCCAAGTGGCGGGCAGTTGTATTACCGTGACAATGGAAGGAACAAGGCCTCTTTTAATTGAAATTCAGGCTTTAGTGGATGAAAGTCATGCGCCTAGTCCCAAAAGGCTTTGCGTTGGCCTGGAGCAAAACCGTTTAGCGATGTTATTAGCCGTGCTACATCGCCATGCAGGCATTCCGTGCTTTGATCAGGATGTGTTCATAAATGCAGTCGGCGGTGTAAAAATTGCCGAGCCGGCAGTTGATTTAGCAGTGATATTATCAATCGTTTCTTCTTTAAAAAACAAACCATTGGAGCCTAAACTTATAGTGTTTGGTGAAGTAGGATTGGCGGGTGAAGTGCGCCCGGTGCAAGGCGGGCAAGTGCGCCTCAAGGAAGCCGCAAAACTAGGCTTTACCAAAGCCATTGTGCCAAAAGCTAATTCGCCAAAAGCTAAAATTACTGGGCTAGAAGTGGTAGCAGTGGAACGATTAGAACAAGCCTTAAATCAACTAAGGAATGGTTGACGTAGACCATAACCCCATAGCATTGTAGTTGTTTTAAGCAAAACTAGGCTAAAATCAAACGGAAAAAGTGGGGCCACCTGTATTCATAATCACAACGCCCTGGCTGGGTAAAAAATATTCAATAAACAGACTGAATAAGGCAATAAAAATACCGACAAAAAAGGCTGTCCAGAACCCGGAGAGCTTAAAGCCTTTGACCAGATTGGAGACCAGCATAATCATCAGCGCATTGAGTACCAGCGCAAATAAGCCTAATGTAAGCAGCGTTAGAGGAAACGTGAGAATAAGCAGAACAGGGCGTAGCACAGCATTGACAAAGCCCAGCATGAGTGCGGAAATGAGCAAAGATGACTTGTCGGAAAACTTGATGCCACTGAAAACGTAGCTTGCCACCCATAGAGAGAGACTCATAATCCCCCAGTGGATGAGAAAATCGGTTAAATGTGCGCCCATATAAATGCTCTCGGAAAAGTTAAGGGTTAATAATATAGTTTGAGGCGTAGATGCCGCTCCTAACCGCGCCCTCTATGGTTGCGGGATAATCGGCATAGGTATAATCCCCCGCTATGAACAAATTAGGATAGGGCGTCACATGCGCAGGCCTTGGCAAATTTACAGTGCATGAGAATGTCGCACGTTTTTCAGCAATCACCTTATGCCAAAGCGGCTTGGCAAGCTGTGGAAATGCGGCCTGCAGTTCCTGTGCAACCCTTAATGCAAGCGCATCCTGCGTAAGTTTTTGGTGCCGGCCTTCTGCGCTGATAATTACCGCCATTAAGCCGCTTTGATTACATAAAATACCGCGATCAAATACCCATTGGCTTAATCCACCGGTTAAACCTATCATTGGCGCAGAAAGCGTTGCACTGCCTGGATATTGCAAATAAATGGTGTAGATAGGTTGATAGGCATAACTTTTTGTTTGTTCTGCTACAAAACTCAACTTGGGTAAATCGGCAATCACATTTCGTAACCGCACCGGAGATGTAGCTATAATTACATGGCTTGCTTCATACTGTGCTTCTTTGGTAGATACCATGTAGCCATTGGGGCTGGCTGTAATACTTTTGACGCGCTGGTTAAGTTTTACCGTAGCTTGCCGTGCGTTGAGATAGCTGGATATAGGTTGCGAAAATAGCTGCGATAAATCGCGTTTCGGCAGTAAAAAATCCGTACTGTGTTTGTTTTTAAACGTGTCACGTAACACATTCAGAAACACTTTGCTGCTCGCTATTTTTATCGGTGTATTAAGTGCTGCCAGACATAGCGGCTCCCACAGCAAAGTGATGACATTGCCTGATTGCTGGTTTTTCTGCAAAAATTTTTCCAGCACTTCATCATTATTAAGCTGGTAATTGGTTTTTTTTAGGCGAAGTATGAATTTAATGACAGAGATGCGCTCGCTCCATTGCAGGCTATTACAGAACAGAAAACCGACAAGCTGGTTGAGCGGCGCGGGTAAAAAAGTCGGAGCGGAAAGCCTAAAAGCGGATTTGTTTTCAGTGCGCACGTCCAGCATTAGTGGAACACGCATCAGCACGTCTTGCTCTTTTACGCCAATTTTAGCCAGTAATTTAAGCGTTTCATGATATGCGCCCAACAAGATATGCTGACCATTATCGAGTTGATGAACCTGACTGTTAAATTCAATCGCCACGCTGCGTGCACGGCCGCCAAGCTGGGAGCCTGCGTCTAATAATGTGACCTGTATGCCTTGTTCTGCCAATGTGGCCGCGGCAGCCAGACCGGCGATACCGCCGCCGATGACAACTACGTGTTTAGGCATATTTAAAATAGGTTTTCATGGCCAGCATGAATTTTCTGAGAGACGGCAACGAAGTTTTTCTGTTCAGAACCTTTTCGGCACTATCGGCCTTAATTTCTCGTAACAGAGTGCGATAAATCGCCGCCATCATTAGTCCCGTGCGCTGTTGTTTAGCATCTTCGGCAGGCAACTCTCGCAAGGCTTTGTCGTAATAGGTTTCGGCACGTTCAATCTGAAAGTCAATCAGTTCTTTTACCGCAGCAGATTCGTGGCTTTGCAAAATATCTTCTTCTGAGACTTTTGCTTTCTTCAGTTCGTCCAGAGGCAAGTAAATGCGGCCTCTGCGGGCATCCTCACCCACATCGCGAATGATGTTGGTGAGCTGAAAAGCCATGCCTAAATCGTGTGCGTATTTGAGAGTTTTTCGGTTCTTGAAGCCGAAAATCTGTGCTGAAAGCAACCCTACCACGCTGGCGACCCGGTAGCAATATAGCTGTAGCTGCTTAAAGTTTTCATAGCGGTTGAATTTTAAATCCATTTCCATGCCGTCGATAATCTCTAGAAAATGTTCCTTTGCGAGATTGAATTGATGAATGACAGGCTGCAAGGCTTTTGTTACAGGGTGTTGCGGGGTGTTGGCGTATAAATTGGCAACTTCGCTTTTCCACCAATTGAGTTTGGTTTGAGCGACATTAAAATCAGTACATTCATCCACTACGTCATCTACTTCGCGGCAAAACGCATAAAGCGCCGTCATTGCGTCGCGTTGGGTTTTTGGTAAGAATAGAAAGCTGACAGTAAAGCTGGAGCCGCTTCGTGCAGCTTTTTGTTTGCAATATTGCTGGGGGGTCATTATTAAAAAATCAGCTATAAAGCGGTCATCTTAATAAAGCGTTAAGTAAAATAACCGGCCAATCCCATACCACCAACATAGGCCTGTGTTTGAATACATCGCCGCGAACATTTCTAAGCTTATATATTACGCGTTCTCCGCCACCAATAATCATGCGCATTTCAAGGCCGACTCGACCTGGCAGAACATGTTCTAGCGGTTTGCCCTCATGCAGCATGGCTTCAGCACGGTCGATATTAAACATCATGAACTCTTCCCAATGCCGATTCACATACTGGCTTGCGATCTGCGCCTCGGTTACGCCAAATTGCTCCATTTCATCCTGACATAAATAAATGCGGCTTTTATGAAACTCGTTTTCAAAATCAATAGCCACATCTTGATAAAAATTGATCAGCTGTAAAGCGGTACAGATTTTGTTGGAGTAAATGATATTCTCTGGAGTGGCCTTGCCAAATAGATGCAACAATAAGGTGCCGATTGGATTGGCCGAGCGCCGGCAATAATCTAGCAGTTCAAAAAAATTGGCGTAACGTGTTTTTGTAACATCCTGAGCAAACGCGTCCAGCAGGTCGTAGAACGGTGCTAGCGGTAATTCGTATTGACGAATCATATTGCCCAACTCGGTGAAAAAAGGCGATTTTGTTCTGCTGTTGCTTTGGATAAGGTCAAGCTCATTTTTAAAGCCTTCTAGCTTGGCCAGCCGCCATGCAGGTTTGTGAAAACCCTCATCCGCGAAATCATCCGCTTGACGTGCAAATGTATAAATTAACGCGATAGGTTCGCGTAAATTTTTAGGTAGCACAAAAGAAGCAACCGGAAAGTTTTCGTAATGCTGTTGTGACAAAGCAAGGCTATCCTGCAAGCTGTCTTTAGCTTTTAGGTTTTCTTTGGTGACATCAAATATATCTGAATCGGTAGCCATAGATTAAAGTATGCCACAAAATATGCAAAGCCTACAGCACTGGTGTTCGCCTTGCGCTACAATAATCACAAAATATTCTGGGAATTATTATGTTAGGCATTATAGGTGGTACTGGGTTAGCACAACTTGAAAACTTAAAACTTACTCGACGGCAAATTGCACGTACGCCATATGGTGAAACTTCTCAGCCATTAGTGTTTGGAGAACTGGCAGGGCTGGAGGTGGTATTTCTGGCGCGACATGGCGGCGGCCATACTATTCCGCCACATGCTGTGAATTATCGCGCCAACGTTTGGGCTTTGCAATCAGTAGGGGTAAGGAATCTATTGGCGATAGCTACCACAGGTGGCATTGCGGGCGATTTAAATCCAGGAGACATTGTTTTACCGCATCAAATCATTGATTACACGCATGGTCGTAAAAACACTTATCACGATGGTATCGAGCTGCCGGTAAAGCATATCGATTTTACTGAACCATATTCAAACAGCTTACGTCAAATGTGTAAACAGGCTGCTAGCAATATACAACAGGATTTGCATGATGGCGGTGTGTATGCTTGTGTGCAGGGGCCGAGGCTGGAAACTGCAGCAGAAATTAACCGTCTGGAACGTGACGGGGCGACTTTAGTCGGTATGACAGGCATGCCAGAGGCCGCATTGGCACGTGAGCTTGGCATGCACTATGCCGCACTATGCCCAGTTGCCAATCAAGCTGCCGGACGGGGTTTAAGTGCGCATGGCGTTCAATATGAAGATTTGATTGCAAAACTGGAACTTATCATGCAAAAGGTGCGTGTATTGATTGAAGAAATTGCACGTGTTTATCAGGTAACAAAATTTTAGACAATTTAACTATAATTAATTTAACTTTAGGAAAATCAAGGTGGCAGTTAAAACAGTATTGCGCATGGGAGAACCCCTCTTATTGCAAAAAGCTTTACCAGTAACAGCGTTTGATACACCAGAGTTGCATGCGTTGATTGAAGATATGCAGGATACGATGCATGCCATGAATGGTGCTGGCATCGCTGCACCGCAAATAGGGGTGAGTTTGCAAGTGGTGATATTTGGTGTCAGCCGCAATCCACGTTATCCAGATGCAGAACAAGTGCCGTTTACTGTACTGATTAATCCTACTTTAGCAGTAGTAGGCGATGAAATAGAGGAGGATTGGGAAGGGTGCTTGTCTGTGCCGGGTATGCGCGGCATTGTGCCGCGTTACGTGCGGCTGCATTACAAAGGTTTTGATCAATACGGCAATGTTATAGACAGACTGGTCAGTGGCTTCCATGCTAGGGTTGTGCAACACGAATGTGATCACTTGAATGGCATTTTATATCCGATGCGCATTACTGATTTAAGCCAATTTGGCTTTACTGACGTACTTTTTCCTAATCAGGATTTTCAAGACGATTAATTTCTTGCTATAATGCGCGCTTCGTTTAGAAAGTGGGCGGCGTATTCAATGCGCATTCTACAGTCTATGCAAGCTATCTAGGGAAGAGTGGCAGAGCGGTTTAATGCTACAGTCTTGAAAACTGTCGTGGGTTCACGCCCACCGTGAGTTCGAATCTCACCTCTTCCGCCAATATTTTAAATACTGCAATTATAAAAATAGTACCCTGCGGACCACATGGATATTGCCTTTCAGGGAATTAAATATTTTAATTTGAAGCGGTATTTGTTTTTAATCGCAATTTATAAGGATTTTTCATGACTCAAATCGTTATCGACCACAACCCTTCGCAAGAAAAGTTGAAGGAACTGGGTGTTTCTTCATGGCAAACTTGGGACTGCGCGCCCTCCAAGTTTCCGCTTGATTTCACCATGACTGAGAGTGCTTATGTGCTAGAGGGTGAGTTTCACGTTACGCCACAAGGCGGTGAGAAAGTGGTTATTAAGGCGGGCGATTTTGTGGTGTTTCCAAAAGGCCTCAAAAGCAACTGGGAAGTTGTGAAGCAACTCAAAAAACATTACAAACACTCTTAATTGCTTTTTTGTGCGTTAGGAATAAAATAAGCCTTGAGTATTCAAGGCTTTTTTGTTTTAAGGAGCATGTCATGACTATAACTATCGAAAAACCGGATGCTGCCAAGCTGGCTGCTTTGGGGGTTAAAAGCTGGCCTACTTGGTCGAAGGATGTGTCTACTTTTCCATGGAGCTATAATTCGCAGGAAATTGCTTTTATCCTCGAAGGTGAAGTGACCGTAACTCCTAAAAATGGCGGTAGCCCTGTTAGTTTTGGGCCTGGCGATTTGGTGACTTTCCCCGCTGGGTTATCTTGCGTTTGGGATGTTAAAAAACCGTTGCGCAAGCATTATCAGTTTAGCTAGTGTCATTACAATTTAGACAGATTGTCGCGTAAAGCATCTATTTGCGCGGGGTTGAGAGGTTGTTGCTGTTTTGCTGAGATTAAAAAACTATCCTCAGCTCTATTGCCAAGGGTGTTAATTTTTGCGTTGTGCAAATCCACGCCGAGTTGTAAAAATGTGAAGGCAATTCTAGCAAGCAGCCCAGGGCGATCACCCGCAACAATTTCAAGCACATGATTGTTTCCCTGTAATTCCGTACTGATTTTGATTTGCGTAGCAAATGGCATATGTTTTACTTGGCGGTTAATACGGCCCTCCAATGGCATTTCTAGCGGCGTGGTCGTAGCAATTTTTTCAGTTAACTCAACCTCGATAAATTTTAATAATCCACTGTAACTAACAGACTTACCCGATTGATCTAAAACAATAAAGCTGTCAAGTGCATAGCCGTGGTTGGTGGTGTAAATTTTAGCCTGTACAATGTTATAAGCCATGCGATCAAAGAAGTTGCAGATGCGTGCGAATAAATCATCCTGATCGCGGGTATAAATCATCACCTGAATACCATCGCCACTTGGGCTTAAACGCGCGCGCACAATGGGTTTATCGCTATGCACATGGGGCGTGAGCAGTCGGCTTTGCCAAGCAATCTCATCAGGCTCAAAACGCACAAAGTATGCCTCGCCAACGTTATCCCATAATGGCTGGTAAGATTGTGCACTAAGCCCATATCTGCCGAGTTTGAGTGCAGCTTCCTGCTGCCGGATTTCTATAGTTTGCTGCACACTGAATATTTCATCGTTTAGCACGCGTTTAGTGGCGTTAAACAAATTTTCCAGCAATCGCGCTTTCCAAGCGTTCCATACAATGGGGCTTGTGCCGCGAATGTCTGCCACAGTCAATAGATACAGAGCTGTTAGACGCTTTTCGGATGCTACATAGCGTGCAAATTGTTCGATGATTTTGGGGTCGGATAAATCTGATTTTTGTGCAGTGCTTGACATTTTAAGATGCGAATCCACTAGCCAGACAACTAACTTTGTATCTTCTTTCGGCAAATTGTGTAATTTGCAAAAGCGATTTGCATCTTTTGCACCCAGCTCGGAGTGATCGCCGCCACGTCCTTTTGCGATATCATGAAAAAGTGCAGAGAGGTAAAGTAGATGTGGTTTTTCAAAGGCTGCAAATAATTGGCTGCATAGTGGGAACTCATGTTTTAACTCAGGTTTGGCAAAGCGGCGCAAATTTGCCAGCACGTTTAGAATATGTTCATCAACGGTGTAAACATGAAAGAGGTCATGCTGCATTTGACCAATGATTTTGCCAAAAGCAGGGATATATCTGCCCAAAATCCCATAGTTATTCAATCTCCGCAGACTATGATTGACGCCGTTAGGCTGCGACAATATCTTTAAAAACAGCTTTTTGTTTTCTGCAGAATTACGGAAATCCCGATTTACGATTTTTTTTACGCGCTGCAATTCACGGAGTAAATCAGCACTCATACCCTTAAGTTCTGGATGTAACTGCAGCAGCAAGAAGCTTTCCAAGATCGCATCTGGATGCTGCTGTAAAAGTTGCGCTGATTTGGCTTCCAATAAGCTATTTCGTGATTCAAACTGAGCATTGATGGTAATTGCTTTTGGCTTGTTATTAGTTAATGTAGATTCTAAAGTCTTAAGCAATATCTCATTGATTAGAATGATATATTTAACACTCCTATAATAGCTTTGCATCAGTTGCTCGCTAGCACGCTTGAGAGGGGTGTTTTCTAATCCTAGATTTCCTGCAAGTTCGTTCTGAAAATCAAATAACAGCCTGTCTTCGCGACGTTTGGCCAGATAATGCAGGCGGATGCGCAACGTTTGCAAATTGCGTTCATGTCGCTTAATCTGACGCAATTCTGTACTGGTAATGATGTTATTTTTAGCAAGTTCCAGCCAGGTTTTACCCAGATTTTGACTTTGCGCCAACCACAAAATCATGTGTAAATCGCGCAACCCCCCAGGACTTTCTTTAATGTTAGGTTCTAGGCTATATGCAGTATCGTTATACTTGGCGTGGCGGTTATCTTGCTCTTTATATTTGGCTGCAAAAAATTTAGCTGGCTGCATTAATGCGTTTATCGCTTCAGCAAAGAATTGATAATTGGCTTTACTGCCAATAAGCAAGCGCGCTTCAAGTAAATTGGTTTGCACTGTTACGTCTTGAGCAGCTTCATTTGTACACTCCTCAAGCGTGCGCACGCTATGCCCTACACTTAAGCCAATATCCCACAATTGCCCGATGAGGCTCTCGATTTGCTCATTCAGCACATAATCATGTTGATATGGTAGCAATATTAATAGATCAATATCAGAGTAGGGGAATAGCTCCCTACGCCCGTAGCCGCCCACTGCGATTAAACATACATCCTCGTGGATGCCAGCTTGTAGCCATATCTGTCTTAAGAGCCGATCAATTAGTTCCGCATGTTTTTTAAGTAGCAGTGCCGTGTTTTTATGTTTGAAAAAACTGGTTTCAAGTGTGGCTTGCTGTATCTTTAAAGCGTTGCGCCAAGTCTGAATTGACTGATTGTTCTTAACCTTCATTTAGATGAATTGTTAAGCAAACGCAGGCATTGCCGGCGAACCTGCAGATAAAGTCATTACTTCAAAGCCGGTTTCAGTTACCAATATGGTATGTTCCCACTGTGCTGACAAACTGCGATCTTTTGTAACAATAGTCCAGCCATCTGGCAGTTGTTTAATATCGCGCTTGCCTGCATTAATCATAGGCTCTATGGTAAACATCATGCCTGCTTTAAGTTTGAGTCCCATGCCGGGCTTGCCGTAGTGCAGTACTTGCGGTTCTTCATGAAATTTTTTGCCTATACCGTGCCCGCAAAATTCGCGTACTACGCTATAGCCATTTTTTTCTGCAAAAGTTTGAATGGCATGGCCAATATCTCCCAACGTAGCACCTGGTTTCACCTGATGGATTCCAATCCACATGGCTTGATAGGTGATTTCACATAGCCTTTTGGCTTGAATGGAGACTTCGCCCACCATAAACATACGTGAAGTGTCGCCATGGTAGCCATTCTTGATTATGGTAATGTCGATATTCACAATGTCACCGTTTTTTAGCACTTTGTCACCCGGTACACCATGACATATTTGGTGGTTTACCGAGGTGCAAATGGATTTAGGGTAGGGTGTGTGACCATCAGGCGCATAATTGAGCGGTGCAGGAATCGCTTGCTGCACATTCACAATGTAATCGTGACACAATTGGTCTAATTTATCAGTTGTTACGCCATGCACTACAAATGGCGTAATGTAATCTAGCACTTCTGAGGCTAGCCTACCTGCTATGCGCATTTTTGCGATGTCGTCTGCGTTGTTGATTGTGATTGCCATGCAAGCTCAAGTAAATAATGGTATGGCACTATTTTAGCATAGCCATTCTTGATGGAGTTCGGGTTTAATTAATAGCAATTCAATGGTTAACACCATTTTTATAGCGTTTATTTACGTATTTAAAATTGTTTGCAGTCTTTATGCTGTGAAGCTACCAGAGGAGAATGTTAAATGACATCGGTGCTTTTAAATATGGCAGCAAACCCAGTCGCAAATGACCTTGCAACTTGGGTAGATTTTATTGGTACTGCTGAAATCCCCGTGCTTAAACAGACAGCTCGTGAAATCACGCGCTTGCAAGAGGATGAAGACAAGTTGAGCGCACGCGCTATTACTTCCGTAGTGCTGAATGATCCGATGATGGTGTTCAGAGTGCTAAGTTACTCGCAAAAACATAAGAGTGAGCACCAGTTGCAAGATTTGCTCCAGGTTGAACAGGCTGTTCTCATGATGGGAACCACCACGTTTTTTCGCGATATTCCACCCAACTTTTTGGTAGAAGATGCACTTAAAAATAACTTGACTGCGTTAACGCATTTACTTAAGTTGATTAGGCGTGCGCATCGTGCAGCGTATTTCGCGGCGGATTGGGCTACGCATCTTGCGGATTTACATGCCGAAGAAGTGCGTATTGCCGCCTTGTTGCATGATTTATCAGAAATGCTGATGTGGTGCTTTGCCCCAGACAAAATGAACACTATCTACGCCATGCAGCATGCCGATAAAACCTTGCGAAGCCATGTTGTACAACAAGAAGTGTTGGGTTTTGTATTGCAAGACTTGCAAAAGGAATTGGTAGAAATTTTTCAACTACCGCCACTGCTTTCTAAGTTGATGCAAGATGGGGCGTTTGGAGAACAGCGAGTGAGGAACGTAACGCTAGCAGTCAACTTGGCTCGTCATTCTGCAAACGGTTGGGATGACGCGGCATTGCCGGATGATTATCGTGAAATTGCAGAGCTATTGCGCCTGGATATAGACAGGGCCATGCATATTATAGGCGTACCCAGCGAAATCTAAGCAGCTATAGCTAGCAAATTAATCACTTAAGCTAGCAAACTCAATAAGTTAATGGTATTATGCGGCCTCTGCAATTTTGCAGAAATAACTGCACCATCCCGTACAGGGTGTTCCTAGATAGAAAGTTGAGTCTACGAATATTGTGGATGTGTGTAAATTTAACCCTTACATGGAGTAATCAAATGTCTGTAACCATGCGTCAAATGCTGGAAGCTGGAGTTCACTTCGGCCATCAAACCCGTTACTGGAACCCGAAAATGGCAGAATATATTTTTGGTGATCGTAACAAGATTCACATTGTAAACCTTGAAAAAACCCTGCCCTTGTTCGAAGATGCGCTTAAATATGTGCGTACCTTGGCGGCAAACAAGGGCCGTATCCTATTTGTAGGGACTAAGCGTCAGGCACGCGACATCATCAAAGAAGAAGCTGTGCGTGCTGGCTGTGCTTATGTAAATCACCGTTGGTTGGGCGGAATGCTGACTAACTTTAAAACGGTTAAACAATCAATCAAACGTTTACATGACTTTGATGCCATGTTGCTTGATGGTAGCTTGGAAAAGTTCGGTAAAAAAGAAGCGCTTGGCTACAAACGTGAAATCGAAAAACTTGAGCGCTCAATTGGTGGTATTAAAGAGATGGGCGGTTTGCCGGATGCAATTTTCATTATTGACGTTGGCCACGAAAGCGGCGCTATTACTGAAGCGCAAAAATTGGGTATCCCTGTCATTGGGGTTGTAGATACTAATAACTCGCCAGATGGTGTCGCCTATGTGATCCCTGGTAATGATGACTCAAGCCGCGCTATTCGCTTATATGCGCGTGGTATAGCTGATGCAGTATTGGATGGCCGCGCCAATGCGCTTACCGAAATTGTAAAATCTGCGAAAGAAGAAGAGTTTGTAGAAGTTGCAGCCGAAGCTGTAGCTGAGTAATCAACATCTGCAAAAAGGGGCGAATAGCCCCTTTTTCTTTTTAAGAAAACTGTTAAGTATTATTTTTAAACATAAAAATATAAGTTTAGGAGCTAAAAATGGCTGAAATTACCGCAGGTATGGTAAAAGAATTACGTGAGCGCACAGATGCGCCAATGATGGATTGCAAAAAAGCATTAACCGAAGCTGAAGGTGATATGACACGTGCAGAGGAGATATTGCGTGTGCGTTTTGGTAACAAAGCCAGCAAGGCCGCAGGCCGTGTAGCTGCTGAGGGCACGGTGGGTGTTTCAATCAGTGCCGATGGAAAAACGGGTGCAATGATTGAAGTGAACTCAGAAACCGATTTCTGTGCAAAAAATGAAGATTTTCTAAAATTCGTGAGCGAATTAGCAGGTATTGTAGCTTCAAGCAATGCTGCAGACATCGCCGCAGTTGGCGCGCTTCCAATGCGAGGCGCTACAGTTGAAGAAACGCGTGCGCAATTAGTGGGTAAAATTGGTGAAAATATCACGCCACGTCGTTTTGTTAAAATCAATGCCAAAGGTAAATTAGCTAGCTATGTACATGGTAGCAAAATTGGCGTTTTAGTTGATTTAGTGGGCGGTGATGATGCGCTAGCAAAAGATATCGCAATGCATATTGCAGCAGCCAAACCAAAATCACTGGATGCTTCAGGCATTTCACAAGATTTGATTGATGCCGAGCGTCGTGTAGCCATTGAGAAAGCAAAAGAAGCAGGTAAGCCAGAAGCAATGCTAGAAAAAATTGCTGATGGTACAGTGCAAAAATTCCTGAAAGAAGTGACTTTACTTAGCCAGGTGTTTGTTAAAGATGACAAATTCACTATCGAATCTTTGTTGAAATCTAAAAACGCTTCTGTGGCTTCATTCACTATGTACACAGTGGGAGAGGGCATTGAAAAAGTGGTCGTAGATTACGCTGCTGAGGTTGCTGCTGCTGCTAAAGTTTAATCGCTATAAACTAAAAAAAGTGGGCATGATGTCCACTTTTTTTTCGTCTTTTTTCGCCAGAACTTAAACAAATAAGCATGGTTTGTGATTAAATAAGCAAACTTAAATTTCTAGGAAGATTATGGTCAAACCTGCCTTTAAGCGCATATTACTTAAACTCTCTGGCGAAGCGCTCATGGGCGACGATGCATATGGCATTAATCGCGCCACCATTACTAATATCGTAGAACAAATCAAAGAGGTTGTAGATTTGGGCGTAGAGGTTGGCGTAGTGATTGGCGGAGGCAACATTTTTCGTGGTGTAGCACCGGCAGCGGCGGGAATGGATAGAGCTACAGCCGATTATATGGGGATGCTAGCCACCGTAATGAATGCGTTGGCGTTGCAGGATGCGATGAGGCATGTTGGCTTGGTGGCACGCGTGCAAAGTGCGCTTAACATCGAGCAGGTAGCGGAACCTTATATTCGTGGCAAAGCAATACGCTATTTGGAAGAAGGCCGTGTGGTGATTTTTGGCGCAGGTACTGGCAATCCGTTTTTCACCACAGATACTGCCGCCGCCTTACGAGGCACTGAAATAGACGCGGAGATTGTACTGAAAGCGACTAAGGTGGACGGCATTTATACGGATGATCCAAAAAAGAACCTAAACGCGAAAAAATACGATACGGTAAGCTTTGATGAAGCAATTGCCAAGAATCTAAAAGTGATGGATGCAACTGCGTTGGCATTATGCCGTGATCAGCAATTGCCGATTATTGTATTCAGTATTTTTAAACAAGGTGCGTTAAAGCGTGTAGTAATGGGCGAAAATGAAGGCACACGCGTCGTTGTATAATTAGTAATTGAGTTGGAGAAGCAAATGTTAGATGACATAAAAAAAACCGCAGACCAAAAAATGCAAAAATCGCTGGAAGCGCTAAAAAATGATCTGGCAAAAGTGCGTACAGGCCGCGCCCATACCGGCTTGCTGGACCACGTGATGGTGGAATATTACGGCAGCATGGTGGCGGTGAACCAGGTGGCGAACGTGAATTTGGGTGATGCACGTACGATTAATGTGCAGCCTTATGAAAAAAATATGATTTCTAAAGTAGAAAAAGCCATTCGTGATAGTGATTTAGGCCTGAATCCTGCCACTAACGGGGATGTGATTCGCGTACCAATGCCGATGCTAACGGAAGAGCGCCGTCGCGATTTAACCAAAATTGTCCGTAACGAGGCTGAAGGAGCTAAAGTGGCGATTCGCAATGTGCGGCGCGATGCTAATGATGCGCTTAAAAAACTGCTAAAAGATAAAGAAATCAGTGAGGATGATGAGCGCCGTGCACAGGATGAGGTGCAGAAACTGACTGATAGAGCAGTAGTGGAGGTTGATAAGTTATTGCAAATTAAAGAAGCCGATTTAATGGCCGTCTAATGGGTTTATTTTCCAGTTCTACACAGACCATTCCAGATTCTGGGGACATTCCAAATCACATTGCGGTGATTATGGATGGTAATGGGCGTTGGGCTAGAAAGCGCTTTCTTCCTCGTGTTGCGGGTCACAAGCGCGGCGTAGAGACGGTGCGTGGGTTGGTTAAGGAATGTGCTAAACTCGATGTCAAATTTCTAACACTATTTGCTTTCAGCAGTGAAAACTGGCGCAGACCTGACGATGAAGTATCTTTTCTGATGGCATTGTTTATGGATGCTTTGAAGCGCGAAGTAGCTAAACTGCATGAAAATAATATCCGTCTCGTATTGATTGGCGACCGAAGCCGGTTTAACGCAGATTTGGTTGCGCAAATTGAGGCTTCAGAAAAACTCACTGCAAATAACACTGGGCTTACCCTCACCATTGCAGCAAACTATGGTGGCAGATGGGATATCTTGCAAGCGACTAATCGCATGATAGCCGCAAATCCAGGTAAAAATCAGGCGTTTACGGAAGATGATTTAACACCTTATTTATCTACGTACTATGCTGCTGAACCTGATTTGTTCATCCGTACCGGTGGTGAAAAACGCATTAGCAACTTTTTATTATGGCAATTAGCCTATACAGAGTTTTATTTTACGGACACGCTCTGGCCAGACTTTAATTCGAAAGCATTTCAAGCGGCGATTCATTCTTATCAACATCGCGAGCGGCGCTTTGGGCGCACCAGCGAACAACTTTCAAATAGATAGTCTTGTTTAAACATCATGCTTAAGACGCGCATTATTACCGCATCAATTTTAGTTGCAGGCTTTATTCCGGCACTATTCATGTTATCCAATAGCTTGTGGGCATATAGCATGCTGATAATTTCATTACTCGCCTTGTACGAGTGGGCCGGCATGATTAAGCTCACCCCAACCAATCGTAATGTTTATTTGTTAATAACTGCGATTGTGGGCTTGTTGACAGTACAGCTCATTGAACAGTATGGTTTTCATTCATTCTTTTTTAACTCATTATTAGTGTTTTTTATTGCTGCGCTATTTTGGTTTTTGATTGTGCCGTTTTGGCTGGGAACGAGATGTGTTGTTAGCAACAAACTTGTGATGGCGGCTTTAGGTATAATGTTAATAGTACCATTATGGCTGGCGTTGATATGTGCTAAAGGAGCTGACCCATGGCTACTGTTAGCGTTACTTGCAACAATCTGGATCGCGGATAGCGCGGCTTATTTTGCAGGCAAGAACTTTGGTAGGCATAAATTGGCTCCTGCAATTAGCCCGGGAAAAACCTGGGAGGGCGTATTTGGAGCTTTAATTGCTGTTACCCTATTTGGCGTAATTTTGCGCTTTGGATTTGATGTAGAAAGTTTGGCGATTTTTCCTGCACTTTGGATTATCACCGGCTTTGGTGTTGTCGGCGATTTGTTTGAATCAATGATAAAACGTCAGGCTAATTTGAAAGATAGCGGCGATATGTTGCCGGGTCATGGTGGTATTTTAGATCGTATTGATGGCATTATTCCTAGCTTACCTATCGCGATATTGATGATTTACGTTTATAACTATTTTATGGTAGTTACCTAAGGGCTAATCTTTGTGCAAAACGTAACAATTTTAGGTAGCACCGGTACCATTGGCCAGCAAACTTTGGATGTGATAGCCCGGCATATCAATGAATACCGGGTTTATGCACTTGCAGCCAATTCTAATGTTGAAGCACTTTTAAAGCAGTGTATTCAGTTCAAGCCTGAAATTGCGGTATTGCTTGATGATCAGGCTGCAAAAGAGCTCCGTGTACAACTTAAATCTCATAACCTCAAAACTGAAGTGATCTCTGGTATGGCCGGGCTGGAGCAAGTTTCGAGTGATTCTCAGGTGGATATCGTGATGGCAGCCATTGTCGGAGCCGCAGGCTTGAAGCCTGCTATGGCTGCTGCGCTTGCAGGTAAACGTATATTACTTGCGAACAAAGAAACATTAGTCATGGCGGGCAGTTTGTTTATGCAGGCAGTTGTGCAGGGCGGTGCGACATTGTTACCGATAGATAGCGAGCATAATGCAATCTTTCAGGTGATGCCGCCGCAACAATTTAAACATTTGGCAGATGGTGGTGTGAGTAAAATTATTCTCACAGCTTCTGGCGGACCATTCAGAAGATATACACAAGAACAGTTATCAGCGGTCTCACCCGAGTTAGCCCTGAAACATCCTAACTGGGTGATGGGGGCGAAAATTACGATTGACTCTGCAACCTTGATGAACAAAGGGCTAGAGGTCATCGAAGCGCATTGGCTATTTAATGCGCAACCCAATCAAATCGAAGTCGTCGTACATCCGCAAAGTATCATTCACTCAATGGTGGAGTATGTTGATGGGAGCATTTTGGCGCAACTGGGCAACCCTGATATGCGCACGCCAATTGCTTATGCGCTAGGCTATCCGGATCGCATTGAGTCTGGCGTAGCTTCTCTCAACTTGCTGGAAATTGCCAAGTTGGAATTTGAAGCACCCGATGTCAAACGTTTCCCTTGCTTGCAACTGGCTTACGATGCGTTACAGTTAGCAGGCACTGCACCAGCCATACTGAACGCGGCCAACGAGGTTGCCGTGGCTGCGTTTTTAGATAAGAAAATTCATTTTTTAGATATACCTTCTTTGATTGCTAACGCACTCGATAACATTAAAACAACTCCAGTTACTACGCTCGAGCAGCTTATTGCTGTGGATGCAGAAGCAAGACAATTCACTCATGCCAGTCTTGTAAAAATGGATGTGAGGCAGGTGTTAACAGCATGATGACCTTTGTTGCATTTATTTTGACTATCTGCATATTGGTTATTATTCACGAATATGGTCATTTTCAGGCGGCACGTTGGTGTGGTGTTAAGGTGTTGCGCTTTTCGGTTGGGTTCGGCAAACCGCTATGGCAAAAAACATTTGGCAAAGACAATACGGAGTTTGTGTTGGCATCAATTCCGTTCGGCGGCTTTGTAAAGATGCTGGATGAAAGAGAGCTGAAAGATGAAAGTGAATCAAACCCGGAAGCTGTGAAAGTTAATTATTCTGAAGCTGAGCTTCAGCGAGCGTTTAATCGACAAAACGTGTGGAAGCGTATTGCGATAGTGATAGCTGGACCAGCGGCCAATTTGTTGTTGGCGATTGTATTGTATTGGGCTCTATTTATGCTGGGTATTACGGGTATTCGCCCCATTATTGGCGCAGTTGCTGATAATAGCCTGGCCGCACAAGCCAGTTTAAAGGCAGGTGAAATTATTCAAAAAATTGCTGGCGAGCCTGTAAAAAGTTGGCAAGATGCACGCTGGGCTTTGTTAGAGCAGTCGTTAGAAAATAAAACTGTTGAGATTGAGGCCATTAACAATAATAATGAATTGTTTCAGCATACGCTTGTTTTTGGAGATGCTAACAACAAAGGGGATGATATTGATATATTAAAGAAAATAGGTTTAGAAATGGTTAAACCTAACATTCCTGCTGTAATTGGTGAAATATTGCCAGGCAGTGCGGCTGAAAAAGCTGGTTTTAGGTCAAATGATAAAATATTGCGGATAGATAGTGTGGAAATAAGTAATTGGGAGCAGGTGGTAAATATAATCAAAGATAGCCCTGATAAAAAATTGCAGCTTGAAGTGGAGCGCAACCAAAGTGTAACTAACATTTCTGCAACGCCTGAGGCAGTAAAAGAAGAGGGCCGCACTGTTGGCAGAATGGGTGCGGCTGTAAAGCTGGATAAAAAAGAATTGGATAAGCTATTGATTGAAATTAACTATTCACCGCTAGCTGGTTTGCAAAAAGCTATAGTCAAAACTTGGGAAACTTCAGTATTCAGCCTTAAAATGCTGGGCAAAATGATCACAGGTGAAATGTCTTTAAAAAGTATCGGTGGTCCGGTTACCATTGCGACATTTGCAGGTGAAAGTGCTACTTTAGGTATCAAAACGTTCTTAGGGTTTCTGGCTTTACTCAGTATCAGCATCGGTGTGCTTAACCTTTTGCCAATACCTGTGTTAGATGGCGGTCATTTGATGTATTATATGGCTGAGATTTTTAAGGGTTCCCCAGTTTCGGAACAAACGATGCTGATTGGGCAAAAAATAGGATTTGTATTACTAGGTTTACTCATGACAATTGCCATTTTTAATGACTTCAATAGATTAATCTCGGGTTAGTAATTTGTTTAAAATCCGTTATATTCCAGCACTGATAATCGCTCTGTTTAGCCATCAAGCAATGGCATTGGAGCCATTTGTGATTAAAGATATTCGTGTAGAAGGCTTGCAGCGCACTGAGGCTGGCACGATATTTACTTACTTACCTGTACAAGCCGGTGATGTAATGAGCGACGAAAAAGCCACGCAGGCGATTAAATCGCTATACAACACTGGGTTTTTTAAAGATGTGCGCATTGAGGCTGATGGGGACGTACTGGTCGTTACAGTACAGGAGCGTTCAGCTATTGCTAAAATTGATTTTAGTGGCAACAAATCATTTCCATCTGACAAAATGACCGAAGGCCTAAAACAAATCGGCATTTCAGAGGGGTTGATTTTTGATAAATCCCAGCTTGACCGCGCGGAACAGGAAATTAAACGTCAATATTTGGCACAAGGTAAATATGGTGCCACGGTTAAAACTGTAGTGTCGCCTCTGGAGCGTAACCGTGTGGCCGTGCGCTTCGAGATTGAAGAGGGCGTCGTTGCCAAGATCCGCGATATCAATATTGTGGGGAATAATGCTTTTACCACTGAAGATTTGCGTGCGGAATTTTTACTTACCACGCCAAACTGGATGAGCTGGTGGAATAAAGACGATCAATATTCAAAACAAAAACTTACCGCAGACTTGGAAACACTCAAGTCGTTTTACATGAATCAAGGTTATTTGGAGTTTTCAATTGATTCTACACAAGTATCTATTTCCCCTGATAAGCAAGATATATTCATTACCGTGAATGTAACTGAGGGCGAAAAATATACTATCAGCGATGTGAAACTGGCGGGTGAATTGCAAGTGCCAGAAGACGATCTTAAGCCTTTGATTAAAATAAATAAGGGTGATATTTTCAATCGTCAATTGGTTACAGAAACCAGCAAAGCTATCGGTGATAGATTAGGTAATGAAGGCTATGCCTTTTCAAACGTCAATGCTATTCCTGAAATTAACAAAGAAAATCACACTGCTGCGTTTACGTTTTTTGTAGATCCTGGTAAGCGTGTTTATGTACGCCGTATCAATCTGACTGGTAATACCCGCACGCGCGACTCAGTTTTGCGTCGTGAAATGCGGCAACTTGAATCCGCCTGGTATGCTGGCGATAAAATCAATCGCTCTAAAGAACGACTGAATCGTCTACAATATTTTGAGACAGTTGATGTCGAAACGCCCGCTGTTCCTGGTACTACGGATCAGGTAGATCTTAATGTCAACGTGACGGAAAAGTCGACGGGAAGCATACAGTTTGGTGCAGGGCTTTCTAGTAATGAAGGCGTGGTTTTGGGTGTTACTGTGAATCAGCAGAATTTCTTAGGTACAGGCAACCGCGTTTCAGCGCAAGTAAATACCGGGAAAGTTAACACAACTTATTCACTATCATTTACAGATCCTTATTTCACTCCAGATGGTATTAGTCGTGGCTTTGATGTGTATAGACGCGATGTAGATACCGGATCTTTAAATATTGGTTCATATGACAGCAAGTCTTACGGGGCGGGGGTGCGTTTTGGTCTCCCATTGAGTGAAAGTGAATTTCTCACTGCAGGCTTAACAGCTGATTTTACTGAGATTGAGTTATCCAGCCAAAGCCCTAAACAGTACATTGATTTTTGTGGGAACACTCGTGGGTGTACGAGTGACTCATTACAGCTCGCATTAGCCTGGACACATGACTCACGTGATAATACGCTATACCCGAATAAAGGTGTACTACAGCGTTTAAGTGCAGAGGTTTCAATCCCAGTGTTGGATTTGGAATTCTACAAACTTGAATACAAGCACGCTTGGTATAAAGATATTACCAAAAATCTTACGTTCATGTTGAATGGTGAGCTTGGTTATGCAGATAGTTACGGTAGCAAAACCTATCCTTTCTTTAAAAACTTTTATGTGGGTGGTGTTAACTCGGTGCGTGGTTTCGAAAACGGCTCGATTGGCCCGCATGATATAGATCCGCTAACTGGTTCTGATTTCGCTGTGGGTGGTACTACGCGTATTGTGGGAAATGCTGAGCTATTTGCACCTGTGCCTTTTATAAAAAACTCGTCACAGTTCCGCTTAAGCGCATTTGTTGATGCAGGCAGTGTTTATGCAAATAACCAGAGTGTCAACTTGGGTGATCTAAGATATTCAACAGGTGTTGGTATAAGCTGGTTCTCACCGTTTGGCCCGTTAAAACTGGTGTTTGCTAAGGCATTAAATGAAAAGGATGGCGATCAAACCCAGGTTATGCAATTCCAGCTTGGTTCACAGTTTTAGTGATGATTATTTTAATGCGTTCGGCTGGATTAATAGTAGAATTGGCAATGTGAACCCTGTGGGCTGGAATAGTTAGGAGATTTGAATTGAATCATATGTTAAAAACTTTAGTAGTCGGTGGCTTTTTGGCTTTGTTTACAAGCCTTAATTTAAGTGCAGCTGAACTTAAAGTTGGTTATGTGCAAGTAGATAAAATATTACAAGAGGCTCCTCAGACTGCAGAAAGTGGCAAAAAGCTCGAACGTGAATTCAGCCCCCGTTCTCAAGAGTTAGATCGTATGCAGAAACAAATTCGTGATATTGAAGCTGCTTTAGACAAGGAAGGTGTGACTCTTTCCGAGACGGAACGACGCAACAAAGAGCGTGATGCTTCAAATCTAAAAATTGAGTTCCAGCGTAAGCAACGTGAGCTTCGGGAAGATATTAATCTGCGTAAAAATGAAGAACTAGCCAGCCTGCAGGATCGTATTAACAAGGCTGTTCAGACTGTATCAGAAACAGAAGGGTATGATTTGGTGGTTTATGGCGGTGTGGCATATGCTAGTAAGAAAATCGATATTACTGATAAAGTTTTAAAGCTTCTTGGTAAGAAATAGGCTAATAAATTTAAGTTGTATGACCACTATTTATGAGCTTTTCTTTATCGATTCAGCAAATTGTCGAGCAATTGGGTGGTAAGGTTTCAGATAGCCCAGAAACCCAAATTTCAAGAGTAGGTTCATTGGCGCTGGCTCAGGCTGGCGCCATTAGTTTTTTCAGTGATACCAAATACACTGCGCAACTAAATAATACGTCAGCCAGCGTAGTGATTGTTAAGCCAGAACATGCCACGCTGACATCTAGACCTAAAATCATTACCGACAATCCATATGCTTATTTTGCCAAAGTGTCAGCGTTATTAAACCCGGTTCAAGTGGAAATGGCTGGGAAGCATGCCAGTGCCATCGTTGATGCTTCCGTCAAGGTGCCAAAAAACTGTAGTATCGGTGCCAACGTAGTCATAGAGGCCAATGTCACACTTGGTGATAATGTCATCATTGGTGCAGGCTGTGTTATCGAACGCAATTCGAGTATTGCAGAAAATACGGTTCTGGAAGCAAATGTAACGATTAAACACAGCTGCATAATAGGAAAGAATTGCCATTTATTTTCTGGTTGTGTGATTGGCAAAGATGGTTTTGGGTATGCCGAAGAATCTGGTCGGTGGATAAAAATTCCACAGGTGGGGCGCGTAGTGATCCATGACCATGTGGATATCGGTGCTAATACTACTATTGACCGTGGTGCGATTGATGATACAGTGATAGAAGAAGGCGTTAAATTGGATAATCTTATTCAAATCGCCCACAATTGTCGTATTGGCGCACATACGGTAATCGCAGGCTGCGTAGGAATCGCAGGCAGTGCGACGATAGGTAAGCATTGCAGGATAGGCGGTGCTGCAATGATTCTAGGGCATTTGAATATTACGGATAATGTGACAATTTCGCCTGGCAGCATGATTATGCGCTCTATCAGTAAGGCTGGTACATATACAGCATTGATGCCGTCACAAGAACACGAAACCTGGCTTAAAACGGCTGCAAATATTCGCCATTTAAACCAATTAACAGATAAAATAAAAGCCTTGGAAGCAGCTGTTGCTGAATTAAGCGCGCAGAGCTTTAACGAGCGCTCTAACAATTAATGATGGGGAAAATTATGTCAGACACCGCTGCGCCTAAGAATGAAAATCTGAGCATGGATATTCATGAAATCCTTGATCATCTCCCGCATCGCTATCCGTTTGTATTGATAGACCGTGTAATTTCGATGGAGATAGGCAAGGAAATCACTGCGCTGAAAAATGTAAGCGTCAATGAACCTTACTTTCCGGGGCATTTCCCATATCACCCTGTGATGCCGGGCGTTCTGATGGTTGAAGCAATGGCTCAGGCCGCTGCTATACTGTCTTTTAAAACCATGGGAAGCAAGCCTTCCGATGACTCTGTCTATTATTTCGCCGGTATAGATAATGCGCGGTTTAAAAAGCCTGTTTCGCCTGGCGATCAGCTCATTTTGAACGTTAAAATAGACCGTATTTTAAAAGGCATATGGAAATATAATGGCGTTGCGATGGTGGACGGCAATGTGGTTGCTGAAGCAAGCATGATGTGCATTCTGAAAGCTATAGAAAAATAATATAATCATATAGTTATAATAATAATTTAAAGTAATATATTAGAAAAATGTCCGTTAAAATTCACCAAACCGCAATCATTGATGCGAAGGCAGAGCTGGATTCAAGTGTTGAAGTCGGCGCATATAGCATCATTGGTGCTGGTGTAAAGGTGGGTGCGGATACGCACATTGCGAGTCATGTCGTACTAAAAGGTCCGACCACCATCGGTAAAAACAACCAGATATTTCAGTTTTCTTCTCTTGGCGAGCAGCCGCAAGATAAAAAATACCGAGATGAGCCCACCGCGCTGGAGATCGGTGATAACAACACTATTCGCGAATTCTGCACGTTTAATCGCGGGACGGTTCAGGACAAAGGCGTTACCAAAATCGGCAACGATAACTGGATTATGGCTTATGTGCATATTGCGCACGATTGCCAAGTGGGTAACAACACGATTTTAGCTAATAATAGCTCCCTTGCAGGACACGTAGATATTCATGATTACGCAATTTTGGGCGGATTTACGCTGGTGCATCAGTTCTGCAAAATCGGCGCTCACGTGATTACTGCGGTTAATACGGTGGTGTTTAAAGATATTCCGCCCTATGTGACAGCCGCCGGTTATGACGCAAAACCGCATGGAATAAACGCTGAAGGCCTTAAACGGCGCGGTTTTTCACCAGATACCATTTTGCAGATTAAGCGCGCTTACAAGACGCTTTATCGCAATAATTTAACATTAGAAGAAGCGAAGCTCGAATTGGCCGATATGCAAAAAAATTGCAATGAAATATCATTGCTCACAGATTTTCTAAACGTTTCAACACGCGGCGTCGTCCGTTAAAGTTAATTCATCAATATGCCTAAAATCGCAATAGTGGCCGGAGAAGCCTCGGGGGATTTGCTGGGATGTCATTTGATGCGTGCATTAAAGGCTCAACGCAATGATTTAACTTTTATTGGCATTGCTGGCCCTAAAATGATAGGTGAAGGCGCCAAGTCATTATTCCCAATCGAAAAACTTTCTGTGCGCGGTTATGTAGAGGTGTTGAAGCATCTGTATGGCTTAATTAAGCTACGCAAAAATTTACTCAAACAATTATTGGCTGAAAAACCTGATGTTTTTATCGGCGTAGACGCACCAGATTTTAACTTCTGGCTTGAGCGTCAACTCAAAAAGCGGGGTATTCCCACTATCCATTATGTTAGCCCGTCCATTTGGGCGTGGCGACGCGGGCGTATGGGCAAAATCAAACGTGCTGTTTCACATGTGCTGGCTTTATTTCCCTTCGAACCTGCTTTATATGAGAAGGCTCATGTGCCAGTGACCTATGTAGGTCATCCACTGGCAGACGAGTTGCCGCTGAAGCCCAATAAAAAGGCAGCGCGCGAGATACTTAAAATCGAAAAGAATAAGCTGGTTGTGGCTATGTTGCCTGGTAGCCGTCAATCCGAGGTTCGGCAGCATGCTGATTTATTTGTCAAAGCTGCGCAAATTATCAGTAACGATAACCAAAATACTAAATTTTTAGTGCCATTGATTACACGAGAAACGCGTGCAATTTTTGAGAAAACGCTCTATCAAAGCACTTATGAAGGCTTAGATCTCAATATTTTATTCGGGCATGCGCATGATGCTATGGAAGCCGCAGATGTTGTTATTGTAGCATCAGGTACAGCTACATTGGAGGCCGCATTGCTAAAGCGTCCTATGGTGATTACCTATCGCATGCCTAAACTCAGCTGGTGGATTTTAAAACGCATGAATTATCTGCCATATGTCGGCTTGCCAAATATTCTGGCTGGCAAATTTGTGGTGCCAGAGCTGCTGCAGAATGATGCCACGCCTCAAAAACTGGCAGATGCAGTATCGCTATTATTGGTCGATAGAAACCATATTCAGGAAATTAAGCAGGAATTTACCGATATTCACCAAACTCTCAAGCAGAATAGTGCCAAAAAAGCAGCTGAAACTGTCTTGAGTTATCTTAAGGCCTAGTTTGTGATGCTCATTTGTGGTGTAGATGAAGCAGGGCGCGGCCCGCTGGCAGGCAGCGTTTATGCGGCTGCGGTGATATTGGATGACAATAATCCAATCGAAGGGTTGGCGGATTCTAAAAAACTCTCTGAAAAAAAGCGCGATTTTTTAAGCATTGAAATCAAACAAAAAGCGCTGGCGTGGGGCATTGCCAGTTGCACATGCCAAGAGATTGACGAAATCAACATTCTGCAAGCAAGTTTATTGGCGATGAAACGCGCTATAGAAGCCATGCAAGCGCAGTTTGACGTGGTTCCGCACTTGGTACAGGTGGATGGCAACAAAACGCCTAAAATCAGCTTGCCGTGCGAGGCGATTGTGAAGGGCGATAGCAAAGTGCAAGCCATTTCTGCCGCATCTATTTTGGCAAAAGTCGCGCGCGATGCAGAGTTATATGAGCTGGATAAACAGTACCCGCAATATGGTTTTGCCAAACACAAAGGTTACCCAAGCCCCGCGCACCTATTGGCTTTGCAGGCACATGGTATTTGCCCGCAACATCGTTTGAGTTATGCGCCAGTGAAAAATTTGATAATCATGGATTAAAGAATTTTAGTTTTAGCGATTTCTATTATGGTGGTAATCGTATTTTATGTGTATTGATGTTGGAAAACTTGGTTTTCCAGATGTAATATTTGACCAAATTTCTTGTAAAGGCTTATTGGTAAAAACATCACTGGAGTAATGAATATAAGGTCCATGTTTCCAATGATTGTTATATTTTTGATAGTCTCTTTGATCAAAGTAAAATAAATGCCAAATCTTATGTGATGGAAGATAGAAGAGATGTATTGCTAAAAGCCGGCGGTCACGGAATGTTTGGTCAATTTTTCTGACATGCTTAAGTGCCAATCCTTTTAGCGACCCTATGCCGTTGCGTGCAAAAGCTGCAAATTCTTCAGCTTTAGGCTGAAGATGCTCAGTTGTAACCTCTTTGAAATGGCGGATATAATGATATTTCCCAAAGCCTGTTACGTTAGCAACAAGTAGAATGTCTGCTAAGTCTTCAGAAGTTACAACAAGGTTTTTGCAGTACTTAACAACATCTCTTTTGCTTGTGAGGTTGAACAGGTTAATCAGTTTTTCTAATGATTCACGTGCCAAAGCTGAGTTAACCTTAAGATAGCAACAAAAACACCGTCGGTTTTTTATTCAAATCCGGCAAAATGCTTTGTTTCCATTCACTGACGCGTTTTGTCGTAATCATTTCATCTTGCAAACTGACGTGGCAAGCAATACACAAGCGGGTGTTGGGGTTGCAGGTGCTTAAAATCGCTTCCAGCATTTGCATATTGCGGTAGGGTGTTTCGATAAATATCTGCGTCTCGTTATGCGTTTGCGCACGTTTTTCAATTTCTTTGAGTTTTAAAACACGCGCGGCTTTATCAACTGGCAAATAGCCTAAAAACGCAAAACTCTGCCCGTTAAGACCGGAGGCCATCAGCGCCAATAAAATCGCGCTAGGACCAACCAGTGGGGCAACGCGGATGCCTTTTTGGTGCGCCAGCGCCACCAGCTTCGCGCCCGGGTCTGCCACCGCTGGGCAGCCTGCCTCGCTCATTAAGCCAACATCATGACCAGCCAGCAACGGTTTAAGTAAATCGGGCAGGGTTTTGTCGTCGGTGTGTTCGTTAAGCGTGCTGAATTGCAGCTCGCGAATGGGTTTGCTGTGTTTGATGAGGCTTAAAAACTGGCGCGCGGACTTTTCATTTTCCACCACAAAATGTTCTAATTTTTGAGTAATCGCAACGACATCGGGCGGCAACACCGCGTGGATGTTATCGCCGCCAAGTGTGACGGGAATTAAATAAAGTGAGCCGTGTTTCATGCGCCTATTGTACGCAATTCACCCAAGGCCGTCATTCCTGTCAACACATAAAGACAAAAAGTAATGCCCTGAAAGCCAATATCCATGCGGCTTACAGGGAATCTATTTTAAATTGAAATATAAATGTATATTAATATTTTACTTGCGCGCGGTAAGTCAGTGTAGTGCTGCCTTCTGCCGGCACATCAATCTTCCACACTGCCAAGTGGCTATTGGCTTTGGTGTGAGGATGGCTTTCAGACAATATTTTCCAATCGCCGCCAATCGGCTCCTGCACTGTCACGGTGACCTTTTGTATTTTTGCATTTTTCAGCGTGAGTTCAAATGCACTTTCGAATGCGCTATTACCTTTACTGGGGCGAGGCAGGGTCTTGAAATCGGTTTGTTTTTTGTCGGCGGTTACATCAAACGCATCACCCAATTTCAGGCGTACACTTTCGTTTTTCGGGGTGTGGTCGATATTATCTTCACCGACAAATTGTGCATTGCCTGCGCTATCTTTTTTGTAGACACGCAGTACACCTTTTGGCAATGGCAGGCCAAGCTTGCTTGATTCTTTGTTATCAAATTCTACAAAAACGCCAACTTTCATTTTGGTACCGATTTCGCCATATTGGCCAGTGTAGTAATAGTCTGCGCCTTTCAACACCAGTTCCTTACGTGCGGGGATGCCGCTGGCAGAAAGCAGTGCGACTTGCTTGGTTTGGTTTTCCATAATGTTAGTAGGACGATCCAGCGTGTAAAGATGATATTCCAGCAAGCCTTCTTCTTGCATAGGTGCGGCGGCATCAGCAGCCATGCCTTCCATGCGCATATTTTTCATCATCGGGCGCATTTGATCATGCACGCGATTGACATCGCCCGCAACCAATTGCAGCTTGGCATTTTTATAGCTGGTACCGCTGGTATTGGTGAGTGTTACCCAGCCCGACAAATCCAGTTTATCTTCTTTGTCATTTAGCTCGGCTACATAATCGGCTTTCCAGCCCAAGCCGCCTGTGAGATAGCTCAATTCCATTGTCTGGTCGGTTGCGCCTTTGTTGTTGATTTGCGTTACTAAAGTCGGGCGATCGCGCAAATTAGAAGGTACATCGTCATATACGATTCGACCCGGCAGGCCTGTTTCTATGCGGTTTCCAACCTTTAACACCACGCCATTATTGGCTGATAATACAGTCGCTTGTTCCATAGTTTCTGCACCAGTCGCCGGATTGGTTTTTACGATACCAACGGTTTTACCCACGTATTTTTCCAGCATTTTTTGCGGCGTGAGCAAATCAAAATCAAAGTTCTGTTCTAATAACATCAAGCTACCAGGCGTATTAATGCTGCGCAGCAGGGCAGTTTCAGGACGCATTTGTGCGCTTACATCGCGTAAAGCAAGCGCATTTAGACCGGTTTTAATTTTGACTTTGCGTGTATCCTTCACCAGTGCTAAATCCTGGTTGTAAATAGTTACCGCAACGCTCTGCTGATCGCCAAGTGTGCTTCTAATTTCGTCTAGACTGTTTTCAACGGCAAATGCTCCGAAAGATAAAAAGGTGCTGATAGTTAGGGCAAGTACGCGAGGTTTAAACATGGAAGTCTCCGAAAATGTCGATAGGCGTTAAACGGTGGCGTTTATATTACGTTGACACCTTCATTATGCAACATGCTCACGAGCTTGATGAGCGGCAAACCAATCAGCGCATTCGGGTCTTCTCCAATCATTCGGTCAATCAGTGCAATCCCCAAGCCTTCTGATTTTGCGCTGCCAGCACAATGGTAAGGCTGTTCTTTGGTTAAATAACTCTCGATTTGTTCATCGGTTATCTGACGGAATCTTACTAAATAAGGCACAACCTCGGCTTGCATATTGTCTGTGGCTGCATTAAACAAACAAAGCGCGCTGTGAAAAGTAACTTCGTGGCCACGCATTTTTTGCAATTGTTTGATGGCGTTGTTGTGATTTAGCGGCTTGCCCAATTGTTCACCATTCAGCGTGGCGACTTGATCGCAACCAATCACAAGCGCATGCGGATACTCGATGCCTACTTTTTTTGCTTTTTCTTGAGCAAGTCTAATAGCGGTTTCGTGCGGCTTTTCATTTGCAAGCGGCGTTTCATCGACTTGTGGCGAAACACTGTTAAAAGGGATTTGCAGTTTTTGCAGTAGATCGCGCCTGTAAATGGAGGAGGATGCCAAGATGAGGGTCTGTTTCATATTTTTATTCTAGGTGTAGTTGAGATAAATAAAAAGCCGACAGGATGATTCTGTCGGCTTTTAGATTAAATTTCAATCAAAATACTAGTCGGGTTGAATTTCAAGCAGGGATTCATCGGGCGTCACACTGTCGCCTTTCGTCACGTGCACAGCAACTACGGTGCCAGTCGTCGAAGCTTGAATCTCATTTTCCATTTTCATCGCTTCAATCACCAATACGCCATCACCAGCTTTAACTTTATCTCCGACCTTGGCTTTGACTGCCACAATCGTCCCTGGCATGGCTGTAGTCACACAGCCTGCGTGATGTGGGCGAGGGCGGCCGCTTGATGTTATTGAGACTTTTTTCTTGCTATTGCTTTTGCTTCCATTACTAGCAGACCCACTGCCAGAAACCTCAATTTCATCCAGAGTTTCTACTATGACTTCTTCGGCAATACCGTCTACAGAAACGTAGAATGGGCGTTTTTCTTCGCCCGCATGGCCACTTCCAGTGAGCTTGATGTGGAAAGTTTCGCCATGCAGTGTGACATTAAACTCATTGGGCGCATAGCGGGCAGCAGCAGTTTGTAGCGCTTCCTTGGTATGCAGCACTTCAGGTTTTAAACTGCCTGCATTGCGCTCTTGCAGGAACGTTTGACCAATATCCGGGAACATGGCATAAGTCAGCACATCTTCTTCGCTTTGGGCAATACGTTCAGTCTCGACTTGCAATTTAGCCATTTCCGGCTCTAATAAATCGGCTGGGCGACAGGTAATAGCTTCACTCATGTTTACCAGTTTCTGCATTTCTGCGTTTACAGGTGCAGGCGATTTACCGTAATGTCCAAGTAAATAATTTTTTACTTCATTGGTGACCGATTTATAGCGCGACCCGGTCATGACGTTCAACACAGCTTGAGTGCCTACAATTTGCGAAGTAGGGGTAACCAATGGTGGAAATCCAAGGTTTTCACGCACACGCGGGATTTCAGCCAATACTGCATCCATTTTGTCCAGCGCGCCTTGTTCTTTTAGCTGGTTAGAGAGGTTTGAAATCATGCCACCTGGTACCTGGTTTACCAGGACACGCGTATCTACACCTGTGAACTCGCTCTCGAACTGCCAGTATTTTCTGCGTACTTCACGGAAATAAGCTGTCACTTCCTGTACTTTGGCTAAATTTAGGCCGGTGTCATATTCTGTACCTTGCAACGCTGCAATTAGACTCTCTGTGGTCGGATGGCTAGCGCCTTCAGAAAACGACGAATTGCAAGTATCAATCATGGTTGCGCCGTTTTCGATACCCTTTAACAAGCTCATCGCAGCCAGGCCGGATGTGGCGTGGCTATGCAGGTGGATGGGTAGTTTAACAGCCGCACGTATTGCTTTAACCAGCTCGCTGGTACTTTGCGGCGTAAGTAGGCCAGCCATATCTTTAATAGCAATGGTGTCACAGCCCATGGCTTCCATTTCTTTTGCCAGGCCTACAAAGTGTGCGACATCATGTACTGGGCTCGTAGTGTAGCTAATGGCACCTTCGGCGTGCTTGCGGACTTTTTTAACCGCTTCTATTGATGTTCTAAGGTTGCGCATGTCATTCATCGCATCAAATATGCGGAATACATCGACACCATTATCGGCTGATTTTTTCACGAAAGCTTCAACCACATCATCTGAATAATGACGATAACCGAGCAGGTTTTGACCACGCAACAACATTTGAATGCGGCTATTCGGCAAGGCTTTACGCAATTTTGTGAGGCGCTCCCAGGGATCTTCTTTCAGAAAGCGTACGCAGGCGTCAAACGTAGCGCCACCCCAGGCTTCAAGTGACCAGAAACCAATCGCGTCTAATTTCGCACATATCGGCAGCATGTCATCAGTGCGCATGCGTGTTGCGATTAGAGATTGATGGCCGTCACGTAAAACTAATTCAGTTATATGTATTTTGCTCATAATATTGATTCTTTTAATTTAGTCTTAAATACCTTCATGCGCTGCAATTGCTGCTGAGATAGCCGCCGCAAACAACTCAGGCGGCAACTCCGTAGCATAATTGGTAAGTTCAGGGTGTGTTTCTACAAAACTAGTGTTGAAATTTGCATTTCTAAAATCAGGATGCTTCATGATTTCCTGATAATAGGGAATGGTTGTTTTTACACCATATACGACCATGTCACTCAATGCACGGCGACCACGCTCAACGACGCCTTCCCAATCCAGCGCCCAAACCGTCAGCTTAGCGCACATGGAATCATAATAGGGTGGAATCACATAACCGCTGTAAATCGCAGCATCCATGCGAACACCCGGGCCGCCTGGGGAGTAGTAGCGTGTAATTTTACCAAAACTTGGCAAAAAGTCGTTTTTTGGATCTTCCGCATTAATACGATATTCCATTGCGAAGCCTCGATAGCTAATTTCACTCTGCTTGTATTGCAGAGGCATGCCGTAAGCTATTCGTATTTGCTCTTGCACAATGTCTACGCCAGTAATCGTTTCGGTAACGGTGTGTTCTACCTGCAGACGTGTATTCATTTCCATAAAGTAAAAATGATTGTCTTGGTCAAGCAGGAACTCTACAGTTCCTGCATTTTCGTAACCTACCGCTTTAGCTGCCTTTACACCCAAACTGCCGATGTAATCGCGTTGCGCCTTGCTAAGTTGAGGTGATGGTGCAATTTCAATCAGTTTTTGGTTGCGGCGTTGAATTGAACAGTCACGCTCAAACAGATGAATGACGTTACCTTGACTGTCTGCCAGAATCTGTACCTCAATATGTCGTGGATGTACAACGCATTTTTCTAAAAATACTTCAGGTTTGCCAAATGCTTTGCTTGCTTCGGAAATTACGCGATCGTAATTGCTGAGCAGCTCTTTTTCACTGTCGCAACGGCGAATACCACGCCCGCCACCGCCATTGGTGGCCTTCAACATTACTGGATAGCCGATTTTATTGGCTAAATCACGTGCGGCATCTACAGATTCCAAATTGCCTTCACTGCCTGGTACGCAGGGGATTCCTGCTGCGATCATGGCAGTACGGGCTTGAATTTTATCGCCCATTTGACGAATAACGGCGGCATTGGGTCCAATGAATTTAATGCCGCGGCGCGCACAGATTTCGGCAAGCTCAGGATTCTCTGATAAAAAACCATAACCGGGATGTAGTGCATCGCAACCTGCTGCGACCGCCACATTGACGATGTTATGTGCGTTTAAATAACCTGCAACCGGATCTGCACCCAAGTTGTAAGCCTCGTCTGCCTTTTTGACGTGTAATGCATGGCGATCAGCATCGGCATAAATAGCTACAGATTTAATGCCCATTTCAGAGCAAGCGCGTACAATACGCACTGCAATCTCACCCCGATTAGCAACTAGAATTTTTTTGAACACGGCATTGCCTTAATATCAACCAACAAACCGCCAAAGTATAACATGCGTGCGCACTCTAAGGGGTAGGCTTGGTTATAAAAATACGACTAATTTATTTATATTTATGATGAAATCATTGATTATTAACAATTTAGAATTCGCACAAAAACAGCAAAAACTTGTAGATGCTTTTGAAGTTTCCAGTTTAAAAAGACTGTCAGAAATGCTGGCTTTGCATGATAAAAGTCTGCTAAAAACCCCTGTTCATTTCGAACTGATAGGCAATAGCAAGCAGTTTCGTCAGCCTTGCTTGCAATTGCATATCAAAACCAATTTACCCGTGATTTGCCAGCGCTGCCTGGATAATATGACAGTTCATTTGGATTTGAGCTTCGATTATCTAATCAGTAATGCAGATATTGATGAGTTTGACGACGACGATCAGGTCGACTGGTTAGAAGCGAATAATGAGATGAATTTGCTAGATTTGATTGAAGATGAGCTGCTATTGGCAATGCCAATAGCACCGGTACACGAAAAAAACTGCAGCAAACTCAGCATGCAAAGCGGTGAGAAGCCAAACCCGTTTGCCGTGTTAAAAGGAAAAATTAAATAAAGCCTTTCAATAAATCTTTAAGTTATTGATTTACATTGATGCGCAATTGAATTAGAATGCGCGCTTAATTATTTTTCAGCAGTATTTTGGAGCATTAACATGGCAGTTCAGCAAAATAAAAAGTCACCTTCAAAACGCGGCATGCACCGCTCACATGATTTTTTAACCAATCCACCATTGGCTGTTGAGCCAACTACAGGCGAAACACATTTGCGTCACCACGTAAGCCCAAGTGGCTACTACCGCGGCCGCAAAGTTGTAGCGACCAAAGGCGAGTAATTAAGCCTTTTGACACAGTACTCCGTTTTAATCAATACGCCGCGCTTTCATATAGTGCGGCGTTTGCTTTTTAGCGTTGACATTTAATCCATAATTACTTCTAATTCGAATGATGGATATCACAATTGCAATTGATGCGATGGGAGGGGATCACGGCCCTCACGTTACTGTTCCTGCCGCATTAAAAGCTTTAGAAGACGACACCCAGCTCAATATTGTTCTCGTAGGGCTGGAAGATGCTATTCAAGCAGAGCTCAAAGCACATAAAGCTACAGCAACACCGCGATTGCGCATTCACCACTCAAGCGAAGTCGTGCTGATGGACGAGTCGCCGCAGAGCGCACTTAAGAACAAAAAAGATTCTTCCATGCGTGTGGCGATAAATTTGGTCAAGTCAGGCGAAGCCAACGCTTGCGTGAGTGCAGGCAATACTGGTGCGCTAATGGCGACTGCCCGATTTGTGTTAAAAACATTGCCGGGTATTGATAGACCAGCCATTGCATCTGCACTGCCTTCTGAAAAAGGCAACACTTATATGCTGGATCTTGGCGCCAATGCAGACTGTACAGCTGAACAACTGATGCAATTTGCCGTGATGGGGGCGATGCTGGTGAGTTGTGTTGAACACAAGGCCAATCCCACAGTGGGCTTGCTTAATATAGGTTCCGAGGATATTAAAGGTAACGAAGTTGTTAAACAAACATCTGAATTACTGCGCGCCAGTCATTTGAATTTTTATGGCAATGTTGAGGGTGATGATATTTTTAAAGGTACTACGGATTTAGTAGTATGTGATGGTTTTGTGGGTAACGTTTCACTGAAAACCACCGAAGGTTTAGCGCATATGATGGGAAAATTCTTAACGCAGGAGTTTAAAAGAAGCTGGCTCACCAAGCTCATGGCGTTAGGCGCATTGCCTGTATTAAAGGCTTTTAAAAAACGCCTGGATCCACGGCTTTACAACGGTGCAAGTTTTTTAGGATTGCGTGGCATTGTCGTAAAAAGCCACGGTGGGGCTGATAGCATCGCGTTTAATCATGCGATATATGTAGCTGCTGAAGAAGCGCGTAGCGGCGTCTTGCAGCGCATTACGCAGCAATTGGAAATCGAACAAATACAACCACATTCAGTGGCAACTGAGATAGAAGAAAACGCATGACCTATTCAAAGATTGCGGGCACAGGTAGCTATCTGCCGCATAAAACCCTTACCAATGCTGATTTAGAGAAAATGGTAGATACCACTGACGAGTGGATTTTTGCGCGTACTGGCATCCGCGAGAGGCATATTGCAGCAAAAGGGGAGTTTTCCAGTGATTTGGCTCTTGAGGCCTCTAAAAATGCTATAAGCAGCGCAGGCATTGACCCAAGCCAAATTGATTTGATTATCGTTGCAACGACAACGCCTGATAAAATTTTCCCAAGCGTGGCCACCAAGCTACAACGCAAGCTAGGCATCGCCGGCTGTCCTGCTTTTGATGTGCAGGCAGTGTGCAGTGGCTTTATTTATGCGCTTGCTACGGCTGATAATTTTATTAAGGCGGGTAGCGCCAAATGTGCCTTGGTTGTTGGTGCAGAAACATTCTCGCGCATTACCGATTATACGGATAGAAGTAACTGTATTTTGTGGGGAGATGGTGCAGGTGCTGTTATTCTGCAAGCGTCGAACGAGCAGGGCATTATTTCCACACATCTGCATGCAAATGGCAATTACGGAAAAATGCTACATGTGCCACGCAAAGCAGAAGGCCGCGAAACTGTGGTAATGGAAGGTAATTCAGTGTTTAAAATGGCGGTGAATACTTTAGATCAAATCGTAGACGAAACACTGACTGCAAACAATATGCAAAAAAGCGATATTGATTGGCTGGTGCCGCATCAAGCCAATATCCGTATTCTGCAAGCCACTGCAAAAAAATTGGATATGCCCATGGATAGAGTGGTGGTCACAGTAGACAAACACGGCAATACGTCGGCCGCCTCGATTCCACTGGCCTTGGATGTGGCCGTGCGTGATGGTCGCATCAAGCGCGGTGAGATAATACTCATGGAAGCGTTTGGTGGCGGCTTTACCTGGGGCTCCGCCCTGATTAAATATTAAATACTGAGCTTCTTAAATTTTAAAATTATGAACAAAACTGCATTTTTCTTCCCTGGCCAAGGTTCACAGTCTGTCGGCATGATGTCGGGGTTTGGTGATTCTGCCATTATTAAAAACACCTTTATTGAGGCTTCTGACATTTTAGGTGTAGATTTTTGGGCGATGGCGACAGAGCATAACGAGTTGTTAAATCTCACCCAAAATACACAGCCGTTAATGCTCACAGCCGGCATTGCAACATGGCGCGCATATCAACAAGCAGATGGCCTGCAGCCAACTATCTGCGCGGGTCACAGCTTGGGTGAATATACTGCTTTAGTGGCTGCAAATGCACTTAGTTTTAAAGATGCTCTACCGCTAGTGAAATATCGTGCAGAAGTCATGCAAAGTGCTGTTCCGGAAGGTGTGGGTGCAATGGCAGCCATTCTAGGCTTAGATGACAGCACAGTGCGAGCTGTATGTACGGAAGCTGCACAGAACGAGGTCTGCGAAGCCGTAAATTTGAACTCTCCCGGCCAAGTAGTCATCGCTGGTCATAAGGCAGCCGTTGAGCGCGGTATGGAGCTAGCCAAGGCAAAAGGTGCAAAACGCGCATTGCCACTTCCAGTAAGCGTTCCGTCACACTGTGCGTTGATGAAGCCTGCCGCTGAAAAACTCGCAGATTACTTAAAAAACGTGATTATCAATTCGCCTCAAATCGCTGTTATTCATAATGCGGACGTAGCAAGTTATAGTGATTCAGATAAAATAAAAGATGCATTAGTACGTCAGCTATACTCACCAGTGCGCTGGGTGGAAACCGTACAGGCTATCTATGCGCAGGGCGTTAAAAATAGTGCAGAATGTGGTCCGGGCAAAGTATTGGCTGGATTAACTAAGCGTATCGTTGTTGAGTTACCATGCACTGCATTAACTTCGAACGAAGCAATTCAAGAATTTATAAATAATAATTAAATCAATACACTAAGAGGATTATTTAATGTCAAATAGTCAAATTTTAAGTGGCCAAATTGCATTGGTCACGGGTGCCAGCAGAGGCATTGGTGCTGCTATTGCCCAAGAACTTGGGAAACAAGGAGCTACCGTAATAGGAACAGCCACTACGACAGGCGGAGCGGATAATATTAACGCTTCCCTGCAACAGGAAAATATCAAAGGCATGGGCGTTGCTTTAGACGTGAATAATGCAGCGCAAATTGAGGCTGTTTTAAGTGAAATAACCAGCAAATTTGGCGATGTGAGTATCTTAGTGAATAATGCGGGCATTACACGCGATACCTTGCTGATGCGCATGAAAGATGAAGACTGGGATGCGGTAATTTCGACAAACCTGAAGTCTGTGTATCGCATGAGCCAAGCTGTGCTGCGTCCGATGATGAAAGCGCGTACAGGTAGGATTATCAGTATTTCCAGCGTGGTGGGTCACATGGGCAATGCAGGCCAAACCAATTACGCGGCAGCTAAAGCTGGAATGACTGGCTTTACTAAGTCACTTGCCGCAGAAGTGGGTAGCCGCAATATTACTGTAAATTGCATTGCCCCCGGTTTTATTGAGACAGACATGACGTCTGAGCTGCCTGAAGAAGTCAAAAATCAAATGCTGGCGCGCATACCATTGGGGCGTTTGGGTAGTGCAAAAGAGATAGCCGCCACTGTTGCATTTTTAGCTTCTGCTAATGCGGCTTATATTACAGGTGAGACCATTCATGTGAATGGCGGTATGTATTGTGCATAAATTAATTTGAATTTTTTCGAAGTATTTTTGTATTCTTGCAGAGTTTTGTTAGAATATGACCTTAGCTGAAAAAGCTAATTTTTAATCAAAGGGGTAATTTAGATGTCTGACATCGAACAACGTGTAAAAAAAATTGTTGCTGAGCAATTAGGTGCAAATGAGGCAGATGTTAAAAATGCATCTTCATTTGTAGATGATTTAGGTGCCGACTCTCTCGACACAGTTGAGTTGGTAATGGCGCTGGAAGAAGAATTTGACTGTGAAATTCCTGATGAGGAAGCAGAGAAAATCACTACAGTTCAATTAGCGATTGATTACATCAATACCAACCTCAAATAAATTCAATTTAATCAGCCCTCGCAAGAGGGCTGATTTCTAATCAATATGTCAAAACGCAGAGTAGTCATCACTGGCTTGGGTGTAGTGTCTCCCGTAGGTATTGGAACATCTACCGCATGGGCGAACTTAATCGCTGGGAAATCCGGTATCACCCGTATCACTAAATTTGATCCGAGTAATTTTTCATCGCAAATTGCAGGCGAAGTAAAAAACTTCAATGTAGAAGACTTTCTGCCTGCCAAAGATGCGCGTCGTATGGATACTTTCATTCAGTACGGCCTAGCTGCTGGCATCGAGGCATTCAAGGACTCCGGCATAGAAGTAACTGAGCAAAATGCTGAGCGCATCGGAGTATCTATTGGTTCGGGTATTGGTGGTTTAGGTTTGATTGAATCTACCAATGACAACTATGATGAAGGCGGCCCTCGCAAAATTTCACCTTTTTTCATTCCAGGCACTATTATCAATATGATATCTGGCAATTTAAGCATCATGTTTGGCTTAAAAGGCCCGAACGTTGCAATTGTGACCGCTTGCACTACTGGCACACACTCGATTGGTGATGCTGCACGTATGATTGAATATGGGGACGCCGATGTCATGGTTGCAGGTGGTGCAGAAGCTGCGATTACAGAGCTTTCAGTAGGAGGTTTTGCTTCAGCACGTGCATTATCGAACAGGAATGATGATCCAGCTACTGCAAGCCGCCCATGGGACAAAGACCGTGATGGTTTTGTGATAGGCGAGGGCGCAGGTGTTATGGTGCTTGAAGAGTACGAGCATGCTAAAGCACGCGGTGCAAAAATCTATGCGGAGCTGGCAGGTTACGGCATGAGCGCAGATGCTTACCATATGACCGCTCCGAATATGGATGGCCCACGCCGTTCTATGGTCAATGCGTTAAAAAATGCAGGCATTAATCCCGATCAGGTGCAATTTATGAACGCACACGGCACATCGACACCGCTAGGTGATACGAACGAAACTAACGCGATTAAAGCTGCTTTTGGTGATTACGCATATAAACTCGTAGTGAACTCGACAAAATCGATGACAGGACACTTATTGGGCGGAGCAGGCGGTCTTGAATCGGTATTTACTGTACTTTCAATCTATAACCAGACATCTCCGCCAACCATCAACATTTTCAATCAAGATCCAGAATGCGATTTAGACTACTGCGCCAACGCTGCGCGTGATATGAAAATCACCTATGCACTTAAAAACAATTTTGGGTTCGGTGGCACCAATGGAAGTCTGGTGTTCAAGAAAATTTGATTTTTAATTGCGCCTAAAGCCTGCAAATTAGAACCTTGCAGGCTTTTTTATTAGCTCCGCCTATGGTTTAATTGTGATTCATGACGCGCGCGCATACATATCTCATTAACGGCAGCTTTGATAACACCATATCGCCATTTGATCGAGGCTTTGCTTATGGTGATGGCGTTTTCCGCACCTTTGTCATTCGCGGCGGTTTGCCGGAAAATTGGCCGCTGCATTACCAGAAGCTAGTTGCCGATTGTGGTGCAATTGGTATTGTGTGTCCAAGCGCTGAGCTGCTAATGGGTGATTTACAGCAATTATTTTTGCTTGATGAAACTGCAATAGCAAAAGTAGTCATTACGCGAGGCGAGGGCGAGCGTGGCTATGTGCTGCCTGCGGTGACTCTGCCGCTCAGAGCGGTGATTAAATCAGCCATGCCGAAATATCCTGCTGAGAACTTTAGTCAGGGTGTAAGTTTACATGTATGTGAAACCCGCCTGGCGCACCAGCCTAAACTGGCCGGAATTAAACACTTGAATCGGCTGGAAAACGTTTTGGCACGTATGGAATGGAATGACCCTACAATTACTGATGGTGTAATGCTGGATAGCGAAGCTAACGTAATTGAATGTACGGCAGCCAATATTTTCGCCCGCTTTGGCGACGCTCTCATCACACCAAGCCTGCGTTTATGTGGGGTTGCGGGCGTAGCAAGGCAGCGCATTATGGAGCTTGCACACACGCTTTCTTTAAAGGCTTCAGTCGAAACCTTTAATTTGGAGAGGTTATTTTCTGCAGATGAAATAATTGTCTGCAATAGTCTATACGGCGCCTGGCAGGTAAAAAGCATGCTAGGGGAAACTGTTAAATCAGATGCTTTGGCAAGCAATATCCGCGCGGCTCTCAGGGCATCTTGAATCACATGATGAGGCTTATTAAAATTGCAATTCTAACCGGATTCTTAGTGGCGATTTGCTTTGGCGCCTGGTTATATATTTATGCTAAAACACCACTGAATCTAACGCCAGAGGCGCAGGAAATCACCATAAGACCGAAAAGCGGCCTCAAAAGCATTGCGAATCAGCTGGTAACGCAACACGTCATTTCCCATGCTTTGCCTTTTGTTGTTTTGGGGAAAGTCTTACGTAAAGAGCCTTATTTGCAGGCGGGAGATTACACGCTTAATAAAAATATCAATCCTTACCAGTTGCTGCTTTCTCTTAACCACGGCAAGGCGACGCAAGGTAGCATCACCTTTATTGAAGGCAAGACATTCAAACAAATGCGTATAAAGCTTGCAAAGAATGATGCAATCAAAACAACTATTCAGAATTTATCTGATGCCGAAGTCATGCGCGTTGTGGGTAAGGGAGAAAAGCACGCAGAAGGCATGTTCTTCCCTGACACCTTTTACTTCGACCGCAATACGGCCGATGTTGTGTTGCTGAAACGTGCTTATGAAAGTATGCAAAACAAATTGGCAGCGGCATGGGTAAATCGTGCTTCAAATCTGCCTTATAAAAATAGCTACGAGGCGCTCATCATGGCATCTATCGTTGAAAAAGAAACAGGGAAAGCGTCCGAACGGTCAATGATCGCAGGTGTTTTCTTAAATCGTTTGCGTATTGGCATGCGCTTGCAAACTGACCCCACAGTGATTTACGGCATCGGGGACAAGTATGATGGCAATATTCGCCGCAAAGACTTGGAGACCGATACGCCATATAATACTTATACACGGGCGGGGCTGCCACCTACGCCAATTGCCATGCCTGGTCTGGCTTCTATCGAAGCAGCCTTGCACCCTGCAAAAACTAAAGCGCTATATTTCGTGGGCAAGGGCGATGGCAGCCATGAATTTTCAAATTCTTTAATTGAACATAATCGCGCTGTTGTGAAGTATCAGCTTAATGGCCGAGCACAAAAACAGAAAAAATAACGATGACAACCCAAACACAAAAAAGAGGAAAATTTATTACTTTAGAAGGCATGGATGGTGCAGGTAAAAGTACGCATATTCCTAACATTCTTGCGCTATTAAAAACACGCGGTATTGAGGTGATTTCAACTCGAGAGCCCGGGGGAACAGCCTTAGGAGAAAAGCTGCGCGATTTGCTGTTGCATGATGCCATGCATCCCGAAACTGAAACATTGCTGATGTTTGCTGCGCGATGCGAACATATCGCCAGCGTGATAGAGCCTGCTTTGGTTCGTGGCGCTTATGTGCTATCAGATCGCTTTACTGATGCCACATACGCCTATCAATGCGGAGCCAAGGGCGTTTCTGGTGATAAAGTAAAACAGCTGGAAACATGGGTGCAAGGTGATTTACAGCCTGATATTACTTTGCTTTTTGATGTGCCGGTAGAAACCAGCCTGACTCGACTTGCTTGCGCGCGTGAGCCGGATAAGTTTGAGCGTGAGAATGCAGCTTTTTTTGAAAAATTACGGCATGCTTATTTAACACGCGCGAAAGAAAATCCGGCACGTTTTCGTGTTATAGATGCAAACCAATCGCTTGATAAAGTTAAGAAAATAGTTGAAGAGTTAGTTTTAACTATATAATTATTAATGTATATCTGGCAAGAAAAACAATGGCAACATATCATGCAGCAGCGTGCAAGCATGCCGCACGCCCTGCTGTTGCGTGGCCGTGCAGGCATAGGAAAACATGAGTTTGCAGTTAATCTGTCGCGCGCTTTACTATGTCAGCAGCCTAATGAGTTATATGCGTCTTGTGGCAAATGTCCGAGCTGCTTATGGTTTGAAGAGGGCAATCATCCAGACTTTCGCTTAATCAGTCCGGAAGACGCTGAAAATACAGAGGAAGCATCAAAGAAAAAAGCTACAAAAAAAAGCCAAATTTCGGTTGCACAAATACGCCAGCTTGTTGATTACCTGAGTCTTTCCAGCCATCAAGTCAATAGCCGCCGCATTATTTTGATTTCGCCAGCTGACACGCTAAATATCGCATCTGCCAATGCTTTGCTCAAAATGCTGGAAGAGCCGCCTGCCAACACCTTGTTTTTACTTGTAACCAGCCAACCGCAGCGATTGTTAGCGACAATTATAAGTCGTTGTCAGGCAATTGATATGCCGTTGCCAGATAAAGATGATGCACTGGCGTGGTTGACGTCACAGAGCATTAAAGATGCCGATAACCTACTTGATTATGCTGGGGGCGCGCCACTGCGTGCTTTGCAAATAGCTGAAGAAGGTGAGGCAAGCCTTGGTTTGGTTAAAAATTTGGCTTTGGGGGCCAAGTTGGATCCTTTTGCCTGCGCGCCATTATTTTTAACTTTTGGCATGGAACATGCCATCGATGCGTTGCAGAAGTGGGTATTTGACCTGGTTGAATACAAACTGACGCAGGCAATGCACTACCATTCTGAGCACATCAGCGCTTTGCAAGCCTTGTGTAAAAGCGTAAACTTAATTGCCTTACTCAGTTTTCAACAAAAACTGTTAGAAGCGAAAAGAACGGCCAATCACCCATTGAGCAATGAATTGCAGCTTGAGAATATATTGTTACAATACACACAGCTATTTAAGCCTGTTGCTGTGAAAACATAAAGAGAAAACCAGTATTGAATATGGAAGCAAACACCGATCAAATTAAAGAAGCCAGCAATAAGCCTGGCGTATTGTCGCTAGCCATTAAAGAGAAATCAGCTTTATATGCGGCTTATATGCCCTATGTAAAAGGCGGTGGTTTGTTTATCCCGACCAATAAAAACTTTAAAATTGGCGAGGAAGTGTTCATGCTGCTAAGTTTGGTCGATGACCCTGTAAAACATAAAGTGGTTGGTAAGGTGATTTGGATTACTCCGGTTGCGCAAGCCAATCGACCACAGGGCATTGGTGTGCAGTTCAGTGAAAAGGATGGCGGTATAGAGGTAAAAAACAAAATTGAAGCGATTTTGGGCGGTGCGTTAAAAGCAAATCGTGCCACCCATACGATGTAATACGTAATTTGAGCTATATGCTAGTCGATTCACATTGTCATCTTAATTTCCCCGAGTTCACTGAAAACATTCACGCCGTAAGACAGTTAATGCAAGATTCTCAAGTGAGTCATGCATTGTGCGTATCTGTCACGCTGGACAAGTTTCCTGAAGTGTTAGCCTTGGCGGAGCAATATGATAATTTTTATGCTTCGGTTGGTGTACATCCTGATTACGAAAATATCGATGAGCCAAGTGTAGACGAGCTTTTCAAGCTTTCGCTGCATCCTAAAGTGGTGGCCATCGGTGAAACCGGCCTAGATTATTTTCGCCTTACTGGCGATCTGGAATGGCAACGTAAACGTTTCAGCACGCATATTCGTGCTGCCATATTAGCGGATAAACCACTGATTATTCACACCAGAAGTGCCGCTGATGATACCTTGCGCATTATGCAGGAGGAGGGCGCCCATCAAGCGGGTGGCGTAATGCATTGCTTAACAGAAAGTATGGAAGTGGCGCAGAAAGCCATTGAAATGGGCTTTTACATCTCATTTTCTGGCATTGTGACTTTTAAAAACGCCACGCAACTTAAAGAAGTGGCGAGAGCAATTCCGCTAGATAAAATTTTGGTAGAAACCGACTCTCCGTATTTGGCGCCGGTGCCGTTTCGCGGTAAAACCAATCAGCCTGCTTACGTAAAATATGTGGCGCAAGAAATTGCCGATTTACGCGGCATTGGTCTGGAAGCTGTTATGCAAGCTACTACACACAATTTTTTTAATCTGTTTAAGCACGCCAAAATTCAATAATGCAACTCACTATGCTAGGCGTTGGTTCTAGTGGCGGAACGCCTGTAGTGGGCTGTAACTGCGCAACTTGCAACTCGGACAATCCGCGCAACAAGCGTACTCGTTGCTCAAGCCTAGTTACTCTGGATTCCGGTGAAAACATATTAATCGACACAGGACCTGATTTACGTACCCAATCACTGCGCGAAGGCATTAAACGAGTAGATGCAGTGCTGTATACACATACGCATGCCGATCATTTGCACGGCATTGATGATTTACGCGCTTTTTGCCAGATTCAACGTGCACAAATTCCTTTGTACGCTAAGGAAGATGCAGTTGCGCATATCACACAAAAATTCGGTTATGTATTGCGTGAGCCTAGCGATTTCTGGGATTTACCCGTATTGCGCGCTGAATCTATCCATGCGCCATTCGAGCTTTTTGGAGTGAAAATCACTCCCATACCTGTGCTGCATGGCCGAAGCCATATTTTTGGCTATAGAATCGGCAATTTTGCCTATATGACCGATGTTTCTGAAATTCCAGAAACATCTATGGCATTACTCCAAGGCTTGGATGTGGTATTACTTGATTGCTTGCGAGAAGCTTCGCATCCAACGCATATTAATATTGAACAAAGTCTAACTTATATTGGTCGTATAAAAGCCAGACAAAGTTATTTAATTCACATGACACATGAATTAGAATATACAACTTTAACAAATAAGTTACCGAGCGGCGTGTTTGTTGGATATGACGGACTGAAATTACAGGTTGACTGATGCATCAGGTCAACATAATGTGTTATAAGTCGTTAGTTATACGCTTAGCATTACAATTAATATATTAGAGGAAACAATGCAAATTACATTCAAGAAAATTCTAGCCGCCTATTTTGTATTTGGTCTTTTTGCAGCTTCAAATGCATATGCTGCAGGTAAAACTTACTCAGAAGACGAATTCTTAAACAGCTTCAGTGGTAAATCAAAAAAAGTCATCTCTGAGAAATTAGGTGCGCCTGCAAAAAAGGAGCTTTCAGTAAAACCTACAAATGCTGGATCCATGATTGGAAAAAATGTAGAGGATAAAAAATCCAAGCCAGTTAAAGTTGAAATGTGGTACTACAAAAATTTAGTGAAGTATGACCCAAAGCGTACTTACAAAGAAACTGAGATTACTTTTGTAAATGACCGCGTGAACAGTATCGCATTTTTCAATAATAGGTAAGTGTGGAATAATAAAAAAGCCGAGATTGCTTCTCGGCTTTTTATTGTTTCTAATATTTTTCTTGTAGCAAAATATGATTCGTAATGTATTTTTTGCGAGCTGAATACACTGGCTGTTACTTACTTTCAAGCACTCCTATTCGCAAATAATTTTTTTATATCTGCTTCCAACATCATTCTATTGCTTATTTGACCGCATACAAGCTCGCAAAGCTCGTAAACACTTGGATCCGCAATGCTGTAATATACGCTGGTGCCGCGTGATTCTCGCTTGACCAAATCATACTGTGTTAACAAAGACAGGTGTTTAGAGATATTTGCCTGGGTGCCGCCTGATATGTCTGTCAATTGACTTACATTTTTTTCGCCATCTTGCAATGCATTCAGAACTCTAAGCCGCATAGGCTCGGCCAAGGCTTTGAAATACTTGGCTACGTACTCTAATGCTCGATCATCCAGTGCGCTCATTTGCTTTTCCATAGCTATATTCAATCGTTATATACCATCATTATACACAAAATTAATTATTTGACTATATAACCATATAGTAATATAGTGTATGGTAAGTAGCAACATTATTCTATTAAAGGAAACAGCACTTGTTTAAATCATTGTTAATTCTAACGACGTTGGCCTCAGGATTTTTGAACGTAGCTTTGGCTGCTGGGTTAGCTACAGTTACTATAAAACAATCTAATCAAGAGCATACGGTAATTGTTGAAGGTTCAGTCGAGGCGATTAAATCTAGCTTGATTGCGCCGCAGGTAGCTGGAAGTATTACCTCTCTACCAGTTAAAGCGGGTGATGCCGTTAAAGCTGGACAGTTATTGGTACGTATTGATACCCGTATCGCAAATCAGCAGGCGATCACCAGCCAGGCTCAAGTCTCCGCTGCTAAAGCTCAGTTAGCCGCCGCACGTCAGGAATATGAACGCAAGCGTCGTTTGCATGAAAAAGAATATATTAGTCAGGCTGCTTTGGAGCGTGCCGAATCTGATTACAAAACTGCAGAGGCTCAAACCAAGGCGCAGCTTGCGCAAACCGGTGTTGCGAATGTTCAGACTGGTTTGCATACCATCAATGCACCTTATGCTGGCCTGATTGCTGAAGTGATGGCTGAGCAGGGCGATATGGCTATGCCAGGTAAACCATTGCTTACAGTGTATGACCCCAAAGCGTTGCGTGTGGTAGTCAACGTTCCTCAAGGTCAGATTGCATCTATTAAAGCCGGGGCCAGTGTTAAGGTTAATGTTTCTGCGGCCACAGAGGCTGAACGAGATTTGGTGGGAACACAAGTGACGGTATTGCCTATAGCCGATGTCGTGAGCAATATGGTTAAGGTGCGTGTAACTTTGCCACAAGGTCTCGTCAGTGTGCGTCCGGGCATGTTTGCACGCGCGACATTGCCTATGAGCGAAGCCAACATACATGAACAGATTTACGTGCCATCAAAAGCAGTCGTCAAACGTAGTGAGTTAACCGCCGTGTATGTAGTGGACAGCAAAGGCCGTCCGCAATTGAGGCAGGTGCGTTTGGGACGCAAGCAGGGCGACACTTTTGAAGTGTTTGCCGGATTGCAAGCAGGAGATAGAGTGGCCACTGACCCGATAGCTGCAGCAAAATATAAGTAGTTGACGTGGTAAAAATACTAAGAGTTCAACACTAAAATGATGACGAATAGCACAGAAAATTTAGGTGTTTCAGGTCGTATTGCCAAATACTTCCAAACTGCGCAAATTACGCCTTTGATTGCGCTGGTGGCTTTGCTGTTGGGCTTGTTTGCAGTCTTGGTAACACCGCGTGAAGAAGAACCACAAATCAATGTCACCATGGCGAATGTCCTGATCCCATTCCCTGGAGCATCTGCCAAGAATGTCGAGCAAATGGTGGCGGTGCCAGCCGAACAAGTGTTGTCACAGATTGCTGATATCGAACATGTAACGTCCGTATCACGTCCTGGAGTGGCTGTGATTACAGTGCAATTTGAGGTGGGGGTGCCGCGTACCGAAGCCTTGGTGCAACTATATAACACCATTCAGTCAAATCAGGATTGGCTGCCGAAGAATCTAGGCGTAGGTGAGCCGATCGTTAAACCAAAGGGTATTGATGATGTGCCGATCCTTACAGCTACGCTATATACAAAAAATAACCAGCAGGGTGCCTACGAGCTTGAGCGTGTAGCACATGCGCTGGAAGCCGAAATTAAGCATATTAAAGGTACGCGCGAAGTTGTAACGCACGGCGGACCTGGTAGAGCGGTGAATATCATGCTGGATCCGGTTCGTATGGCGGCTGCTAATATCACCATTGCAGATATGCGTCGTACACTGCAGTCAGCAAACCTAGGAGCCCCGTTGGGTGAAACCATCAACGCCAATCAGGCGATTGCAGTAGAGGTGGGAAATTACCTGGTTGATGCAAATGATGTCGCGGAACTTGTGGTCGGGTTACATGCCGGGCATCCGGTTTACTTAGGCGAGGTGGCTGCAGTGACTGAAGGGCCGTTACCTGCAGAGCGATATGTCTGGTATGGGGAAGGCAAAACTAATGCCGAATATCCCGCAGTGACGCTGAGCGTGACTAAAAAGCCGGGACAGAATGCAGTAGCGGTGGCTGATGCAGTCATCAAGCAGATAGACAGCCTTAAAAACGTGCTGATTCCAGCAGATGTTGAAGTCAAAATCACCCGCAACTATGGTGAAACAGCCAATGAAAAAGCAAAGAAACTGATTCAGAAGTTGATTTTTGCAACTTCTGCGGTTGTTTTGTTAGTGTTGATTGCACTTGGTCGCCGTGAAGCGGCGATTGTGGGTGCAGCAGTGATTCTGACGCTGACTGCGACCTTGTTTGCTTCATGGGCGTGGGGGTTTACACTAAATCGCGTTTCATTGTTCGCGCTGATTTTCTCTATTGGCATTTTGGTGGATGACGCGATAGTCGTGGTGGAAAACATTCACCGGCACATGAAGCTTAAACCCGATGCTACGCTGACAGAATTAATACCAGGCGCTGTGGACGAAGTAGGTGGGCCTACGATACTTGCTACACTCACAGTGATCGCTGCGTTGTTGCCAATGGCTTTCGTGAGCGGTTTGATGGGCCCTTACATGAGTCCAATCCCTATTAATGCAAGTATGGGTATGCTGATTTCACTTGCGGTAGCGTTCATCATCACCCCATGGTTATCTCGTATCTGGTTGCGTCATGCGCATCACGAAGATGCATTGGCTAAGCGAATCACGCCGGTTTTTACGCGTATCTTTATCCCTTTCCTGCGTGATTCTGACGGTAAAAAGAATCGACGCAAACTTAGTCTGGTTGTGCTTGGCATGATATTGGTGTCTCTGATTCTGCCTGCTATGCAACTGGTGGTCATGAAAATGCTGCCATTCGATAATAAGTCCGAGTTTCAGGTGGTGGTGGATATGCCAGCCGGTACTCCTCCGGAGAAAACAGCAAGCGTCCTGCATGCAATGACAGCTTATCTTTCTACAGTACCTGAAGTGACTAATTATCAGGCCTATGTCGGCCTTTCAGCACCAATAAACTTTAATGGCTTGGTGCGCCAGTACTATTTGAGAAGTGGTGGCGAGGTAGGCGATATTCAGGTGAATCTGGTAGATAAGCATCATCGCAGCGAGCAGAGTCACGCTATTGCCAGCCGGGTTAGACCCGAATTGCAGAAAATAGCACGTGATATGGGGGCAAAAGTTAAGGTTGTAGAAGTGCCTCCCGGTCCGCCAGTAATTTCACCGATCGTTGCAGAGATCTATGGTCCGGACGATGCGGACAGAACAAGCTTGGCAAGACAAGTAAGACAAGTGTTCGAGCACACCGAGGGTATTGTGGATACAGATGACAGCAGTATTGCTGATGCCAAGAAAGTCATGCTGGTTGTAGATAAGAAAAAGGCAGCTTTGTTAGGTGTATCCCAAGCTGCGATTGTGAGTACCCTGCGTACAGGTCTGGCAGGTGAGGATGTTACTTACTTGCATGATGCCAGTAAATATCCGACCGGCACACGTTTACGTCTACCTCTGTCTTCACAGGGTGATGTTGAGGACTTGCTCAAGCTTTCAGTGAGTACGTCATCAGGAAAACTGGTGCCGATACGCGAGCTTGTGACCAAAGAAGAAGTGTTGCGCGAACAGCCTATTTATCACAAAGACCTGTTGCCAGTGAATTATGTAATGGGCGATATGGCGGGCAAACTGGATAGTCCTTTGTATGGCATGTTTGGCATGCGGTCCGATGTGTCAAAAATACCGGTGCCGGGTGGCGATAAGCTGGGCGAGCATTTTATTCAGCAGCCGGATGATAGCCAGCGTGGCTATGCGATTAAGTGGGATGGTGAGTGGCAAGTTACTTATGAGACTTTCCGCGATATGGGCGCTGCCTATGCCGTAGGCTTGATATTGATCTACCTACTTGTGGTTGCGCAGTTCGGTTCTTATTTGACGCCGTTGATCATCATGGCGCCAATTCCGTTAACCATTATTGGCGTGATGCCAGGACATGCTCTGCTTGGTTCACAATTCACTGCCACATCAATGATTGGCATGATTGCACTGGCAGGGATCATTGTCAGGAACTCTATCCTTTTAGTTGATTTTATTAATCTAGAAGTCACATCCGGCAAACCATTTAAAGAAGCCGTTGTGAACTCGGCAATCACCCGTGCTCAGCCGATTATGCTGACAGCGCTCTCTGCTATGCTAGGTGCTTTCTTTATTCTGGATGACCCGATTTTTAACGGGCTGGCGATTTCGCTGATTTTCGGTATTTTTGTTTCGACCGTGCTGACATTGGTCGTGATTCCACTTTTGTACTTTGTGGCATATCGTCACAAATATGCTTAATAGAATTTTAATTTAGGAGATATTAAAGATGACTTCGTGGAAACTTGTTCGTGTATTTGCTGGTTTTTTTATTTTGCTCTCACTCGCATTAGGCATGGCTGAAAGCCCATTTTTTATGAGCCACTACTGGTTGTACTTCACGGCTTTTGTAGGTGTTAACCTTTTGCAAAGCGGTTTTACTAGCTGGTGCCTAATGGAAAATATTTTACGTAAATTAGGTGTGCCTGCAGGCTGCTAATATGCAAGTCCGTTTATCCATATACCTGTCTCTGCTGCTGATAATCAACTCAGGTCAAGCTAAAGCTTTTGATTTATTGGATGCTTGGCAGGCAGCGCGTACACAAGACCCTACCTTTGCTTCTGCGCGCGCTGGAGCTGAGGCTGGACGCACAAAAACATTGCAGGCAACCGCACTTAAGGGGCCGCAGGTAACGCTTAACGCGGGGGCGGCAGGGATAAGTAGTGATAATAAAATCACAGATGCACAATTCTCCAACGCGCAGTTTGCAGGTGGCTCAGCAGGTGCAAAGGGCACAACAGACTTTCGCACTAAAACAGATGGTGGACTCGATCTTAATCTAAACCTGCGTGCAGAATATCCGCTATATGATGCGGCACGCTCAAGTTCGGCCTCGCAGCTAAACAAACAAGCTATGTTAGCAGAAGTGCATTTAAGTGCAGAGTCTCAACAGCTGATATTGCGTGTTTCACAGGCTTATTTTGATGCTTTACTGGCTTCTGATGAGCTGACAGCACTTAAATCACAACAGTTGGCTGTTGCCAAAGCGCTAGAGACTGCTCAGGCACGCTTTAAAGAAGGTGATGCGGCTATTATCGACACACATGAAACACAGGCGCGTTACGACATGCTGACATCCCAAGTGATGGAAGCGGAAAGTAATGTGCAGCTGACGCGTGCGGTGTTGGCTGATATTTCAGGTAATCAGGAGGCTGCACTGGCTCGGGTTTCTGACAAAGTTGATTTCAAGCGTTATATGAATGGCGATTTGCAAAGTTGGTTATCCCGCGCTCAAGCAAATCATCCGCAAGTGCAAGCTCAGCAGCTGCAACATGAAATAGCAAAGGTTGAGAGCGAAAAATTTCGGTCTAAATATGCGCCTATGGTAAATCTGGTTGCACAGGCTGGAGGAGAGCGCTTGCAGGGGTTAAGCGGCAGTGACGCAGATATTACTAATCGCCAATTAAGCCTCGGTGTTCAATTGACTATACCCCTTTATAGCAGCGGCATGCGCGATGCACGTTATCAGGAATCAGTAGCACTGGAGAATAAAGAACTTAGCCAGACAGATGTTGTGCGGCAGCGTGTTGTTCAGGATGCAAGGTCTGCATGGATGGCGGTCACAGTAGGGCAGGGACAAGTGAATGCATTGGAGCAGGCCATGCATTCTGCTCAAGTTAAACTTGATTCGACTCGCTTGGGGCGTGATGTGGGTGACCGTACTACACTAGATGTACTGAACTCCGAGCAAGAGCTCCATAACACAATACTTGCACTTTCACGCAGTAAATATCAGGTATTGCAGGCTTTGCTTAATTTATCAGCAACCGCTGGGGAGCTAGATGAGACGCGTTTGCGAGAGATTAATCAGGTGTTCAATAAATAATATTTAAAGGGTGTAGTAAAATGTTTAAAGAAACAAAAGTTAGTTTGTGCCTAGCCTGCATTATGTTGCTGCTTGGGTGTTCTCCAGATCTTGCTTCTGTAACGCCAAAGCAAGCAGCAGAAATGTTTGTAAAACAAAAGGCGGTAATTTTAGATGTGCGTGAAAATAGCGAATGGCAAGAACAGCATATTGCAGGTGCGATTCATATACCGCTCGCACAGGTGAAAACCAGACTTAGTGAACTTGCGCAATATAAAAGCAAGCCAGTGATTGTGCAATGCAGGAGTGGTAAACGTTCGGCTAAAGCTGCAGGTACATTGCAATCTGCTGGGTTTACACAAGTTTATAACTTGACAGGCGGCATCAACGCCTGGGCGAATGATGGCCTTAAAACCACTCAATCAAGGCTGTAGAAATATGCTATGAATAAAAACTCTGCAAATTATATGTCTATAAGTCTATTGGTGTTTTTGATGGCATCGATGTCGTCTGTATTTGCTACTGAAAATCAAAATAAAGAGCATGCTAAATATCTGGAAGAAAGCAGAATGACTGCTCAGGAATTCATACAGAGCTTGGGTGGTACGCTGAAAAAACAACTTGAACTTGGCGGTCCAGAAAGTGCTTTGGGTGTCTGTAAACAGGTTGCGCCTGCTTTGGCTGCCGAGTACTCTAAAAACGGCAAGGTGGTGAAACGTGTGTCTCTAAAAGCTCGGAATGCCATGCAAGGGACACCTGATGAATGGGAAAAAGACATGCTCGAAAGTTTTGATGGGAATCAGCAGCAGGGCAAGCCTATCGGTGAGATGGAGGTGATGCAAGTCACTTCAGGTGCGGATGGACGTTGGTTTCGTTATATGAAAGCGATACCTGCTCAAGCGATGTGTATGCAATGTCACGGCCAGCCTACGGATATTTCAGCAGGAGTTCGGTCACTACTTCTCATGGAATATCCTCAGGATAAAGCTATTGGGTATAGCATCGGCCAAGTTCGAGGTGCAATTTCTATCAAGCATAGATTAGATGATGAAGTATCTGTTTCACAATAATTTAACAGTAGTTTAGAATCCCAACAGAGGAGTTTTGAATGGCACATATTGTAATAATGGGCGCTGGTATAGGTGGGATGCCCACAGCGTATGAACTTAAAGAAAAAATTGGAAACGGCCACCAGATTACCGTTGTAAATTCCGTCGATTATTTTCAGTTTGTACCTTCTAATCCTTGGTTGGCGGTTGGCTGGAGTAAGCGTGAAAAAATCACGTTTCCGATTCGACCATATTTAGAAAAAAAGGGTATTAGTTTTATACCTCAGCCAGTAACCAACATCGATGCAGAACAAAATACCTTACAACTTGCTAATGGCGATAAACTTAATTACGACTATCTGGTGATTACTACCGGACCAAAACTCTCTTTTGATGAAGTGGCAGGATCAGGGCCCAATGGGGGGCATACACATTCAATATGCACTGTGGATCATGCTGAAAAGACTTGGGTAGCCTATCAGGAGTTTGTTAAAGATCCGGGGCCTGCTATTATCGGCGCAATGCCTGGAGCTAGCTGCTTTGGTCCTGCGTATGAATTTACTTTCATTGTGAATAGGGATCTTCGTAAAAAGAAAATTCGTAATAAAGTACCCATTACTTATGTAACTAGTGAGCCCTATATCGGTCATTTAGGGTTGGGGGGAGTAGGTGACTCCAAAGGCATGCTGGAATCAGAATATCGCCATAATGACATCAAATGGATTACCAATGCCAAAGTGACGAAAGTCGAAGCGGGCAAAATGTTTGTGACCGAGCATGACATGAACGGCAACATCGTAAAGGAGCACGAACTGCCATTCAAATTCTCTATGATGCTCCCTGCATTTAAAGGCGTAGATCCTGTTGCCGCTGTCGAAGGGCTGTGTAATCCTAGGGGGTTCGTACTAATAGATGAACATCAACGCAGCAAAAAATATCGCAATATTTTTGCAGCAGGTGTATGCGTTGCCATTCCGCCAGTAGAAGTCACACCAGTTCCTACAGGAGCGCCTAAAACTGGCTATATGATCGAATCAATGGTTACAGCTCTTGTGCAAAACATTGCTGCGGATCTTGCTGGACAAGTAGCAGATGCCAAAGGCACATGGAATGCTCTTTGTTTGGCCGACATGGGTGACACGGGTGCAGTTTTTGTTGCTTTGCCACAGATTCCACCACGCAATTTTAACTGGATTAAAAAGGGAAAATGGGTGCATTGGGCGAAAATCGCATTCGAAAAGTACTTCATCTACAAAATGAAAAAAGGTAGCTCCGAGCCTATTTATGAAAAGCATGTCCTGAAAGCTATGGGGATAGAAAAACTGGATTAATAATTTTTCGGCTTGTCTGATGTGCTCATGATCTAATTCTTTCACTGCTTGATTGTTTGGTTCATTAAGCAGTTCGATGGCTCCTGGCGCCGGTTGCCCGCCGATTGGTTCTGTGAAGGTGCTATTAGTGTTCGCCATCATCTTTTCTCCAGTGTCGAGTTAATTAAGGTCGGTGAAACCGAGATTGACCATTCAGAATAGACCGCTTGGAAGATGCCGTTCGTTAAAGCACCAACGGGTTGTTAAAAGACATTAAATAAACATGATTAATATAGTGTAAGAGCGCTGTACATATTCCCCATTCATTGACTTACACCTGAGCTTTTGAAGAATTATATGCCCAATATAACTGATGACATACCATGATGTATTGAAATGACTATCATGACAAACTAAGCAGGAAAGGAAAATCCTATGGTATTAAATAGTGGCCTTCGCCTAATAAAAAGCGAAGGCCTGCTAATGACTATTTAACGAGTTCGATAGTTATTGCGTTCATGCCCATATTAAGCGCTAAACCCTCGGTCTTCGATTTCATTTTTACGACAACGCCTTTATTCTCCCAGGTTGATGCGCCGGCACCTTCTACAGCAGTAGCACCAACACCCATACCTGCGTAGGTTCCAGGGAAGTCTTTGATGTCGTTGAGGTTATAAACGGTACCGACCGCGTCTACCTTGGTAACCCCAACACCGCCTAGCGAAGCCCCACTCATCTTAAATTTATAATTCTTGCCATTGAAATGCAGTACGCCAGTCCCTTTAGTACCGCCTACAATCAGTCGCATTTGTTTAGCACTTACTTCAAGTGTTCCGGATTCGACTAATTCTTTTTTCTCTGCTGGCGCGGCTGAAATGTCATCAGCAGCTAATACAGACATAGGCAGGGCAAATGTAGCTCCAATAACTGTGGAAAGAATTGCTGCGATGATAGTTTTATTGCGCATGTTTTTACTCCTTTTAGATTAAAAATTTATTACTTGATTGTATTGCATTGAAATCAGAACCGACGTGTGTAGTGTACAGACATAAAGAACATTTGTGGATTGTTATAAGTTCCGCTAACCAAGGCACTTGGAGATGAGCCATCCTCTGAGCGCGCTGCAGTGCCTGCGGAAGCAAAACCAAGGTCTGATGTGCCAATTCCATACAGATAAAGACCCCCAGCCTGAGATGTAATCGGCCAGACTAATGCTACGGCAAGTACGTATTTTTTAAGGGACATGTTCATGACTTATTTTAACAATTTTCTACGTTTGATGATTGAACTACGATTCAATCATCAAAATATGGCTGCAATTTATCCTATGAATGCAAATATGAAAATTAGACTTTGGTCCTACATTAGATAGCGTATAACAAAGCGTTTCGAGTAGAATCATCCTTATGTAAATTTAATACCATGGATTAAATGCAATGAATGGGCCTTTTATAACAACCATGTATATCATGGCCAGCATCTGCGGTTTTGCGGCACTGCATCATGGTGTTGCTTTCAAGAACAATAGAGTTAGTCGCGCCCATGCCATATTCGCTGTGATGGCTATTGTATTAATGGGTCATATTTTTTTTAGAATCGGTGCATATCACTCAGAAACAGCCAGTGAGTTGGTGTTGTTAAGGCGGTGGGAAACTGTTTTTACATGTTTTTTTGCAGTCTCATTCATTGTATTTATTAGTGAATATACTGGCTTTCGTCCACGAAAATTCATTATTGCCATGATTGGGTTATGGTTCTCTATAATTGTTGCGAACTTATTTTTGCCTTACAGTATTTATTTCACCGAGATTCCTCAATTAACTTATATTGACCTATCCTGGGGAGAACAGGTTACTAATATACGTGCAAATAAGCCTACTATTTTCTTCATGTTAGCCTGGATCGGGATTGTTATGTTTATTGGATATGCGCTATATGCAAGCTATGTTCAATACAATACTGGAAATCGAAAAAGGGGACGTGACTTTGGCATAGCGGTCATTATTTTTTCAGGATTTGTGATCTTTAATTTGATTATCAATATGGGAATCGTCAATTTTCTTTATACCAGTGATTTTGGTTTTATGGCATTGATAGTCTTGATGGATATAGAGCTGATTCAGGAATACAGAGATCAAAATCGTCGTATGAGTGATTTTTTGAGTTATATCCCTCTAGCTGTAGGTATAAAAGATATGAAAGGGCATTATCAGCTCGCTAACTCTGAGTTTCTAAAATATTTCGGAATCGCTGCGAATGATCTAAGCGGTAAAACTGACTTTGATCTATTTCCAGAAGTTTTAGCCTCTCACTTTCAAAAAATTGAATCGGAAGTTATCGCCAACGGTAATAATGTTGTTAATGAATACAGTCATGCATTAAAAGGTAAACCAAGCTTTGTGCGACTCCGTTATTTTCCTATGCAACGTGCAGATGGCGCTGTTTTTGGTACCTGTTGTATTCATAATGATGTGACTGACCAAAAAGATAAGGATGCGTCTCTACAAAAGCTACTCCAACAGGTTTGGCACTATGACCGTGTTGCATCTACGTCAGCCATTACCAGCTCAATTGCGCACGAAATATGTCAGCCCTTGTCGGCCATACTCAACAATGCTCAGGCTGGTCTGAGATTTCTTACTGCAAACCCGGTTGATCTGGATGAAATTCGCGAACTGCTTCAGGATATAGTGCGTGACGATAAACGCGCCGGCACTATAATCAATGGTTTGAGGGCTTTGTTACAAAAACAGGATACTCCTCGTGCGGCCATAGATCTTAATGTGAGCATTAATGAAGTACTGGAAATGCTACATGGGGAATTCATTCGGTTTGGCGTAGAGCTTGAGTCTATGCTGGAAAAAATAGAGCCGGTATATGCAAACAAGGTGCAACTTCAGCAGGTGCTGATCAATTTAATAATGAACGCCTTGGAATCCATGTCTGCTCAAAATGCTGGACAAAAATTACTATATATTCATAGCGAACTGATTGATGGTAAGTCGGTGCTTGTTTCTATTCGTGATACTGGTATTGGAATTTCTGAGGATAAATTGGAGAAGGTGTTCGAAGGTTTTTACACTACCAAGATTTATGGTCTGGGCATCGGCCTTGAAGTGTGTCGATCTATTATTGAGTCCCACTCAGGAAAGATTTGGGTGGAGGCTAACGCAGATGTCGGTGTGACTTTTAAATTTGTCTTACCGTTGAGTAGAACTGCATAGCTTCTGAAATAACCTGTTTCACCAGATAGTCCTATATATCCGGTTTATCTTGATATTCGGTTTATTTTGGATATGGACGTTCAAATGATAGCAATAGCGGCCAAGTTCGTTAGCATAGCCATAAAACATAACTCGGTTGAAATTTTACAGAGTCAATGGAAATAGACAGGCTTTAACTTGAGTTGTCAGCTAGAGCCTTTGTGGTGCAAATATTCTTACTTAAACACCATGTAAGCCAACCCTAAACCGCCAATCCATTGGCTTGTATCACCGCGTTGGTCAACAATCAGACTGTCCTTGGATTCATTCGTCAGGTGCTCGTAACGACCGCCAACCGTCAACACCCATTCATCGGTCATAAATGTTGATAGACTGAACGGGATATTCCAGCCAGAAATTCCGCTTGAAGCCTTGTAGGCATTGCCACCAAGGCTAGAGTAAAGTGAGATGTCATGTGTGCTAGTCACGCCAAAATAGTTTTTCATGTATTCACTGTTGCCGTAGCTCAGGCCAAATCTAATTTAGTGAAGTATCAGCACCTGTTTGAAGTATTGGTTCCAGTTTATAGTTACGCAATTAGGACTAAAGTCTAATATTAATCTTAAAGCTAAGTGATTATATTTTTGTAATATGATTAGCCTAAATGAGTCTACAGTAAGGTTACCACCATCCTCCATTGATGCTCCGCCGGGTTTTCATCTTTTGGCAAAGCCGAGCGGCCTGTTTTTTCTTTTGGTGGCGGTTAAATTTATCAGTAAGTAATAGGCAAAATAATGACTAATATTCAAGACTCCGAAACAAAATCTGCTTCTGCAACGATGATTCAAAGCGAAAATGTTTA
>Ga0209254_10000055_pt1 | contig 66621 bp, 61 predicted proteins | sample FrelakmetDIP11DI_FD_187148 | JGI IMG/M metagenome (GOLD analysis project Ga0209254, IMG submission 187148) | Freshwater lake sediment microbial communities from the University of Notre Dame, USA, for methane emissions studies - DIP11 DI (SPAdes)... | ecosystem: Environmental > Aquatic >...
AGCACCAGGCCTGCCGCGCCAGGGTGCCGGCGGCGCTCGCCCCGCCCTCGACTGCAAGCCTCGCAGGCTCACCGGAGGCCCGGGACCGCCGCCTGCTGCAGGTGGGCCCCGCGCGCGGCCTGAAGCGCCCGAGCGACGCGGCCCGTGTCGCGCGGGACGGCGACCTCGTCGAGATCGATGCGGGCTCCTACCCCGGGGACGTCGCCGTGTGGATACAGAACGGCCTGCGGCTGCGCGGGGTCGGCGGTCGCGCGGTGCTCGACTCCGGCGGCGCAGCGGCGGCCGACCAGGGCATCTGGGTGCTGCGCGGCAGCGACATCACGGTGGAGAACGTCGAGTTTGCGGGGGCCAGGGCCACGCACCGCAACGGCTCAGGGATACGCTTCACCGGCCGCAACCTGACCGTCCGCAACTGCGTGTTCCGCGACAACCAGGACGGACTGCTGACCTGGAACGACCCCGGGAGCGACATCCTGGTCGAGCACAGCGTGTTCGCGCGCAACGGCTATGGCGACGGGCAGTCGCACAACATCTACGTCGGCCGCGTGCGCAGCTTCACGCTGCGCTTCTCCCACTCGCACGACGCGCGCATCGGGCACGAAGTGAAGAGCCGCGCCGCGCTGAACCGCATCCTCTACAACCGGCTCACCGACGAGGAGGACGGCAACTCGAGCTACCTCATCGACCTGCCGGAGGGCGGCGAGGGTTACGTGATCGGCAACGAGCTGCTGAAGGGCGCGCGGGCCGACAACCCCAACGCGATCTCCTATGCCTCCGAGCTGCCGGCGATCGAGAGCGGCCGGCTGTGGGTCGTCAACAACACGTTCTACAACCGCTACGCGGACGCGACCTTCGTGCGCAACCGCAGCCAGCGCCCGGTGCTGGCGGTGAACAACGTGGTGACCGGCGCACCGGTCTCGCTCAAGGGCGGCGCGGTGGAGCTGCAGACCAACCACCAGGGCGTGGACCACCGCCTGCGCGATGCGCCGCGGCTCGACTTCGAGCCCCTGCCCGACTCGCCGCTGATCGACGCCGGCACGGATCCCGGGACGGTGGACGGCGTGGCGCTGTGGCCGGAGTTCGAGTATGCGCACCCGGCCTCGGGCCGGCCACGGCAGCGCGTCGCCGCGATCGACATCGGGGCGCGGGAGTTCTGCGGCTGGTGAGGATCAACCGCGCGCGTGCGCGATCGCCCGCTCGATCCTCGCGAGGGTTGCGTCCTGGCCGAGAATCTCGAGCGTGACGTCGATCGGCGGCGAGACCGTGCCGCCGGAAACGGCGACGCGGATCGGCTGGGCGACCTTGCCGAGGCCCACGCCCTGCTCCGCCGCCGCGGCCATCACTGCTTCGTGGATGGCCGGCGCCCGCCACTCGGGCAGGCCGGCAAGCTTCGCGCTCACGGCCGCGAGGATCGGCGCCGTCGCGGGCGTCAGGTTCTTCGCCGCCGCCTTCTCGTCGTAGGCAGTGACGTCGCGGAAGAAGAACACGCTGTTCTCGGCCATCTCCTTGAGCGTCTTCGCCCGCTCCTGCTGCGCCTTGGCCACCGCCGCGATCCGAGGCATGTCCCCGGCCGGGAGGCCGAGCGCCTCGAGCTGCGGCGCGAGGTGGCGCGCGAGGTACCCGGGCGTCGAGCGCATGATGTGCTGCTGGTTGGTCCACAGCATCTTGTCGGGGTTGAGCGCCGACGCCGACTTGTTGCAGTCCACGATGTCGAAGAGCCGGACGAGCTCGTCGAGGGTGAAGATCTCCTGGTCGCCGTGCGACCAGCCGAGCCGCGCGAGGTAGTTGAGCAGCGCCTCGGGCAGGAAGCCCATGTCGCGGTACTGCAGCACGCTCACGGCGCCGTGGCGCTTGGAGAGCTTGGCACCGTCGGGACCGAGGATCATGGGCAGGTGCGCGTACACCGGCGGCTCGGCACCCAGCGCGCGCAGCATCTGCATCTGCCGCGGCGTGTTGTTGATGTGGTCGTCGCCGCGGATCACGTGCGTGACGCGCATGTCGTAGTCGTCCACCACGACGCAGAAGTTGTAGGTGGGCGTGCCGTCCGCGCGCGCGATGATCAGGTCGTCGAGCTCGCTCGCCTCGAACACGATCGGGCCGTGCACGATGTCCTGCACGACCACCTGCCCCTCGTCCGTGCTCTTGAAGCGCACCACCGGGTCGACGCCCGGGCGCGGCTCCGTGCGGTTGCGGCAGCGACCGTCGTAGCGCGGCTTTTCCCTGCGCGCGAGCTGGCCGGCGCGCAGTTCCTCCAGCTCTTCCTTGCTGCAGTAGCAGTGGTAGGCGTGGCCGTCGGCGAGGAATTTCGCGATCACCTCGCGGTACCGGTCCATGCGCCTGGTCTGGTAGAACACGCCCTCGTCGTGGTCGAGGCCCAGCCACTTCATGCCCTCGAGGATCGCCTGCACCGCCTCGGGCGTGGAGCGCTCGAGGTCCGTGTCCTCGACGCGCAGGATGAACACGCCGCCGTGGCGGCGGGCATAGAGCCAGCAGAACAGCGCCGTGCGCACCCCGCCGATGTGCAGCATGCCGGTGGGGCTCGGGGCGAAGCGAGTGCGGACGGTCATCGGGGCGGACTCGTGCGTCGAACGGCGCGCAAGTCTACCAGAGGGCGTTTCAGCTGAACTCGACCAACCTGAGGCCCGTATGGCCGGCGATCCTGCGGAAGTCCTTGTCCTTGGCGAGCAGCGTGTAGCCGTGCCGCAGGCAAGTCTGCGCGATCAGGCAATCGACGACGGAACCCACCGCAGCTCCGGCCCTGCGGCAGGTGCGATAGATCGCGGCCGCGGCGTCGTAATCATCATATGAGGCCTCCGGCGTCGCGTCGAACGCCTTCAGCAGTGACTCGATGCTCCGTGCCTCGGCGTCGCCCCGGAGGCCGGCGAGGATCTCCGCCCTGACCAGGCCCGGCAACACGATCGGTACGTCATCCGACAGACAGGTCGCAAGGTACTCGCTCTCGAGCGATCGGTGACCGTTCAGGAAATCGATCCAGACCGAGCTGTCGACGACTAGCACGATGGCCTCACTTCGTGCGTCGCTCGCGCATGCGATCGAGGCTTCCTTCCCAGGGAACCTGGCCGCGAAGGTCGAGGAGCCGCCGGCGCTTCAGCATCCGGACGTACTCCGCCAGCGCGGCATTCACCGCCGCCTTCTTGGTCGGGTACTGGCCGAGTTGCATCACCTCGTCAACCAGGGACTCATCGAGATCGATGTGCATAGGCATGAGGAACCCCCGAACACGTTTGTACATAAATATTACCTGTGTATGTACATCCGTGACCAGCATGGCATGGAGCCCTGGTCGGTCCAATGCGCAAACCCGTCGAGAGTGTCGTGAAATGGGAACGCCGGCACGAGGCCGGCGTCTGCGAACTGGTGGGCGGTAGTGGGATTGAACCACTGACCCCTGCCGTGTGAAAGCAGTGCTCTACCGCTGAGCTAACCGCCCGTTCGAAGGCCCGACAGTTTAGGGGGCGGGAAAGAACTCCGCAATCCGCCCGGTCAGCCGGTAATACGCGAGCCCGAGCCACTCGTGCAGCGCCGCATCCAGCAGCACGAGGTTGTCGGCGATACGGAACGTGCCGACGCCCCAGCCGCCGAGCACCACGCGGTAGTCGGTCGGAAAGGGGATCACCTCGGGCCATCCGGCCGCCCGGAAACAGGCCACGACGCGGGGCATGTGCATCGCCGTCGTGACCACGACCCAGGCCTCCCCCGCGACGGGCCGGACCAGTGCGCGCACGTTGCGGGGGTGGTCGCAGGAATCACGCGATTCCGTCTCGAAGGCGACGCGCGCCGGGTCGAGGCCCACGCTGCCGAGGATGGCCCCCGCCACTCCCGCCTGGGTTCCGAGCGAGCCCCTGCCCGGCTGGGCGCGCGTGTCCCCCGAGTAGACGAGACGGGCGCGGGGAAAGCGCTCGGCGAGCCGCAGGGCGGCGACGTAGCGGCTGCCTGCCTCCCCGAGTTGCGGTTCGCCGTGGGCGTCCGAAGCCGCCGGACGCTCCGAACCCGCCAGCAGCACGATGCCCGCCACGTCCTCCGGGAGCCGGGGCGATGGAAAGCGCGCCTCGAGGGCATGCGCGAGGTAGTGGCTGGTGGGCAGCAGGCCGAAGAGGAACAGCCCGAGGCCGCCCGCCACGGCGAGGAACCGACCGGCGCGCGCCACGGGAGCGGCCGCTGGGGCGCACCGCCGGGACGCGAGCAGCAGCAGCGCGCCCGCGATGACGCCGGCGAGCAGCAGCTGCGAAGGGCTCGCGGCGTGCCAGGCCAGCCAGCGCAGCGTCACCCGGGCTCGCCACCGATCAGCGCCAGCAGCTCGGCGGTCTTCTCCCGCATCAGCGCCTCGTCGCCGCGGCTCTCGATGTTCAGGCGGATCAGCGGCTCGGTGTTGGACGCCCGCAGGTTGAAGCGCCAGCGGTCGAACTCGATGCTCACGCCGTCGGTGTGATCCACGCTGCGTGCGCCGGCCTCGTACTTCGCCAGTACCGCGGCGATGGTCGCGGGCGCGTCCGTGACGCGGCGGTTGATCTCGCCGCTGGTCGGAAACAGCCGCATGCGCTCGCCGACGAGCTGGGAGAGGGTCTTGCCGGTGTCGCTCATCACCTGCGTCACGAGCAGCCACGGGATCATGCCGCTGTCGCAGTAGGAGAAGTCGCGGAAGTAATGGTGGGCGCTCATCTCGCCGCCGTAGATGCCGTCCACCTCGCGCATCACCTGCTTGATGAAGGCGTGGCCGGACTTGGACTGCACGGCCTCGCCCTGGCCCTGCGCGACGATGTCGAGCGTGTTCCAGGTGAGCCGCGGGTCGTGGACGATGCGGCTGCCCGGGTGGCGCTGCAGGAACACCGAGGCCAGCAGGCCCACGATGTAGTAGCCCTCGATGAAGCCGCCATGTTCGTCGAACAGGAAGCAGCGGTCGTAGTCGCCGTCCCAGGAAATGGCGCAGTCGGCGCCGTGGCGCCTGAGCGCCTCGACCGGCGCGCGGTGGTTCTCGATCAGCATCGGGTTCGGCACGCCGTTCGGGAAGGTGCCGTCCGCCTCGTGCTGCACCTTGATGAACTGGAACGGCAGGTAGGGCTCGAGCTTGTCGACGATCAGACCCGCCCCGCCGTTGCCGGCGTGCACGACGACGCGCAGCGGCTTCAACTTCGCGCGGTCCACGTAGGACAGCAGGTGCTCGATGTACTCCGGCATGATGTCCACGGCGAAGCGCTCGCCCACGCGCGCCGGGGTCGTGAACCTGCCTTCCTCGGCGATGCGGCGGATGTCCTGCAGGCCGGTGTCGCCGCTGATCGGTCGCGAGCCCTCGCGCACGAACTTCATGCCGTTGTAATCGGGCGGATTGTGGCTCGCCGTGACCATGATGCCGCCGTCCATCTGCTTGGCGAAGGTGGCGAAGTACACGACCTCGGTGCCGCACAGGCCCACGTCGTAGACGTCGACGCCCGAGTCGAGCAGGCCCTGCTCGAGCGCCTTGGCGAGTTCCTCGCTCGAGAGCCGGATGTCGCGGCCCACGATCACCTTCTTCGGCTTGACGAACTCCGCATAGGCGCGGCCCACGCGGTAGGCGACGTCCTCGTTGATCTCGGTGGGAATGCGACCGCGCAGGTCGTAGGCCTTGAAGCCGCTGATCTTGATGGGGTTCATGATTTCGGTCCCTCGCGTCCGTAACGGTCCTCGAATCGCACGATGTCGTCCTCGCCGAGATAGCTGCCCGACTGCACCTCGATGATGTGCAGCGTGACCTTGCCCGGGTTCTCGATGCGGTGCTTCGTGCCCATCGGGATGAAGGTGGATTCGTTCTCGCCGAGCAGGAAGGTCTCCCCGCCGCGCGTGATGCGCGCGGTGCCGGAGACCACGACCCAGTGCTCGGCGCGGTGATGGTGCAGCTGCAGCGACATGGTGGCGCCCGGCTTGACCACCAGCCGCTTCACCTGGAAGCGGTCGCCGCCGTCGATGCTGTCGTAGCTGCCCCAGGGCCGGAACACCTCGCGGTGCAGCGACGTCTCGTAGCGGCCTTGTTCCTTGAGCCGGGCGACCAGCGCCTTGACGTCCTGCACCCGGTCGCGCGGGGCGACCAGCACCGCATCCTTGGTCTCGACCACGACGTGGTCGGCGAGGCCGACCGCGGCGATCAGTCGGCTGGTCGAGTGCAGGTAGCAGCCGGAGGCACCCTCGGTGATGACGTCGCCCGCGGTGACGTTGCCCTGGGCGTCCGTGGGCAGCGCGTCCTGCAGGGCCGACCAGGAACCCACGTCGCTCCATCCGGCGTCGAGCGGCACGACCACCGCGAGGGTGGTCTTCTCCATGACGGCGTAGTCGATCGAGTCGGCCGGGCAGGCGCCGAACTCGGCGGACGGCAGGCGCGTGAAGTCGAGATCGCGCGTGGCGGCGGCGACCGCGGCCTCGCAGGCGGCGAGCATCGCCGGCGCGTGCCGGCCGAGCTCGGCGAGGAAGACGCGCGTCCGGAACATGAACATGCCGCTGTTCCAGAAATACTCGCCCGACTGCACGTAGCGCACGGCCGTGTCGTAGTCGGGCTTCTCGACGAACTCGGCGACCGCGTAGGCCAGACCCTCGCCCCTGGCCCGCCGGATGTAGCCATAGCCCGTCTCGGGTCGGTCGGGGACGACGCCGAAGGTCACGAGGCTGCCCGCCTCCGCCGCGACCCGGCCGATGGCGACGGCAGCCTGGAAGGCGGCCACGTCGCGGATCACGTGGTCGGCAGGCAGCACCAGCAGCAACGGGTCTTCGTCGTGGCCCGGTCCCGGCGCGACGGTCGACGCGGGCGGCACGCGACCGAGCGCGACCAGCGCCGCCACCGCGACCGCCGGCGCGGTATTGCGCCCGAGCGGCTCGAGCACGATCGCCTGCGCGGGGGTGCCGGTCGCCCGCACCTGCTCGGCGACCATGAAGCGGTGACTCTCGTTGCACACGACCACCGGCGCGGCCACGTCCGCGACGCCGGCCAGGCGGGCCACGGTCTGCTGGAGCATGGTGCTGTCCCCCACCAGCGGCAGCAGCTGCTTCGGGTAAAGCTCGCGCGACAGCGGCCAGAGACGGGTGCCGGAACCACCGGAGAGGATGACGGGGATCAGCATGGGGAGCCCGGTTGATGCACTCCCGACATTGTAGACGAGAGCACCGTCCCCTTCAGGTTCGCCACCGGTGCGCCGGCAACGAGGCTCTCAGAACGGCCAGACCCGCGGCACGATCAGCACCGTCGCAATGCCGACGAGGATGCTGAGCGGCGTGCCGAAGCGGATGTAGTCGGCCCAGCGATAGCCGCCGGGGCCGTACACCATGAGGTTGGTCTGGTAGCCGATCGGCGTGATGAACCCGGCCGAGGCACCCACCATCACGCAGACCACGTACGGCAGGAAGTTCACGTTGCCGTCCTGAGCCACCGCCATGGCGATGGGGAACATCAGCACGCCGGCCGCGTTGTTGGTGATGAGCTCGGTGACGATCACGGTCGCCACATACAGCACCACCAGCGCCCAGAACGGATCGCCACGGGCGATGCCGCCGATCCAGCCGGCCAGCAGGTCGGCGGCGCCCGATTCGGCGAGCGCGAACCCGAGCGCGAAGGATGCGGCGATGCCGGCGAGCACCGGGTACTCGATGCTGCGGCGCGCGACCGAGAGGGTCACGCAGCCCGTGGCGACCATCAGGCCCGCCGCGATGAACGAGGCCTGGAACAGCGGGATCCACTCGAACGACGCCGTCAGCAGCATCGCGATCAGGATCAGGAAGGCGACCGGCGCCCGGGCGAAGTCCGGCGGCGCCGAGTCCTGCAGCGAGCTCACGAGCAGGAAGTCGCGGTTGTACTTGTTGCGCTCGACGAAACTCTGGTCGGTCTCCACCAGCAGCGTGTCGCCAGGGCGCAGCCGCACGTCGCCGAGCTTGCCCTCGAGCCGCGCACCCTCGCGCGAGATCGAGATCACCGCCGCATGGTAGGTGCTGCGGAAGTTGGATTCGCGCACCGTGTGGCCCACCAGCGGCGAGGACGTCGAGAGCACGAGCTCGACGAGGCAGCGCTGCGCGTGCCGCAGGTTGAGCTGGAAGGTCTGGTCCTCGGCCACCACCAGGCCCGGGATGCGACGCAGCTCGTTCACGGCGTCCACGACGCCCACGAACGTGACGCGGTCGTTCGCCTGCAGCACCTCGTCCGGGCCCACGGCGGCGAGCAGCCGCTCGCCGCGGCTGATCTCGAGCACGAACGCGAACTTCATGCTGCGCAGGCCGACCTCGGCGATGCTGCGGCCGACCAGCGGGCCGCTCGGCGTGACACGTGCCTCGACGCTGTACTCGCGCGCGTTCTCGAGCTGCTCCACCGGGCTCTGGCGGTCGGGCAGCAGCCATGGCGACGCGACCAGCATGTAGATGAAGCCGATGAGGGTGAGCGGCAGGCCGATCCAGGCCAGGCTGAACAGGCTCAGTCCCGAGTCGGGCACGGTCTTCACGAGCAGGCTGTTGACGATCAGGTTGGTGCTGGTGCCGATCAGCGTGCACAGGCCCGCCAGGATCACCATGTGGTTCATGGGCAGCAGCAGCTTCGAGATCGAGTACCCGAAGCGGGAGGCCCATTCCTGGGCGACGGGGATGAACAGCGCCACCACGGGCGTGTTGTTGATCACCGCCGACAGTGCGCTGGTGACGAGCAGGAGCTTGCCCTGCGCGACCGGCAGGGACCGCGGGCGGCCGAGTACCCAGCGCGAGATCCAGGCCATCGCGCCCGTCTCGCGCAGGCCGGCCACCACGATGTAGAGCGCGGCGATGGTCATGACGCCGTTGCTCGCGAACCCCTGCAGCGCCTGGTCGGGCTTCAGGATCCCGAGCAGCGTCAGCACGATCATCGCGCCGACCAGCACGACGTCGGTGTCGAGGCGCGAGGCGGTGAGCAGGACAAGGACGCCCAGCACCACCGCCAGTGTTGCGACGATCTCGAACGTCACGAGGTCATGCGACCAGCGGGGCACCGCGCCCGATGCCGTGGTAGCTGAGCCCGAAGCTCTGCACCAGCGCCGGGTCGTAGAGGTTGCGGCCGTCGAAGATCACCGGGTCGCGGAGCGCGTCGCGGATGCGCTCGAAGTCGGGGCTGCGGAATTCCTGCCACTCGGTGACGATCGCGAGCGCGTCCGCCCCGTCGAGCGCCCGCTCGGAACTGTCCACCAGCACGAGGTCCGCGCGGTCGCCGAAGATGCGTCGCGCCTCGCCCATGGCGACCGGATCGTAGGCCCGCACGCGGGCGCCCGCGGCCCACAGGGCCTCCATGAGTTCGCGCGACGGGGCCTCGCGCATGTCGTCGGTGTTGGGCTTGAAGGCGAGACCCCACACGGCGATCGTGCGGCCCTTCAGGTCGCCCTTGAACCAGGCGTGGATCTTGCGGAACAGCAGCTGCTTCTGGCGCTTGTTGACCGCCTCGACCGACTTGAGCAGCTCGGCATCGAACGCGTACTCGCCCGCGCTGTGCACCAGCGCCTTGACGTCCTTGGGGAAGCAGGAGCCGCCATAGCCCGCGCCCGGGTAGATGAAGCTGTAGCCGATGCGGGGATCGGAACCGATGCCGAGGCGCACTTTCTCGATGTCGGCGCCCATGCGCTCGGCGAGGTTGGCCATCTCGTTCATGAAGCTGATCTTGGTGGCGAGCATGGCGTTCGCGGCGTACTTGGTGAGTTCCGCCGAGCGGACGTCCATGACGATCATGCGCTCGCGATTGCGCGTGAACGGGTCGTACAGCGCCTTGAGCAGCTCGGCCGTGCGGGGATTGTCGGTGCCGACGACCACGCGGTCGGGCTTCATGAAGTCGGCGATCGCCGCCCCTTCCTTGAGGAACTCGGGGTTGGAGACCACGTCGAACTCGATCTGCGCGCCCCGCTCGCCGAGCGTGCGCTCGATGCGCTCGAGCACCTTGTCGGCCGTGCCGACCGGCACCGTCGACTTGTCGACGACGACGCGATAGTCGGTCATGTGGCGACCGATGGTCTCGGCGACCGCGAGCACGTGGGAGAGGTCGGCCGAGCCGTCCTCCTCCGGCGGCGTGCCCACCGCGATGAACTGGAACAGCCCGTGGGCGATGCCCTCCTCGGCACTGGTGGTGAACCGCAGCCGGCCCTTGTCCTGGTTGCGACGCACCAGCTCGTCGAGCCCCGGCTCGTGGATGGGGATCTCGCCCTGCTGCAGGCGCGCGACCTTGCCCGCATCGATGTCCACGCACACCACGTGGTTGCCCGTCTCGGCGAAGCAGGCGCCGGTGACGAGGCCGACGTATCCCGAACCAAAGACTGTAACTTTCACGTGTAAGTCCTTGAGATCAATTATCTATTTTCAGACCGCGGAGCGATCGTAAAGCGCAGATACTAGCAGACCACCCGGGGGCCGAGTGAGACCCGTCACCCACCGGGAATCCCCGGGCAGTCGCCAAGCGGCTCCCGGATACTCGATGCAAACGGACGAAAAAGCGCCGAACGAGGCGCGTGTGACGCTACCTGCCCGCCCGGCGCCGCAGCGCCGCGACGCAGCGCTGCGCCGTGCGGCCGTCCCACAGCTCCGGGCGCCGCCCGGTGGGCCAGCGGCCGCCCAGCACCTCCTGCACCTGCGCGTACAGCTCCGTCGGCTTCACCAGCCGGTTCGAACCCTCGGTGAGGGTGATTGGCCGCTCGGTGTTCTCGCGCAGCGTCAGGCAGGGGATCCCGAGGTAGGTGCTCTCCTCCTGGACGCCGCCCGAGTCGGTGATGACCGCCCGGGCAGTGCGGACGAGGTTCATGAACTGGATGTAGCCCAGGGGCTCGGTGAGACGGATCCGCGGGCCGGCGAGCGGGTCCAGCAGACCGAACTCCTCGAGCTTCCTGCGCGTGCGCGGATGCACGGCGAACACGAGCGGCAGGTCGCGGGAGACCTCGGCGAGCTGTCGCACCAGCGGCTCGAGGGACTCGCGGCGGTCCACGTTCGAGGGGCGGTGCAGCGTGACCACGGCGTAGTGGCCGGGCTCGAGGCCCATGGCCGCACGGGTGCCGTCGGCCTCGATCGCGCCACGCATCATCTCGAACGAGTCGATCATGATGTTGCCGACCCGATCGATCTTCGAAGCCGGGACGCCCTCGCGGGCGAGATGCTCGTCCGCGTCGGGCGACGGCGTCCAGAACACGTCACAGATCGCGTCCGTGGCGAGCCGGTTGATCTCCTCCGGCATGCGGCGGTCGCCGCTGCGCAGGCCGGCCTCGAGGTGGATCACCGGGATCCAGAGCTTGGTGCCGACCATGGCGCAGGCGGCGGTCGAGTTCACGTCGCCGACCACGACGATCCAGTCGGGCCGCTCGCGCATCGCGACCTTCTCGTAGGCGATCATCACGCCGCCGGTCTGCTCGGCGTGCGTACCGCTGCCCACCTCGAGGTGGAAGTGCGGGCGCGGCAGGCCGAGGTCGCGGAAGAACGCGTCGGACATGTTGGCGTCGTAGTGCTGGCCGGTGTGCACGATCTGCGGACGGCACCAGGCCTCGCGGGCCAGCGCGTGGTACAGCGGCGCGATCTTCATGAAGTTCGGCCGCGCCGCGGCGATGAGGTGGACGGTGAGCGGGTTCACGGGCGCGAGTCTAGGCGCGCAGCAGCGTCGAAAAAGAGGGGCATGTCGAAATTCCGCCTACGAACCTGCGCCCGAATCGCGCCGGGCCGCACCCCGGCGGGCTTCGATGCTGGTGACCTTGCCCAGCGCCCGCTTCTCGGCCTCGCGGCGGCACCAGACGTCGTCGACGATGTCGCCGCCCGGCCGGTACTCACGCACGCCGGCCTTGAGCAGCTCGCTGGCGGTGCGGACGTCGAACTGCCCCATGGCGATCAGCAGGTTGTTCAGCAGCTGCTGCACGTCGTCCCACGGCACGGAGTGCTCCATGGCGCGCATGATCATCGGGTGCCCGGTGCCCGAGACGTTGTTGCCGATCAGCAGTTCCTCGTAGAGCTTCTCGGCGGGCCGCAGGCCCGTGTAACGGATCTCGATGTCGCCGTCCGGATGCTGTTCGTCGCGCACCGAGAGGCCGGCAAGGTGCACCATGCGGCGCGCCAGGTCGGCGATGCGGATGGGCTTGCCCATGTCCAGCACGAACACGTCGCCGCCCTCCGCCATCGCGCCGGCCTGCAGGACGAGCTGCGAGGCCTCGGGAATGGTCATGAAGTAGCGGATGACGTCGGGGTGGGTGACCGTCACGGGCCCGCCGTGGCGGATCTGCTCGCGGAACAGCGGCACCACCGAGCCCGAGGACTCCAGCACGTTGCCGAACCGCACCATGCAGAACTTGGTGCGCGTGCTGCGCTGCTGCAGCCCCTGCAGCACGATCTCGGCCAGGCGCTTGGTGGCTCCCATGACGTTGGTGGGGTTCACCGCCTTGTCGGTCGAGACGAGCACGAAGGTCTCCACACCGCACTCGAGCGCGGTCTCGGCCGTGTACCAGGTGCCGAAGACGTTGTTGTGGATGCCCTCGACGACGTTCTGCTCGACGATCGGCACGTGCTTGTAGGCCGCCGCGTGGTAGATCGTCTGCACGCCGTAGGCCTGGATGATCTCCCGGACCCGGTACTTGTGGTGAGCATTGCCGAGCAGGCTCGTGAGATCGAACGACAGGCGGTCGCGCTCCATCAGCGTCCGCAGCTCGCGATCGATCTGGTACAGGGCGAGCTCCGACATCTCGAACAGCACGATGCGCCGCGGCCCCAGGCGGGCGATCTGGCGGCACAGCTCCGCGCCGATCGAGCCGCCCGCGCCGGTCACCATCACCACCTTGCCGCGGATGCAGGCATCGAACAGTTGCTCGTCGGGCGGCACGCTGTCGCGGCCGAGCAGGTCGGCCGCGTCCACCTCGCGCACGTCCTCGACGCGCGCCGAGCCGGCCACCAGGTCGGCGATGTCCGGCACCGTCATCACCCGTACCGGAAAGGCCTCGAGCGACTTGAGGATCTCCTGCCGGCGCCTCCGCGACTGCGACGGCAGCGCGAGCAGGACCACGCTGGCGGATTCCTCCTCCAGCAGCCTCGGCAGTTCGCCCGGACGATGCACCTCGATGCCCGCCACGAAACTCCGGTTGAGCGACAGGTCGTCGTCGAGGAACGCGACCGGATCGAACGCAGCGCCACTGCGCAGCGCGGCGACCGCCTGGGCGCCCGCCGAGCCCGCGCCGTACACGATCACGCGCTCCGCGCCGGCCGCCCGCACGTTCATCAGGTTGCGCACCAGGATGCGGCTGCCGCCGACGTACACCAGGGCGAGCGCCCAGTAGATGGCGAGCGCCGCGAGCGGGATGCCTTCGCCCGGCGCCAGGGCGTTGACGAGGGCCAGCACGACGACCGAGGCCGTGACGCCAGCCGTCACGGCGACGATGGCCTTCGCGCCGATGAAGCGCATGACCGCCCGGTACAGGCCGAGTCGGACGAAGATCGGGATGCTGGCGAGCAGCGCCGCGAGGTACAGCCACGGGGATGCGCCGAGCCCTTGCGGCGGTCCGCCCAGCTTGAGCACGAGGGCGCTCCAGAGGGCCGCCGGGATGAACAGGGTATCGGAGGCGAGCATCAGCACCCGCTTGCGGGCGCGTGGGAGGCGGACGAGACGCTCGACGAAGCTCTCGGTTTTCCTCAGCAGGCTCTTCTTCGGCAAGATTCCGATTCCTTGGACGGACCCCTTACGAGTCCAGATGCAGAACGGTGCCGGCCATTCTACAGTGCCGGTGGCCCAGCTGTTCGCAGTCTGCTGGACGGAGTCCAGGCATGCCCTGAATGAGACCGACGCCGCGTTCGTGGGTTCCCGCCGCAGGGCAACCGGCCGTCGCCACCGACATCACGATTGCCCATCACACGGGCAGCGGCAACGAATCCCAGTCGGTGGCCAGCAGTTCTCCGTCGCGAAACACCAGTCCGAGACGGGACCCGTCGCGATGAACACCCACGGCGCGGCCCGTGGACACACAGGGCTCGGCGGACCACAGCCGGAAGCGCTCGTTCCCCGAATCGACGAATGCCCCGGGATAGGGACGGGTGACGGCGCGCACCAGGCGGTCGGCGTCCCGGACGCTGCCCGCGAGATCGATCGCGCCGTCCTCGGGCCGCCGCCCGGGCCAGTACGTGGCCCGCGCATCGTCCTGCGGAGCGAACTCGAGCGTGCCGGCGACCAGCCTCGGCCAGCAGTCCCGGATGAGCCGCCGGTGACCCTCGACGACCTTGTCGTACAGCGAGGTGGCGGTTTCACGTTCGTCGAGCGCAATCGTGAGCTGGCCGGCGATGGGTCCGCTGTCCACCCCGGGGTCGAGCCGGAACAGCGTGACGCCCGTCTGGCGCAGGCCCTTCAGGATCGCCCAGGGAATCGGCGCCCGTCCCCTGCCCTCCGGCAACAGCGTCGGATGGATGCCCAGCACGCCCCGGGCGGCGGTCGCCAGCACGGCCGGGCGGGCGATCTGCGACCAGCCGACGATGAACAGCCAGTCCAGCCGGGCGGCACGCAGCGCCTCGAGTGCCTCGGGGTCGTTGATGTTGCGCACCTTGACGAGGGGCGTGCCGCCGGCGCTGCACAGGTCATCCAGTCGCACGCGGCCGGACTTTCCCGCGGCCTGCTCGTCGGGGAGCGTCATCACCAGGTCGAGCGAGCCGCCGCACGCGCGGATCTCTTCCACGCAGGACCGGCCGAGTTCCACTGCGGTCACGAATCCGGCTCGCATCAGTACACCGGCGGCCGACGCAGCAGATACCCGACGGTGGCCAGCATGATGCGCAGGTCGCCCAGCATGGACACGGAACGCTCGTAGCGCGAGTCCCAGTCGACCTTCTCGCCCTCGGGCATGCCGTCGTACGCATTGACCTGCGCCAGCCCGGTGAGGCCGGGCGCGACGCGATCGGCTCCCCGCTGCCGGCGCAGAGTCACCAGGCTCGATTGCGACGGCAGGGCCGGACGCGGCCCGACCAGGCTCATGTCCCCGCGCACCACGTTCCAGAGCTGCGGCAGCTCGTCGATGTTCGTACGCCGGATGAACCGGCCGACGCGCGTCACACGCAGCGACGACGCCGCTTCGGACGGCACGGAAGGCGTGCCGATCGGCATGCTGCGGAACTTGACGATGCGGAACGGCCTCCCCTGCTGCCCGACCCGTTCCTGGCGGAAGAAGGGCGTGCCCCGGTCCTCGAGCCAGATCGCCACCGCGGTCAACAGCATCAGCGGGGACAGCACCACCAGTGCCGAGCCGGCGAGCACGCGATCCAGCAGGGGCTTGCCGAGGCGGTCGTACAGGTTCATCGCAAGAGGTCGGCCGCCGATCCCGCCGCAAAGCCGGTCTGGAAGGCCTCCGCGTTACGCAGCCCGGCCTGCGCCCCGCGCAGCGTCGCCAGCGCGCGGATCACCTCGGGGCTCCGCGGGTGGGGATAGGCCCGCATCACGCCGCGGTACTTCGCCAGCGCCGCCAGCTTGAGCTCGATACGGTCGCCGATGTCGATGAACGTATCGGGACGGAAATCGCGTCGCGACGGGTCCAGGGCCCAGTCGGTCGAAGACGGCACTTCCATGAAGTACAGGCGCCTGAGGGGCGGCACGTTCGCGCCGCGCTGCCACAGTCTCGCCGCGGCCTGCGTCGCGCGGGACACCTGGACGTGGTCGTCGTTCAGGTCGCACGGGTGATGCGTGAAGACGACGTCGGCGCGCGTTTCCTGCATGGCGCGCTCGATGAACCGGACGAGCTCGAGGTGCGGCACGGAGTTGAGGCGGATGTTCGGGAAGTCCCCGAAGACCGGCGGACCGAAGCCGAGCGTTGCCTGCGCGGCCTCGGCATCGGCGACCAGCTGCTCGTCGCTCGGACGGCTCCCGCGCGCCGCGGCATGCCCGGACAGGAAGCAGGCGCGCACCGGGTGCCCGGCAGCCGCGATCGCCGCCGCGGTCGCACCGCAACCGAGCACTTCGTCATCGGGATGGGCCACGACGATCAGGACCGGCATCGCTTGCTCCGGCATCAGACGGCGCCGCCCGACGCGGCGGCGCGGACTCTACTTGGGGCTTCCCGGGTTGACAAGGCGTCCGCGTCAGGGGCGCGTGCCGCGCCGGTAGTCGTCGATCGCCTCGCGCAGCTGCTGCTCCAGCGTGTACGGGGCCTGCCAGCCGAGCACGCGGGCAGCCTTGGTCGTGTCCACCACCAGCGTCCCGGTGAGGCGCTGCAGTTCGCCCCGCCTGCCCAGAATTCGCGCGGCTGCGGCCAGCATCGCGGGCGGAACCGGCAGCAGCCGCGCGGGGCGGCCGAGCGCGGCGCCGATCGCCCGCAGCAGCTGCGGGGTCGAAGGGCGTTCGCGATCCGACACGAGGAAAGCCTCGCCACCCGCCGCCGGGTGCTGCATGGCCGTGACGATGAAATCGCAGAGGTTGCCGAGCCCGACCAGTGAGCGCGCATTGCGCACGGAGGCCAGCGGCAGGGGCAGTCCCCGGTCGATCGCCCGGATCATGCGCAGGAAATTGGCCTTCACGCCGGGCCCATAGACCAGCGGCGGACGCACGATGGTGTGGGTGAGTGCCGTCCCCGACGTTTCCTGCGCCAGGGCCCTTTCCGCCTCGAGCTTCGTCTGACCATAGACGTCCTCCGGCCGCGGTACGTCGTCCTCACGGAAGCCCTGCGCGCCCGACCGCTCCCCGTGAACCTTCACGGAACTGAGAAACACGAACCTGCGCACGCCGGCCTGCAGGCTCTTGCGCGCCAGGGCCCGGGTCATGTCGACGTTGATGGTGCGGTAAAGGCCAAGTGCGGCCGGATCGGCGAGGTCGGCGGAATGCGTCCGCGCCACGAGGTGCACGACGACGTCGCTCTCTGCGAGTGCCGCTGGCAGGCCCGGCGCGTCCAGTCGGTCGTCGACCGTCAGGTAGCGCGCACCCTGCACCGGGGCAACAGGCATCGTCCGGACGCAGGCCGTGACCTGGTCACCCCGCGCCATGAGCCGCTTCGTGAGCGCGCCACCTACGAAGCCGCTCCCGCCTGTCAGGAGCACACGTGTCAATGCCGCGACCTTCCGGAACCGGGAACCATGCGTGTGCGGATCTTATCGCAGCGGACCGGCTCGCTCCCGGCCCAGGCGGCCGGCCAGTCGTCAGCGCGCCCGGGGCTGACGGGCGCCGCTGGTGCCTGGTGTTGCTATAATTCACCGGGTGTCGCCAGTCCCAACAGCGACCACCCGACCCCCGGACTTCCCCAGTGACAATCCTCGTAACAGGCGGTGCCGGCTTCATCGGCGCCAATTTCGTGCTCGACTGGCTGGAAGAGGTCGGCGAGCCGCTCGTCAACCTCGACGCACTGACCTACGCCGGCAACCTGGAGTCGCTCGAGCGCGCAGCGGCGGACGCCCGCCACGTGTTCGTCCGGGGCGACATCTGCGACCGGCCGCTCGTGGATGGCCTGCTGTCGCAGCATCGGCCGAGGGCACTCGTGCACTTCGCGGCCGAGAGCCACGTGGACCGGAGCATCCACGGCCCGGGAGCGTTCATCCAGTCCAACGTCGTTGGCACGTTCACGCTGCTGGAGGCCGCCCGCGCGTACTGGATGTCGCTCGAGCCCGGACCGAAGAAGGCCTTCCGCTTCCACCAGATCAGCACGGACGAGGTATATGGTTCGCTCGGACCGACCGACGCACCGTTCACCGAGGACCACCCCTACCAGCCGAACAGCCCCTATGCCGCGAGCAAGGCGGCGAGCGACCACCTCGTCCGTGCCTGGCACCACACGTACGGGCTGCCCGTGGTCACGACCAACTGCAGCAACAACTACGGGCCCTGCCAGTTTCCCGAGAAGCTGATCCCGCTGGTGATCATCAATGCGCTCGCGGGCAAGCCGCTGCCCGTCTACGGTGACGGCCGGCAGGTGCGCGACTGGCTGTACGTGAAGGACCACTGCAGCTCGATCCGCGCCGTGCTGGAGCGCGGCCGCGTCGGCGAGACGTACAACGTCGGCGGCTGGAACGAGAAGCCCAACATCGAGATCGTGGGCACGATCTGCGCACTGCTGGACGAGCTGCGCCCGGACGCGGCGGGCAGCTACCGACGACTGATCACGCACGTCGCGGACCGGCCCGGCCACGACCGGCGCTATGCCATCGACGCCCGCAAGCTCGAGCGCGAGCTCGGCTGGCGACCGGCGGAAACGTTCGAGACCGGCATCCGCAAGACGGTCCGCTGGTACCTGGACAACCCGGCCTGGGTGGCCCACGTGCAGAGCGGCAGCTACCGGGACTGGGTGGTCACCCAGTACGGTGAACGGACCAGCGCATGAGGATCCTGCTGCTCGGCAAGGATGGGCAGGTGGGCTGGGAACTCCAGCGTGCGCTGTCGCCCCTGGGCGAGTTGGTCGCGCTCGACCGCGACGGCGCGGGATCGCTGGTCGGCGAACTGGGCCGGCCGGAGGCGCTCGCCGACACCGTCCGCTCGGTGGCGCCCGACGCGATCGTCAATGCCGCCGCCTACACTGCGGTCGACCGGGCCGAGAGCGAACCGGACGCGGCGCATGCGGTCAACGCCCTCGCTCCCGGCGTGCTGGCCCGCGAGGCCGCAGCGCTCGGCGCGTGGCTGGTCCACTACAGCACCGATTACGTGTTCGACGGCTCGGGCACGGACCCGTGGCTCGAGGACAGCCCGACGGGCCCGTTGAACGTCTACGGTCGCACCAAGCTCGAGGGCGAGACGCTGGTCCGCGCGAGCGGCTGTCGGCACCTGCTCTTCCGTACGAGTTGGGTCTATGCGGCCCGCGGCAGCAACTTCGCGCGCACCATGCTGCGGCTGGCGGAGGAGCGTGACTCGCTGCGCGTCATCGACGACCAGTCCGGCGCGCCGACCGGCGCGGAGCTGATCGCCGACGTCACGGCGCATGCATTGCGTGCCGCGCGGGCCGACGCCCGCCTCTCGGGCACGTATCACCTGACGGCCGCGGGCGAGACGACGTGGCACGGCTACGCCCGTCACGTGATCACGCGCGCACGGCAGGCCGGACGGGCGACCCTCGCGGGACCGGACGCGGTCCTCCCGATCCCGACGAGCGAGTTCCCGACCCCTGCCCGGCGGCCGCACAATTCCCGCCTGGATTCGCGCAGGCTGCGCGAGGCGTTCGACCTCGTCCTGCCCCACTGGACGACGGGCGTGGACCGCATGCTCGACGAGTTGCCGGTCCGATGACGAGACCCTCACCATGACGCGCAAAGGCATCATCCTCGCCGGCGGCTCCGGCACGCGACTGCACCCCGCCACGCTGTCGATCAGCAAGCAGCTGCTGCCGGTCTACGACAAGCCGATGGTGTACTACCCGCTGTCCACGCTGATGCTGGCCGGGATCCGCGACGTGCTGGTCATCAGCACGCCGCAGGACACGCCGCGATTCGAGGCGCTGCTGGGCGACGGCAGCCGCTGGGGCATGAACCTCGGCTACTGCGTGCAGCCGAGCCCGGACGGGCTCGCCCAGGCGTTCATCCTCGGCCGCCGTTTCGTGGACAACCACCCCAGCGCCCTCGTGCTCGGTGACAACATCTTCTACGGCCACGACTTCGCGGCCCTGCTCAGGCGCGCGACCGCGCGCACCGCGGGCGCCACCGTCTTCGCCTACCACGTCACCGACCCGGAGCGTTACGGCGTGGTGGCCTTCGATGCCAGCCAGCGGGCGATCTCGATCGAGGAGAAGCCAAGGGCGCCGCAGAGCAATTACGCCGTGACCGGGCTGTACTTCTACGACGAGCAGGTGTGCCAGATCGCGGCGGGCATCAGGCCGAGCCCACGCGGCGAACTCGAGATCACCGAGGTCAATGCGCATTACCTGGCGCAGGGCCGGCTCGACGTCGAGATCATGGGCCGGGGGTACGCGTGGCTCGATACCGGCACGCACGACAGCCTGCTCGAGGCCGGCCAGTTCATCGCCACCCTCGAGAAGCGGCAGGGGCTCAAGGTCGCCTGCCCGGAGGAGATCGCGTTCCGGTCCGGATGGATCGATGCCGCGCGGCTCGAGGCCCTGGCGGAGCCGCTGCGCAAGAACGGCTACGGACAGTACCTGCTGTCGCTGCTGCGGGAACGGGCGTTCTGATGAAGGTCACTCCCACCGCGCTGCCCGAGGTGCTGATCCTGGAGCCGAAGCTGTTCGGCGACGACCGTGGCTTCTTCATGGAGAGCTACAGCCGGCGGGCGTTCGACGCCGCCGCCGGGTACGCGGTCGAGTTCGTGCAGGACAACCACTCGCGTTCGGCGCGTGGCGTGCTGCGCGGCCTGCACTACCAGCTGCCACCCCATGCGCAGGGCAAGCTGGTCCGGGTCACGGCCGGCAGCGTGTTCGACGTCGCAGTCGACGTGCGACGCAGCAGCCCGCGGTTCGGCCGCTGGGTCGGCGTCGAACTGAACGCGGCCAACCACCGCCAGATGTGGATCCCGCCGGGCTTCGCGCACGGGTTCCTGGTACTGAGCGAGACCGCCGACTTCCTGTACAAGGCCACGGACTACTATGCACCGCAGTCCGAGCGGGCGGTGATCTGGAACGATCCGACCGTCGCGATCACATGGCCGGAGATCGGCGCGCCGCCCACGCTGTCCGGCAAGGACATCGCGGCGCCCCTGCTCGCGGACGCGTCGTGCTTCGAATGACGGCTGCGCCCGGCCCGGCCCCGTCCCTCGCGGGCCGTGGCACGGACCGCGGCGCACTGCTGCGCCAGCTCACGCTGTTCCTCGCGATATTGATCAGCGGCGGCCTGCTGATATTCCCGCGCATACCCATCCTGCTGCTCATGCTGTCCCTGTGCCTGTTCCTGCCGGGATTCAGGCTGGTGATCCGCAGGGAGACGGTGCCGGTCCTCGTCCTGTTCTGCGCGATCCTGCTGGTGTCGCTGCTCAGGCCCGGCCCGCTCCAGCTGGAATCGCTCGCGATCCGGGTAGCCAACTTCGTCGCCGGTTTCGCCCTCCTCAACGTCTACCTCGCGCAGGGCTACGGCAACCTGTCCCACGACCTGTACCGGATCCTGGGCTGGATGGCCGTGCAGGCGCTGGCGACGGTGGCCGCGGCGCTGGTCGTGCCCTTCCTGTTCGTTCCCATCACGATCGCGGAGACGACCTACCAGACCGTCCTGCTGGTGCTGAACTACCACGTGATGATCGAGGACGCGGGCCTGCTGGTCCGTCCCGACGGGTTCTTCTACGAGCCCGGCGTGTTCCAGATCTACCTGAACCTGCACCTGTACCTGGCGCTGTTCGTGTTCCGGAGCCGGCGACGGACCGCGCTGGCGCTGGCCGCCGTACTGAGCACGCAGTCCACCACGGGCCTGGTGATCTGCCTGATCCTGCTCGGGGCGTATGCCTTCGGGGAGATGCGCCGCACGTCGCTGCGGCGCCGGATCCTGGTCGGGTTCGCCGCAGCGCTCCTCGCCGCACCGATCGGCGGGCTCGTGTACCAGAACGTCATGGCGAAGCTGTACGGCGAGGCACAGGGCTCGTCCTGGGCACGCACCTACGACCTGATCACCGGGCTCAACGTGCTGGCGGCCCACCCGTGGATCGGCATCGGGTTCGACCACGATCGCTACCGGGAAGAGGCGGTCCGGCTCGGCTACGCCGACACGCAGCTGGACGCCGGCCAGGCGGCGGAGCGCAGCACGTCGAACGGCATCCTGTTCCTCCTCTACAGTCTCGGCGTGCCTCTGAGTCTGCCCTTCCTGTTCGGCATGTTCCGCCAGCGGTTCTTCCCGCACCGGGCCCTGATCGGGCTGCTGCTGTTCCTGTCTTTTCTAAGCGAGTCGATCATCTCGACGCCTGTGTTCCAGATGCTGATCTTCAGCGGGCTGCTGCTGCCGCATGCGGCACCGGTCGCGGTGGGCGCGGCCCGGCGGGCCGCCGCCCCGTGAATCCGGAGGCACCCGCGCCGTGCTGATGATCTTCAGACTGCGCAACAACCTGAGCGCCAGGCTGTTCGCCCTCTTCTTCGCCCGCCGGTTCCGGCGCTACGGCCGGCGTACCCGGCTGGTGATGCCGCTCGGCATCGAGGGCATCGGCAACATCAGCCTCGGCGACGACGTGTACGTGGGCTACCGGACGACGCTCGCGGCCGTGCCCCTGACCGGCTCGCCGGACTGCGTGCTCGAGATCGGCAGCGGCACCAACCTCGGCAGCTACAACCACGTCTATGCCACGCGGCGCGTGACGATCGGCGCCAACGTCCTGACCGCGAACGGCGTCTACATCTCCGACAACCTGCACGGGTTCGAGGACGTCACCCGCCCGATCAAGCGCCAGCCGCTCCGCCAGATGCCGGACGTCTCGATCGGCGACGGCACCTGGCTCGGGCACAACGCCTGCGTGATCGGCGTTCGCATCGGCCGCAACTGCGTGGTCGGCGCCAACTCGGTCGTGACGCGCGACGTGCCGGACTACTGCGTCGTGGCCGGTGCACCGGCCCGGGTCATCCGGCGCTACGACCCGGCCTCGGGGACGTGGCGGCGCACCGGCCCCGTCGGGGACGGCGGCGCCGGGCCGACGTAGGCAGTCGGCGGCGACCTCCGTGTCAGTGCGGCTGCGACGCCGCGCGGCGATGGAACGCGAGCAGCGGGTACTTTCGCGCCGCCCAGAAGTAGCTCGCCACGATCAGGGCCGCCATGAACGCCAGCACGAGCGAGCGGACCGCGCTGACGCCGGCGAGGTCGAGCGAGCCACCCTGCAGGGCGGCGCCCCACAGGAGCGCCGCGGCGAGCAGCAGGCCGCCGCCGTAGCTGAGCACGAATGCGCCGTAGCGGATCAGGACGTTGAACACGATGCCGAAGGGACCGGCCAGTGTGAAGAGCACGAGCCCCGGCAGCACGATGTACACGTAGAGGAGGTCGGGGACGTACTTCGGCAGCACGAGCGACAGCAGCGGCTCGGCCAGCAGCCACACGGCCGCCACGGCGGCCACGCAGTACGCCGCACAGAACCACAGCAGCCGCCGCAGATCGCCCTTCAAGGCCGCCCCGTTCCGCGCCTCGTAGTCCTGCACGAGCCGCGGCAGGAACACACCGTCGAGCGAGGACGGCACCAGCTGGAACACGGTGGCGAACACGATGGCGAGGTAGAGATGGCCCAGCGCCTCCACCCCCAGGAACCGCACGACGTACCAGCGCTCGGCCTGGGCGATCAGCTGCAGGAACACGCCGGTCACGAAGACCAGGAAGCCGGCCTGCATCACGGTCCGCAGCAGCTCGCCGGAGACCGCGATCGAGCGCGGCCGCAGCTCGGGCCGCTCCCGCATCGCGAACAGGGCGAAGGCGAGCGGCTGCACGAGGATCGCGGCGACGCAGGCCGTGAGCGGCATCCACGGAATCAGCCCGAGCGGCAGGATCGAGACCGCGACCGACTTCAGGTTGGCGCCGTTCAGGGCGGCCAGCTGGCTGGTGGCGATCAGCTGGTTCGAGATCCAGGTACGCACCAGGGTCGTGATGCCGGCGACCGCACCGAGCAGCACGAAGGCGCCGGCCGCCTCCCTCGAGCCGTGCACCAGCAGTCCGGCGGAGGCGGCCACCAGCACGACGACGCCGAACCCGGCCACGAATGCGTAGACGAGCGCGTTGATCCGCCCGGCGAGATTGCCCGACGCCGAGCACAGCAGGCGGTAGCCGCCGTTGAGCAACCCGAAGTGCAGCGACGCAACCAGGGCCATCACGGTCTGCAGGACCGCGACCAGTCCTAGCTGTCCGTAGTCGAGCACCACCATCGCGACGTAGCTGCGTGCCAGGAACAGCAGGTTGACCGCGACGTTGACGACGACGAAGGCGCTGCGGCCGCCGGGATCCGTGACCGCATGGCGCAGGATGCCCGGCAGACTCCTCAGCATGGCGGGCTAGATCCCGCAGCCGTGGCGGATCGCGGCGACCACGCGACCGATGTTCTCGCTCGCGTAGAGGCGCGCGTGCGGGAACGGGTTGCCCGGGCAGGAGCCCGCGACCATGCGCGCCACGAACTCGGTGATCCCCGCCAGGTCCGGGCCCGGACCGCGCGCCGGCGCGCGCAACAGGGACTTGAGCTCCGCGAAGTCCCGCACGCGGAGCGCCCGTTCGCAGTGATCGAAGAAGATCTGCCCGAGCACGTACACCGGCTTGCCGGTGATCGCCGCTTCCCAGCCGACCGTGCTCGTGAGCGTGACGACCCGTGAGGTCCGCGCCAGCACCTGGCGACCGTGCACCTCGGCCGGCAGGAAGTACAGGGCCGAGCTCTCCCGGCGCATGCGCTGGAACTTGCCGCGCAGCAGCGACCCCTTGTCCACCGGGTGCTCCTTCACCACGAGCACCTGCCCCGGCGTCATGCACTTGAGGATGTTCTCGATCGTCGCGACCTGGTTGGAATAGAAGGCCGACATGTAGTTGAGCGTCGCCTCGGGCTCCTGGTGCAGCGGGTAGAAGATCACCTCGGCGCCCGCCGGCAGTGCCTCCAGCGTGTCGTAGCGCACCCACAGGCTCTTGCCGTACACCGCCAGCCGCTTGCCGTACTCCTCGAGGTAGGTCTCGTAGCGGAATCGTCCGGACAGGCGGTCGACCAGGCCGCGTCCCGACCACAGCAGGTACTTCACCGCCGCCGCGACCAGCGGACGCAGCGCGAGCCGCCCGGCGAGGTTCTGCACGTAGAACGGCAGGTAGTTGCGATCCTGGACCTGCCGGATGTAGTCCGCCGCGAGCGAGCGGGCGCGGTCATCCGGCTCGGGCAGGCTCAGGCACCGTCCGGACAGGGTCATGGGATCGACGAGCCAGTAGAAGTAGTCGTCCACCACGCAGTTCATGCCGGCCAGGTACCTGACCCCGGCGCGGCGCGCTTCCATGAGCAGCACCTCGGAGATCTCGATCGCGACCAGCTCGTTGACCACCGCCACCGGGCGGAAGCGCTCGAGCAGTCCGCGCCAGAACGCGACCTCCTTGCCGAGGATCGCCCGGCGCCGCGCGAGGTCGAACCGTCCCAGGAACCGGTCGGCGGGCAGCGAGGTCTCGAGGTAGCCGTCGTCCACCGCCACCGGCACGATGTCGTCGAACTGCTCCTCGAAGCAGGCCGCGACGACCCCGCCCGCGGCCTCGACGCGCCGTCGCTCGCCCGCGGTCAGGGTCACGAACACCGCCTGGTAGGCCGGATCGAGCAGTCGTGGAAAGAAGTCCGCCTGGTAGCCGCGGGCGAAGAACAGCACGCACGGTCGAGCGGGCCTCACGTCGGCCGGGCTCAAAGCGCGAGCAGCCTGCGCAGGTAGGATTCGCTCAGGTCAGGGCGGAGGGCTCGACCGACGTCGAGGAGCGTCCGCGCATTCTGCCGGACCAGGTCGGTCGCGGCGACGAACGGGCGGTCGGAATTGAAGGTGATGAAGATCGCCAGGCGGGGCTGCCGGCACCGGCTGCCGTAGTGATAGCAGGCGGCGGGATCCACGTACACGGACGCCCCGGCACTGCCGGTGAAGCACTGCACCCGGCCGTCGCCCAGTTCCTTCATGAAGCTCTGATCGTCGATCCTGCGGATGAACGGCGATCGCGCGATGCGCCTGGTGTCCTGGCGATCGACGAAGACGAATGGTCCGTCGAGGTCCGAGGAGACGTCGCTCAGGTAGGCGATCCAGTGGAAGGACCGGCTGTCCCCGTAGTCCTTGTGCCACATCTGGCTGTCGCTCAGCCCCTCGGTCGGCCAGGAGTAGAGCACCTGGATGCTGTCGAGCGTGAGCCGGCCGCCGAAATAGTCGTGCGCCACGTCGAGAACAGAATTCGAGAACGCCAGTCGGACCACCGGGTCGTCGGTCGTGTAGTCCGCGGCCGTCACCAGGTTCGTGAACGGGTGCCCGGTGCGGACCGGCGTGACCCGCTCGCTGCGCGGGCGGTACTTCGCGAGGATCGCGTCCAGCGTCGCCGGGTCGATGCGCGGCCCCGGAGCGAATCCGTGCTCGTCCACTCGCTCACCGATCGCGGAGCGGGGCACGGACCCCCGCGAGCCGGTCAGTGTGCGGCGGAGCTTGCCGGCATAACGCACGGGCACGAGCCGCCATCGCATGAAACCCATTACCCGCTGTGCAGTCTGCATCATCTTTGGAACCTCAAACGGTCAGGTGGCTGACCCAGTCGTCGGAGACCCGGTCCGAGATCTTTCGCGCGGGGATCCCGACATACACGCCGGGTTCGCCGATGGACCGATTCACCAGGGACATCGCGCCGACCACGACGTCGTCGCAGATATCGACGGGGCCGACGACGACCGAGTTCGCACCGATCACCACGTTGTCGCCGAGCACGAACACCCTGCCCTCGGCGTGCCGCCTCAGGTACTCGGGATCACGCGGGTCCCGCCCCACGAATTTCACTCCGGCCATGATCGCAACCCGCCCGGACGACTCGATGCCGTTGCCACCGAGCAGCACCCCGACCGGGTGCGCGATGGAAAGGGCCTTGACCCGCACGGAGGCGGAGTCCAGGTCGATGCCGTAAAGGAACAGCAGCACACGGTCGAGCATCCAGCTCGCCGGCCTGCCGACCACCGGCACGCGGGCACGGATTGCGCTGGACACCCGGATGTGCAGCCGGATGAACCGCTCGACCATCCACAACGAGAGCAGGACGTCCTTGAAGCGCCGCCACATGATTCAGGAGGTCGAACCGAGTCGACCGGTCTCCGTGTCCTCACGCATGACGACCACCGCTCCGCGCCCGGATCACCCAGTCCCCGGCCAGCTCGGCCAGCGCCACCTCGCGCCCGCCGCGAGCCTGCGATTGTAGCAGTCCGAAGAGGATCCTCTGCCCCATAAACACGTCGCGGCGCGTGGATTCGTTGAGCCGGACGGCGTGCGGATCGCCCTGCATGCACTCCACGAGATGCGACACCGGCGCGAGCGTTCCGGCGGGCGCCGATTGCCCGACCGCGACCGGCGCGCGGTGACAGTACGCGTCGTCGCCGGCCGGGACGTAGGTCACCACCTCGCGCCCGTCCGCCTCGACGATGACCTGCCCCTGTTCGCACGCCAGCACGACGTCGCAGCCCGGCGTCCGCGTGATCCGGCCTTCGATGCCGCCGGCGAACAGCACGGTCGCCGACTCGATCACCGGATCGGACTCCACGATGCAAGCGGCTTCGCCGATCACCACGTTCGAGAGGCGCGCCGACACGGACTCGACTGCGGCACCTCCCGTCGCGAACAGCAGCAGGTCGACCGAGTGCGGATGGGTCCAGTACAGCGCTCCCCGGCCCAGGTTCACCTGCACTTCGAGCAGCGCTCCGTATCGGCCGGACCGCGCGATCTCGACGGCCAGCCGGTAGGGCGCAAGGAAGCGCCGGATGGTGCCGTAGGTCAGGAACCTGTCGCCCGGGGCGAAGGCCGCTTCCAGCTCGAGCAACTCGTGCATCGAATTGCAGAGCGGCTTCTCGGCGTGGAAGGCGCGGACACCGCACGCGACGCCACGCAGCAGGATCTCCGCGCGACCGATGGTGCGCGTCGCCACGCCGAGCAGGTCGGGCCGCACCTCCTCGATGAGCCGGCGCGGGTCCTCGAAAGTCCGCGCGACGCCGTAGGCCTCCGCCGCCCGCCGCAGCGCCGCCGGATCGACGTCCGAGAGCGCCTGCAGCACGAGGGACGGATGACGACGGATCGCCTCCGCGTGCGCGAGCGGCATCCAGCAGGGTGGCGCGAAGCGCTGCACCGCCGGGCTCGTGAACGCGCCCATCCGGCCGCAGCCGATCACGGCCGCGTCGAAAGTCATGACCACTCCAGCACGTAGGTCACGGGCGAGTCCCGTCGATCGATCAGTGCCCGGTAGGCCTCCTCGAGCCGCTCCGACGGGAAGCGCCCCGAGATCATGCGGCCCGCGGGCAGTTCGCCGTCCCGGATGCGGTCAAGGAGGAACTGCAGGTTGTCGCGCTCGTTGAAACGCAGGAAGCCCCTGGAGTCTGGACGCTCGGGCGACAGGCCGACCGCCTCGATCCGCAGCTGTTTCGCATAGAAGAAGCGGCTGTCGAGCGGGTTGAAGTCCCCCGGCGGCGACTCGCGCCCCGGAAACCCGAGCACGGCCACGGTCCCCATCCTCGCGGCGACGCGCAGCGCGAGGTGCCAGTCGGTCCACGAATTGGTGGTCGCGACGACCACGTCGGCCCAGTCCGCGCGGCTGCCGGCTTCCTGCCTGCCTTCGGTGGCCTCCGCCCCGAAGTCGGCCGCGAGTTGCCGCGCCCGCTCGTGCCCGGACACGGCGAGCACGCGCGCCCCGGCCATGCGCGCCACGGCGACCGTGGCGAGACCGAGCGCCCCGAGCCCGAGAACGGCGACGCGGCTGCCGGCGAGCACGCCGGCCCGGAGGATGGCGTTGTATCCGAGGTGGAACAGGTAGGTGACGGAGGCGACGTCGGCCGGGCACCCTGCCGGCAGGCGCAGCAGGACCTCGGACTCGTCGAGAACGAAGTGGCTGCGATGCGAGGAGAACGTCAGCACGCGTTCACCGCGGGCGACGGACCGCACTCCCTCGCCCGTCGCGAGCACCTCCGCCACGTTGCAGTAGCCCTGCACGCGCGGATAGGCGGGCACGTCCCGCAGCGGTGGAGCACCCAGATAGGCCGCGAGCTCCGTGCCGGGCGAAATGGCGCTCGCCACCGTCCGGCACAGCAGCGCCCCGGCCGGCAGCGACCCGGGCAGCACATCCTCCTCCCAGACCAGCCGCCCCGGACCGAGGAGCCGCGCGACCCGCGCAAGCGACGGAAGGTTCGGTGAACCGTTCATGTCCCCGGATTCCATCAGACCGGAAATCCCTTGCCGACCGTCACGTACCGTCGCTCCGCGCCGAACTCCAGCGCTTCGTTCACCCGGAACCCCGGATCGTCCTCGGGACCCGGCGCCGCGGCGCCGCGGGCGGTGACGGTCTCGCGTGGCGCCCAGCGGCCGGGTTCGGTCTCGGTCCAGAACTCCGGGTTGCGGTGACAATCGACGATGAACTGCAGGGCCCGCCGGTCGATGCCCAGCCACTCGCAGAACAGCTCGACCTGCCCGGGCTCCGCGCAGGAATGCGCGCCGACCAGCCGCAGCGCCTGCTCGCGGGTCATGCGTCCATGGCGGATCTCGCGGCACGCGTGGTCGGTCACCCGCGAGTAGCCGTGCTTCACGAGCTTCAGGTGATCGTGGATGCCCATGTAGTTCCAGCAGTCCACGTGGTCGTACGTGTCGAAGGTCCGCTCGAACCGGGCGCTGCGATACCCGTGCGTGTCGATCATCTGCTCGTGCTGCCGACGGGGGTCCCAGCGCACGAAGTTGCCGAGGTAGATGCCGCGCACGCCCACCGCATCGAGCTCGTCGTCCCCGGGGTAGCGGAACTGCCAGATGTCGCCTTCGTTGAGCGTATCGAAGATGGAGAGCAGGTCGTCCGCCTCGCGGCCCATGAGGTCGTGGTCCTTGCGATAGCGGCGGGTCATCTCGACTTCGTGCTCGTGCGAGAACATGCCGACCTGCTCCAGTCCCTGGTGCGCGCCCCAGACGATGAGCGGAATGCGGTAGCGCACGGCCGTCTGCACCGGGAATACCGTCTGGCCTGCGAGGCAGTGCCAGTACATGCTGCCGAACTGCCGCAGGGTCGCCCGCGTGACCTTCTTCACCGACACCGGGTTGACGTGCTGGAGGAGCAGGTCGCAGTTGAAGCGGATGCGCAGGTTGGCGAGGTTGCGGATGCCGAGCGGCGTGTTGAAGAGCTTGTTGTAGCTCACCAGCAGCGGGTTCATCCCCAGCCGTTCCTTGACCAGGTGGACGATGAAGTACGAGTCGCCCGCTCCCGACACCGGCACGATGCAGTCGTACGCCGAGGCGTCGCGGACGCGGTACGGCGCGACGAGTTCCTCGAGCCGGCGCCAGCGGGCGTTCCAGTCGAGCCGGTCCTTCTCCTCGTGGATCCGGCAGCCCGAGCAGATGCCCTCCTCGTCGATCGTCAGGCCGAGCGGGTGACGGTCGCCGTAGAGGCAGCGCCTGCACGTGCGTCCGCGGCTCATTGCTGCCCCTTCGAGGAGAACGACGCCGGCCGCACGGGCACGCCGGCGAGCTGCCGGCGATACCGCTGCACGGCGTGCTCGGAGTAGTTGAGGAAGTTCCCGATCGCCGCGGCGGCGACCCGCTCCGACCCGAGGACGCTGCGGATCTGCTGCGCCTCGCTCAGCCCGCCGAACGCGATCAGGGGCACCCCGGACACCGGGAACGACCGGAGCAGTTGCTGGTCGAACGCACCCGCGCTCCCCTCGTGCCGCCAGTCGATCAGCAGCGCTTCCGACGCGACGCCGGAGCGGAACAGTTCGACGATGTCGGGCTGCAGCTCGGATTCCCGGCCCGTCCGGTGGTCCAGCCAGTGCAGCCCTCCGTCGTGCACGGCAAGCGGCAAGGCGCCGATCACCGCCTGCGCACCGAGGTGACCCGAGATCCGGCGGACCTCATCGGCATCGTCGTGCAGCAGCGCATCGACGGCTACCCGGTCCGCAGCGCTCTGGACGACGCGCGCCGCGTCACTCACCGTGGCGATGCCGCCGCCGTAGATCAGCGGCGTCGCGAGCCCGATGCGCCCGAGCCGGTCGAGCAGCTCGAAATCCGGCCCGGACCTCGAGGCCGAACGATCGATCGCCTGCACGAGGATCTCGTCCACGCCCCATCGGTCGAGGTTCTCTGCCAGCACTTCCGGCCTGCCGAGCGGCAGCCAGCGCCGATAGCCGAACGACTGCACCGCCCAGCCGCTGCGCACCGTGATCACGCCCACCAGTCGCTTCCTAAGCATCGCACAACCCGTCGATCACGCTGCGCAGCGCCTGGCGCCCGGAGGCCTGGCTCTTCTCGGGATGGAACTGCAGGCCCACGACGTTGTCGCGCCTCACGGCCACGCAGAACGGCTGCTCGAGCCGCGCCACGCCGACGCAGTATTCGGGCGGCGCGTCGAACACGAACGAGTGATTGAAGTAGACCGACTGCCCGTCGATGCAGCGCAGCAGCGGATCCCCGCCCACGACCTCGAACGTGTTCCAGCCGATGTGCCAGGCAGCCTGGCGCAGCGGCTCGACCCGTCCCGGGATCAGGCCCAGGCCGGCAGTCAGGCCGAACTCGGTCGACGCGTCGGCCATCAGCTGCATGCCGAGGCAGATGCCGAGGAACGGCTTGCCGGAGCGCGCCTGCGAGCGCAGGTACTCGACCAGGCCCTTGGCCTCGATCGCCTGCATCGCCGGTGGAAACGCCCCGACTCCGGGCAGCAGGATCACGTCGGTGGCGTCGAGCACGGCGGGCTCCTCGGTGACCCGGCAGCGGTATCCCAGCGCGTGCATCGCGCGCCACACGGAAACGTGGTTCCCGACGCCGTAATCGACGATGCCGACGGTGCGACGTGTCTTCATCGCGACCCGTCGATGCCGTAGCCGACCCGGAACTTACGGGTGATCCGTCCGGACGCGTCGAAGTCGAAGAGTCTCGGGTTGACTGCGGCCCTGACCTTCGCCCAGAAGTCCTCGACCGGGATACCGATGTACTCCGCAAAGTCGCTGATGTAGCCGGGCGAGCACGAGTCGTCGTAGCGCTCGACGAGCGCGATGCCCTGCTCGCGCGAGAGGTTGCCGAGCCGTATCTCCTCGTTGACGTAGTCCGTGACCCGGCCGAAGCCGAACTTGTAGTACTTGATCATCTGGTTGAGGGTGACCCAGTCCTCGTCCAGCGAGGTGACGCCGCGCAGGTCGCCCGTGTTCTCCACGACGTCGGTGCGCACCTTGAGCCCGTGCGTGGTCGAGTACAGCCCGTTGTTCGTCAGTGACCAGTCACCGAGGAACCAGCCGAGATACACGATCTGCAGGCCCTGGGCGTCGAATTCCTCCGGCGATGGATAACGGTACGGCAGCAGCTCGCGGGGGTCGGCGCCCGCCTCCAGCATCCAGTCGAGCGCCGCACCGGACAGCGTGTTCATGTACCGCAGGTTGTTCCCGTCGTAGCCGGTGCGGCCGAGCGTCTTGAGGTCGCCGAGCTGCAGGCCCGGGTTCTCGCCCCACAGGATGAGCTTGATCCCGTAGCGGATCGCGATCTGCGGCACCGACGAGAACAGGGCGAGCTCCGTCGAGCGGGCCCAGTTCGTGTAGCGCAGGAACGACTCCCGCATCAGCCTGCGCCAGGTCCCGGGGGCCGGGCAGGAGATCACCACGTCGAAGCCGAGCTCGATGAGGTTCGAGATGTTGTCGACGCCGCGCTCCGTGACCTGCTCGGGCGGGTAGCTCAGGCACGCGAGCAGGGGCGTCAGCCCGAGTTTGTCGCGCACCCAGAGCGCCTGGCGCGTGCTGTCCTTGCCGCCGCTCACGCCGATGATGCAGTCGAACCCCTGGCCCTCGCGCCGCGGGAACTGCGCCAGCAGGTCCTGCAGGATCTCGAACCGCTCCTGCCAGTCGACGAACTGCAGGCGGTCGACATAATCGCAGGCCGGGCACAGGCCCACCGGCGTGAACACCGTGTTGGGCCGCGTATCGGGCTGCAGGCAGCGCGTGCAGTACTTCATGTGCGCCCTGGAACGCGACGCAGTTGCACGATTCCCGGCTGTGGAAGGGCGATCGGCGGGCCCCACGGCGGCAGCGCGGAGACGACCCGGCGGCCGGCCGCCAGGGCCACGACCATCGCAGCCGAATGCAGGCCGGCCACCCAGCGGCAGCCGGAAATCGCCTCCGCGAGCGACGCGGAACGATCCATGCAGACCCGCTCGACCGAATGACGCTCCACCCACGCATGATACTTCCCGGGCGGATCCGACGGGTGCGGCCGGAGCCGCACCGTCGCGCCCGCCGGCAGACCGAGGTCCGCGCGGCGGCGCATGAAGTAGTCGAGCGCCTGGAACTCGCCGGGCTCGCCCTGTCCCCAGTCGTCCCGTGCGGGCTCGAGAACGAACAGCACGTCGTCGGCGGCCTGCGCAACGGGCCCAATGTCCGCGAGCTGCGCCTCGAGGTAGAGGTTGGGCTTCTCGACCACCTGAAGGCCGTGGAAGCACCGGCGCGCAATCGCCGCGGCCCAGGGGTCGGTGACCCAGATCTCGTCCGGCAGCACTGTGACCCCCCGCCGCACGAACCGCATCGGATAGTTGACCCAGTGATCGATCACCGCCACCGAGTGCAGCCCGAGTTCCCGGGCTCGCGCACGCGCCGCATGCTCGAGGTCGGAGCTCCAGCCCGTCCCGGTCAGGACCGCTCGCGCACCGTCGAGCGCCTCGTCGAGCGTCGCGGCGGGCACGACACCGGGCAGGCGGCGCTGCCAGAGATCCCGCGCCGGTCCCGACAGGAGGGTCCTGCACGAGGGACGCTCGGCGGCGATCCACTCGAGGATGTGGCTCGCCGCTCCCGCGTCGTGGGACACGACCGCGAACGGCGACGGCAGCTCAAGGATCACTGCGGAATCTCGCGAAATAGAGCATGTCCTGCAGCACGCCGTCGACGATTTCCTGGTCGCGGCGCACTGCCTCGAGGACCATGCCCGAGCGTTCCGCGATGGCGCGCATCGGCCTGTTGCAGGCGAGTGTCCCGCAGGTGAGCTTGCGCATCCGCCCCGGGCCGAGCAGCCAGTTGATGAGCGTGTTCCAGGCGTCCTGCCCGATGCCGTGGCCCCATGCTTCCCGATCGCCCACCATGATGCCGACGTCGACGGTGCCGTGGTGGCGGTTGCGATATGCGGTCATCGTGCCGACGGCGGCCCCGTCCGCCAGCCGCCGGATGCTCAGGAACAGGTTGTCGGTCCCGGCGAAGCTCGCGAGGTACGCGGCGGAGCTCGCCGAGTCGTGCCGGCGGAAGCGCTGATTGCTGTAGCGGACCACCTCGGGGTCGTTGAGCCAGCCGACGTAGGCCGCCGTGATGTCGTCCGGCCCGAACGGGCGCAACGCCACCTTGCGGCCGGTGAGCGTCGGGACATCCGGCAGGCGCTGGATGCTAGCGGAGGTCATCCAGGCGCGCCCAGACCTTGCGGAATGCCCGGATCACGAGTTCGACGTCCTCGGGCGGGAACTCGCACATGCACAGGTTCAGGCCGATGAAGCAGCGCGCGTGCAGGTCCTCTGCGACCGGGCAGATGCCGCGGTCGTAGCTCACCTCGCGGGAGCAATACGGCGAGGTCCACGGGAAGCCCTTCGAGCCGTAGGCGATCCGGTTGCGGAACAGCGGCAGCAGGTGCAGGTTCTGGTAGCCGGCGAACAGTGACGGCAGGCCCTCGGCCTTGAGCGCGTCCACCAGCGCCTGCCGCGTCACGCCGAGTACGTCCGGGTCGATGCGCAGCCCATAGACGTAGTAGACGTGCGTGCAGCCCTCCGCCACCACCGGGGCGTGCAGGCCCGGCAGGTCGCCCAGGCCCGCATTCAGCTCGGCCGCGATCCGCGCCCGGCTCGCGACCCGCGACGCCAGCTTGTCGAGCTGCACGGCGGCGATCGCGGCCTCAATCTCGCCCATGCGGAAGTTGTAGCCCAGCATGTTGCTGAGCTCGGCCGGGTCGTCGGACTGCACGACAGCCTCCGCGTGGTTGCGGATCAGCGCCATCCTCGCGGCCAGCCGGTCGTCGTCGGTGACGAGGATGCCGCCCTCGCCGCAATGGATGTGCTTGTGGTAGTTCAGGCTGTAGCCGCCGATGTCCGCGCCCGCCCCGGCGTAGCGCCCGTGGTCCAGCGCGCCCGGCGCCTGCGCCGTGTCCACGATCAGCCTGAGTCCGCGGCGGTCGGCGATGCGGCGCAGCGCGGCCATATTGCAGGACTGCCCGAAGATGTCGACCGCCATGATGGCGCGCGTGCGGTCGGTCAGCCGCGCCTCGACGCTCGCGGGATCGATGTTGAAGGTGCGCGGGTCGATGTCCGCGAACACGGGGATGCCGTTCCAGTGCAGGATGGCAGTCGCCGTCGCGGCCATGGTCCAGGGCGTCGTGATGACCTCATCGCCGGGTTCGATCCCGATCGCGCCGACCGCCGCGATCAGGCCGGAGGTCCACGAGTTGACGCCGAGCGCGTGCCGGACGCCGAAGTACGCGGCGGCCTTGGCCTCGAATGCCCGGATCCGCGGCCCGCCCATGAATCCGTCGCCGCGCGCCCCGATGTAGGCCGACAGCACGCCGCCGCGGATCACCTCGGCCGCCGCCTGCGCTTCCTGTTCCCCGACGCTGACGAAGGGCGCCAGCGTGTGCCTGATCACGGGGGTTCCCCCGCGGATCGCGAGCTGTTCCGTCATGACATGTCCTCCACAGACTCCTGGGCAGCGCGGCCTAAGTGCCGCGGCCCGAATGTTCGAGCACCCGGGCGCAGAGTTCCTGCGCCGCGAGCGCATCCCGTCCGGTGCAGGCGATCCGCGCTCCCGACTGCAGGAATTCGTGCTGGTTCCCGACCATCCGGGTCATCGCCAACCGGTACTCGCCCTCGACGAACCGGCCGGCGTCGAGCGCCCGGTAGCCAGCGAAGGCGACGCTCGGCACGACGGTGCGCTCCCGCCATCGCTGCCCGCCCTCCTCCATCGCGATCACGCCGTCCGAGGTGACGAGCTGCAGCTCGAAGATCGAGTAGTCCGCCGCATCGGCCACGTTGACCGTAATCGGCACGCCGGTCCAAGAGCGCAGCAGGAAGGGCACGCTCGGATCGTGCACGAAGAAGTCCGCGCGCGGCTCGCCGGCCGCGACCACCATCAGGTCGCCACAGAGCATCCGGAGCAGGTCGAGCATGTGGCTGCCGTTGTTCAGCAGGCCCTTGCTGTAGGTGCCCGAGACGGACCTCAACCGGCCCCGCCCGCCCTCTGCGAGGGCGCGCGCCAGCCGCGCGACGTCCGGTGCCCAGCGCCGCGTGTGGTTCACGAGCAGCGCCACGCCCGCGGCCTCGTATCGCTCGATCCAATGGCGGGTTTCGGCCAGCGACGGGGTGACGGGCTTCTCGCAGACGACCAGACGCGGCCCGAACCGCAGGGCCGCGGCGAGGTGCTCCGCGTGAAAGGCGGTCGGCGAGCAGATCGCGACCACGTCCAGGCGGCAGCCGCGGTCGAGCAGTTCCTGCATCGAGGCCGCTCCCTCCGGGATGGCCCAGTGCCGCATGAAGCGTTCGCGACGCTCGTCGTCGGGCTCGACGCAGGCGCGCAGATCGAAGCCGCCGTGATTGCGGTACGCACCCGCGTGGCTCAGCGGGAAGCGGCCGTCGCCGCCGGCCATGTCGTAGCCGCCGGCCACGTTGCCGCAGCCGACGATCAGGACGCCGGGAAGCCGCAGGTCAGCCAATGTGCGACCAGTCGAGCGGCGTGCCCGCGGTGAGATCGCGATTGACGCGCTTGCCGAGCACGACATCGAGGAACCGCGGCGGAAGACCGAGGCTGGGGCGCACCACGCGGACGTTGTGCTCGCCGAGCACCTCGCCCGCCCGCATGTCCCTCGCGACGTAGATCGAGCGCCGGAACAGGCGCGACTTGCCCTCGTCCGGCGTGCCGCCATAGACCACGCCGCCGAGCGCGAGCCACGCCCGCTCGGTCTCGACCCGCAGCTGCCGGAACTCATCCGGTTCCATGGAGAACGCGGAGTCCACGCCGCCATCGGCGCGGCTCAGCGTGAAGTGCTTCTCGACCACCACCGCGCCGAAGGCGACCGCCGCCACCGCGACGCCGCATCCCATCGTGTGGTCGGACAGCCCGACCGGACAACCGAAGGTATCCCGCATGCTCGGGATCGTGCGGAGGTTGGTGTTCGCGGGCGTGGCCGGATAGGTGCTGGTGCACTTCAGCAGCACGACCTGCGCGTTGCCCGCCTCCCGCGCGGTGCGCACCGCCTCGTCGATCTCCGCTGCGCTCGCCATGCCCGTCGAGATGATCATGGGCTTGCCGGTGGCGGCCACGCGCCGGATCAGCGGCAGGTCGACACACTCGAAGGAGGCGATCTTGTAGGCGGGAACGCCCAGCGTCTCGAGGAACTCGACCGCCGAATCGTCGAACGGGCTGCTGAAGCAGTGCAGCCCGCGCCGGGCGGCCCGCTCCATGATCGGCGCATGCCACTCCCAGGGCGTGTACGCCTCGCGATAGAGATCGTAGAGCTGGCGGCCCGCCCACAGGCTCCCGGCGTCCTCGATGACGAAGCCCGGGGCCCGCACGTCCAGCGTCATGGTGTCGGGCGTGTACGTCTGGAGCTTGATCGCGTCGGCGCCGGCGTCGGCGGCACGGTCCACGATGTCGAGCGCCCGCGCGAGCGACTGGTTGTGATTGCCCGACATCTCGGCAATCAGGTACGGACGGGTGCCGGAACCGATCTCGCGCCCGGCGATGCTGATCGTCATGCGCTCATGACCTCTCGAGCGTGGTGGGGAGTCCGGGCCGCCGGGTCCAGACGCCGTCGGCGTACACGTAACCGGCGCCCTTGAACATGCGGCCCGACTTGTCATTATCCCAGAGGACGTGGGCCACGATCACCGTGCCGGGCCCGGCCCAGCGCAGCGCGGCGTCCTCGCCGGCGCCCAGGAGTGCCCCGCCGAGCCCCGTACCCTGCAGCACGGGGTCCAGGTAGAGCGACACCTCGAGGCGGTCCCCGTCGAGCCGGTCGAAACGGATGACGCCGACATCGACCTCGCCCAGCCGGCCGACCAGCAGCAGCCGCTGCGGGTCGGCAAGGACCCTCCCGACCCAGGCGCAGTGGCCGACCCAGTCCAGGGCCGCGGAATCCCGCGACACCCGCCGGGTCTCGGGGTGATTGCGCCACTCGAACATCAGGCGCCGGTCGTCCAGCGTGGCCGGGCGCACCGTGAGTCCCGGTGCCAGCAGCGCCGCGGCCACCCGCACCGCGCCCCGGCCGTCCACGAGTGCCCGGGCGGCCTCGGAGAGCCCCCGGCGCCGCGCCGGATCGCGGACGAGCGCGCCGATGGCGGCGCCGACCGTCTCGGCCGTCACCGGCGAACCGTCGGGCAAGGCGCTCGCGGCGCCTGCCGCCCGCAGGCCGTCGATCACCACCCGCTGGTTCGCGGCGACCTCGAGCAGGAGCGTGGGTACGCCGAGGCAGCAGCGCTCCCAGGAGGAGCCCCCGGCGGCGCCGACGTAGAGGTCGTGCCGCTGGTGGAACGCGGTCAGGTCCGGCAGGTCCAGCGACAGCGTGACGTTGAGCCGTTCTTTCGCCAGCCGCCTGAGTTCGTCGAGACGGGGGTTGACGGTCGTCGTCACGATCTCGATCGGCCCTTCGAAACCGGCGACGTCCCGGCAGGCTTCGACGACCAGCGCCGTGAGGCCGGCCGGATCGCTGCCGCCCAGCGACACGCCGATCGTCGACACCAGGTCGGCCGGTGCGCGCGGCGTGAGCCCGGCATAACGCGGCGAGATGAGCGCGAAACGAGGACCGCCGAGCACTCGCGTGCGCGGGCCGATCCTGCCGAGGTATTTCCCGCGGTGGTCGGGCGCGAGGTTGTGATCCACCAGCAGGTCCACGTGCAGCGGCCGGTCGGCAAGGTCGTCCACGGCCGCGATCCGGCACCCGCGGGCCCCGGCCACGGCATCGTGCCACCGGGCGTCGAGCTGGTAGTGATCGACGACGACGCAGGCCACCGGGTCGGACCGCAGCGCCGCCAGGAACGCCGACGCGTCGTCCGGGCCCGGCACGAGGTAGCGCAGGTCGCAGCCGCGACGGACCTCCGCTGCCAGTGCGGGCGGAAGCGTCCCGGCGCACACGAAGATGGTCGGTTCACCAAAGGCCGCGGCAGCTTCCGCCAGCGCGAGGCATCGCTTGAGGTGGCCGATCCCGGTCGCCGCGGACGCGTCCGCGCGGATCGCGATCGTCACTCGCCGGCCCCGCCGCCCGAGGATGCCGCTGCCCGGTACAGGGCCTCGGCCCGGGTCCAGTCATCGGGCGTGTCGATGTCCACGACGCGCCACTCCGGCAGCACGATCGCCGCGCCGTGCGCATGTATCGACAGCCCCTCGAGCCAGGCGCGGGCGTGTCCCCAATAGAACTGCCCCGCGTCGTGGTAGGCCGGCTCGAGGTCCTGCGTACGGGTGTTCACGAACTCCGGATTGAACGGCGCGACCGAGCCGTCCGCGTGGCGGCGCAGCGCGCGCTGGATCGGCGAAGGGAATCCCGTCACCGGGAACGTGTACCCGACCCCGCCGCGCCCGCGCAGCAGTTCGAGCGCCTCGCGGATGTCCTCGCCGCGAATGAATGGAACGCCCGGGTAGATGCAGCAGACCTCCGCGACGTCCCAACCGAGGCCCCGGCAGGCCCGGATGGCGTGGGCGATCACGGGCACGGTCGGCGTGTGATCGTCCGCCAACTCCGGCGGGCGCCGGAACGGCAGTTCCGCGCCGTACTCCCCGGCGATCGCGGCAATCTCCTCGTCATCGGTCGAGACGATCACGCGATCGAACAGGCCGCTCTGCTTCGCGGCGCCGATCGCGTGACCGATCATCGGCTTCCCCGCGAACGGCCTGATGTTCTTGCGCGGGATGCGCTTGCTGCCGCCGCGCGCCGGAATGACGGCGATCCTCATCGGGCCGCCCGCTCAGCCGGCCAGCGCGCTGCGCAGGACGCCGACCACGGTGTCCTGCTGCGCGTCGGTCATGCGCGGGAACAGCGGCAGGGAAATGGCGTTGGCGTAGTAGGCCTCGGCGGCGGGGAAGTCGCCCGGCCGGAAGCCGAGGGCGCGGTAGTACGGCTGGAGGTGGATCGGGATGTAGTGGACGTTCACGCCGATGCCGGCGGCACGCAGCGCCTCGAAGAGCTCCCGGCGCGTCACCCGCGTGCGGTCCGGGTCCACCTCGATGACGTAGAGGTGCCATGACGATTCCCGGTCCGCGAGGCGCGGCGGCAGCCTGAGCGCCAGGCCGCGCAGCAGTCCGTCGTAGCGGTCGGCCAGCGCGACGCGGCGCGCGTGCATCGGCCCGAGGCGGCGCAGCTGGGACAGCCCGAGCGCCGCCTGCAGGTCCGTGATGCGGTAATTGAAGCCGAGCGCCACCTGCTGGTAGAACCACGGACCCTCCGACGCGGCGTCCATCTCGGCCGGGTCGCGCGTCATGCCGTGGCTCCTGAGGAGCCGCAGCCGCCGCGCGAGCGCTGCATCGTGCGTCGTGATCATGCCGCCCTCCGCGGTGGTCACGATCTTGACCGCGTGGAAGCTGAACACCGTCGCATCGGCGAACTCGCTGCCGACCGGCCGGCCGCGGCAGCTGGCCCCGGTGGCGTGCGAGGCGTCGCGCAGGATGCGGAAACCGTAGATGTCGGCAAGCTCCCGGATCTCCCGCGCGTCGCAGGGCAGCCCGGAGAAATCCACCGGAATCACGATCTGCGGCAACGTCCCCGCGGCCTGCGCGGCCTCGAGCTTCGCACGCAGCGCCGGCACCGACAGGTTGCGCGTGGCGGGGTCGATGTCGACGAAATCGACCGTCGCGCCGCAGTACAGCGCACAGTTCGCCGACGCGAGGAAGCTGTTCGGGCTGGTCCAGACGCGGGTTCCCGGCGCTGCCCCGAGCGCGAGGCAGCCGATGTGCAGCGCGGCCGTCGCGTTGGCGACTGCGACGCCTTCTCCGGCGCCGTGGCGGTCCGCGAAGGCCTGCTCGAACTGCGGGATGGCCGGCCCCTGCGTCAGGTAATCGGAGCGGAGGGCAGCCACGACCGCGGCGACGTCCTCCTCCTCGATGGTCTGGCAGCTGTACGGGATGAAGGACATCTCAGTCCACCGTCGCGCCGCACGCGACGTGCCGGGCGATGAGCTCGCGCAGCTGCTCGACCGTGAGGAAATCCGGGTTGGTCCCGCTGTTGTAGGCGAACCCGGGAGCGACCGGCCGCGCCTCGCGCAGCTCGCAGTACTCGGTCGCCGTGTAGCCCGCCGACACCGGCAGGATCGCGAAGTAGTGTCCCATGTCCACGGTGTTGAAGCTGTCGCTCGCCGTGATCATCTCCTCGTGGATTTTCTCGCCGGGGCGGATGCCGACGATTTCATGGCGGCACTCCGGGGCGATGGCGGCCGCGACGTCCGTGATGCGGTACGAGGGAATCTTCGGCACCAGGATCTCGCCGCCGAGCGCGTGCTCGAGCGACCAGAGCACCATGTCCACGCCCTCCTGCAGGGAGATGTTGAAGCGGGTCATGCCTGCGTCGGTGATCGGCAGGACGCCCGTCCTGCGCAGCGCCATGAAGTACGGGATGACCGACCCGCGGCTGCCCATCACGTTGCCGTAGCGCACGACGCTGAAGCGGATGTCGCGGTTGCCGCGGATGTTGTTGGCGGCGACGAACAGCTTGTCCGAGCAGAGCTTGGTGGCGCCGTAGAGGTTGATCGGCGCGGCCGCCTTGTCGGTGGACAGCGCCACGACCCGCTCGACCCCGCTGTCGAGGCAGGCCTCGATGAGGTTCTGTGCTCCCAGGACGTTGGTCTTGATGCACTCGAACGGGTTGTACTCGGCCGCCGGCACCTGCTTGAGCGCCGCCGCGTGCACGACCACGTCGATGCCCTCGAGCGCGCGGCGCAGGCGGCTCTCGTCCCGCACGTCGCCGAGGAAGTAGCGCAGCGCCGGGTACCTGGAGCGCGGGAAGGCCTGCTCCATCTCGAACTGCTTCAGTTCGTCACGCGAGAAGACCACGACCCGCGCCACGTCCGGGAAGCGGGCCAGCACCGTGCGCACGAATGCCTTGCCGAAGGAGCCGGTTCCGCCCGTCACGAGCACCGATTTCATGGACAGCATCTGTCGATCTCTGCTGCGCTGGTTAGGAGGGGGAGCGCGCCATCGCCTGCCGCGCCGCGTGGCGGGTCCCGCCCCGGGGGGGCTGAAAAGCGCCTAATTGTGCCAGATTTCCGACCGGCCGCCGAACGACAGGCACGCACGGGCTCCCTCCGGCGTTCACCCGCCGAGCAGTTCCGCGACGAAGTCCTCGATGGACCGGTGCAGCCGCGGCGGCACGCGTCCCCGGCCGGCCGCGTACTCCCGCCGCAGCCGGTCGTCGTCGCGCCGGCCCCGGTACACGATCGGCAGGGCGTCCGCGAACAGCGGATTGCGCGGCACGTACGGGTTGTTGGTGATGACCTTGGTCTGCGCGCTCAGCGACTCGAAGCAGCGCACCGTGATGCCAGTCTGCTTCGGGTGCGCGTAGTCGATAGTGTAGTCGGAGCCGCGCAGCACTTCCGCATACTGCGCATACGGCAGCGCCGTGAACGAGATCCGGTCCCAGTACCTGGCGTAGAGCCGCGGGCTGCGCAGCACGTTCAGCACGAAGGTGAAGACGTTCTGCTCGAACACGTAGACGAACGCCCGTTCGGGCGCCAGCGCGCGCAGCACCGAGTCCACGTACTGCAGGCGCTGCGAGTGGTTGCGCAGGATCGCCGACACGTCGTAGCGGAACTCCTTCGGCTGGCCGGACTCCGGCAGCGACGAGAACAGGTCCACACGGGGCAGCCCGTGCCGCTGCGCGTCGGCGTAGTCGAAGGTCGCAAAGCGGTCGACGTCGCGGAACCAGCGCAGCGGCGCCGGGTGGTAGCCGAACGAGTCGAAGTTGTAGGCCACGACCCTCGCGCCCGAGCGCCGCATCCGCTCGATCAACCGGTGCCCGATGCCGCGGCCCTTCACGATGAGCACGAGGTCGAAGGGCCGGCCGGCCAGGAAGCGCCGGGCCAGCACCCGGTCCGTCATCGATGCGAGCGGCGCGTGGAGGCCGAGCTTGCCGAGGATGCGGCCGAACATGTTCTCGGGATACTCGTCGTTGGCGGTCACGACCTCGTAGCCCAGCCGCTCCAGCCCGCCCGCGATGAACCGGGCGAAGGAGTAGAAGTGCTTGGGAAACAGCAGCAGGCAGCGGCGGGCGGCCTGGTCGGTCATGGCGCCTCGCCGAGCAGGGTCCGGACGAAGCTCTGGATGTGGAACTGCGCGAAGCGCTCGTCTGGCTCAACGAGGTCGCGGTTCACGAAGTCCTTCACGCCCGAGAAATCCAGTCCTTCGAACACCAGGATGCGGTCCTCGGCATAGAACGGTTCGTGGCGGATCCGGGCGTTGTTCGTGATGATCTTCTTGCCGGCGCAGAGGTTCTCGGCGATCCGCATCGTGTAGCCGGCCTGCCGGTGGTTGGCGAAGTCGAACACCGTCGTGGAACGCTCGATCATGTCGAGGAACCGGGCCTCGGGGATCGGGCGCATGTGGACGTCCGTCGCCACGTGGCCGGTGCGCAGCAGCCGCGTGTAGATGTAGGGCGTGCAGGCCATGTAGTGCCGCAGCCGGATCCCCTCGCGCCCGCAGTGGGCGCGGAAGGCCCGCAGCGCCTCGTAGCGCTGCACGCTCACGATGTTGCCGACGAAATAGACCGCCCGTTCGTGCTGGTCCCGCCTCGGCAGGTCCTGGAACGCCCGGATGCAGAACAGCGGCAGGTAGCCCACCCCGAGGTCGCGCGCGTCGTCCGGGTCGAAGGTGTAGACCCGGTCGAAGCAGTCCATGTTGGGGCGGTAGTCGTGCGTCGCGACCGCGTCCCAGTTGTAGAGCACGAAGCGGGCCCGGCGCTGCTGCTCGCGCAGCGCCACCATGTTGACGCGCGAGAACTGGTGCGCCTGGATGAAGAGCACGGTGTCGTAGCGTGTGCCGCGCTCGGCCTCGATGATGCGGCGGTGGTGCCGGTCGAGGCTGGCCTGCCAGGCGGCGGGTGCCGTCACCCGCAGGGTCTTGAAATACAGGTCGCGGGGCTGGATCTCGTGGTACGTGACCTCGTAGCCCTGCCCGGCGATCTCGCGGACGATCTCGGCGGTATAGTCGTGGTAGCGGAGCCCGATCAGCAGCAGCTTTTTCACGATCCGTCAGCCCTCGGGCACCCCGCCGAGCCGGACATTGTAGCACCTGTCACGAATCCAGCCGCAGGCCTGGCGGCGGCGATATAATGCACGGCCTTGGCCATGCCGGACGGCATTCCGGCGGCGCGTCCGGGCGTCAGGGGACGTCCCGCGCGGCCCGACCGACCCGCGTCTGCGGCGGTCCTGATTCGACCAGGGTTGTGGATGACTACCAATACACTGAACGTCGGCGTGATCGGTGCGGGCCGCATGGGAATCACGCACCACTCGATCATCAATACGCTCCCGGGCGTGAGGGTCACCGCGGTCACGGACCCCTCGAGCGTCGTGACCTCCCTGCTCGAGAAGTACACGGGCGTGCGGGCCTACGGCGACCACGCCAGCATGCTCGAGCGGGAGCCGCTCGACGCGGTGCTCGTGTGCACGCCGCCGGTGCACAACTACGACATCCTGCGTCTCGCCCATGCGAAGGGCCTGCACGCCTTCGTGGAGAAGCCCTTCATCCTCTCCTCCGCGGCGGGCCACGAGCTCGCGCGCATGTTCGACGACGCGGGCCTGGTGAACCAGGTCGGCTACATGAACCGGTTCAACGACGTGTTCTGCCGGGCACGCGCGCTGGTCGGCGAGGGTCTGCTCGGCCGGGTGCTGCGTTTCCGCAGCGAGATGTACAGCGGCACCATCGTCCGCGAGCAGGAGAAGTCGAACTGGCGCGCCACGCACGCCAACGGCGGCGGGGCCGTCTACGAGATGGCGACCCACGTCATCGACCTGATCCAGTATCTGTTCGGCCGCCCCGACCGCGTGGCCGGCACGAGCCTGACGCCGGTGTTCTCGCGCGACGTCGAGGACATCGTCTCCAGCACGTTCCACTACCGCAGCGGCCCGTCCGGCACCATCTACGTCAACTGGAGCGATGACAGCTTCCGCAAGCCGACCAACAAGCTCGAGGTCTTCGGGGACCGCGGCAAGATCCTCGCCGACCAGCACGGCATGCGGATCTACCTCCGCGAGGCGGACCCGGCGCGGGGACTCGCCTCCGGCTGGAACGACGTGTACATCACCGACGTCTTCAGCAGCGTGCCCTTCTACCTGCGCGGCATCGAGTACACCGCGCAGCTCGAGCACTTCGTCGCCTGCATCCGCGCCGCGGACCGGCGTCCCACGCGCTGCTCGTTCGCCGACGCGGCGGCGACGATCGCGGTCACCGAGGACCTGTTTCGCGACCACGCTGCAACCGTGCGAGAGATGAACTAGATGGATGCCATCGACCGGGTCGTCTTCGGCGACAACCAGTTCTTCGGGATCAACCACATGTCCCAGGAGAAGGCGCAGCAGCAGACGCTGCGCTTCCAGGACCTGGACAGCATCTTCGCCGTCTACGAGACCGCGTTCGAAGCCGGCATCCGCGCCGTGATGCTGAACAGCAACGACCGGGCCGCGGCGATCTGCGACCGGTTCCGCGCCCGCGCGTCGACGTATCCGTCCCTGGCGTGGTATCCGTCCATCCCCTACCCCCACAAGTACGCCAACCTGGTGTCCGAGAAGGGGATCCTCGGGGCCGTGAACAGCGTGGTATTCAAGGATTCCGGGGCGCTGTCGGGCCTCGGCCGGCTGGCGCAGGGCGGCTTCGCGCTGCTGTCCCGCGACGTCGTCCAGATGGCGAAGATGCTGATCGACACGGAGCTGCGCATGTTCCGCGAGCTGGACGTCCGGGTCGTCTTCCTGCAGAACATCATCACCGACCTGCTGCTCGGCCTGAACGCGCCCGACTTCTTCGTCGAATACTGCGAGCACATCCGCCGCAAGTACGGTGCGCTCCCCGGGCTCATCACCCAGAACCTGCCGCTGCTCCGCGAGCGGCTCGAGTCCTGGGGCATCGGCGGCGTCGTGATCTGCGCCTCGATCAACAAGATCGGCTACTTCATGTCGCCCGGCGTCGAGGCCTACCGGACCGCCCTGGCGGCCAACGACCCGGCGAAGTACCCGGTCATGGCCATGGCCACGCTCGCCTCGGGCGCCCTGCGGGCACCGGAAGCGTACGAGTTCGTCAACGGCCTGAACGTGCAGTCGGTCGTGTTCGGCGCCTCGTCACGCAATCACATCCTGGAGACCGTGCGCTGCATCGCGCCGGCGGCGGGCGGAGTGGTCCCATGACCCCCGGGAACGGCGCGAAGCGGATCCTCATCACCGGCGGCGCCGGTTTCATCGGCTCGCGACTCGCGCTCGCGCTGCGCGCAGGCGGGCACGACGTCACGGTGCTGGACAACCTGTCGCCGCAGATCCACACGGCCGACCCGGAGCAGTCGAGCCTGTACCGGTCGATCGCCGGCCAGGTGGGGTTCGTGCGCGGCGACGTCACGAGCCGCGAGGACATGGCGGCGGCGCTTCCCGGACAGCAGGTGATCGTGCACCTGGCCGCGGAGACCGGCACGGGACAGTCCATGTACGAGATCGAGCGCTACTGCCGCGTGAACGTGGGCGGCACGGCGCTGATGCTCGACCTGCTGGCCAACCACCGCAGCTCCGTAGAGCGGGTCGTGGTCGCCTCCTCCCGGGCGGTCTACGGCGAGGGCAAGTACCTCTCGGAGGAACTGGGGGCGGTCTATCCGGGCCACCGCAACGCCGAGGACATGAGCGCGGGCGACTTCGAGGTGCATTACCCGGGCTGCACCGGGCCGCTGGCGCTGGCCCCGACCGACGAGGAGTCGCGCGTCCACCCGTCCTCCGTCTACGGGATCACCAAGCAGCACCAGGAGCAGCTGGTGATGACCGTGTGCCCCACGCTCGGCATCGCACCCGTGGCCTTCCGCTACCAGAACGTCTACGGCCCCGGGCAGTCGCTGTCCAATCCCTACACCGGGATCCTGTCGATCTTCTCCAACCTCGTCATGGGCGGCCAGCCGATCAACGTGTTCGAGGACGGGCGCGAGAGCCGCGACTTCGTGTTCATCGACGACGTCGTCCGGGCGACGACGCTCGGCATCGAGCGCGCCGAGGCGGCCGGCCAAGTCTTCAACGTCGGTGCCGGCACGCCGGTCGACGTGCTCGCCGTCACCCGTGCCATCACGACGCACCTCGGCGTCGAGGTGCCCGTCACGGTCACCGGGAATTTCCGGCTCGGCGACATCAGGCACAACTACGCCTGCCTGCGGAAGATCGGGTCGCTGCTCGGCTACCGGCCGGAGTTCGACTTCGAGCGCGGGGTCGCGCTGTTCTGCCGGTGGGCTCGCTCGCAGGGGACGGCGCGCAGCGACTTCGCCCGGTCCCTGGACGAGCTCGAACGGAAAGGACTGCTCAAGAAGGCCTCGGCCGACTCACGGCCTGCGTGAGTCCCGCGCCGCTCAGGCGCCGGGGGCGACCGCATCGCCTGCGGCGCCAGGACCGCGTCGGGCCGGCGCGGCGGCCGCCAGCGCCCACGCGAGCAACACGTAGCCGACGCCCGCGATGAGTCCGACCACGGGTCCCAGCACGAGCAGCTGCAGCCGCTTCGGGCGCAGCACTTCGTCGGCCTCCGGGACCATGCCACGGTCCACGGTGCGGAAGGCGAATTCCCGCGTCACCCGCGCCAGCATGCGCTGCTTGATCTGCGCATCGAGGAGCCGGCTGATCGCAAGCCGCGTCTCCACGAGGGTCGTCGATCCCAGCTCGTTCTCGAGGTAGGCGATGTACTGGTCGGCGTCCGCCATCGCCCGGCCACGCATCTCCTCATTCAGCATCCCGATGATCTTCTGGTTCCAGGCCGCGGCTTCCTCGCGATCGCGCCAGTCGATATTGAGCGTGACGAGCCCGGTCTTCTTGTCCCGCGATACGCTGAGCACATTTCGCGAGAAGTACTTCGCACCCCGGGCCGGGGTCGGGACGCTGCCGAGGTCCGACTTCCAGTCGCCCCGGGCAGGGTCCCAGCTCTTCTCGAAGAGTCGCGGCATGATGCCCGTCCCGGCGATGAACTTCTGGATGAACTCCCGCGACTGCAGCACGGCCAGCGCCTCCTCGGTCGTCGAGTCGCCGCCGTCCAGCCGGACTCCGGCGAGCGACGCGAGGCCGCCGAGTTGCCCGAGCCCGCCGCCCAGGCCGCCGAGTCCCTTCTCCGCGCTGGCCGGTGCGAGGACCGTGGCGACCCTGTAGACGGGCGTCATCAGGAACGCAGCGGCGGCAAAGGCCAGCGAGCACGCGGCGACCGCGCCGAGGACGATCCACTTCCTCCGCTTCAGCAGCGTGCCCAGCTCGCGAATATCGAGCTGGTCGCCGAACTCGTCGTACCGACTGGTCTCAGTCACCCGTCGCCCTCTGCCAGTCGGAGGCCGCGACCGGCTAGAATGAGTTCACCGCCGCCACCGCGACGGCGATGTTGAAGAGGATCGTGGTCACCGCGCTCCACAGCGGCAGCGGCCTCATCCGCTCCGCATCCAGCGGCACGACGATCGTGTCGCCCGGCTGCATCCCGCCTTCCTGCCGGAACCAGCTGCTGCCCGAGCCCGTCTCGACGCTGCCGTTGGCCTTGACCACATAGATGCGTCGGTCGTCGGCCTTCTGCGTCGTGCCGCCGCTCATGCGCAGGTAGTCGGCGCGCGCGAGCGCGGGGTCGTACAGGTGCGAGGTCGCGTTCTGCACCTCGCCGATCACGGTCACCTCCTGCATGCGCCTCGGGACGCGCAGGCGATCGCCGTTACGCAGCACGACGTCGTCCGGCGCGCCGGGCTCGGCCGACACGACGCGATCTAGATCGATGACCAGCCGGCCCACCGGCTCGGCCGCCTCCAGGTCTGCGAGCAGCGCCTGGCCGACCGACAGCGTGTCGCTCGGGCGGCCGGCGGCCTGCCCGCCGGCCTGCGACGCCTGCAGCGCGAGCGTGCTGAGGTCCTGCCGCAGGCGGCCGGCCAGCATCTTCATCTGCTGCCGCTCGCGCTCCTTCAGGAACTCGCGCGTGAACACGCTGCCCCTCGGGAAGGCAAGCGGCGTCAGTCCGCCGGCCCGGTTCACTACCGAGCGCAGGGTTTCGCCGCGGGCGATCGGGTAGTCGCCGGGGAAGCGGACTTCGCCCTCGAGCCGGACGAATTCCTGCTGCGACCACTCCGAGATCTCCTTGACCACCAGCGTGTCGAAGGGACCGAGCCTGGGGTTCGCCTCCGGATTGCCCGCCAGCAGCCCCGCGAGATCGATGCGCAGCACGTCGGTGCGCCGCGTCTGGCCGTCGCGCACCTCGTAGCGGGCGAGCTCCGCATCACCGCCGAAAGCCTGCTCGGACAGCCCGCCGCCGGCGCGGATCAGGTCGCTCACCGTCATGCCGGGCTCGAGCGGATATTCGCCCGGGGCCCGCACGCGACCCGACACACGCACGACCTTCGAGGGCTCGCCGCTCACGGCCTGCAGCTTCAACTCGGCGAGGAGCGGCTCGAGGTACTGCCGACGGCCGGTCTCGAGATCGAAGACGAACACCTGGTCGCGCGACGACAGCAGCGGATTCGCATCCGAGAACGGGGCCTGCCAGGCCTGCTCGAGGTCGGCCGAAAAGGCCTGCACCTGTCGCGTGGCCGCGTGCTCGCGCCGGATCAGCACGTAGTGCAGGTCGGCGTTGGGCTTCAAGTCCTCGATGGAGGGAATCAGGTCGGTGAGCCGCAGGCCGTTGCGGAACTGGGTCGCCGCGGGCCGGTAGACGTGGCCCTTCAGCTGCACGGCATTGGCGAACGTGGGCCGTGCCGCCGGGACCGTCAGCAGGTCGCCGCTGTGCAGCCGCATGCCGCGCCCCTGCGCACTCGACAGGTCGACGTTGACGACGACCCGGTCCCGCCCCTCGTCGATGCGCTCGATGCGCCCGAGCTGCGCGTCGGCGTCCGGCGTGAGGCCGCCGCCGAGGTAGAGCAGGTCGGCCGCCGTGTCTTCACCCCTGAGCTCGTAGATCGCGGGTCGCCGGATCGCGCCGGTCACGCCCACGGTCTTGCCCACCGGCGGGATGAAGATCACGTCGCCCGGCAGCAGGCGCACGTCGCCGGACGTGTCGCCCTTGAGCAGCAGGTCGTAGAGGTCGAGGCGACTGACCAGCACCCCGTTGCGCTTCAGCTGGATGTTGCGCAGCGAGCCGATCGGCTTGACCCCGCCGCTCGCGAACAGCGCATTGGTGATGGTGGCCAGCCCGCTCACCGTGTAGGAGCCGGGACGCTCGGCCTCGCCCAGCACGAACACGCGGATAGACCGCAGGTCGCCCAGGGTCACGACGGCCTGCGTGCCGATCATCTGCTCCGTGACGCGCGACTCGATGCGGGCCTTCGCGTCCTCGAACCGCAGGCCGCTGACCGCGATCGGCCCGAGTTCCGGGAACATGATCCGGCCGTCGCGGGCGACGACCAGCGAATGGCGACCCTTGGTGTTGCCGATCAGCTGCACCTCGAGCCGGTCGCCGGGGCCGACGACGTACTCCGACGGGACCGGCACGTCCGTGACCGGCGCAAAAGTCGAGGGTACCCCCGCAAACAGGTCGTAACCGAACGGCCTCAGGGCCTCGGCGTCGAGCTTCTCGAGCGGCAGCAGCGTCACCTTGATCAGGAAATCGCGCAGCGCCGGGTCGCGGTTCAGCCGTTCGGTTGCCTGGACCTCGGTGAGGCCGGCCAGCGGCACCGGCGCGATGCCCGGGATCCGCAGCACGCCGCTGGGGTCGAGCTTGTAGGGGTTGCCGCGCAGTCCCCGCTCGAGCATCGCCTGGAAGCGTTCCGTCTCGTCCGGGGTGCGCGGCCGGACGCCGGGGTCCAGCGGCCGCAACTGCACGTCCAGCAGCACGGTATCGCTGCCGCGGATGCGGGGCTCGCGCGGCCGGAGTTCGTACTCCTGGTCGAGCCCTTCGGTCGTGGGCCGGCCGGTCGCGCCGTCCACCGTCCTCGGCCGCACGGTCTCCGGCACTCTCAGGTCCTTGTCGCGGCGGACGCCGTCGGGAGCGTTGCTGCCGAGGCTCTCGAGGATCGCCTGCTGCTGGTCCGGCGGCAGGTTGCGGAAGGACTCCATCTGCGCGGCGGTCTGCGCCATTGCCCCCGGCGCCGCGACCGTTCCCGCGAACAGGAACATCGCGGCAGCGAGCAGCGCCACCAGGCCGCGAGTCCCCCGAGGTCTTGTGAGTTCGTGCATGCAGCGCCCTGCGCGGCCCTGGGCCGGCTTCAGCGGATCTCGTGGCGCCAGGTGACGAACCCGCGCACGCCATCCTCGACGGCCACCGGTCCGGTCGCGTCCACGTCCGTATACCCCAACGAAACCGCGATTGTACCCCATGGGTAGCGGGCCTCGTGGGTGAGCCCCAGGTCGACCACCCTGGCGGGGGCCTCCGCCAGCGAATGGCCGGGCGCCACGCCGGCCCGGTTCAGCTTGGCGTTCCGCCCGAGCAGTTCCCAGCGACGGCCCCGCGCATCCACGTACAGGACCCCGCCGCCGATGGACTCGCCGTCGGCATCCATCGAGTGCCCGAGCGGCCGCCCGCGGTAGCGGTAGCCGGTCGTGTAGATCACGTTCGTGTACGCGCAGCCGAACTCGGGCGGGTCGTTCAGGAAATCGCAGGCAGTGTCGGCGTACTCGGCATGCGCCCTCCAGGAGCCGCGGGCGAGGTCGCCCCACACTTCCGCGCCGAACAGTCCGAGATACTTGGAGGGCATGAAGCCCGCCTCGTCCTCGCCGATGGCCTGGGAGTACAGCGCGAGCGGCACGCGACTGCCCGGCCAGGACCAGCGGACGTCGAAGCCCGCGAGCTGGTTGCCGGGCTGCTCGTCGAGGTCCTGGTCGTTGTCGTTGCCCGCGAGCAGATCCCAGAACGTGTCGAGGTCGCAGGGCCGGCCCTCCCCGCACCATTGCGCCGTGCGGCTCGCCGCAATCTGCAGCGTCGGATGGGGGCGGATCTCGGCGCGCAGCCCGAAGAGCAGCGCGTCGGAGTAGTCGCGGTCGTGCTCGAACTGGCCCATGAAGGTGCTCAGGCGCCACGGGCCCAGCCAGCGCAGCACCGGCAGGTCGAAGGGCCTGGCCTCGTTGCGGTCGACGGCGATCGCGGGCAGCGGCCGCTGGTTGGTCGAGAGGATCAGGCTGCCCTGCCAGCCCGGTCCCCACCAGCGGTCGAGGTAACCGGCCGAGACCATCCAGTTGCCGAGGCTCGCCGCGACATAGGACCCGTCGGGGCGAAATTCCTGATCGTCCTCCGGATCGGCGACCACCGTCGCGGCGAGCTTCCAGGCGAACCGCTGTCCGATCCAGTCTGCGGCCAGGCTGGCTTCGCCTTCCTCGCGCGGCGTCGCCTCGAACGTGCGCAGGGGCGTCGGCTCCACTGCGCCGGCGATCGCCGCCGTGAGGCCGATGTCGCCGGTACGCGTCTCACGCGCCGCGCGCGCCCTGAGCCGCTCCACCGCAGCCCGCTGGCCTTCACCGAGCGAGCCGGGGTCGATGCGGCCCAGCTCGCGCACGACCTGCGACCAGCCTATCGGCCAGCTCAGGCTGGGGCCCGACAGCAGCCCTGCATCTGCGAGCCGCTGCAGGTCGTGCCGCAGGGTCACGTCGCCCGGCCCGATCCAGGGATCCGCGCTGGCGGTCGCCGCCAGCAGCACGAGCGTGCACGCCGGTGCCAGCAGTCGGCCGGCCAACCCCGCCGCATGACTCGTGCGCATCGCTGCCCTCACCTGGCGGGTGCTTCCTAGTGGAACTCGTAGTGCCACGACACGGAGCCGCGCGGCAGCACGGCCTCGGTATCGTTCCATTGGCGATCGCGATAATCGGTGCCGGCGCTGGCCTCGATCCAGCCGCCGGCAACGGGATGGCGGTAGGTGACATCGAGGCTCCACCAGTCCTCGGGACCGGGCGCCAGCGTGTGCCGGGTGTCCGGCACGACGCCGCCCTCGTTCACCGCCGTGTACCGCAGCAGCGTCGTCAGCGTCGCGGCCGACGCAGCGACCCGCACGAAGCGCAGGCTGTACATCTGGCCGTCGCCATCCATGGCGTGCGCGAGGGGACGGCCCCTGGAGCGGTAGCCCTCGACGTTGAAGATGGTGTTGTTGTAGGCGCAGTCCCAAAGGCGCTGCTCGTTCTCGGTGCCGCCGCAGCGGCTGTTGGCCCACTCGAGGCCCGTGCGCCAGGAACTGCCGTCCGACGCCGACCCGCCCCAGGTCTCGAGCCCGACGAGGTCCATGCTCCGGTACGGCCGTGGGATCTGGTTGTCGATGGTCTCGCCCGTGTGCTGGTTGTAGAGCGCGTAGTTCCAGTCGCCGATCGGCGAGGCCCAGCGAATGTCCCAGCCCGCGAGCTGGTTGCCCGGCTCGTCTTCCGGGTCCACGTTCTCGCCCTGGTTGTCGTTGCCCATCCAGAGGTTCCAGAAGTCGCTCCAGTCGCAGGAGCGGCCTTCGCCGCACCATTGCGCCGTCCGCTCCAGGCTGATCTCCAGCCCGTCGAGCGGGCGGGCCGAAATGCGCATGCCGAAGAGCAGCGGATGGTCGTAGTCCTGCCGGCCGGCCTCCATGTAGCCCATGAACGTCGTGAGCCGCCACGGCCCGATCCAGCTCAGCCACCTGGTCTCGAAGGGGTCGGACACGGCGCGCTCGAGCGAGATGGCCGGCACGGGCCGCGCGCTGTTGGACAGGATCAGGCTGCCCTCCCAGCCCGAGCCCCACCAGCGGTCCTGGGCGCCGAGGGTGACGATCCAGTTGCCGAACTTGCCGGCGACGTAGGAGCCATCGTAGCGGAACGTGTTGTCGTCGTCGGTGTCCGCGACGATGCCGAGCTCGAGGCGCCCGCCCCAGCGCTCGCCCAGGAAGCCGCTCGCCCATGCGCTGAGTTCGCCCTCCTCGCGCGGTTCGTCCGCGAAGGTGCGCAGCTGCACCGGACGCGCCGCCGCCCGGACCTCGACGCCGAGCGTCGGCCGGCCTTCCCCGGCAATTCTCCGCAGGCGGGCCACGGCGGCGGACTGGGCGGGGGTGAGTGCGTTCCCTTCAACCTGACCCGGTCCCGCCAGCGCGGACGGGGGCCGGGGTGAGGGAACCCGCGACAGCGCGGCAGCGACATCCGATACCGCGATCGGCCAGCCGGACACGGGCAGGTCGATCACGCCCTCGTCCACCAGCATCTGGAGGTCGTGGCGAGCCCGGACGTCGCCGGGCGCGAGCCAGGGTTCGCCGGCCACGGCGACGCCGCTCGCGAGCAGGGCCGCGAGCAGCCAGGGGACGGTCATGCTCATCGCGCGGATGCTAGCGGCTCGCGGACTCGCCGCGCCAGCGCCCGATGACCTCGAGCAGCGACTGCACGTGCCGCGGCCCCTCGGGCCACGACGCCTGCTGGACGGCCGGCGCCATCGAGCCGGCGAGCTTCTTGCCGAGCTCCACACCCCACTGGTCGAAGGGATTCACGTCCCAGATGACGCTCTGCACGAACACCTTGTGCTCGTACCAGGCGATCAGGCGCCCGAGGGTGCGCGGCCCGAGGCGCGGGAACAGGATCAGGCTCGACGGTCGGTTGCCCACGTGCACCTTGTGCGTCAACAGCCGGGCGATGTCCTCCTCCGGTGTGCCCTTCGCGGCGAGGTCGGCCTGAACCTGGAGCTCGGTCTGGCCGAACGCGAAGGCCTCGGCCTGGGCCAGGCAGTTGGCAAGCGCCAGGTCGTGCTGCTGCTGGAAGCGGCTCGAGGCGTTCACGGGCGCGATGAAGTCCATCGCGACCCGCGCCGTGCCCTGGTGCAGCAGCTGGAAGAACGAGTGCTGGGCGTTGTTGCCTGGCTCGCCCCACACGACCGTGCCGGTGCCATGCGTCACCTGCCGGCCGTCGCGGGTGACCGACTTGCCGTTCGACTCCATTTCGAGCTGCTGCAGGTAGGCCGGGAAGCGATGCAGACGACGATCGTAGGGCAGCACCGCCAGCGAATCGTGGCCGAGGAAATTCGAGTTCCACACCCCGATCAGCCCCATCAGCACGGGCAGGTTGCCCTCGAGCGGGGCGCTGCGGAAGTGCTCGTCCATGTCGTGTCCGCCCTGCAGGATGAGCTCGAAAGGCTCCATGCCGAGCGCGAGCGCGATGGACAGCCCCACCGCCGACCACAGCGAATATCGTCCCCCCACCCAGTCCCACATGGTGAAGCGCGACTCCGGGGCGATGCCGAACGCGTCCATGGCGGCGTGATTGGTAGAGACCGCGACGAAGTGCCGGCCCACGGCCGCCTCGCCGAGCTCGGCCACCAGCCACGCGCGCGCGCCGGTGGCGTTGGCGAGCGTCTCCTGCGTGGTGAACGTCTTGGAGCAGATCACGAACAGCGTGGTCGCGGGATCGACCTGCTCCATGACCTCCGCGAGCTCCACGCCGTCGACGTTCGACACGCAGTGCAGGCGGATGGCGCGATTGCGGTAGCGGCCGAGCGCCTCGGTCGCCATGACGATGCCGAGGTCCGATCCGCCGATGCCGATGTTGACGATGTCGGTGAAGCGCTCGCCCCTGGCGCCGGTCGCCCGGCCCTCGTGCACCCCGGTAACGAACGAGCGGATCCTGGCGAGCTCGGCCTGCACGTCGGGCATGACATCCCGGCCCGCGACCTCGATGGGCCGCCCCGAACGGTTGCGCAGCGCCATGTGCAGCGCCGGGCGGCGCTCGGTGTTGTTGACCGTCTCCCCGGCGAACAGAGCCCGGATCCGACCCTCGAGATCGCAGGCTCGAGCGAGCGCCAGCAGCAGGCCGACCGTCTCGGCGGTGAGGCGCTGGCGGCAGAAGTCGTAGCGGAAATCGAGCGCTGTGACGCCGAGGGCGTCAGCGCGCCCGGGATCGGCGGCGAACAGCTGCCGCAGGTGATGACGCTCCAGCGACGCCGCGTGGGCCTGCAGGGCCTGCCATTCCGGCAGAAGGGTGCGGTCGGACATGAGTGCATCCGCGGAGGGGGATGCACCATTGTACGTCCGACGGCCTAGGTTCCGTAGTAGCTCAGGTACCAGTCCACGAACCGGCGGATCCCCGTCTCGACCGCGGTGGCGGGCCTGTAGCCCGCATCGCGCTGCAGGTCGTCGATGTCGGCCCAGGTGTCGGGCACGTCGCCCTGCTGCAGCGGCAGCAGGTTCATCTGCGCCTTGCGGCCGAGGCACTGCTCGAGCACCTCGATGTAGTGCATCAGCTCCACCGGCTGGTTGTTGCCGATGTTGTAGAGGCGGTAGGGCGCCCGGCTCGAGCCCGGGTCGGGCGCATCGCTGTCCCAGGCGTGGTTGGCCGTCGCCACTCGGTCGCAGCAGCGCACCACGCCCTCGGCGATGTCGTCGACGAACGTGAAGTCGCGCCGGTGGTGGCCGTAGTTGAACACGTCGATCGGCTCGCCCGCGAGGATGTTGCGCGTGAACAGGAACAGCGCCATGTCCGGCCGGCCCCAGGGCCCGTAGACCGTGAAGAAACGCAGGCCCGTCACCGGCAGCGCATAGAGCTGCGCGTAGGTGTGGGCCATCAGCTCGTTGGCCTTCTTGGTGGCGGCGTAGAACGACAGCGGGTGGTCCACGTTCTGGTGGACGGAGAACGGCATCTTCGTGTTGGCGCCGTAGACCGAACTGGTGGACGCGTAGACGAGGTGCTCGACGCCGTTGTGGCGGCAGCCCTCCAGCACGTTCGCGAAGCCCACCACGTTGCTGTCGACGTAGGCGAGCGGGTTCTGGATCGAGTAGCGCACGCCCGCCTGGGCTGCGAGGTTGATCACCCGGTGGAACTTCTGCTCCGCGAAGAGGCTGGCCATGCCCTCGCGGTCGGCGAGGTCGAGCTTGACGAAGCTGAAGCCCGGCAGGCGCTTCAGGATCTCGAGGCGCGCGAGCTTCAGGCGGACGTCGTAGTACTCGTTCAGGTTGTCGAGCCCCACGACCTCGTCGCCGCGCTCGAGCAGCTTCCGGGCGGTGTGGAAACCGATGAAACCTGCCGCACCGGTGACCAGGATCTTCATGGGGTCACAGCCTGCCATCCACCTCGTCCGCCTTGAACACGTACTTGATGTCGTACAGCACGTGGTTCTTCCGGCCGAGCTTGCGCACCCTGGCGATGCCCATCCTGCGGAACTCGTCGTGGGCCACGCCCATGACGACCGCGTCGTAGCTGCCGGGACGGACCTTCTTCACGGGACGCAGGCCGTACTCGTGCTCGGCCTCGTCCGGGTCGGCCCAGGGGTCGCACACGTCCACCTTCGCGCCGTACTTCTTCAGCTCGTTGACCACGTCCACGATCTTCGTATTGCGCACGTCGGGGCAGTTCTCCTTGAACGTGAGCCCCATCAGCAGCACGCGCGAGTCCTTCACCTGGATCTTGCGCTGGATCATCAGCTGGGCGACCTGCTGCGCGACGTAGATGCCCATGTTGTCGTTGATGCGCCGGCCCGCGAGGATCATCTCGGGGTGGTAGCCGACGGCCTGGGCCTTGTGAGTCAGGTAGTAGGGGTCCACGCCGATGCAGTGGCCGCCCACGAGGCCGGGCCGGAACGGCAGGAAGTTCCACTTGCTGCCGGCGGCGAGCAGCACCTCCTCGGTGTCGATGCCGAGGCGGTTGAAGATCAGCGCCAGCTCGTTGATCAGCGCGATGTTGACGTCGCGCTGGGTGTTCTCGATGACCTTGGCGGCCTCGGCGACCCTGATACTCGAGGCCTTGTGCGTGCCCACGGTGATGATCGAGCGGTACAGCTGGTCCACGAACTCGGCCACCTCGGGCGTCGAGCCCGAGGTCACCTTGCGGATCGTGGTGAGGCGGTGCTCCTTGTCGCCCGGGTTGATGCGTTCCGGGCTGTAGCCCGCGAAGAAGTCCTTGTTGAACTTGAGCCCCGAGACGCGCTCGAGGATCGGCACGCAGACCTCCTCGGTGCATCCTGGGTAGACGGTGGACTCGTACACCACGACGTCGCCCTTCTTGAGCACCCTGCCCACGGACTCGCTCGACTTCACCAGCGGGGTGAGATCGGGGCGCTTGTACTCGTCGATCGGCGTCGGCACCGTGACGATGAAGACGCGGCAGGGCTTCAGGTCCTCGAGCCGGGTCGTGTAGCTGAGCTTGGTCGCCGCCGCCAGCTCCGTCGCGTCGGTCTCGAGCGTACTGTCGTGGCCGCTCCTCAGTTCGTCCACCCGGTCGGCCTTGATGTCGAAGCCGACGGTGCTGAAGCGCCTGCCGAATTCGACGGCCAGCGGCAGACCGACGTAGCCGAGGCCGACGACGCCGATGCGGAGGTTACGGAGGTTGAAATTGGGCATGGTTGGGAAGCCGGAGAGCCTGAAGCGGGTTGATCGGTTGCGTAAGCATGCCATACAGGCAGCGCTGGAAATGAGACGGAGATCAAGCCAGTGCCCGGCCCTGCAGCAGCCAGACGACCGAGGCGAGACCCACGCCGGTCATGACGACGAAATACGGCAACGCCATCCAGACCATCCGGCCGTAGCCGAGCCGGATCAGCGGCGCCAGGGTCGAGGTGAGCAGGAACAGGAAAGCCGCCTGGCCGTTCGGCGTGGCGACGCTCGGGATGTTGGTGCCGGTGTTGATGGCGACCGCGAGCAGGTCGAACTGGTCGCGGGTGATCCCGCCGCCGAGCAGCGCCGCCTTGATCTCCGTGATGTAGATCGTGGCCACGAACACGTTGTCGCTGATCGCCGACAGTGCGCCGGTGGCGAGGAACAGCGCCGTGGCCTGCAGACGTCCATCGAGCGCGAGCACGCGTCCGATCAGGGGCTCGAAGAGGTGCTGGTCGTGGATCTCCGCCACGATGACGAAGAACACCACCAGCAGCGCCGTGAAGGGCAGCGCCGCCTCGAAGGCCTTGCCAAGGCGGTGCTCCTCGGTCACCCCCGTGAACGCGGTGGCAAGAATGATCACCAGCAATCCGACGAGGCCGACCTCGGCGACGTGGAAGGCGAGTGAGAACACCAGGACGAGCGCGACGACGGCCTGCACGATCAGCACCTGCCGATCGCGCACGGTCGACCTGATGGCGAGCTCGTCGCTGTAGTCCCTCAGCACCGCGCGCACGGAATCAGGCAACGGCGTTCCGTAGCCGAACAGCCGCGCCCGATCGAGCAGCCAGCAGGTGCCGAGACCCGCGATCGCGACCGGGATCGAAACGGGCGCCATTTCCAGGAAGAACCGGCCGAAATTCCAGCCGGCCTGCTCCGCGATCAGCAGGTTCTGCGGCTCGCCGACCTGGGTCATCACGCCGCCGATCGCCGTGCCGACCGCGGCGTGCATCATCAGGCCGCGCAGGAAGGCCCGGAACTGGTCGAGCGCATCGCGGTGCAGCAGGTGCACGCCGTCGTCGGCGGTCGCGTCGTGCGCCGCGTCGTGGCGCTTGCCGGAGGCCACGCGGTGGTAGACCTCGTAGAAACCCGTCCCGACGGTGATCACGACTGCGACCACCGTGAGGGCGTCGAGGAACGCCGAGAGCGCGGCCGCGATCCCGCAGAACAGCAGCGCCAGCGTCGAGGAGCTGCGCACCCGCAGCAGCACCCGGGTGAACACGTACAGCAGCAGGTCGCGCAGGAAGTAGATACCGGCCACCATGAAGATCAGTAGCAGGATCACCGGGAAGGCGCGCACCACCTCGTCGTAGACGTGCCCGGGCGTGGTGAGGCCCATCAGCACGGACTGCACGGCGAGCAGGCCGCCCGGCTGTAACGGGTAGCAGCGCAGGGCCATCGCCAGCGTGAAGATGAATTCGAGGAGCAGCGCCCAGCCGGTCACCGTGGGTCCGAGCCACAGCATGAGCAGCGGATTCACTGCCAGGAACGCCGCGATCGTAAGCTTGTACCAGCCCGGCGAATGGCCGAGGAAGCCGCGTGCGAAGGCCTGCGGCAGGCTCCGGATCATGTGCCCGGCTCCACGGAGCGCCACAGGGTGCGGCCGCCGCTTGCCTTGTCGAGCGCGAGCAGTCGCCGCTCGTGGGCCTCGAGTTCGGCGGCCACCGCCCGCACCACGACCAGCGTGCCGCGCGGGCGCTTCGCCCGCCGGGCGGGCAGTTGCGCGGCCGCCGACTCGTCCGACGCGTCGAGCGTGAGGGCCCCCTGTCCGCCGGTCATCGCCAGGTAGACCTCGAGCAGCAGGTCGGCGTCGAGCAGCGCGCCGTGCAGATCGCGCTGCGAGTTGTCCACGGAGTAGCGCTTGCAGAGCGCGTCGAGCCCGTTGCGCTGGCCGGGGTGCAGCTGGCGCGCGAGCAGCAGCGTGTCGAGCACCTGGCAGACGTCGCCCACGCGGCCCGGGGGTTCCGCGAGCCGCGCGAGCTCGGCGTCGAGGAACGCGACGTCGAACGGCGCATTGTGGATCACGAGCTCGGCGCCGCGCACGAAATCGAGCCACTCCGCGGCCACCTCGGCGAAGCGCGGCTGGCCCTCGAGGAACTCGGCCGTGATGCCGTGCACCTGCAGCGCGCCGGCGTCGATCTCGCGGTCGGGGCGCAGGTAGCGATGGAAGACGCGGCCGCTGCGGCGCCGGTTCACCACCTCGATGCAGCCGATCTCGATGATGCGGTGGCCGAGCTCGGGCTCGAGGCCGGTGGTCTCGGTGTCGAGGATGATCTGGCGCACGTCTCAGCCGGCTGATTGCCGCACGGCCTGCACGACCCGGCCCTGGTCAGCCTCGGTGAGGTACGGGTGCATGGGCAGGCTGATCACCCGGCGCGCCGCGGCCTCGGAGACCGGGAAGCGGCCCTCGCGCTGGCCGAGGTGCTCGAAGACCGGCTGCAGGTGCAGGGGCAGCGGGTAGTGCACGGCCGTGGGCACTCCGAGCGCCTTCATGCGCGTCTCGAAGATCTCCCGGTTCTCCACCTCGAGGGTGTACTGCGCATAGACGCAGGTGTTGAAGGCCTCGACGTGCGGCGTGCGGATCGCATCCGGCGCGTCGGCGAAGGCCTCGCGGAGCAACTCCGTATAGCGCGCCCCCAGCCGGATGCGGGCGGCGACCTCGTCGTCGAAGATCTCCATCTTGGCGAGCAGGACCGCGGCCTGGATGGAATCGAGGCGCCCGGTGAGGCCGAGCCTCGGGTGGTGGTAGCGGCGGTCCTGGCCGTGCAGCCGGATCTCGCGCATCAGTTTCGCCAGGGCGGCGTCGTCGGTGAACAGCGCGCCGCCGTCGCCGTAGGCGCCGAGCGGCTTCGAGGGGAAGAACGACGTCGCGCCGATCAGCGACAACGCGTTGGAGCAGCGTCCCTTGTAGGTGGCGCCGAAGCTCTGCGCCGCGTCCTCGATCACGGGCAGGCCGTGCCGGCAGGCGATCGCGTTGATCGCATCGAAGTCGGCGCACTGGCCGTACAGCGACACCGGCATCACCGCCCGCGTGCGCGGGGTGAGGGCCGACTCGAGCTGCGCCGGGTCGAGGTTGTAGCTGCGGGGATCCACGTCCACGAACACCGGCGTGGCGCCCACCAGCGCGATCACCTCGGCGGTCGCGAAGAACGTGAAAGGGGCGGTGATGACCTCGTCGCCCGGTCCGATGTCGAGCGCCATGAGCGCGATCATCAGCGCATCGGTGCCGCTCGCGACCGTGATGCAGTGCTTCGTGCCGCAATACTGCGCCAGCACCTGCTCGAGCTCGGCGACTTCGGGGCCCATGACGTAGCCACCGTGCTCGAGCACGCGGGCGATGCGGGCGTCCACCGAGGGCTTGATGCGCCGGTATTGGGTCTTGAGGTCGATGAAGTCCATGGGCAGCGGGTGATGCAACGTCCGGAAGGGCCATAGTGTAAGCCAAGCGGCGCGCCGGTTGGCCGGGCGGCGCATCCCGTGGGGCCGCCTCAGCCGCCCGGCAGCTCGTCGATGCCGAGGTTCGCCAGCTCGTCCGCCCGCTCGTTGCCCGCGTGCCCGGCGTGGCCCTTCACCCAGTGCCAGTGCACGTCGTGGCGGGACATCTCCTCCTCGAGGCGCACCCACAGGTCGGCGTTCTTCACGGGCTTGCGGTCGGCCGTCTTCCAGCCGCGGCGTTTCCACTGCGGCAGCCACTCGGTGATGCCGTTGCGGACATACTGCGAGTCCGTGTAGAGCTGCACGTGGCAGTGCCGCTTCAGGGCCGCGAGCGCCTCGATTGCCGCCGTCATCTCCATGCGGTTGTTGGTCGTGTGCGGCTCGCCGCCCCGCAGTTCCCGCCGGTGGGTGCCCGAGACCAGCAACGCGCCCCACCCGCCGGGGCCCGGGTTGCCGCGGCACGCGCCGTCCGTGTAGATCTCGACCTCGGTCACGCGGCGTTCCTCGAGGTCGGCTCCGCGAGCCCTCCCACGACCGCCGGCGACCGGTGCCAGGCGGGCCGGATGGGCGTGAGTGCGCGGACGCGCTTGCGCGCCTTGACGAGGTAGGCCCCGGCCAGCGGCGGCGCCAGGCGCGGTCCGCGCTGCTCGAGCCAGCCGCGGCTGCGCGCCGACAGGCGCTGGTTCCAGGGCGGCATGAACAGGTAGCGCCTCGCGTCCACGACCTCGAACCCGAGCAACCGCAGCCAGTCGCGCAGGCGACCTTCGCTGAGCAGGCGGTTCGCGGGCGGCGGGAAGCGTCGGCGCGCGACCAGGTGGCGCAGCCCCCACGGACCCACCGGGTTGAAGCCGCAGATCAGCACGTGCCCCTCGCCCACCAGCACGCGTTCGACCTCGCGCAGCAGCTCGTGCGGGTGCGGCGCGTGCTCCAGCGTGTGCGGCAGCAGCACTGCCTCGACCGACGCCGCCGCGATCGGCAGGGCCACGAAATCGGCACGTATCGCGCCCGGCCCCGATGCATCCGGTCCGAGGCAGCGGTGATGCTGGGTGCGCGCGCCCGAGCAGAGATCCACGCTGGTTCCCCAGCGCCCGAGCTGCAGCAGCTCGAATCCGAACACGTCGGCGAGCGCATCTGCGAGCACGCGCTGCTCGAGCTCGAGCAGTGCGCTCCCGAGCACCGAGTCGAACCACGCGCAGTCGAAGTCGTCGCCCATCGCGCGCAAGCATAGCGGCGCGGGCAGCGATCTGCGGCAAAAACGCGAACCAGGCTGTGGAAATCCGGGGCCCGACGATGTTCTAATACGCGCGCCCGTACTCATGCCCATGGGGCGACGGGGGTTGCGGATGCTCGACGTGAGCCCGGTGCGGGCCTTCTCGGACAACTACCTCTGGCTGGTCCGCGCTCCGCGCGACCGGAGCGGCGCCGTGGTGGTGGACCCGGGTGACGCCCGTGCGGTCGAGGAAGCACTGACCGAGCTGGGGCTCGCCCTGCGCGCCATCCTCGTCACGCACCACCACGGCGACCACGTGGGGGGCGTGGAGGCGCTGGCGCGCAAGCACGGCGCGGAGGTTTTCGGACCGGCGCGCGAGCGCATGCCCTGTGCGGCCCGTCTGCTCGACGAAGGAGACACTGTCAACCTTGCCGACCTCGGACTCGAATTTCGCGTGATGGCCGTGCCAGGGCACACCCTCGGCCACATCGCCTTCCATGGCCACGGCGTCCTGTTCTGCGGGGACACGCTGTTCAGCGCCGGCTGCGGCCGGCTCTTCGAGGGCACGGCCGAGCAGATGTCCGGCTCGCTCGACCGCATCGCCGGACTGCCCGACGACACCCTCATCTACTGCGCCCACGAGTACACGCTCGGCAACCTGCGTTTCGCCGCGGCCGTCGAGCCCGGCAACGCCGCGGTCCTCGAGACCCTCGATGCGGTGCGCGAACTGCGCAGCCGCGACGCCATCACGCTGCCGACGACGCTGCGGCGCGAGCGGTGCATCAATCCCTTCCTGCGGTGCCGGGAGCCTGCCGTACGCGCGGCGGCCGAAGCGCACGCGGGCTTCACCCTGCCCTGCCCGGCGGACGTGTTCGCCGTCATCCGGGCCTGGAAAGACGGATTCCGCTGAATGAACCGACTCATCAAGGCGCTGCCCCTGCTCGCGACGCTCGGACTCGCCCTCGCCGGCTGCAGCACCACGCGCACGACCGGGGAATACTCGAGCCTGCCGCCGGCACCGAACCATCCCGCGGCCACGGCGGCCAAGCCGGGCACGGGCGCTGCCGCCTACTACGGGCCGGCGCGGCGCCCGTCGGTCCCGCAGCTCCCGCCCGATCAGTACGGGGACCTGTTCGACCGCATCCGGACCGGTTACACGCTGCCCGACACCCAGCACTACGCGGTCGACCGGGAAGTACAGGGGTACCGTTCGCGACCCGATTTCCTCGACCGCACGTTCGGGCGCGGTTCGCGCTACCTGCACTACATCGTCACCGAGCTCGAGCGGCGCAACCTGCCGCTCGAACTCGCGCTGCTGCCGGTGGTCGAGAGCGCGTTCAACCCGGTGGCCTACTCGCGCAGCCGTGCCTCGGGGCTGTGGCAGTTCATCCCGAGCACCGGCAAGCACTACGGGCTCACGCAGAACTGGTGGATCGACGAGCGCCGCGACGTGTTGCGCGCGACCGACGCCGCGCTCACCTACCTGCAGTACCTGAACCGCTACTTCAACGGCGACTGGTACCTCGCAATCGCCGCGTACAACGGGGGCGAGGGCACGGTCAGCCGCGCCGTGCAGCGCAATGCGGCCGCCGGGCGGCCCACGGACTTCTTCAGCCTCGACCTGTCCAGGGAGACCCGCGAGTACGTGCCGAAGCTGCTGGCCATCAGCCGCATCGTCGCGGACCCGGGAGCCTACGGCCTCAGTTTCGCGGCGATTCCGAACCGGCCTTACTTCGAGGTCGTTGACCCTGGCAAGCAGATCCACCTCGGCGAAGCCGCCGAGCTGGCCGGCATGAGCCGCGACGACATGTTCGCCCTCAATCCGGCCTTCAACCGCATGACGACGCCGCCGAGCGGGCCGCACCGCCTGCTGGTGCCCGTGGAGCGCGTCGAGCCGTTCCGGCTCGCGCTCGCGAGCGACGACGGTGCCCGCCGCGTGGCTGCCGCGGCCGCCGCGCCGCCGCCGGAGGTCCGGCACCGCGTGCGCAGCGGTGAATCGCTGACGGGCATCGCACGCCAGAGCGGCGTATCGGTGCAGGCGCTGCGCGCGAGGAACAACCTGCGCGGCTCCGTCATCCATCCCGGCGACATGCTCGTGATCCCGACCGCGGCGTCGGCCCGTGCGGCGCCGGTCGCCGAGGCGCGCCCGGACATCGTGGCACAGCTGCCCGAGCGGCTCCCGGCGCCGGCCGCGGCCGCACCGGCGCCGGTCGAGCGGGCCGCCCCGTCCGCGCGGACCCACAAGGTCAAGGCGGGCGACACGCTGTGGGGCGTGGCCCGCCGCTACGGCGTCACGGTCCCATCGCTCGCCGCGGCGAACGGCCTCACGTCGAAGAGCCAGCTGGTGGCGGGATCACGGCTCAAGATCCCTGCCAGTGGCGGCGGCGGCGCACCGGCGGCCGAGTCCTCCCGAATCACCTACCAGGTGCGCCGTGGCGACACGCTCACGGAGATCGCCGACCGGTTCAACGTGTCGGTGCAGCAGTTGATGGCCTGGAACCAGATCCGGCGCTCGAGCTCGGTGAAGGCCGGCCAGCGCCTCGTCGTGTACGTGGACCCGCAACGCATGAACGGGGGCTGACGGAGTGGGCTTCCTCGCCGGCAAGCGCGCCCTGATCGCCGGCCTGGCCTCGGAGCGCTCGATCGCCTTCGGTATCGCCGCGGCCATGCGTCGCGAGGGCGCCGAGCTCGCGTTCACCTACCAGAACGACCGCCTGAAGGACCGGGTGGCCGAGATGGCGGCCGGCCTCGGCTCGTCGCTGGTCGTGCCGATGGATGTCGCGAGCGACGCCGAGATCGATGCGGCCTTCGGTGCACTGCGCGGGCAGTGGGACGGGCTCGACGTGCTGGTGCACTCGCTGGCGTTCGCACCGCGCGAGCAGCTCGCCGGGGGATTCCTCGACAGCATCAGCCGCGAAGGCTTCCAGGTCGCGCACGACGTCTCGAGCTACAGTCTCGCCGCGCTCGCCAGGGCGGCGCGCCCGATGATGCTCGGCCGGCCCGGCGCGATCCTGACCATGTCCTATCTCGGCGCCGTGCGCTCCGTGCCGAGCTACAACGTCATGGGGCTGGCCAAGGCGAGCCTCGAGGCCAACGTGCGTTTCCTGGCGGCCGACCTCGGTCCGCACGGCATCCGGGTGAACGCGATTTCGGCGGGACCGATCAAGACGCTGGCAGCCGCGGGCGTGAGCGGCTTCCGGAAGATGCTGGGACACGTGGCCGGGTTCGCGCCGTTGCGTCGTAACGTGACCACCGAGGAGGTCGGCAACGCGGCGGCCTTCCTGTGCTCGGACCTCGCCTCGGGAATCACCGGCGAGGTGCTGTACGTGGACGCGGGCTACAGCCACGTCGGCATGGCGTTCCCCGACTAGCCACGGCGCGCCGCCGGTCGCACGGCCGCTCCACCTGCTATTCGAACAGCTTCCGGTTGCGCGTGACCTTGGAGTTGCGCTCGATCTCGGTCACATAGGCCGAGAACTCCCCAAGCGCCGACTGCATGGCGGCCTGTTGTGCCGTCCCGGAGAGTCCGGCGGCCGCCTCGGGCGACGTGAGCGATCCCGGCCGCACCGCGCTCACCACGAACAGCGCGGCATCGCCGCCCGGCAACGTGGCCGTGCCGCTCGAGAGCTTGCCCGCCCCCGGGGCCGCGACCGCGAACACGGCTTTCAGCAGCTCCGGCGGCAGGCCTTCATGGCGGTCCGCAACCTCGCCCTCCTCGGCTACTACAGCCAGGAGGAGACGTGGCCCCTCGTCGGCTACGGCGGCCCCCTGCTCCAGGCACCGGAGCGCCGGGCGTGATCGCGAAGCTCCTCGAGCGGGGCGGCGACCTCGTCGAGCGCGCGGACGTGTGCGTGATCGGGACGGGCGCCGGCGGCGCCGTGGCGGCGGCGGAGCTCGCGGCCGGGGGCCGCTCGGTGGTCGTGCTCGAGCAGGGCCACCACTGGACGAAGCAGGACTTCACGCAGCGCGAGGACGAGATGCTGCCGCGCCTCTTCGAGGAGGCGGGCATGCGGCAGACGGTGGACGGCGCGGTGACCGTGCTCCAGGGGCGCAACG
>Ga0209254_10000056_pt1 | contig 65626 bp, 55 predicted proteins | sample FrelakmetDIP11DI_FD_187148 | JGI IMG/M metagenome (GOLD analysis project Ga0209254, IMG submission 187148) | Freshwater lake sediment microbial communities from the University of Notre Dame, USA, for methane emissions studies - DIP11 DI (SPAdes)... | ecosystem: Environmental > Aquatic >...
CTGGTTGTTATCCCCATCACCAAATTGCCCGGCAAGTAAAAGCAGCATTGCATCCTTTAAATCTTTATCATTAATTTTCACAATTTGAAGTTTTTGTAATAATAAGTCAGTCAGGGATACACAATACGGATGGATTTCCAGACGGTTGCGATAATCTATGGGATGGTTATAGTCTAATTTATCAAAAAATACATCAATCATGGGAATTCGTGCACCAAAATAGATATGTCGAGTTCCCCCGCTCATCATGGCAGCTCGTTTTTCAAGTTCATATCCTTGTTTCTCAAAAAATGGAACGATTTTTCCCCGGCTTTTCCCATAAGAGGCATAATCAATATCTGTGAATACACGATCACCAAGGCGCTCCATTCTCCTGTACAATTCTACATGGTCTGGAAAGTAGAAATGTAACGCAATGGGACCCATAACTCGTAAGATTAATCCTTCTTTTTGAGCAGCATCCGTTAATCGACGAGCTTCATCAAGGTATTCTTCAGGTTTTGGATACTCTTCCAAAGGTATATCTTTTGGAAGGCGAAACTTTTTTACCGGTAACATAATCTCATCTCCTATCCAGAAGTGAATATGTAATCTTTAACTTTACCTTTTTCCAAAACGATCATCGCGCCTTTCAAGATACCTTCTGAATACTCACTTCCTGGGTTGATGATCAATGTCTTTTTAATTTTTTGAGCACCACGAGACTCATGGATATGTCCATGAAGTCCAATCAACGGTTGATATTTTTCAATCATCCTTGCAACCGCACGGCTTCCGACATGGATCTTGCGGTCAGCTGCTTGGACGAGATCTTTAGTTAATTCTGGTGCCAGGTCCAGGGCAAAACCATAAGGCGGAGCATGAAAATTAAATATTGCATTTGATTTATCTCTCACAGTGGAGACTAGCTCTTCCAACATCGGTTCCAATTCTTCATCAGGTTTTTCACGTGGTGTGTTCCATGGTGTAGGGTTCGCCCAACAAAAAGTGATCATCTCGTGATCATCCAGCATTACATTTTTATTATTGCAATTAACGATTACCTTTGAGTCTTCAATAATCTGATCTACTTCAAAATGATCATCATTGCCAGGTGCCATGTACACTTTATATGATGTCCCTGCAAGACGTTCATCAGCCAAGGCAATCCATTCTTTTAACCTTGACATCATCAACTGTTTAAATAAACTATCTACTTTTATTGGATCAGCTTTAAATTCTCTAAATTCCTCTGGTGTTTGATGGACCCAGTAATATCCCATCATCTCAACTGTTTTTTTAAGCTTATCAAGTTCTTCCTGATTAGGGATATCAACATGTGTACCCATCAGGGTAGTTTCCCAACCCCCCCCCGCTTTTTCTACCAAGGGTATCAATACCTTCCCGGTTAGATCCCCAAGAAGAATCCCTACATCGACGTTATATACTTTTAAAGCATTTAAATATTTTCGATAGCATAAATTCGATCCATGGATATCAGTAACAAAAAAGATCTTCACCGCTTTGTTCATTCAATGCTCCTCTGGGAAAAAGAAGAAAGGACGAAGGGTTTCCCCTTCGTCCTTTTGAATATGGAAAACTAATCTGGAGGTAACTCACCGAATGTCATACTTACATCAACCCCAACCTGCTTGTTGCGATTCTTCCAATAGAAATACCATATGATCCCTAAACCCCAAATGACGGCATACAAGATTAGAGAACCTGTTACAAGTTCTTGTTCTCCCATTTCCGCCATGAAGAAGAAGAAATAGAAAAGAATGCCCAAATAGATCAAGTTTACAATGGCACCTATCGTAACAACAGGAATATTCAAGATCTTCCAACCTCTATACGGTGAGGATTCCCATATTCGACGAGCACGCTTGGAGAACGGGAATATTGCTGCAGCAATCGCAGTGATCCCGAATACAGAGACAATCTCCATACCTGTAATTGATAATGATCCCATCGGATCGCCAAAGAAAGCAAATAAAAAAATGCCAATCTCTCCCAGAATGAAACACAGGATATGATTCTTCACTGGTGATGCGTACTTGTAATCGATATCAGAAAACCACTTAGGACCCATCCGATCCATACCCCACGCAAATAGAATCCGGGGGAAAGCTAGGTATGAAAGGGCAACCCACCACAGATTGAAGAGTATGAAGGATAGAGCCATCATGAAAAGTACAATTGTATTTGTTGGCACAATAACAGCTGCTAAACCAACAAAATGCGTTGGCCATGGGAATGTATATCCCGCTAAACCTTCCCCCATATTATCAACCCAGGCTGTGGCAGATAGGAATTCAAAACCAACCGAATTATAGAGCACGATAGCCAACCAAAGCATAAAAAATGCTGGCACAAGGACGGCAAATAAGTTCGCCAGAATGATTGTCTTATCCGGCCGTTTTACTTCACCTGCGATGAATGTGATGCAGTATGCATAGGCAAACAACCAGGATCCAGCTACCATCACGCCGAAGCTGTCAAACCAGTTCCATGTTGTAGGTAGTACATCCCCTGCCTCTTCGATTGTTGTTCGTGCAGTACTAAGGAAACTTTCATAATCCAGGGATCCATACTGGACCGCCAGGTTGTTCCAGTCTTGAACGAATTCATTATGAGAAGTGAATGTGAAAACTAACAAAATAACCGTACAGCCGAGAATACCCAGGATCATAATCACTTTTTGAACTGTTGCAAAAACCTTTAATCCGAATACAACGAAGAGAAGAGCAATTAAGCTTACGACACTGGAGATCAAAAATACAGCTATGGGTGTTTGCACTACATCTGCCGCAGCTTCTAAACCCAAGAATTGAAACATCATTGTCAAACCTGGGTCAATCGTCCAAGGCGCTAATACGAATATCCACATAATCCATACGAAGGCATTACCAAAAGATTCAGCAATGCCGATGACAGGATGAATTATGCGTGAGTTATAAATATACTCACCACCAGAACGAGGCATGGATCCACCCAGGATACCCCAAACTAAGGAAAAGCCTATACCGCAAAGTATGGCGGAAAGTAATGTTCCAATAATCAGGTTTCCACCTGTATATACCCCCAACCCAAAACTGATCATTACCCACATACTTGGCGTAAGTCCCTGGTTCATGAAACCTACACCAAATGCATCCCAAAATGAAAGCCCCCGAACAAGGCCACTTGCCTTACGTGCAAAAGCCATTTGTTCAGACATTATTATCCTCCTATAAACATATTTGGTATAAATTCTAGTTACTTGTTTTTATTGACACATTCTTTCTATCCTGCCTTCTCTTATACTTCCTCCTTTCAAATTCCCTTTTTAATATTCTCCTAGGGGTAAATCGATCCTGAATTTCAGAATTTATAAAATTTACTTTCGTGTTTTTACACCTTCCTTGATATTAAGTAATTAGTCTTGATTACATGACACCGATTTAATAGGTAACAATACATTTTCCCTATCTCTTTACTCGTTTTACGGCATCCGCCATCACATTCAGCGTTTCGTCGACATCCGCATCAGAATGTGAAAAACAAAGGAACCAGGGTTCCCGTGGATCATGATCGGGCATGACACCATTTTCAATAGTATATTCCACCAATCGTAGGTAATAATCACGCTCGGTACCCTGCCAATCGCGTTGATCGGTTACTTTTTCATTTCCAATTGTGAAAGAGAACATAGCAGGATACCCATGCATGGTAACGGGAATATTTGCTTCAGTAAATAAATTCGCCAATCCTCGCATTAAATTATTGCCTCGATATTGTATGGATTCAAGAATTGGCTTTTCATTTATTAGTTTTAGGGTTGATACTGCAGCAGCAACACCCGGTTTATTATTATTATATGTGCCACCTTGAGCCACTCCATGCCCAATGATGCTCATAATATTTTTCCTGCCCCCAAATGCAGCGATAGGGAATCCATTTCCCATTGCCTTCGCATAAGTTGCTATGTCAGGCATGAGATGGTAATACTCTTGTGCTCCACCTCTAGCAATTCGAAAACCAGTTTTTACCTCATCTAAAATAAAAACAATTCCGTACTCAGTACACTTTTCTCGAATGAATTCGAGGAATCCGGGCAGCGGTTCTATTGCTGCACAATTCCCAAAACATGGTTCGGCAATGATAGCCGCAATATCGTAACCGGATCTTCTAAGTACTTTATCTAAAATTTCTAAATTATTAAACGGAAGTGTGGTAATTAGTTCGTTCAGTGATTTTGGGATTCCAGAGGAAGAAGCGATTGGGACAGGGCTGTTTATATTTCCATAAGCTTCCACAGGCGAATATGTAGAAAATAAAGTATAGTCTTGAAAACCATGATACATTCCTTCAAATTTTATTATTTTTTCACGTCCGGTGAATGCGCGCGCAACTCTCAATGCATGCATGGTCGCTTCGGTTCCTGAACAAGCAAGTCTGACCATTTCTACACAAGGACACATTTCAATGATTAATTCAGCTAACTCAAGCTCTAATTCACTGGTCATCGCACATAAAACTGCACGATCAATTTCCTCATGCACTTTTAAATTAACTTCATCAAATGCGTGTCCTAAAATTATAGGGCCAAATGCCATGCGATAATCGATGTATCGATTACCATCAACATCCCAAAGGTATGCGCCTTTTGCCTTGTCAACATAGGGAGTGATTTTATCTCCCCAATACCTGAAGTTAGAATTAACCCCCAAGGGCAATAAATTATATGCTCTTGCTTGCAGATCCGTACTTTTTATTCGGGAATTATTCATCCAGTATCTCCCGGTTTATTCTTTCATCGATTATCTTTTGAAACACATGCTGAATCTGGAATTTTCCACTGATAAACGTCTTTAATAATCAACGGAACAATAGAAGTCGTTGTTTTTCTCACTCCAGGTATTTTTCCGATTACATCGGTTACAAAATGATAAACTTCATCCGTATCATGGCCAACTACTTGAATACTAATGTCTCTCTCCCCAATTGAGCAAGCTATATAACTAACACATTCATACTCTGAAACCGTACTTGCTACGTTGTTTATTTCTCCAGATTCAACTTCTAAAAACACGTCTGCGGTAACAATATATCCAAGTGATCTTGGATTCGCGATTGCACTGATTTGAATATAACCCTCTTTTACAATCTGCTCTATCCGATATCGTACAACTCTTTCCGAAATTCCCCCAATTCGCCTGGCTATCTCTGAAGCCGGCATTCTACCGTTTTCCATTAATATATTTATTATATTCTTATCGACTTTGTCTATTACATACATATATTCACAATATATTTACCGTTTCATACAATAATTATATAATTTCTATGCCAAATGTCAAGTGATTTTTGTAGAAAGAGAACCATTTACTCCCAATTACTATCCAATATTCTTACTCAATTCAAAAATATTAGCTAATTCTTCACTATGGTATAATATTTTTCAATGGATACGGGACAAACTGAGAATATACCAAATTCCTCGAGTTCTTTGCCTGATCAAAAAGAACTTCGAAAACAACGCCTAATCATTATTGGATTAGGAATCATTGTATTCTTCTGTCTTGGGCTGCTCATTTTTGGTCTTTTTTTTCTCCTTAATCCAGAATTATCTTCAAACGAAACAGTCAGTCGAGTAAGAGATGTATTCATTATATTAATGGCCTTAGAATCAATGCTTACTGGTTTAGCATTAACCATACTCATTGTTCAAATTGCCCGATTAACAAATTTACTAGAAAATGAAGTAAAACCTATTCTAGATTCAACCAATGAGACAGTCAGTAATTTACGAGGCACAACAAAATTCTTGAGCGATAATCTTGTTGAACCAGTTATTAAATTAAATGAAATTGTTGCTGTATTTCAACGGATGGTTGATATCTTCCGTTTTACCGGAAAACGATAATCATTGATAGTTAGAGAGGAGAATTAAACATGTCTGAACGAGATAATGATTTTGTAGCATTCCTAGCTGGTTTTGTTGTTGGTGGAGTCATCGGTGCTGTTGCAGCACTTCTACTTGCCCCCCAATCTGGTGAAGAAACCCGAACAATGATTCATGATAGAAGCATTGAGTTAAAAGATAAAGCAGTTGAAAAAGCTGAAACTGCCAGGATTAAAGCAGAAGCAGCAGCTGCAGAAGCACGAGCACGTGCTGATGAAATTGCAAAATTAACTCAAGAAAAAGCTTCAGATCTAATGAAAAAAGGACAAGATGCCTATCAAACACAAAAATCAAAATTTGATAGTGCGACAGCTAAGAAACCACCGACTTTAGATGATACAACAGATGTCGTTGTAGAAGGATAAACACTTCCCATTACAATAACGGAATCCAATTATTTACTTGGGTTCCGTTGTTGAATTTAATAAACTTATTCTTGAAGCCTGCTAATTACCGGTGATATTGCATTTACAACATCACTGGCCATCACAGAAGTAGTATTTCCCAATTGTTTCGAAGCGAATAATCCAGCATTGGCGTGAATCCATACAGCCGTGCAAGCAGCATGAAATGCGTCCATTCCTTGGGCTAATAAACCAGTAATCATTCCTGCAAGTACATCTCCTGTCCCTGCTTTAGCTAAAGCAGGAGTAGCTACCGGAACGACTGCTATATCTCCTCGTGGATTTGCAATGACAGTAAATGCCCCTTTTAAAACAACGATATGTCCCCATAGTGAGGAATATTTTTTAGTAATTTCGATTCGACTATCTTGGATTTCTTTTATCGATAATCCTGTCAAGACCGACATTTCTCCTGGATGAGGCGTGAGAACTGTGTGGGAGGGTAATACTTCAGGCCAATTCTCAATTGCTGATAATAGTTTTAAACCATCCGCATCAATCACAGTGGGTAGATGTCTTTTCAGTTCGCTTGTGTTAATTTTAAATTGGCTGTTGGAGTGGACATCATTTATCTGGAAATTATCCGTGGTAAATAATTCCGTTAAAAATCTTTTTGTGGTATCTGCTAGACCGATTCCAGGTCCGATCAATATAGCATTAGCCTGAATTAGATTTTTAAGCATAATCCCAACCCCATCTGAAGAGATTACGCCATCCTCCTGGGGTAACAAGATCCAAGTTGCTTCTGGAAGCATTCCAGCTAGTGAATTATGTAATTCTACCGGGACCGCCATTGTTACCAATCCTGCTCCTATTCGATACGCAGCCATTCCTGCCAAATATGCAGCTCCAGTGTAATTTACAGAACCGGCAATTATGATAGCTGTACCAAATGTACCCTTATGAGAATTTAATGGCCTCTTGGGTAGATAATCCTGAACGTATTCATCAGTGATAATAATTTTTTTATTATCTTGATACGTTTTAAGGTTTTCTAAAGAACCTATACTAACAAATCGTACTTCACCTGCCATGTTTGCAGCAGGGAATTTGATCAATCCTAGTTTCATTCCAGCCATTGTGCATGTAATGTCAGCTTGAATTGTTTCAAGTGCAATTTCACCCGTATCACAATTCACCCCTGACGGACAATCGACTGCAACCACACATTTCTTATTTTGTGATACCCTGATTAACTTCTTTATACATGATAATAAATCACTTATTTTACCCATGAGAGGTAGCTTTATTCCTGTACCAAAAATCCCGTCAATCAAGATTGGACTGGCGCTTATTAATCTTTTTAATTCTTGATATTGGTTATCTTCTTCAAAATAAAATATTCTGCCACCAGCTTTTTTCAGTCTTTCGATATATGGATCATTGTCAGGTCGTTTTCTTACAATATACGCGTATGCCTCCCAATTACTTAATGAAAGTTTTTCGAGTGCGACTAATGTATCACTTCCATTATTGCCAGTTCCAACTAAACCCGTTATATATTTTTGTTGAATATGGCTATACGCATTGCTTATGATTGCACCAATTCCTTGCCCTGCATTTTCCATCATTCTCTCATAAGTCAAACCGCTTAGGTTGGCTTCGTTCTCAACTGCTCTCATCTCGGTAACTGAGAATAGTTTTACCATATATCCTCCACCAGCCAGTCTAATCCCAGCGATACTAGTTTTTCTCTCGTGGGGTATCCGGTAATCTTATCCCAGCCCCGCTCTTCATAGTAATTATCAAGCATTTCCGTAAAATCTGGGACGAATTCATCTGCCGCTATGGGGTGATCTGAATAGGGTTGGAGTAAACCTTTTGGAAGTTTATCATTTGTACGATTAAGACCCAAGTTAATATTAATTACTCGCTTTATATTCCATCCACGCTCTCCTGCAAGTAATAATTTCTCGATACTCCAATCAAGACCGCATGCAGAATTTACCAACTCTAAAATCGATTCTGGTGGAACATTTGCAAAGAGACACATTCCCAGTGAGTTGGTAATCGTGCGCCAATTTTGATGAATTGATACATTTCTTGCTTTCTCAGCCCCTCCTTGACATGGATATTGCTCCATTCCAAGGCTGTTAATGATCTGCCCAATCTCAACTAAGAAATAATCAGATTGGTTATGGCAAGCTCCCCGAGGTGAGGTTGCATAAACTAGAGCCATACCACTTGAACCTCGCGGATCATGGTAGGGTACTTCTAGTCCGTTTACCTGCACAGCTTCCTCCTCGCAACCGAAATGGCGAGCTAAATCTCTTGAACCTTTGGCAATCCATTCGCCTATACCATTTCTATTAGCCGTTTCAATAATCAATTTTTCGATTATTTCTAGCTTTTCCCATTCTAAGGTAAGGCCATTTGTATTGTTTGTAGAAATTATACCCTTTTGGAATAGATTTATTGCTAGTCCAATCGTGTTACTAGTACTGATTGTATCCATTCCAAATCGATCGCACATTTCACCAAATTGGGTAATTACTGAAGGATTATCGTATAATAAATTTGGACCAAATCCTACAAGGGTTTCATATTCAGGACCTTTCCTGTTTTCCCCATCATTAAGTTTTACAATTCTTCCGCAAGCAATAACACATGCATGACACGCACTTGTTCCAGACAGTATCGTCTCAGTAATATTTGAACCAGAAATATTATAAGCATTATTATATTCCCCATTTTGAAAATATTTCTTTGGCATGTCTGCCAGATAATCGAAATAATCAGCACCTTCAGCCGAACCAAGTTCATGAAAAATCCTTGTAAATGAATCGGCTTTTAATTCTTGATTAGTTTTTATCCGAATTCTTGCATATTCCTCTTCATCCACAATGGGTATTTTCCCGTGTCCTTTTATAGAGATGGCTTTAAGATTTTTGGATCCCATCACTGCGCCCATGCCAGTACGTCTAGCCATGCGTCCATGATCAGTCATAATCACAGCAAAAGGTATCATTGCTTCACCAGCCGGTCCAATTACAGCAATTTTGGGATTATTTTCATATATCTCTGCTTTTACCGCCAATTGACTATAATATGTATCCTTTCCCCAGATTTTTTCAGCAGATTTTATCTCAACATTATTATCAGTAATATTGAGAAAGCAAGGCTTTTCAGATTTTCCCATAATCCAAAGCCCATCATATCCTGCTTTGCGAAGTTCAGGTCCCCAAAATCCTCCACAATTGGATTCTCCCCATAGATGAGTAGCCGGTGATTTAGCGCAAACGACAAAACGTCCAACTGCAGGTCCATAAGTACCAGTTAAGGGACCTGTAATAAATAACAAAGGCGCATCACCTGATAGCGGAACAAGGTTTTGAGTCATCTGTTTATACAATAATCTAGCGGCTAACGACGCACCACCTAAATACTCACTTTCCCATTCTCTGGGGATAATAATTTTATTTTTTTTCTGTTGGTTAAATCGATTTGAAGGATTGGTTGCATAGTAATAAATAAATCACTTGTCTGGGGAAATAATGTAGCAATATCGCTTTATAAAAAATAGAACTTCCTTCCAGTAATTATGCTGGAAGGAATAAGATTTATCAATATTCATAATTAACCATACCAATATACATAGATAAATAATATTGCCTGACTCAAATAAGTTTATGATATACCCGATGGTTCTTGTAAGCCTTGCCTCCGACGTTTTCCAGATCATGTCTCATCTGAACCGCCGTTTCAGCTACCTGGGTCAGATCTGCATGCTCAAAATTAAATTCGTGGAGTGTTTTCTCCATCTCGGCATATAAGAGCGCATTTCCTCCCACGCCCTGGTATTCCGGTAATACGCCTGCACCATTTAATGAAACCCATTTTGTGCGTTTCATTTCCATCATTAAATCTACCAAACCAAATGGTAGTAATTTTCCTTTAGACCGTTGCAAGGCTGCCGATAAATCTGGAAAACCAAATAAAAATCCTATAGCATCAACTTCATTGTGCGTAATAATCTTAATTAGTCTGGGGTCTGCAACAGTCAGGATATTTTCTAATAGAAATTGAATTTCCCGGTCTGTTAATGGATAGTATTCCCAATTATTAACAAAAGAATCATTATAAAGCTTCCCAATTCTGTTCGCCCAATTTCGTAAATCTTTTTTATTTTCAAATCGTTGAACACCAAGCTTACTATGGGTTTTTGCGCGTTCAACAATACGGTAAACCCTTTCTGGTAGCTGAAAAGCCGCTTTACTCAAATAACAGGAAACAAAGTCAACTTCTTTTTTGAACCCAATATTTTCCACTAACTTTGCATAATATGGGTAGTTATAATTCATCATCGTCATCATTTGGCGATGCTCGAAACCTTCAATCTGTATGCCATATCCATCCAGCGCGCCAAATCCTTTTGGACCGACTATTTTATCAAGCCCTCTATCCTTTGCCCATTCGAATACTCGTGCAAAGAGGGAAATCGCCACTTCCTGATCATCTTCACATTCAAACAAATAAAATTGCGCTTGTTTCGTTTTATGATAAGCATTAAAACGTTTATTTTCTAAAGCCGCAATTCTTCCAACTTCGCGACCATCTTTTATGGCGATAAAGAAATCGGCATCACTATGTTCGTAAAACGGATGTTTAGATCGATTTAATTGTGTTTCTGCGTCCATAAAAAGTGGGGGCACCCATTGTGGATGATTTTTATACAATCGGTAAGGAATGTTAACAAATCTTTTCACGAGTGCTTTGTTACTGGTATCAATCTTTTCAATCTGAAGCATTGCATCCTCCGTATTAGCTTATTTATTTCCTTTATTCATAAATGCATTGTTAATCAAAATTATCTTATTTACCTCATTGCTTACTAGTTAATCATCCACACTAGTAACTTATCATATGGTCGGGGTTGATTATTTACTCTGGAGATTTGCTTAGTTATTTTTACCATTTACGGATTACATCATCCCTTATCAAATGTTGTATCATCTAAAAGTATTTTATATTTTATCTTTCTTGTTTGATACTCCATTACTTGAAGTTATGACCGATTATAATGCCATAATCTGATACTTTGAGTAAAGCGATGCATGTTTTCTAAATTAGTTAATATTCCAATTTAATTTGGAAAATACGCGATCAATTCTTTGACAATTAGGTTAAATTATTTAAGTTTTATGACCTCTTTACCGACTTAATATATTCTATAATGAATACCTAATCCATTCAATCCAATCTGGATTCAATCAAATATTCCAAAATGAAGTATCAAGATTTGGTATACTATCTATATTCAGGCTCTGAAAGGTATAAATATGCCAGAAAATACTGAATTTCTCCCATTCCATGCAATTAATGAATTTATGCGCCCTGATTTCCGGTTATCAGTCATAAGGGATACTTTAACCAGTCAAGAGAAACTGCCTGAAGATTTGTGTAAATATCTAGATGAAAATATTAAAAAACATGTTAGTATTCCAGGTTTTCGAAACAGCGATAAAGCACCCGCATTAATTAAAGTATTACCGACGTCTAAGGGGTTTGAGAAAAACCCAGATTTGGTAGCAGCGATTCTTTCGTGTTGGGCTGAATTACACTCAGAATTACGAATGCAAGTTTATCAGGTATTCATATCCCGTAACTGGAAAATATTTCAAGAATCTGATGGAATTAGAATAGAAAATATTTCAATAGCGACTATTAAAGACTGGCCAATCTTTCCAATTGCATTCAATCGCACTAAGTTACCTGGATTTTTTACACATTGGCCAAAGGGAGAGGATTTCGAAGAACTTTACAAGACATTTACTGAGCTCTTTCCTGAGATAGAAGCTAGTATCGATAAAGTTAGCCTTATGGTCGTATGGTTGAGCATGCGTTTACCATCTCATATTGATGATCTCACAAATGAAACAGTAAATTAGTATTTATTTTATAAGATCACCAATCAGATAATCTTATCTTTACATCAGCAAATATCCACATGTCAGACCAAATAGCTATCCAAAAATATAAAAGCTTGACCTTCGCTTGGGTACCGGATTTATTATTCCGACCTCGTCGATTCTTTCAGCGTATATCAACCATCAACAGCGCTTTATGGTTAACCCCTTTGTTAATCTTGTCGATTGCAGTAATAATTAATGTACTCATCGTAGGGAGAATTAAAAGTCAGGCATTATTAATGGGTGAGGTTACCTATCCCCCTGATTTTCAGTATTACTCTCCTGAGCAGCAAGCTCAATATATGCAAGCAATTCAATCTACTCAAGGACCAGTTTTTAGTTATGTGCTACCTTCAATAACATCGTTATTGGGAGTGTGGGCAGGATGGTTAATTCTTGGTGGATCGCTACACTTAATAACAACATTATTTGGAGGCCGAGGAAGCACGGCAGTATCACTGAATATAGTTGCATGGTCTAGCCTGCCTTTGGTATTAAGAGAAATTGTTCAGATTATTTATTTACTCTATTCGGATTCGCTGATTAAGAGCCCAGGAATATCTGGATTTATGCCTATAGCTGAATCTGGATTGTCATTATATTTTTCGCAGATTCTTACACTTGTTGATATTTATCTTATTTGGCAGGTGGTTTTACTTATTTTAGGAGTTCGAATATCTAGTGGGTTGAATCGTGGAAAATCAGTATTTTGTGGAATTCTCACAGTCGTATTCATTCTGCTTATTCAATCAGGGTTTTCTTATCTTGTTAGTTTGCTTGGTGATTTAAACATAAGCAGACCATTTTTCTTCTAATGTTTTTATTGATTCCAGATTCATATTATGACTCAATCGCTCGTAAAATTTACCCATATATATAAAGAATTTGTTATTGGGCAAACAATCATACAAGCTTTGTCTGGAGTAGATCTTAGCTTGGAGTTAAATTCTTTCACAGTATTAATGGGACCCTCCGGATCAGGAAAATCCACACTATTATATCTATTAGGAGGGCTAGATAGGCCAACGAGGGGTAATATTGAAGTTAATGGACAATTATTGGATGAATTAGACGAAAATGCATTGGCGATTTATCGTCGCAAAACAGTGGGATTTATATTTCAATCATTCAACCTTATCCCAAGTATGAATGCACTTCAAAATGTTGCGTTTCCGATGCGTTTTATAAATTCAAGAAAACAGCAAAGAGATCAACGTGCAACCGATGTACTAAAACAAGTCGGATTAGAAGATCGAATGGCTCATCGACCGACAGAACTTTCTGGAGGCCAGCAACAGAGAGTTGCAATTGCACGTGCATTGATCAACGACCCGATTATAATTTTAGCAGACGAACCCACCGGGAACCTTGACACATCAAGTGGTGCAAATGTAATGAAATTATTATCTGAACTACATCAAGCTGGACATTCTGTGCTTGTGGTAACTCACGATTCCAGGATGAAGCAATTTGCAACCCATCAGTATTTTTTATTAGATGGAAAGATTGTTACCGAAGAAGAATATAATGAGGCATCTACACTCCTATCAATCACGGACATTAATTAAATTATCCAGGCTTCATTTTACATTTATATAAATAGGATCAGCTGTAATGAATAGAAAACATAGGTTATATATCAACATCCTGTTGATTAGTTTTACTTTATTTTTGTTGACATTTTTTCCAACAAAGGTAAGGGCTGCATTAATAATTACAAGTATTAATCCTGATTTGATTTCTAATCATCAAAACAACACAATTTCAATTAATGGTATCGATTTTCAAATTGGAGCTATCGTCTCATTGGAGGGATACGGCTCATTAATCACATCTTTTTTTTCAAGCACAACTTTACTTGCAGAGGTTCCTTCAGGGATACCTTTAGGAACATATACAGTCACAGTAACCAATCCTGATCAAGTGTCGTATTCTCTAATTAATTCTCTGGTTGTGATTGCAACAGTTCCAACTTCAACGATTACCCAAACGGTTGAACCACCTAATGGATATGAACGCCCCGTGCTAGTCGTTAATTCATACAGCATTAGCCAGGAAAAAATTTCACCGGGTAACTCCTTTACACTTTATGTAACTCTATATAATGCGGGACAACTTTATGCAAAGAATATTGTTGCTACGTTCGTTCCCGGTGATTTTATTCCTCGTCAAACTGGTGGCGTAGTTGCAGTGGGCGAGATTGCGCCGGGTAATCATATAGATTTTTCACAACCCCTTATTTTAAGTACCGATGTCTGGGGAACACTGGCATCCATCAATATGTTGGTAAGCTATGTTGATGATGTAGGTATTTTATTCAATGAAACCTATGTAATAACATTACCTGTCTTTCAAACGTATTCATCATGGACAACCTCTACTCCTACACCAACATTAACCCCTACTCCAGCGGATAAACCCCAGCTTGTGATAACGAATTATGCAACGGATATTGAACCATTGCAATCAGGTATACAGTTTAATTTATCAATGACAATAAATAATATGGGAAATTCGACCGCTAAGGGTGTCACGATGATCGTTGGTGGTGGAAGCAGCACTTCAGCTGGTGAGAGTGGCACACAACAACCTGGAGGAATATCTGGTGGTAGTGGTGAATTCACAAACTTCGCACCTATTGGTTCTTCAAATGTTCAATCCTTGGGTGAATTTGGTCCTGGAATTCGCCGTTCTGCCTATCAAACCCTCATCGTAAACACAAGTACAGCACCAGGTGCCTATCCATTAAAAATTTCGTTTGTATATTATGACGAGCATAACCATTCATATACAGATGATCAGGTTATTACACTTTTAGTTTATCGCTTACCATTATTAGATATAAGTTTTTACCAAGAAGTAGCACCAATATTTTCTGGACAACCAAATCTACTGCCAGTGCAGGTTGTCAACCTTGGTCGTGCCAGTGTTGTTTTAGGAAATATGCGCATTAATGCTGATACTGGACAATTAAGTAATAATTCAATCCTGGTTGGAGCACTTGAATCCGGTGGTTATTTCACTTTAGATGCTACATATATACCAGATCAACCCGGACCCGTTGACCTCCTTGTTACGATTGACTATACAAATGATTTCAACCAAATGGAAGTTATAACAGGAACATTATTAGTAGAAGTGCTAGATCAGCCAATCATCGAACCACCAATTACCGATGGCATGGATGGAAATGGTGAGATTATCACTAATCAACCTGAGACATTCTTACAAAAATTTTGGCGTTTCATTTTAGGATTGATTGGTCTTGATAGTGGGATTATTTACTCCGAGACCCCAACCTTTGATCAGCCAATCGATACCGACCTGCCCAGTGAAGAACCGATCATTGTTCCAGCACAACCACCTTTGAAAGGCCCATAATTCAATGATATTTTCAAAATTTTGTAGATAATGGGTATTTTTGATTTACTATCTCTAATAATTGATAACCTTAGTAGGAGAAAAACCCGCGTCGCCCTTACAGCCATTGGCGTCATTATTGGTACTGCGGCAGTGGTTGTTTTAGTCTCCTTGGCAATCGGCTTGCAAAATAATGCCACGCAACAGCTTTATGGAATCGGAAATTTAACACAAATTGATGTCTATCCAAACTACGAAGAGGGAATGACTTCTGCGGTTTATGCTGGTGGCGGTGGAGGAAGTTATGGTATGCCATCCGTTCAAACGTTGATAACGAATGACACGATTGACCAACTAACTTCGATTCCAGGCGTCGTTTCTGTTGTACCGAGAGATTATATACAGGGCGGTTCCATGATAAAGCATAATCGATTAGAAGCGTATGCAGGGATTATTGGTGTTGGAACCCAAGACCTGAGTTACCTTGGAGTAGATCTACAAGGAGGCGAATATAATTTGGCGAAAGGTACCGCAGTAATCGGCTCAATGGTACCCAATCAATTTTATGATCCAAAATGGCGTCCAGGTATGGAACAACCTACTCCTCCTGATTTATTAGGTCAAATTGTTAAATTAGTACTCATAAAATTTGATAATGAGGGAAACGAAATACGTAAGTCCTTACCACTCCGTATTGGAGGAATTCTTCAAGAATCAAAAGGTGAACCGGATTATTCTATATACATGTCACTCGAAGAAGTCAATTCCTTCAATGAATGGATGTTAGGAAGACGGATAAATCGGAATCGCGATGGCTATAACCAGCTTGTAGTTAATGTCGAAAATGTGGATCAAGTCTTGGATATTAGTGATCAAATAACTCAATTAGGTTACCAGGCTTACACACCCCAGTCTTATGTCCAGGGTATTAACAGCTTCTTCCTTATACTACAAGTTATTTTTGGGGGAGTTGGTGCAATTGCACTTCTGGTTGCGGCTATTGGGATCGCAAATACGATGGCGATGGCGATTCTTGAAAGAACCCGTGAAATTGGATTAATGAAAGCTGTAGGAGCGACAAATAGGGATGTGTTATCCATTTTCCTCGGCGAAGCCGCAGGAATAGGCTTTATTGGAGGACTGGGGGGAATATTATTAGGTTGGACCGCTGGCCAGATAATAAATGTTCTTGCGTTGTCGTATTTAGCTGGACAATCTGCTCAACAAGGTGGACCACTCCCGAGTACTGCGGTATATACCCCGTTATGGTTGCCGATTTTCGCTCTAATATTTGCCACTATGATTGGATTGATATCCGGCCTTTACCCAGCGTTGAGGGCAGCGACAATGGTCCCTGTAACTGCATTAAAATACGAATAATGCCTCAAAAAATTTTACATATAGATTTGGATGCATTCTTCTGTTCGGTTGAAGAAAACAATAATCCAACTCTGCGGGGAAAGCCATTTGCAGTTGGAGGTCGTCCAGATCAACGCGGAGTTGTTGCTTCGTGCTCATATGCAGCCAGAATGCACGGTGTACATTCAGCAATGGCGATGTCTCGTGCATTAACTCTTTGTCCAGAATTAATAATTGTCTCAAATAGGCATGCAGATTATGGGAAGATTTCGAAACAGGTAATGAATTATCTTAAAACTTTAACTCCACTTGTTGAGCAAGTCTCTATAGACGAAGCCTTCCTGGATTTAAGTGATATACCAGATAATGGAGAAATGCTTGCCAAATCAATTCAGAAGTATATAATGGACCATTTTCATCTTCCTTGCTCCATTGGAGTTGCATCGAACAAATTAGTTGCAAAAATTGCTACGGACACTGGAAAGGCGTCAAAACGTTCGGTAAAACCACCGAATGCCATTCTCGTTGTACCACCTGGAAATGAAGCTGAATTTTTATCACCTTTACCTACCAAAGCGTTGTGGGGAATTGGACCGAAAACATCGCAAAGGCTTGCTAATTTAGGAATACATACCATCGGCGATATTTCCCGATTACCTGTAGTTGATCGTAAATATATCTTCGGTAAATACGGCGATGAACTTGCAAAACGCTCGTTAGGCATAGACGAGAGTTTAGTACAAACTAGCCACGTAATTAAATCGATTAGTAATGAAATCACTTTTACGAATGATATTAGTGATGTTCAAATTCTACACAAGACGCTCCATAACTTATCCGAAAGTGTTGGACATCGATTAAGGAAGAAGAATCTATTTGGAAAAACCGTAAAATTGAAAATGCGTTGGAAAAATTTTACAACACTTACCAAACAGATTACATTATCTATTCCAACTAACGATGATGCTGAAATATATCATTCAGTTAAAGGTCTTTTTAGATTAACATGGCAGAAAGGGAAACCCATTCGATTATTAGGGGTCGGTGTTTCACAATTAACTGAACCTCCTGCTCAATTGAGCCTTTGGGTGACAGATAGCCAAAAGGACGGTAAACTACTTTCCGCGGTTGATGAGTTAAAAGAAAAATATGGGAACAATGCAATTATCAGGGGTAGTGAACTAAAAAAATAGATCCAGAAAATTAAAACAGCCCAATAATGAATAAATTATCGGATACCAGATATATTTAGTTACTGCGTCACATCCATCACATTTAATCATGATATTTGTCATTTGACGCATCTATTTAGTTTTAGTAACCTCTACAAAGAATTTCTATAAGCATTATACTTAGTAAGTTAATCCAAAGAAGGAGAAAAGATCATGGCAATGAAAATTACAGAGGAATGCATCTCTTGTGGAGCATGCATGCCAGAATGCCCGACAGATTCGATCACTGAAGGCGATACAATTTATTTAATCGATGCAAACACCTGCGTAGAATGTATTGGTCATTTTGATACTCCGCAATGTGTTGCAGTATGCCCCGTTGATTGTATTGTAAAAGCATAGTTTTGTTCAAATTCTCGATAAATGCCTGTATCTGTAAATATAGATGCTGGCATTTTCTTTTTAATCAATTTACACATTTTAAATGATGTTGCATAAATAAAGATATTTGATTATTGCTATTTTATAATCTGATATACTGTAAAAAATGTTTTAGGGAAAATATATGTGCGGAATTTTCGGAATTATTACTAAAGAAGAACAAATTTTAGGTCCAATTTTAATTGACGCAGCAAAAAAATTATCATATCGAGGTTACGATTCTGTCGGTTGTGCCACCATTTCCAGGAATGGGCTAATTACATTAAAAAAAGACGTCGGAAAAATCGATGAAGTTGCGCCTCGGTTAGATTTTAAAATAATGTCAGGTAGTCGAGGCATTGTTCAGCTCAGGTGGGCAACATTTGGTGTACCATCTCAAGCGAATTCACAACCACATTTAGATTCAAATGGAAGTATGGTTGGGGCACATAACGGAAATGTTGTAAATAACTATGAGCTTAGGCAACAATTCATTGACGAAGGAATGATAGTTCGATCGGATAATGATGGAGAGACCTGTGTCCATGCAGTGGAACGATATCTACAAAAAGGGTATCACATTATTGATGCAATTCGATTTGCATATAATGATTTAATGGGTGATTATTCATTTATTATTGGCATATCTGGGGAAGAAAAACTATATGCTTTCAAAAATGGATCTGGATTAGTAGCGGGTATTACCAAAGATGCAACTTGTGTATCATCAGATTTACCATCCATATTACCAATTACCCGGAATATCCTTCATATCAATGATGGAGAAATTATCGTTTTACAAGCAGATAATATCGAGATACGAAGTGTAATTAATGGAGAGGTTATTGTAAGGGATTATGAAACAGTTACAGAAAAGATAGAAACTGTCCAAAAAGGTGGATATCCTCATTTTATGTTAAAGGAGATTCACGAACAACCTCAGGTTGCCAAAGAGCTTATCCATCTCCTTGACAAATCTCATACGATCACTGAAATGGTAAATAGAATGTTAAACGCCCGCCATTTATATCTGATTGGATGCGGTACAAGTTTTCATGCTTGCATCCTTGGCTCGCATTACATCGCTCAGCTGGCTGGTAAACCAGCCATACCTGTGTTGGCACCACAATTTATTTCTCAATATGGACCAACACTAAGTCCTGAAGATATCGGCATATTTGTAAGTCAAAGCGGTGAAACCAAAGACGTTTTAAACGCATTATCTGTAGCGAAGTCCAAGGGTTCTCAAATATTTAGTCTTGTAAATGTTATTGGCTCTACTCTTACTAAACTTTCAGAATTATTTTTACCATTAACATGTGGGTACGAAATAAGCGTTCCTGCTACGAAAACGTATCTTAATCAGGTCATCACTTTTTTATACCTGGCAATGAAAATGGGTAATAATAATTTAGAAGTAATTCAAGAAATCCCCGATTTTATTCAGGAAACTATCACAAGCTCTGAAAAACAAATAAATAAATTTGAAAAAATACTCGATTCATGTAATGATATGTATTTCCTTGGATATGGTGCCACATATCCTGTTGCACTTGAAGGGGCTTTAAAACTTAAAGAAGTGACAGATATCCATGCAGAAGGATTATTATCAACAGAGTTTAAACATGGTCCGTTAGCTGTGGTGCGTGATGGATACCCGATCGTGTTCATTGCCAGTCCAGAAGATGTATCCATTATCGTTAGTGGAATAAACGAAGTTTCTTGTAGAGGAGCCCGAACAATTGTCGTTGCTGAAGAAAATCCAAGGCTGTTGTCAAACGCAGATCATTTTATACGAATGCCGACTGTAAATCCAATTATTAATCCGATTTTAGATATAATTCCATTGCAATTACTTGCTTATCGTCTCAGCATATCAAGAGGATTCGACCCTGATTATCCAAAAAATTTAAGTAAGACATTAACGGTAGATTAAATTGTAAGTTAGACAATAACACTTAAACTCACTTAATTGGATATCTTGACCATAATAAATAACGATAAGGAGAATAAAAAAATGAATGAGAATATTCAAAAATTATTAACCATTGATAATTCGCGAATTGATGCATTGAATGCTATCTTATTAGATCCCAACATGATTGTCATTAATAATTTTCTTGATGTTGTTTCTAAATACGGATCACCAGAAGAAATAAATAAAAAAGCAGAACAGGCAGGACTCCTAGGATCATTGTTAAAAAAAGTAGAAGCTTGCCGACCAGAATATTTAAAAGACTTGGAGTGGCTAATAGAACAACGTGATAAAAAGGCATTTATTACGATACCTGAGTATCGGAGGAAAGTACTAGGGGAGAAAACCGATATAACGAATTTTAATGACGCTTATGCTGTTACACTAGAAATTAGCGCTTGTCAGTATTTCCCTTGGCTTAAATCCACAGCAAAAAGAGCAATTGAGCAGCAAAGCCTAATGCCTGGTAGATTTATTAAAGTCCGAAAGATGAAAGAGCAAGAAATGGATGGAGATTTACCAGCCATTGCTGCTGCAATGAATATAATTGGTGCATCCTATGTGGAGACTCTAGATACAAAGGGCACAGATGGCTCAAATATCCACTTGGGCGGTCCCGAAACAATCACAGGTTACTTTGGGGGAGTAGGAGAACCTAACCATTATCCATTAAAATGGTTAGATGAATACTTGTACTACTATACGAACTATGGCGTTCGTCAAGTTTTAAATATAAATCCGGGAACAGTATTGTTGGGTTATTTGTTATATCGTATTGGAGTAAATATTGAGTTCAAAATATCAGTTTTTATGGGAAATGATAATCCTTATGCTGGTTTTTGGACATTGCTCTGCGCAAAACTTTTTTCCAGAGATGATGGAACAACTCCTCTAATTGGATTCAATTGGAGTAATTCAGTAAATAATGAGACACTTGAAATCACCGCACAATTCCGAAAAGATTTTGGATTTGAAGATGTTGTAAGATTTGAACACCATATCACCGAAACCTGGAAAAGTATTGTACGCCAGCCTTATAATCGTCGGAACGAATTGATGCAATTAGCAGATCATGTAGCTAATATATCTGCAAAACATGAAGGTGGTGACCCAGAAATTGATCAGAGACGAGACCACCCTTCAGACATTCTTGATTATTTTCGGGATAAGAGCGAAATCATTGCTTCTGGAGATTGGGATAAGCTTGAGACAAACTTTATTGATAAATTTGATGCGGTAAATAAAACAGCCTACGCTCTTACTCAAAACGGTTTATCATTCATCGCGGCGCAAAACCTTCACAGCAGGTAAACCATGATCCCCAAAACGATGGAATTATTCCTCAAGTCACAAATCCCTGAGCAAACATGGAAAAGCCGTCTAATATGCGAGAACGGTATGTGTTTTATTGAATTTGGGCCATTAGATATTGACCGATTGGGGAGACTTGGTATAGAAGTGGATAGCTTAGGACCAAAATTATTATCTTGTATGTGGAATGAAGAATCCCCACTAGAAGTTGGAGGTTATTTAGTTGTGGATAACCTGGCTATGGGTCGTCCATCTATGGGTGGTATCAGGATGTCTCCTGATCTCAACCCAAGCACAATTCATAATCTTGCAAGAGGTATGACATTAAAGAATGCTGCTGCGAATCTTCCATACGGAGGGGGAAAAGCTGGGATCATAGCTGAGGCAAATTTAGATTCCATCGTTCACCAAGAACTTATCCGATTATTTGCTCGAATGATTTATCGTTATAGGGATATCTATCTACCAGGACCCGATGTTGGAACAAATGATACCGACATGAAAACAGTTGCTATCATGAATGGTTTGGACAACGCACTTTCTAAACCAATAGAGATGGGTGGCAACCGGATCGATCAACTCGGAGCAGCAGGTGGCGGACTAGCGATCGCCCTTGAAGCATTACTTCACGAAATGCCTCGTTTAAAAGTTTTGCCTCAATTTGCAAATTTCACATTACCAAGCATGCAAGATATCACGATATTAATACAGGGCTTTGGAGCTGTCGGCGCTAATGCAGCAAAAATTATCCAAAAACGTAATCCTGATGTTCGAATTGTCGGAATTAGCGATATATCTGGGTACTTATTTAATAAATCCGGATTACCTATCGATGAATTATGCAATTACTGGAATAAGAAGGGTTCTGTTGCAAAATATTATTATCAGGATCATTTACTCAATCTACCTACGGGAAACTTTTCTATTAAATATTCTAGTTATCCCGAAGACTTACTCCGAGAATCAGGATTTTGCTTAATACCTGCTGCGCCGATTTCTAATTATCTCGATGTCACAGATACAACCAATCCATCAATGACTACAGATCATATAGGTTCATGGAGTTTAATTATTGAAGGTGCAAACACTTATTCACCAGACCTAAATCGAAAATATTCACGCTCTCGGATGGAACGAGAAATTTACCGCCAGAGAGGAATCCTAATTATCACAGATTATTTAGTAAATTCCGGAGGAGTGATATTTGCTGCCCAGGAACACCTGATTAAAACACCAGACCGATTAAGGATCCCTGAAAAATATTTGGGGAATTTTAATGAAGTAGGATCATGGCTCTCACAGTATTCCGATGAGTTTGATGATCTGGCTGAGATAAGACGTAAAGCAGCTGAAACTGCCAGAGATGATGTCATCCAATGGAATATGCACGAGTTTGTAGATCGCTTAATTACTGACCCCGACATGTTACCATGCGAAGCTGCAGAGAACATTAGCATAAATCGGATTACCTCCCGTGAAAAAGATCGAAAAGCATCTGATATCATGGAATCAATTATTACAATTCAAGAATTAAGTACCGCCCAAGAAGCAGCAAAATTATTGGTCGAGACTGGTTGCCCTATACTCGCTGTAATAAATCAGAAAAATGACCTCGTTGGAGTGATATCAAACTGGGATATTACTAAAGCAGCCTCACGAGGACCAATCGAAAAAATCACCATCGATCAGGTTATGACAGGAGCTGTCATATGTGCCAATCTTGATGACCAAATATTGGATTTAGTGCGTAAATTAGAGTATCACGAAATATCCGCTATGCCAGTAGTTGAAGGGAAAAAAGTTCAAGGTATGGTAAGTACAGATATTTTAGCTAGGAGATCTCTATATAGATTATTACAATCACAAGCAGAATAGAATTCCATGAGAAATTACCAGTTTCAAATTACATTTATTGTCTGGTAATTTTGATTCTTGACAATCAGCACATTTGTTCTATAATACTAGTATGGAAGCTTATGAAAAACTCAAATTACTCACTTCTCAAATGCATTTGGAACCGGTTGAAGATTTAAATTGTCCTCAGCTATCTTCACGGAAACAGGATAAGATTACAGTAAGCTCTGCAGTATTACCCAATGGAAAACGCATATCCCTCTTAAAATCACAGCTTTCAACTGTTTGTGAACGAAATTGTTATTATTGTCCATTTCGCTCTGGACGAGATTTTCAACGTGCATCATTCATTCCAGACGAATTTGCGAAGATTTTTATGTCATTGCACACAGCACGAATTGCTGAGGGTATATTCCTAAGTTCTGGAATTTTTTCCAATGGATTATTCACGCAAGATAAGCTTTTAGATACTGCGGATATCCTTCGCAATAAATTATCCTATCGTGGATACATGCACCTAAAAATAATGCCAGGCGCAGAATTCAGTCAAATAGAAAGAGCCATGCAGCTTGCTGATCGAGTGTCAATCAATCTCGAAGCTCCAACAAAAGAAAGACTTGAAATGCTAGCTCCTCGTAAAAATTTTATTGAAGAACTGATACAACCATTAAAATGGGTACAACATATTCGCATGACTCAACCGCAAAATAAAGGTTGGAAAGGCCATTGGCCATCATCAGTCACTCAATTTGTAGTTGGTGCGGTTGGTGAATCAGATCTTGAATTAATGATCACTACAGAATATCTCTATAAGATACTTCAACTAAAACGTACCTATTATTCAAGCTTCAATCCAATAATCGATACACCATTAGAAAACCTTCCACCAGGTTCTCCAGAGCGTGAACATCGACTATATCAAGCATCGTTTCTGCTCCGCAATTATGGATTCGTCATGGAAGATCTTCCCTTTGATTCTTCAGGTCATCTACCATTAGATGAAGATCCAAAATATATCTGGGCGACACAAAATTTATTAGCACATCCAGTAGAATTAAACCGTGCAGACAAACACATGCTTCTGCGCATCCCAGGAATTGGCTTAAAAAATGCTGACTCTATCATCAGAGAAAGATCGAATAATAAATTTTCAAGACTCGAGGAATTATCAAAGTTTGGTATAAATCTCAAACGGGCCTCACCTTTTTTATTAGTAAATGGTAAGCGCGCAGCTTACCAAATCTCATATCTATAAGTGTATTTTATACCTTGAATTATTTATATAGATACTCTATACTGAGTTATTATGGTACGCATTGGCATCGATATTGGAGGCACATTTACAGATTTTGTTATTTATGATTCAGAAAATGGGGATATCTCTACCCTTAAAATCCTTACTAACAATTCAAATCCAGCTGAAACAGTTCTAAATGGCCTTAAACGACTCTCTTTAGGTCACCCAATAGAAATTATTCACGGATCAACAGTGGCAACCAATGCATTATTGGAAAGAAAAGGTGTTCGTACCGCACTAATCGCTACCCAAGGCTTTAAGGATGTCCTTCAAATCGGAAGGCAAAATCGCCCAAATATATATGATTGGAATTTACCTCCTCCAAAGCCACTTGTACCATCGGAATACCGATTTGAAGTAAATGAGCGAATTGACTCACACGGAAAAGTTGTCATTCCATTGGTGATCAAGGAAATCGAAGATATTTTTAGAGCACTAACGATTGAAAAGATTAAATCCATCGCTATCTGCCTTCTTTTTTCATTTTTGTATCCAGAGCATGAGAAACAGATCGCAGATTATTTTCGACAAAAAGGTTTTTTTGTTTCTGCATCAACAGAAATCTTGCCAGAATATCGAGAATATGAGCGAACAAGTACCACAGTTGTTAATGCTTATGTCTCTCCAATTCTTGACAAATATTTACGTATATTGCAATACTCAATTCCCAATTCCAATATCCAAATCATGCAATCCAATGGAGGAATGATTAATCTGACCGATGCCCGGCAAAATGGAGTCCGTTGTATATTATCTGGTCCTGCTGGTGGAATTGTTGGCGCACAATATATAACACAATCCATTCAAGAATTCGAAAATAACACTCAGTCTTCAAATAAAATAAAAATTATTACATTTGATATGGGCGGGACATCTACAGATGTTTCACTTGTAGATGACCAGCCTACCGTATCTACCGATGCTGTTGTTGGTGGGTGTTCTATCCACCTACCTTTACTTGATATTCATACCATCGGTGCAGGTGGCGGATCAATTGCATTCGTCGATCCAGGAGGTTCACTCCATGTTGGTCCTCAAAGCGCTGGTGCGAATCCAGGACCTGCATGTTATGGTATCGGCGAACTTCCTACAGTCACAGATGCTAATCTCGTTTTGGGGCGGATTATTCCAGATTATTTTCTAGGTGGTAAGATGAAAATATATCCAGAGCGTGCATATATGTCAATGAAAACCATAGGGAATAAAGTTAAGCTTTCACCGGTCGAAGTCGCCCATGGAATAATCCGCATTGTAAATTCACAAATGGAAGGAGCGTTAAGAGTAATATCTGTTGAACGTGGGTACAACCCACATGATTTCAGTTTATTCTCCTACGGTGGTGCCGGAGGTTTGCATGTTGTTGATTTAGCACGGAATCTAAGAATTCCAAGAGTTATCATCAGTAAATTTGCCTCAACTCTATCTGCTTTTGGAATGTTAGCGTCAAACGTTATTAAAGATTATTCTCAAACTGTAATGTTACCTGGAACCATTGGCATCGAAGAGATTGAAAAATGGTTTTCTTCATTAACTAAACAAGGTGTTCATGATCTTAAGAATCAAGGTTTTCAGGATGATAAAATTGAAATTCTCCGCAGTCTTGATATTCGGTATTCAGGACAATCATACGAGCTTCTAATACCTTATAATAATGATTTTATTAATTCATTTCAAATGGCACATACCATGCAGTACGGATATTCACATCCAGTAAGACCAATAGAAATCGTGAATATACGAGTAAGGGCAATCGGAAAAGTCTCTCCAATTAAATTATCCCTTTTTGCTGGGGGGGAAGCTGACTCATCTCCTATTATAGAAGAATTTATCAGGGTAGAAATGAATGAAGGAGCGGTTTCAATTCCAATTTTCAATTATGATTATTTGCTCCCTGGAACCAGATTTGAAGGACCAGCCCTTATCGTGTCAACAGACACCACAATATTACTAAATCCTTTGGATATAGTTAATGTGGATAATTTCCGTAATTTACTTATTGATATTAATTTAAATTAAGACAATAATGATGTTATTAATACTGGTAATCCCTAAATCCTTGATGTAATTATACGTCTACACGCATATTGCATAAATATTTGTCGTCCTTCGTGTGGTTATTCTTGGAGTAAATAGTTTTTCCTCATTAATTGAAATTATTATTTGACATATTTAAGCAGTAGCCTCACTGATTCAATAAGAAATAAATGCCTATGCGCAAAAACCATATTGATACAGTAATTGATCCAATCCAACTTGAAGTATTTAAACACCTATTCTCAGCCATAGCTGAGGAAATGGGTGTCGTGCTACAGAAATCAAGCTTTTCTCCAAATATCAAAGAGCGTCGAGATTTTTCATGTGCGATTTTCAATGCAAATGGTAGTATGGTTGCCCAGGCAGCACATATTCCAGTACATCTTGGATCGATGCCCTTATCGGTCACTAGCGCGATTGCAAAGTATCGTCAAGGCAATGCCCCATTAGTTCCTGGCGATACAATAATTCTTAACAACCCTTACCTTGGAGGCACTCATCTTCCTGATATAACCCTTGTAACACCTGTATTCATTTCTGATTCTCATAATCATATTCAACCAGAATTAGCTAAAAACTTGTCAGATCGTTCTATAACACCCTTTGCATACGTTGCAAGCAGAGCGCATCACTCTGATGTTGGTGGTATCTCCCCTGGTTCCATGCCTATCGCTCGAGAAATATATCAGGAAGGACTAATTATTCCTCCAGTGAAAATTATTAACGGAGGGGTACTTAATACCGATATACTTGACTTAATTCTATCCAATGTTCGTACCCCAGAAGAACGTTTGGGAGATTTACAAGCACAGATTGGAGCTAACAAGCGTGGAGTAAATTTGCTTATTAATTTGATCAACCGTTATAGCCGGGGTGAAGTAGATCACTTTATGCAGGAACTCCTTAATTATACCGAACGCATGACACGCGCGCTATTATCCGATCTCCCGAATGGATGTTTTTCGTTTGAAGATTATTTGGATAATAATGGGATTTCAGAAGATTTAATACCAATAAAGGTGACAATCACAATTAATAACGACACAGCAACAGTAGATTTTACAGGATCGTCTGTGCAACAAGAAGGAAATGTTAATGCAGTATATGCGATCACCCTCTCTGCAGTAAATTATGTTTTTCGTTCCCTGCTCGATCTTGATATTCCAAATAATAGTGGATGTTTAACGCCTATTCATACGATTGCTCCACGTGGAACGGTGGTAAATGCGGTTCATCCAGCTCCAGTTGCTGCTGGTAATGTTGAAACTTCTCAGCGCATCGTGGATGTTTTACTCGGTGCACTGGCACAAGCTTGTCCAGAAAAAATACCAGCTGCATCCCAAGGAACAATGAATAATGTAAGTATAGGTGGATGGGATCCTGAACATGAATGCTATTTTACTTACTATGAGACTATTGGTGGAGGAACAGGCGCTAGCGTCAAAAGTAATGGTGTGTCAGCAATACACAGCCATATGACAAATACCCTTAATACCCCAATCGAAGCATTGGAATATTGTTTTCCGATGCAGATAAATCGCTACGAAATTCGGAAGAATAGTGGGGGAAAAGGTGTAAAGCACGGCGGCGATGGTATTATTAGAGAATTCAAATTCCTGACCGATGCACAAATTACGATAATATCAGAGAGACGTTCAATTGCTCCATATGGATTAGCGGGTGGAGATAATGGTCAAAAGGGAGAAAATTTATTAATTCGCGGTTCTGAAGAATCCAATCTACCCGGTAAAGGCTCATTGAGAGTGTCATCAGGAGATATTTTACGTATTAGTACACCCGGAGGTGGAGGTTATGGGATTTTTGATGAAAGAGAATAATATTTTTCTTATTCTTATTGCAATCACTCCAGTTATTGTTATATTTCTTCTACTAGCCTTTCGGCGAACACCTGCCGATATTGCTGGTTTAATCGGTTGGCTGATAACAGTTTTCATTGCCTGGTCATTTTTTAATACATCAACCAATGTAATCGTTCTTTCCAGCCTTGGAGGAATCATTGCTTCTTTACCAATTGCATTAGTCGTTGCGACATCAATTTTTCAAGTGACAATTATGCAAGAAACCGGTGCGATAGCTCGTATCGTGGCATTAATAAAAACAATATCTCCAACAGATAGAATTGTCCAGATTATGATTGTTAATATTGGATTTGGTACTCTTTTGACAGCATTAGGTGCAGTACCTGTATCAATTTTGCCACCTATCATGCTTTCATTGGGATATTCTTCATACATCGCCATTGCATTACCAGCAATTGGATACGATGCATTAACGACCTATGCACTGCTTGGAATACCAGTCGTAGTATTTTCTAATATTGTGGGACTTCCTGTAAGAGATGTGGGAATATATTTTGCTCGTTTTATGCCAATTATCAGCACTTGCATCGCTCTTGGAATGTTGTGGATTATAGGAAAATGGAAAACATTATTTAAAGGATTGATACCAGCGCTATTATCTGGATTAACTGCAGGATTTATATGCATCGGAATGAATAAACTTGGATTGATTACACTTACTGGGATAGCAGCAGGCGTTGGAGTGGTCATAATTATGTTAGTCTATTTAATAATATTACGAAAACCTATCCATGACCGAAATAAAATGGATGGAAATGATATAGCATCTTCAAAAAAAATGTCTATATATGCAGCAATCTCGCCCTGGATAATCCTTATTATCATTTCATTATTAATTAATACCCCAAGTTTACCGATTTTTGATTTAACATTTAACCGCTTCTCAATGCCTCTGGAGATAATTCCTGGTTCACCTGAAAAAATTCGCCTATTGTGGCAGGCATACTTTTGGATCGCGATTTGTACATTTTTGTCCCTACCAATAATGAAAACCACATCTCTTCAATTTAGTAATAGCCTAAGAAGATGGCTAAAACGAGCTCCACGCCCAGTATTTTCTGCAGCGATTTTTTTTGCAATAGCGTATTTGTACAACCAATCAGGAAAGGATAATAGCTGGCATCTGGTTGATGAAAATATAAATATGATATCTATTTTGGCAACTGCAGCAGGATCAACTTTTAACCGCTTTTATCCGTTAATCTCACCTTACCTTGGCTTATTCGCTGGTTTCATCAGTGGCTCAGAAACTTCATCAATCGTAATGCTGACAAATCTTCATCTTACGACTGCAAAAGCAATTGGTGCAGCTGGTCTGGTTATCGCAGCTGCAAGCGGAATCGGAGGAGGATTGGCAAGCGTAATTTCACCAGCCAAGCTGCAAAATGCTGCTGCTAGTATCGATCGTATTGGAGAAGAATCTCGCGTAATCCGAACCACAATGATAATCGCATTAGTTATCACTGCTGTCTGTGCATTAATGACTTTTATATGGGCGTATTAATCGTTCCCAAGAGCCAACCCATGGATTACCGAGACGATTCCTCGTTGGTACGTTTACTTTACTCATCTTTTGTGTTACTTTTGCAATAATACTGGTAGCGCTTTCCCAATCATCTTTATAAAGGGCTTGTTGTAATTCATCTCCCATCCGCGTTGACCAACTCCATTCCATGCGGTATCGATCAGCTTTCACCCAATACCCACGCTTTTCCCAAGCTACGACCGACTCATCAACAGTTCTCCCAATCGCAAGTAATGATAATGAAATATAAGCCAACAAATCATATGTATTAATATCTATACCAGTTTGATTAGATAACTCACGAATAGCGATAACAATTCCTTTTTCCAGCCAAACTCTATCTTTGCCTGGTGAACCTGATTTGATTATTCTTCCCAATTGCAAACTCCTGAATATCTATTAACTTTTTAAAAGAAATTCTGAATGATTATATCTGATTTATTGACGAACCCTTCTCTCTGGCTTATAATCCCCGCTCGCGGGGAAGTGCTGGAATTGGCAGACAGGCATGACTTAGGATCATGTGCCGCAAGGCGTGAGGGTTCAAGTCCCTCCTTCCCCATACATCCCTACCTTGGTAATAGAAGCCAGGGTATATGAAAAGGAAAATGATTTGAACATCGAACAACAATTACTCGAAAATCATCAGGTAAGATTAACTGTTGAGGTTGAAAACACGAAGCTTGAAGAAGCCAAGCATCGTGCCGCCCGACATATTTCTCAACACAAGAAAATACCGGGTTTCCGTCCTGGAAAAGCCCCTTACGCAATCATTCTTCGAAATTTCGGTGAAGAGACTATCCTTGAAGAAGCATTGGATATCGTAGTTAAAGATATTTACCCCAAATTAATCGAAGAATCAAAAATCAAACCCTATGGACCCGGATCTCTAGAAAATATATCAAAACTTGATCCGCCGACGTTTGTGTTCATAGTACCACTCGAGCCAGAAGTGGTCTTGGGAAATTATAAAGATATTCGTATATCCTATAAAATTAAATCAATTACAAAAAAAGATATTAATAAAGTACTGGAAGATTTACGGGAACGCCAGGTTGTCCTCGAACCGACTGATATGCCAGCAAAAGTTGGAGATCAAGTCTATATAAGACTATCCATTGACCGTTTAAATCCTACAGGTGATGAAATCCGATCCCTGGTAAACGATCGCCGTATGCCGGTTGTTATATCCTCAGATTCAGAAGATAAAAAAGAATGGCCTTTCCCTGGATTCTCTCAATACTTAATCGGTGTCAGGTCGGATGAAGAAAAATTATTTCAGTATACCTATCCCAAGAATTCTGAATATAAGGAATTGCGAAATACAGAAACTGAAGTTCACTTGTTTGTTGAAGAGATCAAAAAACGCATCCTTCCAGACCTAACAGATGAATTTGCACAATCAGTTGGCGAACAATATGAGAACCTGGCATCGTTAATAGATGATATTCGGAATTCGCTCGAAAAACAAACAAAAGAAGATTATGACCATGACTATAATGACAAAATAATGGTTGTATTACTAAAATCTACTTCCATCAAATATCCTCCCCAAATGTTGGAGCGAGAGATAGATATTTTTGTAGATCAGCTCGAAAATCGTTTATCCCAACAGAAATTGGATATGGAAACCTATCTTAAGATGCGAAAACTCGATATAGATGCTCTGCGAACCGAAATAAATCCACAAGCAGAAGAGCGTCTTAAACGTTCGTTAGTACTTCTAGAAATAGCTAAATTAGAAAACATACACGTAGAAAATGATGAATTAGAAAGCGAATCAATGCGCACTTTAGATGAGCTCGGACGAATAATGCCGTCCGAAAAAGCTCGAAAAACATTAACAAACGAATTTATCCAAGGCATGATTGGTAACATTAGCGCTGATTTATTAATCAGGCACACTTGGGATTTTTTACATGAAGTCGCCCGTGGCGAGAAAGAAACTGAAAAAATCTTATCCGATTCAGTCGATCCAACTCAAGGACTGGATCAAGAAAAGACAACAGACATAACCAACAAGGAAAAAACAACCAGGAAGGTAAAAAATGATGAATCTAAATAATCCATCCTCGCTTGTACCGATGGTGATCGAAACCACAGGTCGAGGCGAGCGAGCATATGATATTTTTTCATTATTACTCAAGAATCGCATTGTTTTCTTGGGCACACCAATAAATGATCAGGTTGCCAACTTAATCGTTGCCCAGTTATTATTTTTGAACCAAGAAGATCGTGAAGCTCCAATTTCCATGTATATTAACTCTCCAGGTGGCCAGGTTTATGCTGGTCTGGCAATATACGACACAATGCAAATGATTACCAACCCTATCAGCACTGTTGCAGTTGGCGTTACCGCATCCTTCGGGACTGTATTATTAACCGCAGGAACTAAGGGACAACGCTATGCATTACCCCATGCAACAATACATATACACCAACCTCTGGGTGGAGTTCAGGGTCAAGCAACAGACATTGAAATTGAAGCACGTGAAATCTTGAGGCTTAAAATGAGGTTGAATGAGATCTTGGCCCTTCATACCGGCCAATCTGTGGAGACGATTGAGAGAGATACCGATCGTAATTTCTATATGGACGCAAGGGGTGGGGTTGATTACGGAATTGTTGATCAGGTTCTTGAATCACCTGTAGAGAAATCAGGTAAAGGTAAAACGTAGTTAAGGGACAAACTTTTATCCAAATATATATCATTTATGATCAGACTGTACCCGGAATTAACTATTTATTTGAGAATTTTCCGGGTATATTATTTATAGTATATACTTTTATAAAATCTTATGAGTTCTGAAATTAATAAATTTCCTGCTAAAATTAATGCTGCTATCTTGGATATGGATGGAGTCTTATGGAGAGGCAACCAACCAATCGGTGATTTAAGGTCAATTTTTACTCATATTCATAAGATTGGTTGGAAAGTTATATTTGCTACGAATAATGCCACAAGAACTCCCCAACAATATTTAAAGCATTTATTGTCCTTTGGTGTACATGCGGAATCCTGGCAGATTGTTACATCTGCAGCAGCAGTTCTTTATAGGTTAAATCTCCTATTTACCAAGTGTTCACCAATCTACATTATTGGTGAGCAAGGTCTTATTGATGCTTGTTCTGAACAAGGATATGTTCATTCTGAAGTGGATGCCGGAGCAGTTGTTGTTGGATTAGATCGCCAACTAACTTATGAGAAACTAAAAACTGCTACGCTACTGCTTAGGAAAGGTCTACCATTTATCGGTACAAATCCTGATCTCACCTTTCCAATGCCTCAAGGATTAGTCCCTGGAGCTGGAGCGATATTGGCTGCTTTGACTGCAGCTAGTGATATAAAACCTTTGATTGCAGGGAAACCAGAACCCATCATGTACCAGATTGCACTTGAACGATTACACTTATTACCCAGCCAGGTTTTGGTTATCGGTGATCGTCCTGAGACGGATATCGCTGGAGCACAAATAATTGGTTGCCATACTGCCTTGGTTCTCTCCGGAGTATCAAATGCAGAGCAGGCAAACGATTGGCAGCCAAAACCAGATATCATCAGCCAAGACCTGGAAAGTATCGTTCATCTGGACTGGGCGTAACCTGGATTATAGGTATTCTTCATTGATAAGGATCATTGATGGAAGATTATTCAAATATTTATGATTTTAGTTTTGATGAGTTATCTAGCGTAATTAATTCATGGGGTGAACCTGATTATCGGGTAGATCAATTATGGCAGGGCATCTATCAACATCTATGGTCATCTCCATCCGATTTTTCAATGCTACCAAAAGCTCTTAGACAAAAAATTAGCGATATGTTCGCTATAAATGATATGTTAATAGAGAATAAGCTCTCCTTCAGTCAATTGAACGCGACCCGAATCCAGAGATCATCTGAAGGCGAAACAATTAAGACATTGTTTACACTAAGAGATGGAATGCAAGTAGAAACTGTGCATATGCAATATAACAATAGGCAAACATTATGCATTTCCACTCAGGCAGGGTGCTCCATGGGATGCGTGTTTTGCGCTACAGGGCAGATGGGTTTTCGTCGTCACCTATCATCAGGCGAAATTATTGAGCAAGTCTTGCATTACGCCCGCCTTTTATCAACAGAACATATGCTGGTTACGAACATTGTGATAATGGGGATGGGTGAACCGTTTCACAACTATGATGCTACGCTCTCAGCAATAAAACGACTAAATTCACCAACGGGATTCAATCTTGGTGCCCGTAGAGTTACCATCTCAACAGTGGGTATAATACCTGGAATACGACGATTCACCAATGAAGGGTCTCAAATCAATCTTGCGATTTCACTTCATGCAGCAGATGATATACTTCGCTCAGAATTACTTCCTATAAATTGTAAATATCCACTTGATCAATTGTTTTCTGCATGTTTAGAATATATCCAAAAAACCCACCGCAGATTATCCTTTGAATGGGCGCTCATCGAAGGGGTGAATGACACCCCTGAACAGGCTCATCTATTAATTCAAAGATTAAAAGAGTTGCGACTTGGTGGAACAAATCTAAGCCATGTCAATGTAATTCCTTTAAATCCCACTGATAACTACCAGGGTCACCCAACTTCACGAAAAAATGCTCTCGCTTTTCAGGAAAAATTAGCTCTGGCCGGAATACCTTGTACGATTCGCTTACGACGGGGAATAGAAATCCAGGCTGGCTGTGGACAGCTGGCAACTAAGAGCAAATCATAGCTAAATACATCTCATTTTTATATTTTTTTCTTGATATCACATGAGGTAATTTGAATGTATGTTCCTTGCATATTTATGACTTTCTTACCTAGTCATAGAATTAAATTTATCGTACTTTCTGATCTTATCTACTTAATCCCTCGGTTTATTAAAATAGATAATCCCCTTAGCTGTAGCTTTTGTCGTCTTGATACATTTGATTAATCTACCAGCTCAAACTCTAGGCGCAAAATCCTCACCCAGATACCCTTTTCACGACATATTGAAATCAGACTTTCGCCGTTGGATAATGATGCAATATTATCGCTAGTTGTAACCATCCCCTTAACATTTTTTTCTTCGATAAATTGCGCCAAATTCGTCCATCCTCCGAGAATTGTTACTCCATGAATACTGCTTCCCCACTTAAGCGAATCATCATCCAAAAATCCGACCACATTGTAACCAATTGCCGGATTTCGTAAAATCCATCGTAATGCGATTTCACCAGCATCTTCTGCCCCATATATAAGAATGTTTTGCTTTTCTACACCGCTGAATTGCCGGCTATATATCCGATCCAAAAATAGAAAGGATGAGCGGGATGCGGTTAAACCAATAAGTAAAAAAATAATATACAGGATAAAAACCTCATTAGGAAATCCTTGGTAAGGAAATATCAGTTTAACAGCAATCCCTGTCAAAATACCAGACATAAATGCTGCACCGACATATCGCATTAAGTCATTAATTCCAATATATCGCCACACTCCCCTGTAAACCCTCAGTAAATAAAATGATCCATAACTAATTCCAAGCGCAATTGGCCACGATCGTAGGAAAAGTTCCATGCTCGTAGCGGTCATATCTAATCCGAATTTGGTCCAAAATGCAAGATAATAAGAAATTCCGATGAGCAATAAGTCAAAAACTAGCTCAAATATCCTGCGCTTAAAGGTAAGCGCAGTAATCAACCGAGTAAATCCGCTTTGATTTGTTTTATCAGTTGTTACAATTTTCATCCTGGCTAAATATGCCACAAATAACGAAAGAGTGATCAACAATAAAGGAATGAAAATAAGACTCAAATCATAATCCCATGCTTCAAGACCAATTGCTGCAATTCCAGAAATGATTGCGATTCCATAAAGCACGAGTAAAGCCTGCCGCTCTGATAATCCAAATGCTATTAATCGATGAGATGTATGATCTGTACCGCCTATGGCAGGAGATTGCCCTCTGAGTATCCGGGTAATTGTTACCAGTGCAGTATCCAAAATAGGTAGCAATAATATTAATATTGGTACACCCATAATGGCAAATATATTGGATGCTTGAGAGCGCTGGGCAACTGCCAAGAATGCAAGAGAAAATCCTAAAACCATGCTTCCGCTATCCCCCATAAATAATTTTGCAGGCGGAAAATTAAAAAATAGAAATCCAAGAATACTTCCCGCCAGCGCAATTGATACAAGTAATAAATCAATATTTCCAGTATTTATAAAGAAAATCGAAAGAAATCCCGAGGCGATAAATGCTACTCCACCAGCTAATCCATCCATGTTGTCAAGTAAATTCATGGCATTCGTAATTCCAACTAACCAAAATATTGTCAGAAGGATATTCGCAATCGGCCAGCGGAAGAAATTAATTGTATTATCGCCAAAGAAAACTACTATCGTAGCTGCCAGAATTTGAAATGCTAATTTAGTTGGGGGTTTGATTATTTTTATATCATCATAAAGGCCAACAGAAAACATGAGCAAAATCCCAACGAATAAACTCCATCGTTGTACTAAATTGATTTGAATAGGATTTGTTATTATTACGACTGCAATAGTGGCAATAAATGCGATAAAAATACCAACCCCCCCTAAAGTTGGGGTTGGTATACGGTGCCACCTATCAGTTGTTGGTATTACCACTCGATTAGCCTTATAGCTTAATACCTTTACAGCTGGCATCAAGGCAAGTGAAATGATGAAGGAAAATACTAGAGGTAATAGGATCATACTTTAATGGTTTTATGATGTTTATCAATAATCTAACTTATAATTACGGTAAAGATAATGTCTGTGAAATTAAATCCTTGATTCTATCAATAACAGAATTCGGTGCACTTTCTAAAGCCTGACTTGCATAATATTGAGCAAAGGATTTATCACCAAGCTGCAAGTATAGTTTGGCTAGTGCTTCTTGAACTTTCCAAAGGTCATTTGAACTAATTCCAGTATCGATCGCTTCAAGTAATACTACAATTGCTTGTTTTAACTGGGCACGGTCGACATTCTGTGGATCTACTCCGGCCATTACTACATAAACATTGGCTAACGAAACAAGATAGCTTGCCTTTGACATCTGATCTGACTTTTTTGCAACCTCAGAGGCAGTACGGTAGTATTCAGCAGCCTTTTGCAAAGCTTTTTCCTTAATTGAAATTTCCGTGGTAGAGTTCGCTTCCCGTAGATAATAATCGCCTAATAGACCTTGAGTAAAGCTATACCGAGAATCTAATTCCACTGCATGTTCCAGTTTTAATAAAGCATCTTTTGGTTGTCCAGCAACCTGCATTAACAATACTGCCCACTCATCCCATAAAGTTGAGTTATTCGGGCTTATTGTGACTGCCGTTTGATAATAATCTGATGCCTTCTGAACTCGAGTAGTTTGCGATTCAGTAGTTGATGCTTTTCCCGCCCACCAACTATACAATCGAGCTAAATTTGCGGTGTGATCTGTGTTTAGAGGATTAATCGATTGTGCAACCTTTAAATCATTTTCTGCTTGTAAAATTAATTTATCTTGGTCAGGTATGGAATCGGTAATTTTTGCCTGCTCAAGATAACTTCTGCCTAGGAATAAATAGTAATGATCTTCTTTAGGTGCAAGTTCTAGGGCTCGCTTGTATAAGAAATTTGCTACTTGCCATTGACCGCTTTTCGCAAAAGGTTCAGCCATTTTAAAAGTAATATCAGCATGGATAACTTGCAAATTTGAATAAAGAATTAGTAAGAAAGTTGAGATCAGTGCAATTGGAACAAGAGCAATTATGACCGGTGACCTAACGCTTTTACGCTGTGGCCAATCATCTGGGAAGAGGAAAGCAGCAAAAAAAATAATGAGTAATATATATAAATAATATTTTGATAATAGCGAGCCAATACTATTTACCTGTTGGATTACATCATTCTGATTGGCAGGAGTAAAGCTTGCCAATATTGCAAGGCTGATTGCATGTAAAATCCAAAATAGAAAACCAATAATAAATGAACCAGCAAAAATCAATCCGATCGACTTTATCCAGGTTGGAAGGCTTAATTCCGTATCTCCCTCAATAGAGAATAAGAATACTCCAACGATCCATGTCATTAATATTAGCTCAAGGATTCCGAAAGAAAGGGCATTGTTCTTATTTGCGAGTCGGGTAATTGAAGAGATAATAATCGTAATGGGCGATGTTGAATGTCCTGAGTTGGTTACATAATCATAACCCAACGTAGCAATTACCAATCCCACAATAAATGCGCCGATAATTGAATATCTGGTCCAATCAGGTCTCTCACCAATAATTGGCCGCCAATTTCTTCCCGTCTTCCGGTTTTTAATTTTTTGATTTCTCCGATCTTTCTTCTTATCTGAAGTTAAATTTTGAATATCCTCAGTTATTACTTCCGTTTGCGATTTTTCTGTTAACGAATTCACTTTTGGTAGAACGTAACCAACGACAACCATCATGCCAGCATAGGTCCAGAACAAAGTTCTTGTGGATGCAATAGCTATTCCAAAATTGATTTCAACGAAATGCCCTGCGATTGAGGAAAGTAAAACAATTATGATTGGTATTTGCAGATTACTATTTAGATCACTTTTATTCTTTATAGGGAAAAACAATGCAGAAATCGTAATGTATCCAATCACTCCAATTACCATTCCAAATGGTAAACCTACTCCAAAAAATTCTATCCCCTTAATAATAATTAATACGAATGATCCAATAATCCCACCGCCAATCAGGCATGTAAAAAAGAAATATCTTTCACGGTTTGATTTAATTAACCCTTGCCATTGCAAGCCATAATAAAATATAGAACTAAAAATGGATAAATAGACTATCAATCCTGCGAAACCAGTGATAACAATGGAATCCCAGGTCTCATTATGAGCCCGGTCTGGTGAGGCATTACGCTTTTCAACCTGGCCAAGTTCTGGTTGGTAAAATTGGTTATACGCAACATACATCGCCTCAGGACCATAACCAATAATTGTCCTAAGAATATTAAAAGTATCCGAGTTTCCATCTGGAAATTTGATTGGAGCATGAATCCCAACAAGCTTGACTGTTCCTTCCCATATATATTGCCGAACCAAAGCACTATTACTCTCAGGGTCCAATAACAAACCAAATCTTCCTATTGCAGGAGATGATTTAAGTGTCTCTAATGGACCATTACGCAAATTAAAAACAGCTAAAAATAAAATTCCAATAACAGCAATACCAATAACTGTATATGTCAACCATCGTTTCTGCCAGAATATTGAAAATAATAACACCATGAAATAAACTGCAACCATCAGCCCTAGAAGAGGGCCTCTGCTCCCACTCATATATATGGCTATCAATTCCAACGAAGCGATTAATATGTAAAGAGATGCTTTAATGATTTGCTTTACAGTTTTAATATTTGATTCCTCTGGTTTTCCATCATCTGAAATAATATCTCTAAAAGAACCAATAATTCTACCCAAGGTTAGTGGGAAAACCATAATTAGATACGCGGCTACAAAGATGGAGTTCCCCATATTTGAAGCGATTCGTCTGGACACATTACCACCCCATGGAATTGGATCTATTTGGAAACGCTGTAAAACTCCATAGAGAGAAACGGGTAAACTCGCTAATATTATCGTCGTTATCAAACGACTAATCTGGTTCTTAGACCGAAGGTTTACAACAAGTGAAAGAAATATTACGATATATGAAAAAGTAGTATAAGTTCCTTGCAACCTTTGGTATGAACCGAACAGACTGATATACGGTGTAACAGAAAAAATCGTTGCAAGAATATATACAATTAATAGACCTATTACAGGGCCGACTAACGGAAAACTAAATAGATATGAAAATATTGAAACATTCCCATTATTTTCTTTCCATTTTGTTCCCCCTTCTTCGATTATCTTCACAATCCATGCTGCAAGAGTAACTAAAGCTAATGATCTCAAGATTGCTATTTTATCTGGCTCAAAAATGCGACTCGAATAGATATTAAAAAATATTGGTACGATACTTACAGCTGCTAACCAAGCAGCTTCCATAATCCCTAGACAATACCGGCTTAGTTTTGTTGGCATAATCAGTCACCTATTTCAATAATAACCATTACAATATCCCTATTATACTTGGGGTGTAAAAGAACCTTTCCCTTCGTATTTAATATTGGCTTTATTCTCTTTATGATAAAAATCGATAATGCAAAACAAAGGACTATACCAAAAAAAGGACTAAAGAGGATAACAGCACTTAATAAAAATATCACTTTCTTGTGATCCTGGATCTGGTGTATTTATTGTAACAGTAGAATATATTACAATCAAATTGAGCTTGATCATTCTTAGAATTGCTTCTATCAATATATGAGCATAGCGCAACGTAGCATTCGTTCCTCAATGTACACACTGGGTGCTAGTGGGATAAATACTGTCATCCAACTCTTTCGTTCAATTTTACTCGCTCGTTTAATTGCCCCTGAGGTATTTGGAATCTATTCTTTTGCTGCTTCTTTTGTGCTTGTGACTAGCTCAATACCTAATTTCGGCATGTCCAGCGCTCTCCTTCATCGTGCTCCAGAAAGTGAAGGTGAACAACCCCTACGTGTACATTTTACAATTCTTTTATTCTTTAATATTTTCTGGGCAATTACGGTTGCTCTAATCGGCGCTTTAATATTTCCAAAAGAGAATCTTTGGGTTCTATGGGTATTCCTTGCAACCCAATTTGTAGATAATCTTGTTATTACTAGCCGTACTATACTTATACGTCGTGTAGTATTGAAACGGATCGCGATTATTGATACATTAAGTATCATTCTTTCAACTGCTTCTGCTCTCATCTTTGCTTGGAAAGGATTTGGAATACAAGGCTTAATTTCTACAGATATTATCGCTGCCATAGTGGCAGTTTTTGGATACCTGCTTATCCGTCCGCCTTGGAAAGTTCATTTGGGGTGGTCACCCACCATTGCCCGATATTTGTTAAATTTTGGATACCGCACATTTTTAGGTAATCTGGTTTCCCAAGCTCTAGATTACACCGATAATTTATGGACTGGGCAATTCTTGGGAAAATCATCTTTGGGTTATTATTCACGTGCCTATACGTTCTCATCATATCCACGAAAAGTGTTAGCAAGTCCAATTAATTCAGTTGCTTCAGGTACTTATGCAGAACTAAAAGAGAATCCGAAGCAGCTTTCTCAGGCATTTTTTCGAGCAAATGCCCTTCTGGTTCGCACTGGTTTCTTTATGGCCGGCTTGTTGGCATTGATAGCTCCAGAGTTTATCTATCTGGTCATCGGTGCCCAATGGCTACCGATGTTAGATGCTTTTCGTCTCATGCTTCTATTCACTCTCCTCGATCCGCTCCGATTCACACTTGCAAGTCTGTTCATAGCAGTTGGAAAGCCTGAAAAATTGCTTTGGATCCGATTGCTTCAACTTGGAGTGATGATTATTGCCTTGCTTATATTTGGAAACTTATGGGGTATCTCTGGAGTAGCAATTGCAGTAAATTTGATGATTTTAATAGGTATCATTATCATGTTTTGGCAAGCACGCTCGTATGTGCGCTTTTCAATATTACGTTTATTTGGTTCACCGATACTGGCCTTAGTTGCTGGGCTGCTATTTACTTTCCTGACAATTATTCTTGTAGGTGATAATGTCTCATATTGGGTTTCAGGAACACTGAAATCATTAGTATTTGGAATAACCTATATAGCAATGCTATTATTTCTTGAACATAAAGAGCTACCCATTATGATGAACTATGCAAGGCATATATATCATGAAAATCGATATTCTAATAATCCTGAGGATCAATCGAAATAACTGCTTCTAAGGATAGCTTTATTAAAGATCAGGATTCTCGATATCCATTTCCCAAATGTTTTTATCAAAGTATCCAAATCATAATCGAGTTATTATTGAATCTTCTTGAAGTAAATGCTCAAATACAATCGCTAGAAGCCAACCAAGAGATAGTTAAATATACTATTGGATCTTGGCGTGCATGGCCAATTATACGATTTAATATCGCAATTGTTGCTTCTAAATTAGGTATGGATAATAATGATATTAGATTATCTGCTTTAGAAAATATACAACAATCAATCCATGGTATTGCTCGATTATATCGATCTGACCATCCAAAAGCATTCCTTTATGTAGCATCCTCGAACCGAGTTGAAAAAGAGTCTGGATTATATAAAGATATTATCTTCGATGATTTACTACACCATATCCCTGAGTGTTATAAGATTGAGATTATTTATAATAAATACACCCTCAATCGGATGCTTTGCCCATAATGTTCAAATCAGACTATGAATAGTAGTACGTACATCATCTCGCTGTTCTAACTATGGTATTTTGATGTTGTTTGTCCGATCTCATTGAAAAAATCCATGTAAAGTAGAAATCGATTAGAAAATGAAACCTAGTGTCTCATCTGATTTAGTGGGTATACCGATTGCTGTTGTCGTCAACAGCTTCTTGCTTGGTGGTGCCGAACGCGAGGCACTACTATTAACCAGTTATTTACGTAATGACTATCAGGCTAAAGCAGTTATATTCGGTTTCCGTCCAATAGGATTACTTGCAGATTTATGCCAGTCGCAATATATTCCGTACCATATCCTTCCTAAACCTCCAATTACGTATACTATTGCTTCATGGCCAGGGGCAGCGTTATTTGCTTGGTACTTACGGAAAAGCCACATACAGATCTTATTATCTTTCACTACTTATCCCAACTTGATCAGCAGTTTAGCTTGGCGGTGGGGCGGTGTTAAGTTATGTATTTGGAATCAGTTGGATGAGGGAAAAGGTTTTAACGGGCGTCGAATTGAAAAATTTGCATTTCGTCGAGCGTCTTGCTTCGTAGCTAATTCACCTACTGGGGTTACTGTATTAGAAAAAAATGGTATTTCTCCAGATAAAATTAGCATCATTCCAAATGGGATAGAGCTAAACAAACCACAAAAAAACCGCGGTACATGGCGTAAGCAATTTAATCTGACTGAAGATATTTTCATCGCTTGCATGGTTGCTACACTCTCAAAGTATAAGGATCATGAAACGCTTCTACGAGCTTGGCGAATTGTTTTTGATTTGGCTCCATCACCTTCACCACACCTTCTCCTTGTTGGACGTCTCTCTGATTCAAGTTCTTATTTAATTAATCTGTCTCATGATTTAGGTATAAATTCTGTTGTCCATTTTCTGGGTGAAGAAAAGGATGTAGCTGGAATACTTAATGCTGTGGATTTGGGATTATATAGCTCCACTTCTGAAGGATTACCTAACGCGATTTTAGAATACATGGCAGCTGGGTTGCCGCTAATAGCCACAGATCTTCCAGGAGTACGGATGGCAATTGGTTCTACGAATAGCTCAAACTGCCTCGTTCCGGTAGGGGATGCCCAATTGATGGCAATACGTATTCTTGAATTTCTAGGTAACCCAAAATTTCGAGATTTCATCGCTAAAGAAAACCGAAAACGGATTAATGCTTATTTTACTCCTGAAATCATGACAGAAAAGATGGTAAGATTGATTCTGGAAAATCTCCCTCGGGAGACATAACAAAAGAAAGAATTTGAAATCTATTAAATTCATCAGCGAATCTAATACTCAAAAGTTATAATTTGTATATAACTTGAATTGCTAGTTTTATATATATTCCAAAAAACTGTTTTCGAATAAGTATCTATTCGCTTTTTGTTGAAATCCAATAAAAAAAGTATTCTAACAAATAATGACATACTTTTTGCAGTACCATAAATATTCCATTGCCGTATCTATCTGGATTAGTACTGCTCAAAAATAAAGTATATATGCTGTGCTTATGTGTTTTAATAATTCTTTGTTGATTATAAAATGAGAATATTATATATATCAGATTCTAATAGCACCAACACTCGTGTCTGGGTAAATTGGTTTGTAAATCATGGTCATAAGGTTTGTTTGATATCTGATACTTTATCGCAGATCGATTGGTCAGGAATGGAAATTTATAATCTTCCAGGTAATTTTAATGTCAGAATTATCCGTTTTCTTATATGGGAAATTTGGACGCGCCAGATATTAAATATTTGGCAACCGGATATTTTACATGTACACCGGGTTTCATCAGCAGGATGGCTAGGGGTATTTAGTAATTTTCATCCCTTTGTTGTTACTCCATGGGGAAGCGATCTTCTAATTCATCCCAATCGTTCCATAATTGCACGCATATTAGCACAAATCGTATTACGAAAGGCAGACCTTATCACTCTAAACTCAAAAACATTACTAAATAAGGCTATCCAATATGGGGCAGAGCCAAGTCACTGTCACCTAATTTCCTGGGGAGTAGATTTGAAAATATTCCACCCAGAAAAGACAAATAAGTTACGGGAAGAGCTTGGAATAGATGATGCACCAGTTATCTTGAGTCCAAGGGGAATGAAACCGATCTATAATCAAGATATTATCATTGAATCAATTCCGTTAGTTAAGAGCAAATTTCCAAAAGTAATATATTTGATACAAGATTACAATATTGTTTCAAACTATAAAGATCAGTTATTAAAAAGGATCGATGAGTTAGGAATAAGTAGTTCTGTACGTTGGTTATCATTTCAAACTCCGAATCGTTATGTTGATTACTTTCGTATGTCGAATGCAGTTATATCGGTACCATCTTCTGATTCAATTCCATCCACTATTCTTGAAGCATTAGCATGTGGAGCACCAGTAATTGTCAGTGACCTTCCTTCATTGAGAGAAATAATCACACATCAAGTAAACGGCCTTATTGTTCCACCGAAAAATACTCATACTCTTGCCCAAGCAACGATTGAATTATTAAATAATCCTCAAATGCGGGAAATGTTTTTTCAATATAACACTGAATGGGTTCTCACTCATGCAAATCGTGAAATAGAAATGGAAAAGATGGAAATTTTATATAAGAATATACTATAACCATAATAGATATAGTATATATTGAAGTAAATCTACAAAAAAACAAAAGCTGTCAATAATACTTTCTAACATAAAATGAACAAAGTTTGTATTATTTCCACTGTTCACAATGCGCTTGATAACCGAATATTCTATCGTGAAGCTTGTAGTTTGAATAAAGCTGGATACAAAGTTACATTGATTGCTGTTCATGATCGATCTGAAATTGTGCAAGGTATTCGGATCATATCTTTAAAACGTGTTAAGCGAAGCCATCGCCCATTTCTCTGGTGGAAGGTATTAAGTTTCGCGCTATCTATAAAGGCAGATATATTCCATATCCATGACCCAGAGTTATTATTTATTTCTCCTTTATTACGTCTATTCTCTGGTCGACCAGTCGTTTACGATATCCATGAATCAGTGGCTGATTTCATAGATATAAAGGATGATTTACCTGCTGTAGTAAAATTTTTTTTCTCTTGGACCTTCCGGCTGCTTGAACCAACCTGCGCTTATTTGCAAAGTGGATTAATCTTTGCAGACAACCAAATCGCTGGGTCTTTTCTAAACATAAATCGACCAAAGGTTACTTTATTCAATTATCCGTTGCAATCATTCATAGAGATGGGTTCTCATTCACCCAAGAATTACAATCCAAATCAACCCATCGTGTTATACCTGGGTGGGTTAAAACGCAATCGTGGTACAACTCTTATGTTGGATGCCTTTAGAATTGTAGTAAATAAAATTCCTCTTGCACAGTTATATTTGGTTGGCCCATTTGCACCTGAATCTTTAGCAGATGAATTACGCTCTGAGATCGCTATCCGAAACTTGACCAAATCGGTTATCATCACTGGGGCAATCCCTTTTACCAGTGTTCATGATTATCTGTCTCAGGCTTCGATTGGTTGGATTCCCTTTTCCCCGGTAGCTAAATATCAAAAGAATATACCAACAAAACTATTTGAATATATGGCTTACGCAATCCCAGTGGTTAGTAGTAATCTTACTGCGGTCCAACCTTATATCGAACACCGAAAAAACGGTTTCTTGGTCAAAGCTGATGACCCATCAGCACATGCAAGAGCAATCATTGAATTGTTATCAGATACATCACTTTCTGCAGCAATAGGAAAAAATGGGCAAATATCTGTTACAGAAAATTATTGTTGGACAGATATGGAAAAATACTTAGTTTCCTTTTATCACCAATTGTTGCTTCTCCATAATTAAGTCTATGCGCATACTATACCTTTCTCAATACTTTCCGCCTGAAGCAGGGGCTACGCAAAGTCGCGCGTATGAGATGGCGCATCAATGGGTTCAAATGAAACATGAAGTGACTATGATTTCAGAAATCCCAAATCATCCGTCCGGAATTATTCCACAGGAATATAAAGGAAAATTATTAGAGAGAACAAACCTCAATGGAATCGACGTTATCAGGGTTTGGGTAAAAACTTCACGTATTAAAAATTTTCGTAACCGATTGTTGTTTTATTTATCATACATGGTAAATGCAATAATCATTGGTTTGTTTATGATTCGAGGCCGATACGATCTCTTATATGCGAGCTCTCCACCACTATTTGTTGGTGGAACTGCCCTTGTACTTAGCTATCTCAAACATATACCGATGGTATTTGAAGTTCGCGACCTATGGCCTGAAGCTGCAGTTGCTCTAGGAGAATTATCAAATAAGCATTCAATCTCCTTAGCCACAAAACTAGAGGAGATGTGCTACCAAAAAGCAATACAAATTATTGTGGTCACCCAAGGTGTTTATTACAAATTACTTCAAAGAGGAATTCCGCATGGGAAGTTGTTCTTAATCCCTAATGGAGCCAATACTGAATTATATGTTTTCGACCGATCTGGTCGAGAAAAAATCAGAAAAGAGTTGGGATTGTCAGGAAAATTTGTCACGATTTATGCTGGTATCCACGGATTGGCCCAAAATCTCGGAACAATATTACAAACTGCACGGTTATTAATAGATAACCCAAAGATCCACTTTCTACTAATCGGTGATGGGCCCAAGAAATCAGAATTAATTTCTCTTGCTTCCACATATAATCTACCCAACCTAACTTTCCTCTCCGAAAAACCGCGAGAACTTATCCCAATGTACTTATCTGCTGCAGATATTGCTATCATTCCCCTAAGGAAAGCTGAGGTTTTTAAAACGGTCGTCCCATCAAAAATATTTGACGCGTGGGCTTGCAAACTTCCTGTAATACTCACCATAGATGGTGAGGCACGTGAATTGGTGGAGTCTATTAACGGAGGTGTATATATTCCAGCAGAAGAGCCCACAAAAATGGCAGAGATATTATTGAAATTATCTAATTCTCAAGGAGACCTAGATGTAATGGGGAACAATGGCCATGACTATACTGTACAAAATCATTCCAGGATTACCTTAGCTGAAAAATTAATCAAGTATTTAGAAAATTTTGTATAAAGTATTAATTTCTATGGCCGACTGATATTATACAGATGGGTCATAAAATAGTATACTCGAAAATACCTCGGTATATTCATTATGATAGAATAGATTTATGACTGGAAAAGTACTTGCCACAAATCGTCGTGCTAGGCATGAATTTTTTATTTTAGAAACCCTCGAGGCAGGGATTGTTTTGCATGGAAGTGAGATCAAGTCAATTCGGGCTGGTCAAATTAGTCTTGCAGAAGCTTTTGTTCGCATTGATGGTAAGGAAGCATGGCTTGAAGATGCACATATTGCGCCTTATGAACAAGCAAATATCCATAATCACGATCCACTTCGTCCAAGAAAACTATTACTACATTCATCAGAGATACATAAACTTTGGAGTACAGTCCGTCAGAAAGGTGTAGCAATCATTCCATTATCTATTTACATCCATAATGGGAGAGCTAAAGTGGAGATCGCTATTGCTAAAGGGAAAAAACTATACGACAAACGTGCAGAAATAGCCAAGAGAGACTCTCAACGAGAAATTGCCAGGCATTTACACGATCGATAAACATCTTTCAAGTGCGATATCACTCACTAAATATCAACTAAGAGGAATCCACATGCTAGAAAACAACATTATTGCATTGGTAATCACATTTGCAATCTCGCTGACCTGGCTTAGACTAAATGATTTTTTTGCCCACCGGGGTTGGATTGAAAGTCATCTGAGTCGTAAAATAATTCATATCGGGACAGGACCACTGTTCGTTTTTTGCTGGTTACTGTTTGATGAAAATCCAATTAATAAGTACCTGGCAGCATTGGTGCCTTTCGCATTTACAGTTCAGTTTTTCCTGATTGGAATTGGTTTGATAAGGGATGAAGCTTCCGTTAAAGCAATGTCAAGAAGCGGTGATAGACGTGAAGTTCTGCGTGGTCCTCTATATTACGGAATTATCTTTATTTTGCTAACACTATTTTATTGGAAAAACTCACCCATTGGCATAATTGCCTTAATGCTCATGTGTGGTGGTGATGGATTAGCAGATATCTTTGGCCGAAAGTGGGGTAAAAGGAGATTATTTTGGAATAATGGAAAATCATGGGCGGGATCATTTGGGATGTTATTGGGTGGATGGATATTATCAATCTTCGTAATATGGCTTTTTATACGAGTTGATATTTTTTTACCTCCAATCCAATACTTTATCCTACCTATTTCGATAATAGCGATCATAGGCACTCTGGTTGAATCGTTACCACTCAAAGACCTCGACAATATCACTGTAACGGCATCAGCTTTGCTCGTTGGTCATCTATTTTTTTAGAATTCTCGAAGTCTAGGTATATAATAATCCATTAATGTAACGAAACTAATATCTTCCTCATGATGATTTCGGAATTCTTGAGGAATAACTCAATATTTCCATCATAAGCCTCCCCTCCATTTTCACTAACAATATCGGTTACTCCTCGTAAAATAAAACATCGAGTGTGGTTTTTAGTTGCAATCCAAGCAATTGCACCCGATTCTCAATCTACAGCAATTGCCCCATAGCCTGCCTTTAATTCAGCAATTTCTTTATAAAATAAATCTCGATCTCCTGAGATAAGTAAATATTGCCGTGCCGGAATCGGAAATGGCATATTGATCCAAGAATTATCAATTTTAGTTGAATAATATTTTATTGCTTCTGAAGAATCCCCCATTTGCTTGTAAATATCATAAATGATCGTTTCATTTGCTAAAATTATTTCTCCTATTGATACCTCTCCTTCTAATCCACCGCATGTACCAATATTAGTGTTTATATTTGGATGCCAATTATCAATCGCAAATTTAATCGAAGCAGCCACTGATACTTTACCCCAACCTCCGTGCATGAATATGATGGGTTCCGTTAATTCTGGATTTCCTTTGTATTTATGACTAAGCCATTCCCCATATAACGAAGAATGTATAGAGTAACCCTGCATGATATTCCGTACGGCTGACCATTCAGCGTCAGCAGAAATTAATACGACAATTGGATTATGCATCTGTATCATTATCCGAAATATTGACCATCCATAACAGGAGGATTAGAATATAAAATGATATATTTTAGGAGTGACTATGCCAATTTATGAATATATATGTAAAGATTGTGGAACTCGTTTTGAAATAATTCGTTCGATCAAAGATGCTGATTCCCCGATAGGATGTAAAACTTGTGAAAGTAGTGAGACCCATCGTGCAGTCTCTGTTTTCTATGCACAAAGTGGATCTAAAATAATTGCAGGTGGTAGTAATGGGGGATGTACAGGGTGCTCCGGAGGATCATGTTCTTCATGCAATTCAAATTAATCAGATTTACCAACGTTCATAATGGACCAGGTTCTCTAGTTTCTTCCGCTCTTTGATACCTGGCAGGGTATCAGGATATCCTAGGGGGGTAAAGAGAATAGGTTCAACATCATCTGGTAGGAATAAAACCTTCCGCGCATTATTTGAATCGAAAGCAGCAATAAAGCAGGTACCAAGTCCAAGGTCTGTTGCAGCTAAAATCATGTAGTCCATTACAATGGCAACATCAACATCAAAATATGTTTTTGAGTCATTCCTTACCCAGGCTTCAGATGGTATGCCACACACACATATAACAATAGGAGCCCGGGCGAACCACTTCCTTGGGAATATAGTCAATAGCTCAGCTTCTCTTCCGAGAGTATTTATAAGAATGATCCTAAAGGGTTGTCGATTACTTGCCGTTGGAGCAAGGCGTGCAGCATTAAGTATAATATTTATTTTATCCTCTTCGACATGATTCGGTTTATATGAACGTACAGAATATCGTTTATTAATTAGATCAATGAAAGCCATATGCACCTCTGGAATGGTGATCGGAATTTATACAATACATATTGTAATACCTATTATTACCTTATCCTAGAAAATAAATATTGATATGGAATTTTTCTTGACACAATAGATGATTGGTTGTATCTTATGGCATCAAAAAAGGAGAGAAATGAAACAATACAAGGTTGCTTTACTTGCTAATATGAAAAAGAATGCCCCACATTTCGAAGGAATGGCTGCTGATCAATGGGATGATCTTGATTCCGAAAAGACTGTCTATGCACTTGTAAATGCAATTCGAGAAGGTGGTTATTCATGCGAGTTTTTAGAAGGTGACCTGACTTTGATCGATTCACTTCATAAATTTAAACCAGATATCTGCTTTAATATTTGCGAAGGTCATTTTGGCGATGCTCGTGAATCACATGTGCCTTCGTTACTTGAAATGATGCGTATCCCTTACACTGGTTCAAAAGTCCTAACATTAGCATTGGCGTTGGATAAACCAATGACGAAACGAGTAATCGCTTTTCATAATCTACCCACACCAGAATTTCAAACTTTTGAACGGCTTGAAGAACCATTAACTCCTGAAATGAGATTCCCATTATTTGTAAAACCCAGCCGAGAGGGAACCGGAATGGGAGTCTCGAGGAAATCTATTGTCCGAAACGAAGATGAATTGCGCGAACAAATTTCGGTAATTATAGACAAGTATAAACAACCTGTTTTAGTAGAAAGGTATATAGAAGGAAGAGAAGTTACAGTCGGCTTTGTGGGCAACCTGATAAATCCAGTTGCCCAGCGCTTGCCAGACGACGATAATGCCCGTAGGATTCAGGCAGGTTTACATTTCTTTCCTCCTATGGAGGTTGATCTTTCCCCATTCTCAGATTCAGATACTGTTTATAGTAATCGACTGAAGGTCGACCTGGCAGATCAATTAAATTATCTATGTCCAGCTCCGATTACAAATGAACAAAAAGAGGAATTAAATTGGTTGGCAGCAGCAGTTTTTCGAGTTACTGGGGCACTTGATGTATCAAGGGTAGATTTTCGTCTAGACATGCATGACAACTACAAACCGTATATCCTTGAAATCAATCCTTTACCAGGATTAGCTCCTGTAATATCAGATTTAATTATTGAAGCAGCGGGAGAAGGTATCGGACATACTGAGCTAGTCAATATGATCCTTGAAACTGCATTAGTACGCTACTCGATGATTTGAATTCCAATTAGTTTTCATTATTATCTTCAAAAGTGAGTTCATCTATTTGTTTGGAGATAGTATCTATTTTCTGGATAAGCAGATTAAATTCGTTTTTTGAGGGTATTTGCTGCCCCTTTATGTAACCTATGATTACATCTTCAATTTCAATATGTTTCTCCTGGTCAGATTGATTTAATGAAATAAGTTTCTCTAATAGTGCTGCACCACTTTCCTGGGATAATTCGCCATTATTTATTAGTAGATTTATCCGTCTTTCAATTTCCACATCATAATTGCGATATAAACTAAGCGAATCTATAATATTTTGTTTTAATTCATCAATTCTATTTCCACCTGATTGAACCAAACTCAATAATAACTTAATAGGTAAAAATCCGGATCGGTTTTTCTCAAATTCAAAGATTATCTGACTCAACGTAATTGCAGTTATATCTTTTCCAGTTCTATTATCGATAACAAAAATATCCTGTTCACTCTTTATTAGATCTTCAATTTCCTCAAGTGTTACATACTTTTTTGAATGGGTATTATATAGCTTTCGATTCTGATACCGTTTAATTATTATTGTCATAGTGATTCCCTAAATAATCCTGCGTATCAAATATAATAACCTTTATATTTATTGGTTTTATCGGATAATTAATGAGCGAAATAATCATTAGTGATAATGGGACTATGAGTATTAAAAAATGATGGCAGATCTTTTACCAATATGGATTACGATTTTAATGATACTTATTTGTTGAGAATCAAATAATACCTGAAGTAGTTTATTATTTATCTGAAATGTCGAATGTAGATGATCAAATAGGAAACAAGAATTAGCCAGAGAAGTCCCAACACAATTATTAATAACCTGACTCTTGGATAATCCGAATCGAAAATGTTTTCCGTATCTGGAATTTGGGTAGCTGTTGAAATAACAGGTGTAGGTATTTGGGTAATTTCAGGTGTAGTGGTATGAGCCGGAAATATTAGTGTTATCGCCGGTAATGGAATCAAGGTAGTCGTAGGCGTAATAGTTGGTGTGTCCGTTGGAGTATTTGTTTGGGATTGCAAGCCTGACATTCCAGTTGGTGTCTGGAATAACCCACCTGGTGTCGTTCTTAGATCAAAAAAGGGATTAGAAACTGTCTGAGGGCTTATTACAAAGAGCGAACAGACAATTAGCATGCAGAATGAATTCTTGAATAAATTAATCATTCGGATTATTACTTATTTTATGGTTCGATATGCGAAAAATCAATTTTACCAAATATTCATACAACGCCTGATTTTTGATTACCTTATTTCTTTATAAATTAGGTATCAAGATAGCGGGAAGTCCATTATATATCATTGATAAGCAATATTATAAATGTCTACTCATAGACTTGCCTAATAAACAAACAACCTCTATAATCCAACTATGAGTCAAATCTCAAATTTATATAGACTACAACAGATAGATAGTCAGATTGATATCGCAAGTGCAAGATTGTTAAGTATTGAAACCATATTACTTGATGATGATACTATCCAATCTGCAAAAGTTGCAATCGAGGAAAATGGAGAGAAATTTAAATCTTTAGCAAAATTATTGCGTGAATCTGAAAATAAAGCATCCGATATAAGAATTAAGATCGAATTTTCAGAAACAGCACTTTATGGAGGAAAAATCCATAATCCAAAAGAGCTCCAAGAATTACAACTTGAGATAGCCTCACTAAAAAAATTGTTAGGCTCCACTGAAGATAAACAATTAGAATTAATGATGGAAGTTGAATCAGCGGAAGAAAAATTAATGTGGGCGAATGAGGGTTTAATCGAAGCAGAAAAAATAAAATCAGAACGAAACGCTGAACTCATAGGAGAAAAAACGAATTTAGTAAACCAACTTGAAAGGTTGGATTCTGAAAGAAAAGCGACTCTTCCAACCATTCCAACAGCAGATCTTGGATTATATGATCAACTGCGGAAAAGCCGAAACGGAGTGGCCGTGGTAATAATCAACACCAGAGCATGTAATGCCTGCGGTACAATGCTAACTGCAGCATTAATCCAGGCAGCGCAATCCACGGGTCTCTTAATTCGCTGTCCATCCTGTAGTCGAATTTTATATCCAGGATAAATATTTAGGTTATCAATACGATGAATTTCCTCCAAGATATAAATATATCATCACCATCATTTTGGATGGGATTTTTTACAGGCGTTCTATCTGCTTGGATTATTTCCAGGTTATTTATTTATATTCCAAAGACTCTGAAAGTATCACGAAAAAAATATAGTACAGTTCGTGAAAATTTCTCTGTTGGAACAGAAGTCCGTCTCCGTAATGATGTTTATCATTTTTCTCAAAAGCAACACCTTGCGTCCTCATTATTTTCATTAGATGAAATTGCGATAGAACCGAAAGTATTAACCCCGCTAATTCAAGTGCCGAAATCAATTGAGCTTGCCCCAACTGATAGTGTTAGTTTAACAATTCCTTATATACCTGATTGGCCAGAATTTGGTTCCATTTATAAAGCATCGACATTAACCCTGATCGAAGGATTGCAAGGTGGTTCGAATATTATTCTTGCAGGTCATCCAGGCAGCGGAAAAACAGTCGCACTTGCATGGCTGGCTTGTTGCATCGCAAGTAATAAAAAAGGGCTTGGGAAATTATCAGGTTTACTACCTATCTATATCCATGCGACAGATATACCTCATTTATTTGATCAAAATAATTCAAATGTAAATGGAATATTGGATTTGAATACAGAAAACTCTGATTATGTGGAAAAGCCAAAGCATGGTAATATCAACGATCCCAATGAAGTTGTAAATATTCTGATTCAAGCAGTATCTGTTTATGCATCACCACTTACTGTCCCTAAGCTCCCGCGTGTTATTGAAACTGCACTAGAAAATAAACAAGGTATTCTAATAATTGATCGGGCTGATGAATTACCTCCGAAAAATGCAAGGATTGTAACAAGCTATCTTGGACAGTTACAAAAGAAATATCCCAAATTACAAATTATCATTGCAATGTCTTATGATGACTTGGCTGGATTACCCACCTTGGGATTTAATCTTCTTGGGATGGCTGCTTGGACCGATGATGACCGCATCAATTTAGTAGAACGTTGGAGTCATCAATGGTCAAAATGGATTGCTCCAATATTAAAATCACCGCATAAAAATATAAATCCCAGATACTTAAAAAATTGGTTATGCGTAAATAATGCTTTATTGAAACCACTAGAATTCACACTTAAAATTTGGGCTGCCTTCTCGGGAGAAATTCTAGGTTCTGATGGCTTCAGTGCAATTGATTCGCATATAAGACGGATGACCACCGATGTTCCAAATTCACTCCCAGGTTTGGAAGCATTAGCACTTCGATTGTTGCTCGGCTTAGAAATATTTATTAATCCATCAGAATCCAATCGAGGTTCTTCATTACCAACACTTGATAGTTCATCTTCACCTTCTGACGAATTAATCGAACAAAGTGTTACCGGAACCTCATCCCCAAATGTACAAATTCAATTAAAAGAACTCCGCGGGATAGATGTACTTATTAAGAATGGATTGCTGCGTAGTTATCCAGGGTCTCGGGTGGGATTTTCACATCCGTTATTTTTCGGATTTCTTGCCGGAAATGGCCTTGTAGAAAATAATCTAATAAATAATCTTCAAAGTCAACCTTCTTGGATAGGGAGAAATACATCTTTATATTACGTTGCCCGGAATGGTGATGTCACAAGTTTAATCCAGCCATTTCTCCAGGATGACGATAATATTCATACCAATCATTTGTTAATTGCTCGATGGCTACAGGTTGCACCAAAAAATCGCGCTTGGAGAACAATAATCCTTCGAACCCTTACCTCAATTGTGCAAAAAGAGAAAGAGACATTAAGCCTAGCTGCTAAGATCATTGCAGCAATGGCGTTTTCTGGTGATGTTGGTGTATCAGTGTATTTTCGCCAACTACTTAAGAATGAACATCCAACATTAAAACAATTAGGAGCCCTTGGTTGTGGTCTACTTGCAGAGAAAAAAGCGATTGAGGATCTTGGCCAATTATTACAAGAAGACTCACCGACATCATTACGTTCAGCTTGCCTGGCACTGGCTGCAATTGGTGATAAACAATCACTTGAAATCCTAGCATCAAGCCTTCTTAATGGAACTGAAGAATTACGTCGTTATGCCGCTGAAGCGTTAGCCAATAATCCACAGGAAGGTCAACCTGCACTCCGGGAAGGCAGTTCCATGGATGATCTTCTCGTACGTAGATCTGTTGTTTTTGGACTAATCAGGATCAATCAACCATGGGCAACAAAAATCGTTGAAAATTTACAATTAGAAGATAATGAATGGGTTGTCAGAAACGCTGCAATTCAGGCATTTGATGAGGTTCAAAGAAAATCAAGTTATGCTCCAACACATCCACCTGATTTAACAGAAACTCGCTGGTTAATTGAGTATGCCGATAAAATTGGTACTACGATCGCTCCCGGTAAACCTGCAGAACAGCTTGTGGGGAAAGCACTTGCGAATGGAACTCCCGATGAAAAAATAATGGCGATGGATTATTTTAGAACAAGATGTGATCCTAGCACGAAAGAATTGATCTATTCTATTTATTCCAGCAGCACAGGTGAACTACGCGACTCAGCATATTATCTTTTATGGTTAATGATCATTTCTGGGATAAAAATACCAATTTCATTTGATTAATATCTCCAAAAAGAAAATAACCAGACTATATATATTATTACCAGTAGTTTAGTCGCTAATATTTAGCTAAATATATATTTAATATTCAAGTATTCACAAGAATTAAGAACGATAACTTTGTTACCATCAAAACTAAAGGGAGCTCTAAACAAATATCTAATTTTGGTATTTCCCCACTGTAGTTGAAATTTATATTTCTTTCAAAGTAATCTAAGAAAACATTTTTTTGTCGTTATTTATATATTTTGAGTTATATTCCTACTTTTATTGGTGTAACTAAAGGTAGTAGATACTGATCCAAACTTTTTCTTAATTATTTCTTTGTCCAAAAATTGCCTGACCGATTCTTACACAGGTTGAGCCTTCTTGAATCGCAATTTCATAATCATTGCTCATTCCCATGGATAATTCGGAAAATCCTGATAAATTATATTTCTCAGTGATCATTTCCTTTATTCCATAAAGCTGCTTAAAATAATATCGTGAATCTTCAGGATTTTCCGAAAATGGAGGAATAGTCATAACTCCGGATAATTTCAATCCTGGGAGCGAGCGAATTCTATCTATATCATCAAAAAAGTTTCCAAAAGATTCAACTCCTGATAAATTCCATCCTGATTTAGATTCTTCACCACTCACATTAACTTCAAGCATCACGGGCAAGATTTTTTCTATTTCATTCAACCTTTTGCTAAGCCTTTCTGCTAGTTTTATACTGTCTAGTGAGTGAAGAAATTGAAAATTTTCACAAACTTGTAAAGCCTTACGACTTTGCACATGACCAATCATATGCCAATTAATATACTTATTATCCGTTATAGCAGAAATTTTTTGAATTGCTTCTTCAATATAGTTTTCTCCCAAATCGGTCGCACCAGCATCAATAGCCGCCTTAATCGTTTCGATCGACTGAGTTTTCGTGACAACAACCAATCGAATCATATCAGGATTTCTCCCAGAAAGTCGAGCGGCATGATAAATACGATCGCAAACATGGTGATAATTTTCAGATATTTTTGAATACATATACCACTCCCCGTTACGACAATTTCCTAATTACTGAGACCAATAACGACTCCAAAACGACCTGTCGTTCTCTTTTCCCCGCGGTGTGAATACCAGTCATTGAGATTACAACTTGTGCAAATACCTACTACTTCGATTTTCGTTATACCCATTTCACAAAGAATGATTTGATTCGCCTTCCATAAATCTAAATAATAGCTTTCATTTTCTTTTCGTATGACTTGATCTGACATGGCATTAAAACTTGCATACACTTGTTTTATTACATCTTCTCCAACTGAATAATGATCAGGTCCAATCGATGGACCAATTGCTGCTATGATATCTCTTGGATTGGATTTGTAATTATGAACTAATGCCAATATAGTTTTCTGTAGAATCCTACCAACCGTTCCGACCCAACCTGCGTGAACGATTGCTACTGTTCTTTTCACCGGATCAAACAATAATATTGGAACGCAATCTGCAAACCTCATCAATAATGTTACCCCAGGATGATTTGTAATGATCGCATCAGCCTTTAAATGCGTTTCAGACGCAGATAATGGTCTATCGGTACAAACAACTTCCACGCTATGAATTTGATATACATCATATACACTTTCTGGTTTTAAGTTTATACAATCCAAAGCAATATCCCGATTTTGTCTCACCCTTTGTATTTCATCACCCACAGAAGCGCCAAAATTTAAACTGTGCCATGGAACCGGAGAAATTCCGCCATGCCTGGTGAAAAAAGCATGATAAAGTCCCTCTTGTTCTAGGGATGCACAACGGAAATATTTAATAGATCCAGATTCAATAAATGGCATTTCGTAATAACTTCTCTTTTTCTCGTACAAAAACTATCTTTTGGATTTTAGAAACTTTCCATCCAAATATTTTCGGTTTTCGGCCATAGATTCTTCCACATACGGGTAACCAAACCATGCAGTAAGAAATCCAAATAAAAAGCCGGTAACACTCCTAATTAATGGGGTGCTTTCTCGAATCGGTATTAAATTCAACGGAGGCTGGCTGAGCAATTGGCTTACTCCATCTATAGCAATTGGAACAATCCCGATCAGTAGCCAAATTGCCCAGTGAATTGATTTTATTCTTCGACCTAAAATTGCAAATAAAATCCCAAATATTAGAATTCCTCCATATATCGCTACATCTCGTTGACATAGGGCAACTTTGTATCCTAATTCTGGATTTCCAATAAATGCTCGTGCAGACAGTAGATCATCACCACTCAATCCTGTTGTTTGCTCATAAGAGACCAGGGAATCTATCCCAGCTTGTTCTCGAGGATAAGCAATCTGTTCTCCAAATAAAAACCAGGAACGAAAGGCTAGTTGGTGGCAGACAAATCCATATACCCGGTAAATCATCGCAGCAGGTTGATCACCACCAACCTTCATCAAAATTGGTGCGAGAAATGGTGTACCTACATAAAGAAATACCAAAATATTAAATATCACTAAATAATGTTTTGAAATCCAATGGCTGAATTTATCAGCTCCTGTCCATTTTGAGGGTATTTGTAGTTGACCTTCTTTGATTGCTTTATCAATTTCCTCTTCTTGTTCCTGACTATGTTTTATCGCCAATAATGAGATCTCTAGATCTTTCTTTTCTATAGGCGCAGATATTTTATATGGACCAATGATAACAACTGGAACATTGAAACCATATTCCTTTTTTAATTTGGGATCACCGTCCACATCAATGACAGTCAAATGATGGGGAATACTCGATTGCAGTTCTTCTAAATATTTCTGGGTTATCTCGCAAAGATGACAATCAATTCGCGAATACAGGAACACTTCAATCATTTAGAAACTCCAGGAAAATTCGATTAATATTGGGTAATTGCCTAAGATTTTGTAATAACTAATCAATTATATGGAATTTGATAACTTTATTCGTGGGAACTGGCTATTAAGTGACCACTTAAATAACCCAAATACGCTGGGACGAGTGGGAAAACACAAGGGGATAAAAATGATAAAGCTCCTGCAAAAATTGCGGTTATCATGCTCGGTACTCCCGATCCTGATTGAAAATCTATGTACAAGCCATTTTGAAGTGCCCACCTTGCAATTGCAGTCATTTGAGAAGAAATCATCAAAATTCCAATCACAATGATTAATCCTCCAGAAATTATCTGAAATGTTTTTAAATGTTTGCCTAATTTTCGAACGAGCGGAATTGCCTGGTTTACAGCAAGAGCTAAAATGAGAAATGGAATACCAAGCCCAATTGAGTACCACAGCGATAGCCGCATCGCCTGACCGACAGTATCAGAACTAAACCCTAAGGTAAGTATAGCGCCAAGTGTTGCACCGATGCAAGGGCTCCAACCTGCTGCAAAAAAAACTCCCATGGCAATAGATCCCCAAAATGTACCTGTCTTACCTTTAAATTGATGGCGTGTATCCATATAAAACCATGGAATATGAATAATATCCATGGTCGCTAAGCCAAAAATAATAAGGACTACACCGCCAATACGAGCAATCCAATCTTTATATGTAATAAATAATTGACCAAGTATGGTTGTGGCACCTCCCCAGCCAATAACAAATATGATTGAAAAACCAAGAACAAATGCCAACGCATGTAAAAAGATGTATCCTCTGCTCTTTATGTTTTCATTCTTTACAACTTGAATATTTAAGCCCATCTAAGAATCTCCAATGATTAACACGATTACCAAAAAAGGATTATGCTTCCCATTTAAGACTCAATTACCTGAACTATCGTGCTGCTTTCTCCGGAACTTGAAATATCAAGCATCCCAGGATCATATGGCACATTTGGGAGCGCCCATCGAAATACCCACTTTGCATCCTCAGGCAGCGTATTGACACAACCGTGCGATTTCGGAGTACCAAAATCATTATGCCATACGGTTGCATGAATGGCTACTCCACCAGTCGCAAATATCGATACCCAACCGATACCTGGTAAATCATAAGGTGCTCCGGTCGTACCACCACTCATTTGTAGAGATATGTACTTACGGGAAATTAAAAATGAACCAATCGGAGTTGCCCATTTTTCGACTGCATTTCCATACATATCATATTTCGCGCCTGTAGAAACACGACAATAAAATACCTCAATATCTCCTTCATAACAAGATAGAGTTTGCTTGTTAACGTCAATAATAATTTTTTTGTTTTCAACATATGGGTTTATCGGAGTAATTTCTTCTGGAGAAATTGGATGCATCGCTTCTGCGGGTACCCAAAACAAATCCACCCCGCCATAATAATTCGGATTTACCCTATAGTACGTGTTTCCAAGATCATCGGTTTTTAGCTGGTCAATATAATAGACTTGCCCGTAGTATGCACGTATCGGCAATCCCTGTTCCACCCGTGAATACACCCATGAATTGGAAGAAGGATTATTAACCAGTGCAACATTAGTGTATGGAACCGTAACCTCTGACCACATTCCTTCTCCTGTATTATTAGGAAGTAGAGTGTCTAAGGCTTGATTAGGGTGATTCTTAACAGGTTGAAGGTTCGTAGAATATATATATCCATCCGGTGTTTCTACCCATTTCTGATTAAAATAGTTATAGTTTGGCTCTTTTGCAATAACTTCACTTAACCAGGCTACTACTGCATCTTCGTAGAGTACACCAACAGTTTGACTTGCCTCACTCGGTTGGGCTTTAATATACACCATACCAACACAAACACGACCAAGTCTTTCGTTTGTAGGAAATTCAGTCAGGTTCCTTGAATATAAGATAGGTTGAAAACCTAATCCCGTTAATCCAATTCCAATTAATTTTATGAAACTGCGCCGCGTTATCTCATCTACCTTCATAATAGGCTTAAGCATAACTCGAAAGGAAACGTCGGTCAATAGAAAAAGTTAGTGTAGCATTAGTATTTTTAATCTATAAATTTTTGTAACTTATTATTCATCAATTGCCTGGTGTATAATCTTGTAAGAAATTATCATTTTACTCATCCATTTTTGATCCATTGAACAATGCCAGGAAATTCATATCCGCTTGTTTTAATTACACATGCATTACCGAAAGAATGGCTCTTAATTCTTGAAGGTAAATGCGACTGCTTTTCCGGACCACCTGATGCCACCCAATTGGATCCATCCCTCTTTGAATCGTTACCCAAGGCGGAGGGTTTACTCAGCTTATTGACCATACCAATAACAGAATTTATGTTAGATAGTTCACCAAATCTTCGAGTGGTAAGTAATATGGCAGCAGGAGTTGATAATATTGATATTGCTGCCTGTACCAAACGCGGGATACCTGTGGGAAATACTCCTGGCGTTCTTACTGAAAGTACAGCAGACCTCACAATGGCTCTATTATTGTCCATTGCTAGGAAAATTCCAGCGGCGAGCAACGATGCATATGAAGGACGCTGGAAAACCTGGTCGCCAACAGGCTGGTTGGGACTAGAATTGAATGGCAAGACTCTCGGAATAATTGGCATGGGAAAGATTGGACAAGCAGTAGCCAAAAGAGCAGTTGGATTTGGCTTAAACATCATTTTCAGCGATCCCTTTCCAAGGAAAATTTCGAATGCAAACCAAGTTACTTTTAAAGAATTACTTATTAATAGCGATATTATCTCCATCCACGCCCCACTCACAAATGAAACACGTGGGATGATCAATAGATCCGCCTTTTTATTAATGAAACCAGGCGCAATACTAATAAATGCAGCTCGAGGCCAACTCGTTAATTGTGATGATTTAGTCGAAGCACTTCAAAGGAAAATGATATCTGCCGCGGCTCTAGATGTCACTGATCCAGAACCGTTGCCTCACACCCACCCACTCTTTAAATTAGAAAACTGCTTGATCGTTCCACATATTGGATCTGCAACCCAACAAACACGAAAGAAAATGGCAGAATTGGCGTGCCAAAATATCCTTGCAGGGTTACGTGGTGAAAAGTTACATCATTGTGTGAATCCGGAAGTATATGACCATATTAAGTAGGAGAGAATATTATGGAGTTAAATGGTTTACATCTCTTATTGACGTATCAATGTACATTCGAATGTGATCATTGCTTTGTATGGGGAAGTCCATTTCAAACAGGAACAATGACCCTTAATGATCTTCGTACGATATTCAACCAATCTAAAGATAATAGCGCGATTGAATGGATATATTTTGAAGGAGGGGAACCATTTTTGTATTATCAATTGATGCTTTCCGGGATAAAACTTGCCAATGAATTTGGATATAAGGTTGGTTTAGTGACGAATAGTTATTGGGCTACTTCAGAAGAAGATGCATTATTATGGCTATATCCACTCGAAGGTAAAGTACAAGACTTAACAATTAGTAGTGATTTATTCCACTTCTCAGAAAAAATCAGCCAGCAATCAAAATATGTTACTCAAGCTGCTGAGAAACTAAAAATTCCAATAGGCGTCATTTGTATTGAACAACCGGAAATCCCATCCAATCCTTCGGTTGGGCAAATCCCGTCTGAATCCTCATCCGTAATGTACCGGGGTCGTGCAGCTGACAAACTAACTCATAATGCAGTTTATCAAAGTGCGATTAATTTTATTGCTTGTCCACATGAAAATTTGAGAAATCCTGGGCGAGTACATATCGATCCATTTGGAAATATGCATATTTGTCAGGGCATCTCCATTGGGAATATCTTCTCGTCATCACTATCAGAAATATGCAATAATTACAGTCCAAGCACTCATCCAATTATCAGTCTGCTATTGGACGGAGGTCCATTGCAGTTAGCCAAACATAATAACATTCATTATCAAGATGCATATGCGGATGCATGCCATATGTGTTATGAGGTTCGTAAATTAATCAGAGATAATTTCACTGATATTCTCCTGCCAAATCAGATGTATGGAGTATTTAATTGATAATGGCTATACGCTACTCAGATAATTCTTAACTCTTATCTTATAGATAAAAAAGTTTTTCCCCCTCACTTTTCAGATTCAGTCTTTTCATCTATGTGGGTAATTAATAACCTTAAAAAATCATCCTGAGCATAAGAAAGAATAATAAATACGATTCACTATTTAAGTTATGAAGTACCCTCTGGATCGAAAACCTGAGGGGTGTTTATAGACTAGGATAAAATTCATGAAAATGTCACAGCTTTTCAGTCAAACAATACGAGAAGTTCCCTCTACATCCGATTTAATTAGCCACCAGCTTTTACTTCGAGCAGGTTTTATCCGCCAATTGGATGCGGGAGTTTTCTCCCACCTGCCATTAGCAAAACGGTCCTTGGTGAAAATCGAGAATATTATCCGTGAGGAGATGAATACGATTGGAGGTCAGGAAATTACTCTACCTGTTTTTCAACCCGCTGAAATTGGGTATAGATCAAGCCGATGGCATAAAATTGGGGAAAATATTGGTCGTTTCAAGGATAATAATGATCACGAAATGGTTCTTTCGGGAGTGAATGAAGAAATTATTGCAGATATCGTGCGCGGAGAAGTTCGTTCATATCGACAGTTACCTAAATTGCTTTATCATTTTCAAACAAAATGGCATGATGATCCCCATCCAAGGGCTGGTTTATTAATGGCACGGGAATTCATAATGATGAACAGTTATAGTCTGGATACAGATTGGGATGGCTTAGATGCTCAATATGAATCTCATCAAAATGCTTATAAAAGAATTTTCAAACGCTGTAACCTTCCTGTGATCGGTGCTGATTGCGACAATGGAATCGTAGCAGGAAGGCTTTCCGATGAGTATGTTTACCCTTCATCAATCGGCGAAAATTCTATCGTAATATGCGGTAACTGCGGTTATTCCGTGAATAAAAGAATAGCAAAAACATTGAAAGTACCAATTATTGATAAAGAACAAATGATAATCGAAAAAGTATTCACTCCAAACTGTAAAACGATCGAGGGACTTGCCAAATATTTATCAATACCAACCAATAAGACAGCTAAAGCATTATTTGTAGTTGCTACCCTTCTCAACGGTGCTGAAAAATATGAACAATTTGTTATAGCAATCGTTCGTGGTGATATGGAAGTAAATGAAACAAAACTCGCAAATGCACTGAAAGCAGTAGAACTTCGACCTGCGAGCGAATCTGAAATCTTTGCAAATGGGGCTGTTCCCGGTTATGCATCACCCGTTGGACTAAACGATACGTTTACCATAGTTGATGATTTAATCCCAATGTCATCAAATATGGTTTCAGGTGCGAATATTGAAGATTATCACCTGCTTAATGTAAATTTTCTACGCGATTATTCAGCTGATATTATTGCCGACATTACCGTTGCACAGGATGGCGATTTATGTATTGAATGCGATCATCCGCTTCGATCAGTACGGGTAGTTGAGGTTGGTAATAATTCCAAATTGGGAACTCACTTTAGTGAATCAATAGGATGTAATTTCCTCGACAGACAAGGGATAAGCCACCCAATTATTATGGGATCATATCAAATTGGTACTGAACGTTTGTTAGCCTGCATTGCTGAAGAGCATCATGACGAACATGGTTTGATTTGGCCGATAAACGTGGCTCCTTTTGTTATTCACCTGGTTTCTATTCCATGGAAATCCATGGCTCCAAATGGTGTAGGTCTAAATATGGCAGAAGATTTATACCAAAGGCTATGGGTAGACCATATAGAATGTTTATTTGATGACCGCGATGAATCTCCTGGTGTAAAATTTAATGACGCAGACCTAATTGGCAATCCCATTAGACTTACTATCAGCGAACGCTCGATAAAAAACGGTGGTATAGAATATAAACGGCGTGATATTCCAGAAAAAAAGATCATTTCGCACGATAACATTATTCCATTTATTCATGAAGAACTCAAAAACTTACTCCCACTATAAAAACATCTCATTACATATGCCTCACGACTGATGCTTTACAAGGCAAAGCCCCATTCGTGTATATTAAGTTAAAACTTAAGAATAAAGATTCCAATTGTTTCGGATGAGTGGATAATTTACTCTCGGATT
>Ga0209254_10000057_pt1 | contig 65500 bp, 65 predicted proteins | sample FrelakmetDIP11DI_FD_187148 | JGI IMG/M metagenome (GOLD analysis project Ga0209254, IMG submission 187148) | Freshwater lake sediment microbial communities from the University of Notre Dame, USA, for methane emissions studies - DIP11 DI (SPAdes)... | ecosystem: Environmental > Aquatic >...
GCACATCAAGTTGCTGTACAATTTACGGCGCACGACGCCCTTGGCGCACATGCACGTGATGAACTAGGTATCACCGAAATCATTAATGCACGGCCTGTGCAAGCTGCGTTCGCATCAGCGAGTACATTTGCAGTCGGCGCAGCCTTACCTTTGTTGGTAGCTTTTGTAGTCCCTAGGGAAAGTATTATCCTCTATATTGCAGCAACCTCTTTGGCATTTTTAGCTATTTTGGGTGGGTTAGCGGGAAAAGTAGGCGGGGCAAATCTGTGGAAGGGTGCGGTACGCGTGGCCTTTTGGGGAGCGCTTGCAATGGCTGCCACTGCTGGCGTTGGCAGCCTATTTGGGGTTGTCGCCGCCTAATTTGAATGTTAAAAAAGGCACAAAAAATTGCGCCTTTTTATTGAGAACAAATCCTAAAACGCTGGCTTCACTTCTGCTGAGTTATAACGCTTCACGCCATCCATGATTTCTTTATGTGCATCCTCGATGCCCACCCAGCCTTCGATTTTCACCCATTTTCCTTTGTCCAAGTCCTTATAGTGCTCAAAAAAGTGGGCAATCATCTCCAAACGCCAAGGCGATACATCTTGATAGGTTTTTTGATAGGCATATAAACCGCACACCTTTTCAACAGGCACCGCTAGTAACTTAGCATCGCCGCCCGCTTCATCGGTCATTTGCAACATGCCTAGTGCACGGCAGCGCACAACAACACCTGGCAGCAAAGGCACAGGTGTAATCACCAGCACATCCACCGGGTCTCCATCATCCGCTAGTGTATGAGGGATATAACCATAATTACACGGATATTGCATAGAAGTGCCCATAAAGCGATCAACAAAAATCGCACCACTTTCTTTGTCTACTTCATATTTAACTGGATCGCCCTGCATCGGGATCTCGATAATCACATTAAAATCATGTGGGAGGTTTTTGCCTGATGGCACTTGGTTTAAAGACATATTGAAAAAAGCCTATTGATTAGAATAATTCGTATTATAAGTGAAAAATGTTTCTACTTTATTGCATGAATCCAAAATTGAATTCCACGTTTAGCACTTATTCAGGCGATTCCAGCCTCTATTGGCAAGATATACGGCCATGACGATTGCTAGCCCAAGTAAAGCTAGCGTTCCAAGATGTTTCTGAACAATCGGAATATTGCCGAAAAAATAGCCCGTCAAGACACAAACTAGCACCCAGACTACCGCCCCTATTGAAACAGATCGCATGAATTTAACAAACTGCATATGGGTAACACCCGCAAGAAATGGCGCAAGTGTTCGAATGACAGGTAAAAACAATGAACCTAAAAGGCCTTTTTCACCATGCTTATCGTAAAAAACGCGCGTTTTATCGAGTGCCGCTTGATTCGGCCATTTAAGATAATCCACGAAAAAAGCCTGGCCAACCCTTTTACCAAGCCAATAGCCCGACAGACTCCCGAAAATGGCCGCCAAAATCAACACTGCCAATAGCAATAAAATGCTAAGTTGCGATACAGCCCAAACTGCACCACATACGAACAAAAAAGGATTACTTGGCAAGAAAAAGAAGGGTAAGACGCCTATTTGCAAAAACACTATGCAAAATAATATAAGATAAACAATGTTGGCGTGCATGGCAACGAGCTGCGGCAGATGCATGTCGAAACTAAGAATCATTTGCCAAACTTCCATCATGCGACGTTACCTTTGCATTCAGCAATAACATCCGGTGGTGTTAATTTCAAGGCAAAATAAATCAATATTGGAATAACAACAACATCATCCAGCTGGCCAATGACTGGTAAAAAATCAGGGATTAAATCAAATGGCATTAGCAAGTAACTGACAGCCAGCCATAGCGACATTTTTGCGAGAACGGGCGTTCGTGGATGTTTTTGCAGGCGTCTATAAAAATCAAACTCTGTTTTAAGTTTTGCCGCAATTTCTTTAAGTTTTTCTCCCACGTTTATCAAGTTTGTAAATGTTTCCCAGTCAATTTTTCAAAAGCTTCCATGTACTTTTCTGAAGTGCGTTTTGCAACATCATCAGGCAAAGCTGGAGCAGGGGGTGTTTTATTCCATCCAACAGACTCCAGCCAATCACGCACATATTGCTTATCATAACTAGGCGGATTGCTGCCTACCGTGTAACTTTCAAGCGGCCAAAAACGAGAAGAATCAGGCGTAAGCACCTCGTCCATTACATGTAACACCCCATTGCTATCTAAGCCAAATTCGAATTTAGTATCTGCAATGATAATTCCCTTTGTAAGTGCATATTCGGCAGCTTCGGTATACAGCTGTATAGCTACTTTTGCTACTTTCTCAGCCATGTCTTTGCCAATCAAACCAGCGCATTGCTGCAAGCTAATATTTTCATCATGCTCACCCACTGCAGCCTTGCTGGACGGGGTAAATATAGGCTGCGGCAGTTTTGAAGCTTCCTGCAAACCAGCTGGCAAGGCAATGCCACACACTGTTCCTTTAGATTTGTATTCTTTCCATCCACTACCTACCAAATAACCACGGACAATCGCCTCAATAGGCAAAGGTTTTAGTTTTTTAACCACCACAGCACGATGACCAAGCTGCGCTTTCTCTGCTGCATCACTTACTACCGAGTCCGGGTTGATGCCCGTCAAATGATTAGGAACAACATGCTTGAGCTTTTCAAACCAGAAGTTGGCCATTTGTGTAAGCATCGCGCCTTTATTGGCAATGCCTGTGGGCAAGATCACATCAAATGCGGAGAGTCTGTCGGTACTCACCAGTAGCATGGTGTTTTCATCGATATCATAAATATCACGTACCTTACCCTGATGAATGCGCTTTAGGCTTTTGATAGTTGTTTCTAGCAAAGGTGTATTCATGAAATTGCTTTATCGTAGTAGATTAACAGCATATTATAAATTGTGCATGGGCTTCATGCTAATTTCTATTACATTTTTCGTTCAGCTAATGATTACCAATCCTAATAATCTTAAGGGTATTGGTCCCGCCAGGACTACCGATAGGCTCACCGAATGTCAGAATTACCAAGTCGTTTAATTCTACAACTTTCTGCTGCAATAGTACCTGTTCCATTTCTTGCAAAATTTCATCCCGATTTTTATTTTCCTGTTGGATTGGGTATGGGTAAACTCCTCGATGTAGCGTCAATTTTCTGCGCGCTATCTTTTCAGGCGATAATGCATAAATAGGTACTTCGGTATCTGCACGGGATAACCATTGTGCGGCATTGCCGGATTGGGTTAATGCTGCAATTGCCTTAATTTTTAAGTGCTGTGCAGTATAAATTGCTGCGGCGGCGATAGCTTCATCTGTTTGTTTTAGCTGGTGTGTGCGCCGTTCTATATGACGCGAGCTTTCATACTCTTTTTCCGCCTCTATACACACACGATGTACTGCCTGTACGGTTTCCAACGGATACTGCCCACTCGCCGTTTCCGCGGATAACATCACCGCATCGGTTCCATCCAGCACAGCATTAGCTACATCCGAAACTTCCGCACGTGTTGGGATTGGACTGCTAATCATCGATTCCATCATTTGCGTGGCAGTAATGACCAACTTGTTTTGCGCCCGTGCCATGCGTATCATGCGCTTTTGCAAGCCAGGCACAGCAGCATCGCCAACTTCAACGCCTAAATCACCACGCGCCACCATAATGGCATCTGAAGCTTCAATAATCGCTTCTAAATCATCAATCGCCTCCGCTCGTTCAATTTTGGCAATAATGCTTGCAGTTCCTCCTGCCTTTTTAACTAAAGTGCGAGCAAGCTCGACATCTAGTGCTGACTTGGGGAAAGAAATCGCGACATAGTCCGCTTCAAGGGCAACTGCCGTTTTAATATCTGCGCGATCCTTTTTAGTCAGCGCATCTGCGGCCAAGCCGCCGCCCTGTAAATTAATACCCTTGTTGTTGGATAAAACACCGCCAGTAAGTACAACACAGTGTATCTGGTTGCCTTTGATTCGGTCTACTGACATAGTGATACGGCCATCGTCCAGTAGCAGCACGTTCCCAACGCTGACCTCATGAGGCAGACTCTTATAATCAAGACCAACTTTAAATTGGTCGCCTAGTTCGCAATCAGCGTCCAGCACGAATAAATCGCCCATTTTGAGGGTGATTTTACCCAACTCAAACTTGCCGATGCGAATTTTTGGACCTTGCAAGTCACATAAAACGCCTATAGGACGGTTCAGTTTTGCAGCGATCTGCCGTACAATTTCCGCGCGCTTGATATGATCTTCCGATGTCCCATGCGAAAAATTTAAACGCACAACATTCACTCCCGCCATAATCAAGCGCGCAATCATCTCCTCACTACTAGAGGCCGGGCCTAGTGTTGCAACTATTTTTGTTTTTCGTAATATCAATCTTTTACCTATAATTTTCTAAATATTGAAATAAAAATAGGGGCGACAGCCCCTACTCTCATTTTTCTACACTTCAGGGGCTAACTGTTAGCACGTTGCTCCAATATTTCTACTGCTGGCAAAACCTTGCCTTCCAAAAACTCCAAAAATGCACCGCCTGCTGTTGAAATATAGCTCACCTTATCGTAAATACCATATTTCTGGATGGCTGCGATTGTGTCGCCGCCGCCTGCAAGTGTAAATGCCTTTGTTTGTGCAATTGCATTGGCAATCGTTTTGGTGCCTTCGCCAAATTGGTCAAATTCGAACACGCCTACAGGCCCATTCCAAACCACAGTGCCTGCATTATTAATAATCTCTACCAATTGACTAGCAGATTTCGCGCCAATATCAAAAATCATGTCGTCACTTGTCACAGAAGCCACGTCTTTCTTCACTGCCGGCTCATTAGCATCGAATTTTTTACCGCAAACTACGTCTACAGCAATCGGTACAGCTGCACCACGCTGGCTCATTTTTTCCATTAACGCTTTAGCAGTGGGCACTAAGTCATGCTCACAGAGCGATTTACCAACTTCATGGCCTGCCGCTTTTAAGAAAGTATTTGCAATGCCGCCGCCTACGACCAGTTGATCCACCTTTTCAGACAAGCTTTCCAATACAGTTAATTTGGTAGAGACTTTGCTACCGCCCACAATAGCCACCATCGGACGCGCTGGATTCAATAAGGCTTTAGTAAGTGCATCCAGTTCCTCAGTAAGTAAAATACCAGCACACGCTACCGGTGCAAATTTTGCGATACCATGTGTACTAGCCTCAGCGCGGTGTGCTGTGCCAAACGCATCCATCACAAACACATCACACAGCTTGGCATATTTTTGTGAGGTTTCGTCAACACTTTTTTTCTCGCCTTTGTTAAAACGGCAGTTTTCCAATAGCACCATTTCACCGCTGGCGACATCAAAACCGCCGTCTACCCAGTCTTTAATCAATCGTACAGGTTTACCTAACTTGGCTGCAATAACATCTGCTACTGGTTTAAGCGAATTTTCCTCTGAGTAAACACCTTCTTCAGGGCGACCCAGATGCGAGGTCACCATTACTTTTGCACCTTGCTTGAGCGCATATTCAATCGTTGGCATTGAAGCTGTGATACGTGCATCAGAGGTTACTTTGCCATCTGCCACAGGCACATTCAAATCAGCGCGGATAAACACGCGTTTACCTGCCAAATCCATGTCTGTCATTTTGAGAAATTTCATGGCAATCCCCTATTTGGCAACGTGCTGAATCAGGCGCATCAAATTGCAGGTATAACCGTACTCATTGTCATACCAGCCGACCACTTTGACAAAAGTAGAGTCGAGCATAATGCCTGCATCTGCATCAAACACCCCTGCTTCCGCACTACCGCGGAAATCGGTAGATACTACTTTCTCGTCGGTATAACCCAGCACACCCTTCAATTCGCCTTCGGATGCCTTTTTCATCGCATCGCAAATCGCCTCGTAAGTAGTTTCTTTATTAAGCTCTACGGTCAAATCCACCACGGAAACATCTGCAGACGGCACACGCATCGCCATGCCTGTGAGCTTCTTATTGAGCGATGGAATCACCTTGCCCACCGCCTTGGCTGCACCGGTGCTGGAAGGGATGATGTTTTCGAATACGCTACGACCACCGCGCCAGTCTTTCTTGGACGGACCGTCTACTGTCAGCTGGGATGCCGTTGCCGCATGAATGGTCGTCATCAGGCCACGCTTGATACCAAAATTATCGTTTAACACTTTTGCTAATGGTGCCAGGCCGTTGGTAGTGCAGGATGCCGCGGAAACAATCGCTTGGCCTTGATAGTCTTTATGGTTCACACCGTAAACAAACATCGGCGTATCGTCTTTACCCGGCGCAGACTGCACCACTTTTTTCGCCCCATTGTTGATGTGCGGCTGACAGGTATCTAATGTTAGAAAAGCGCCCGTAGATTCAACCACGATGTCTGCACCGCCAACTTTCCAATCAATGTTGTTTGGGTCGCGCTCCGCTGTGAGATGGATTTTCTTGCCATTGACCACCAGGTTGCCATTATCGGCTTCCAGCTTGGCATCAAAACGTCCGTGTACAGAATCATATCTCAGCAAATAGATTATATATTCAATATCGTAGGAGCTATTAACTGCCACCACTTCTATATCGTTAAACTCGCTCTCTTGCACCGCGGCACGCAACACCATGCGGCCGATACGCCCAAAGCCATTGATTCCCACTCGCACTGTCATGATAACCCCTTAAATAACACCAATAATAACTGCTGATTTAGTTTTACAAATAAAAAGAGCCTCTTAAGGAGGCTCTTTTATTACAACGCTACTCGATAATTACAACACTGATTTTACAGTTGCAACTACATTTTCAACTGTAAAGCCAAAGTGTTTCATTAACACGCCGCCTGGAGCGGATTCGCCGAATGTATCAATGCCAACAACGGCGCCTTCCAAACCAACATACTTACGCCAGAAATCTGGGTGAGCAGCTTCAACAGCAACGCGTCTAACGCCTGGAGTTAATACGCTGTCACGGTATGCTTTGTCTTGACGGTCAAATACGTTGGTTGATGGCATTGAAACTACGCGTACTTTAGTACCGGCAGCATTCAACTCAGCCGCTGCTTTCACGGCCAAATCAAGTTCAGAGCCATTAGCAATAATAATCACATCTGCTTTACCTGCAACGTCAGAAAACACATAACCGCCTTTGCGAATCAACGCTAACTGCGCTGTATCGTGTTTGATGCCAGCCACATTTTGACGGCTCAATACTAAACTGGATGGACCATCTTTACGCTCAACTGCAGCCACCCAAGCCACAGCAGTTTCTGTTGAGCTACCTGGACGCCATACATCCATACGTGGGATGTAACGCAAACCAGATGTGTTTTCTACTGGTTGATGGGTTGGGCCATCTTCACCTTGGCCGATAGAGTCATGTGACAACACGGCAATAGTGCGTTGTTTCATCAAGGCTGCCATACGCAATGCGCTCTTAGCGTAGTCAGAGAACATGTGGAATGTGCCGCCAAATGGCAACAGGCCGCCATGTAATGCTATACCGTTCATGATTGCATACATACCAAACTCACGTACACCGTATGAAATATAGTTACCTGGTTTTTTGCCAGACACGTGTGTAAAGCTAGGAGCTGCTGTCAGGTTAGAACCGGTGAGGTCAGCAGAGCCGCCCAAAAATTCTGGTAAAACAATCGCCAGAGCAGTAATTGCATTTTGTGAAGCTTTACGCGTTGCAATGCCTTCTGCCTTTTCGTTAGTTGCTGCAATGAAAGCATCTGTCACTTGTTTCCAGTTAGCTGGCAAATCACCTGCCATTCGGCGTTTGAATTCTGCAGCTTCTTCTGGGAATGCTTTGGCATATGCATTGAACTTTGCATTCCATTCGTCTTCCAGTTTTGCACCTTTGGCTTTGCAATCCCAGCCTGCATAAACATCTGCAGGAATTTCAAAAGGAGGATAGTTCCAGCCAATCGCTGCACGAGTTACTGCGACTTCAGCGTCGCCTAATGCTGCACCGTGGCAATCATGGCTGCCAGCTTTGTTTGGCGAACCTTTACCAATAATGGTTTTACAGCAAATCAATGATGGCTTGTCTGTTACTTTTTTTGCAGCAATCACTGCAGCGTTAATCGCATCAGAATCATGACCGTCTACTGATTGCACATGCCAGCCGTAAGCTTCGAAACGTTTCGCAGTATCGTCTGTGTACCAGCCTTCGATATGACCGTCGATAGAAATACCGTTGTCATCCCAGAAAGCCACTAATTTGCCCAAGCCCCATGTACCGGCCAACGCACAAGCCTCGTGAGATACACCTTCCATCATACAGCCGTCACCTAAGAAGCAGTATGTGTAGTGATCAACAATCTCATGGCCTGGTTTGTTAAATTGGTCTGCCAATAATTTTTCAGCCATCGCAAAACCAACCGCGTTAGTAATGCCTTGGCCTAATGGACCGGTCGTTGTTTCAACGCCAGGCGCATAGCCGTATTCTGGGTGACCTGCACATTTTGAGTGCAATTGACGGAAAGTCTTGATTTCATCCATCGGCAAATCGTAGCCAGTCAAATGCAACAATGAGTAAATCAGCATAGAGCCGTGACCGTTAGAGAGAATGAAACGATCGCGATCAGCCCACTGCGGATTGGTTGGATTGTGACGTAAATGGTGATTCCACAATACTTCTGCAATTTCTGCCATACCCATAGGCGCACCCGGGTGGCCAGAGTTAGCTTTTTGCACTGCATCCATAGATAACGCACGGATGGCGTTACATAAATCGTTACGTGTTGCCATGATTCTCTCCCTATTGATTAAACTTGAAGTCTTATATGAAATGCTATAAAACTCTGATTAAATTCTTAAAAAAGCCTGTTATTAAACCGCTTTTCGGTAAAGGTTAAATTATTACTTAGATAGCCCTTTTCGGCAAGGGCTTGGTCATTATTTAATGCCTTTTGATACGCGACCTAAAAGCAAAAATTAACATTGCCAATTGTGAAATTCCTAAAAGCTTTAAGCCTATGTCTAGCCATTTTTGTGCAAATGGATGAACAACCCAATAAGAAGCTTCATCTAAATTCTGAAAAGTGAACTGAGCGAATGAGCGCTGAAGAAGTTGATAAATAAACTGGGTATCATGTGATTTATAGTCATTTAAATATAAACTTAAACCAAAATGTAGCAGTATTATTAATATCAACACCACAAATGCTCTAAACACACTAGTGCCGTAGTTACTCACCACCCTGTACAAAGCGATTACACTGAAAAAATGTCTTTGAAATATGTTAAGTTGTGAGCGCTGTGCATCCATTTCTCCCACATAAAAATCTGCGGCAGCTTGATAATTTAAATTATCTTCAAGCGCTGCTCTAATATTTCTATAGCTTTCTTCTAGTTGAGGAAAATACTTTTGCATGTGGCTTGCATCCCCAAAATCCCTTATCCACGAATCTTCATGCAAACCATTTCTTTTTAATTTAGGCTGATACCAATTCACACCTAAAAATCTTGACCCACGAAAGTTTGTTCCAAGCAAATACACTTTCGACATATTCACATCTTTAAAAACTACTTGCTCAGGCTTATAGAAAGTTACATTTTGTAATTGACCTTCCTTCTCAAAAACCAAGAAATCTTTTATTCCATCTCTTTTTGTTATATTTCTCCACCCTGAAATGTAACTGCATCTTTAAAAATCACACCATTAAATATAGCAGACTCAGCAAAATTAACTCTTAGCGATGCCCTGTCTATAAACTCAGACTCGCTAAAATAAACCACGTTTTGAAAAAATACGTTTAAAAACTCTGTTTTATTTTCAAATATACACTTCGTAAAATCTGTATTCTTTTTAAAATTGCATGTTTTTAACTGTGCATCTCCACGAAACTTTGAATTTGAAAAATTGCACTCCTCCTCAAAAGTAACACCTTCGAGCTTGAGATCATTGAATATGGAAAATTGTGCATTAATTTGAAAATCAACAATATTTGGCAACCTAAATTCTGGAGGAAAACTAAACCCTCTCCAATTACCATTTTTACTTTCAATTTCTTTCTGTAGCTCCTCCATGAAATTCACTTGCGGCGAGCCGCCTGCATACACTATGTTTTCATGATGGCGATGAAATATGCAGAAATTGCCTAAATTTCCAGTACCAGTCATCGGCCTTCCGCACGCTTGACCATCAGGAGCTTTGTATTTACAAATCAGATGGCTTACTGTCATATTGACGCCCTAAGCAGGTAATTAAATATCAATTTTAATTCCTCTGGAAGCCGCATGGGTATTTGCTTCTAGGGCAATGCAATTTGCTCGCGCATCAGCAAACGTTAAATAAGGCGCTTTGTCGTTCAGCACGCAATCACTGAAATGTTCGATTTCCAGATTGAAATGGTTAGCTTTTGGTAATGTGATAACTTCTGACTTGCCGCCCGCCTCCCAGCTAATCACCGGTTCGTCCGTCGGGTATGCCCACATGTTGTGGCATTTAATCGCGCCCTTGTCGCCGATGATTTCATACTCGGCCTTGCGCGCGCGCTCAAAGCTGATGTCAAAATGTCCATAACGCGCGCGGCCTTGCGCATCGTTACCAAAATCCAGCACGCCGCTCATCACCGTGTCTGCGCCGTGTTCGTTCAGCTTGGCTTGGGCAATGGCGCTGATTGGTTCAGTAGGAAATTTATTACCTCCAAAACACCAGCGCAAGGCATGAATCGCGTAAGGCCCAATATCCCACAGCGCACCGCCGCCATTAGCCATGCTGCGGTTGATGCGATACATGCGCGCAGGCGGCATGAGGAAAGAAAAGCTAGCGCGGCATGACAACACATCACCAATCAAGCCGCTATCAATTAACTCTTTCACTTTAGCGTGCTGAGGATGAAAGCGATACATAAAGCCTTCCATCACTTTCACGTTAGCCTTTTTCGCCGCCGCTTCAATCGCATCTATATCCTGCACGCGAATCGCCATGGGCTTTTCAATCAAGATATGCTTGCCCGCCGCAATGGCCTTGAGCGCCCATTCCGCGTGCTCCTCATTCGCCATCGGGCAATAAATTGCTTCGACATTTTTATCGTTGATGAGCGCATCCAAATCGTCATAACACGCAACATTTTCTTTATAATTCGGCGCATATTTTTCAAGCGTCGCACGCGCAGCGTCCGCACGGCGGCTGGCAATCGCCACCAATTGCGAATTTGGCGCCTCACAAATCGCCGGCAGCAAACGCTCGTTCACCCGTGCTGCGCCTAGAATGCCCCATTTTAATTTTCTTTCGCTCATTCAGTTTTCCACTTCATCGAACAGCCGATACTCGGTATCTGCTCCTTCGGCCCATGCCCTGTTTCAGCCACCAGCTTCATGGCTTTGAACAAATCTCGCGTACTGTTGGACGCAGTTTCTTTACGACTTTCATCAAAGCGGCCGCGGTATTGCAGCTGAAATTGATTGTTAAATCCAAAAAAATCCGGCGTACATACCGCGCCATATGCTTTTGCCACGGCCTGTGTTCTATCCAGCAGATATGGAAAAGGGAAATGCATTTCTAGCGCAATTTTTTTCATGTTGTCCCAGCTATCATCAGGGTAATCGGTTGGGTCGTTGGACATAATCGCCACCGTGTTTACGCCCAGCATTTTTAGCTCGCGTACGTCGGCAACCAGACGAGGCAGAATAGCTTTTACATAAGGGCAATGGTTGCAAATAAACATTACCAACAGGCCATTTTTGCCCATAACCAAATCACGCGAAACTAGGTTTCCATCAATATTTTGCAGACTAAAATCGGGCGCTTGCCAGCCGAATTCGCATACAGGTGGGTTGATGCTTGCCATTTTATATTCCTAAAAATGCCAAATTTTGAAAGGTTTATGTTACCACTTTATGCTTTTTTAATTAAACTTGAGTTATGAGCAACTTACGTTTTTACAGCCCAGAAAAATTGCGCTTGGGTAGCCAAGTTAAATTATCTGATAACGCCAGCACGCACGCCACACGCGTAATGCGCTTGAGCGTGGGCGATAAATTGTTTTTGTTTGATGGTAATGGCGATGATTTTGAATGCGAGCTGGTTTCTGTGCAAAAAAATGCAACGCTTGCACATGTATTGAATGCACGCGAAGTAAATAATGAATCACCACTCAACATTACATTGCTTTTAGGAATGTCAGCTGGAGACCGTATGGATATTGGCATTCAGAAAGCAATAGAATTGGGAGTGAATCACATTATCCCCATTAAAACCGAGCGCAGCATAGTAAAACTGGATGAAGAAAAAGCAAAAAAACGTGTTGAACATTGGCAGCATATTGTAATTGCCGCATGCGAGCAATCTGGTCGCGCCACCTTACCAATTGTGGAAACGCCAACCACCTTAAGTGTTTTTTGCGCAAAACCTGCCGCAGAAAATACCTTTCGAATCACACTAGACCCGCTCGCCGACAAGCGCTTGGCTGATTTATCTAAACCCAGCGGCGAAATCCAACTACTGATAGGCGCAGAAGGCGGCCTAAGTGCTAGTGAAATTGCACTTGCCAGCCAACAAGGCTTTGTTGGGGTGCAGCTTGGCAAGCGCATCTTACGCACCGAAACCGCTCCATTAGCGGCCATTGCGACCATGCAAGCTTTATGGGGTGATTTTTAACCTAAATAATTTGCAATTATTACATAATTATTATAATATTATGTAATAATTACATATATAACAATATTATGTCACTTGGTAACTTTATTCGTCAGCGGCGCAAATTGCTGAATATCACACTGCAAACTCTAGCCGGAAAGGTAGATGCGGATGCTGGTAATTTATCGCGCATCGAGCGCGGTGAACTAGGCATATCAGAGACCATGCTCCGCAAAATCGCAGCAGCGCTTGATTGCACACCTGCCTATTTATACGCGCAAAGCGAAGCTTCTCAAACACAGCCCGGCATCTCCACAAATGTCACCAACGCCAAAGATTTCGTACAGTGGTTTCGCTCCGCCACACCATATATCCATGCGTTTGGTGGGCGCACTTTCGTTATCGCTTTTGGTGGCGAAGTGATTGACGAAAAACAGTTTGCTGCGCTATCGCATGATTTAAACCTGCTTGCTAGCTTGGATGTGCGACTGGTGCTGGTGCACGGCGCACGACCGCAAATTGAATCGCGCCTGATCCGCAACAAACTTACACCCAAATATGTTGGCGGTCTGCGCATAACAGATGATGAGGCGATGGAGGCGGTAAAAGAAGCCAATGGTGCAATTCGCGTGGAAATTGAAGCGCAGCTTTCAATGGGTTTGATTAATTCGCCAATGGCGGGCAGTGACATTCGCGTTGCCAGTGGCAATTTTGTCACTGCAAAACCGCTTGGCGTGCGTGATGGTGTGGATCTGCAGCACACAGGAGAAGTGCGTAAGGTAGATGCCGTCGGCATCCAGAAACGCCTAGATGATGGTGAGTTGGTGCTACTGTCCCCACTCGGCTATTCGCCCACCGGCGAAGCCTTCAACCTAAGCCTTGAAGACGTGGCAGTAAATACAGCAATTGCGCTAGATGCTGACAAACTGCTTTTTTTAATGGATTCTGAGGGGGTGCACAACTTGCGTGGCGAACTGTTGCGCGAGATGACTGCCGAAAAAGCACAGAATTTGCTGAAAAACGTGGCGGAAAATGCCGAACAAAACAATCCTCCGATTAACATATCGGACGATGTCACTTACTACTTGCCCGCTGCGATAAAAGCCTGTAACCAAGGTGTAGCAAGGGTTCACCTGATTTCTCGGCACATTGATGGTGCAATTATTCAAGAGCTTTTCACACACGATGGCATCGGCACGATGGTAACAGAGCAAAGCCTGGAAACCATGCGCCAAGCCAATATTGACGACGTTGGCGGCATTTTAAAACTCATTGAACCTCTTGAAAACGAAGGCTTTCTGGTGCGGCGCGGGCGCGAGCGCATTGAGATGGAAATTGACCATTTTTATGTGATGGAGCACGACAACCGCATCATTGGCTGTGCAGCGCTATATCCTTTTGCCACCGAGAGCATGGCCGAGTTCGCCTGTTTGGCGATTGATCCGGCCTATCGCGGCGGCGGGCGGGGTGATAAATTGTTCAACTACTGCCAGAAACAAGCAAAAGAGAATGGTTTCAAACAATTATTTTGCCTGACAACACGTACCGAGCACTGGTTTTTAGAGCGTGGATTTATTGAAAAAACCATTGAAAATTTGCCGCAGGAAAAACAAAAACTCTACAATTTTCAGCGCAAATCCAAGGTATTTGTTAAAACGCTTTAATAGTTTTTTAGTTACAATATGAATAAATTAACGAGAACCTCTATGCTTACTGACATCAAACCAGCGCAAAAGGCGCAAATCCTGGCTGAAGCACTGCCTTATATCAAACGCTTTTTCGACAAAACCATCGTGATTAAATACGGCGGAAACGCCATGACGGATGCGCATTTGAAAGAATGCTTTGCGCAAGATGTCGTGTTGCTTAAACTCGTCGGCATGAATCCGGTGGTTGTGCATGGCGGGGGACCGCAAATTAACGAGATGCTGGATAAACTCGGCAAAAAAGGTGAGTTTATTCAGGGCATGCGTGTCACTGATGAAGAGACCATGGACGTGGTAGAAATGGTGCTGGGCGGACAAGTAAATAAGGAAATCGTCAACCTCATCAATCGTCATGGTGGTAAGGCAGTGGGGTTAACCGGGCAGGATGGCAATTTTATTCATGCGCATAAACTGCTAATGGAAGACATGAACGACCCAACAAAAACAATAGATGTAGGACAAGTGGGCGAAATTAGTGCCATTGACCCAAGCATCATCAACTTTTTAGACAGCGGTGACTTTATTCCGGTAGTCGCGCCAATCGGCGTAGGATCTGATAACCAGACCTACAACATCAATGCCGATGTTGTGGCAGGCAAACTTGCAGAAATACTAGGCGCCGAGAAACTCATTTTACTTACCAATACACCTGGCGTGCTGGATAAAAAAGGCAACTTGCTTACAGGCTTAACTCCAAAGCAAATTGACGATTTAGTAGAAGACGGCACACTTTCTGGCGGCATGCTGCCTAAGATCGGTTCTGCGCTTGATGCTGCGCGTAGCGGCGTTAAATCGGTGCATATCATTGATGGCAGAGTTGAACATGCATTGTTACTAGAAGTGCTCACTGACGAAGGTGTTGGTACTTTAATTAAGGCGAAATAACTTGACGCCAGAAGGTCGCTCTAAAATCTGGATATTCGATTTAGACGACACACTTCATAACGCTTCCGCACACATTTTCCCGGTAATGAATCGCTCCATGACGCAATACATCATGGAGCATTTAAAATTGGAAGAACATGCCGCCCACCAGCTACGCCAGCACTACTGGAACATATATGGGGCCACACTAAAAGGCCTGACACGCCATCATGGTGTGGATGCCCGACATTTTCTTACTTCGACGCATCAATTCTTTTTGCCAGAGATGGTTATTCAGGTGAAACGCCTGCGACACTTGCTGCAAAGCCTGCATGGACGAAAGTGTGTATTTACTAATGCGCCCCGCAGCTATGCCTTACATGTACTTGATATACTTGGTATCGCCGATTGTTTCGAGTTGGTATTTAGCGTGGAATCAACCAAATTTCATGCTAAACCCAGTATGCGAGGATTTCAAATGCTGCTAAAAACCATCCATGCCAGAGCGAGTGATTGTGTAATGCTGGAAGATAATTTAACCGCGCTGATGACCGCCAAAAAGCTTGGCATGCAGACTATTTGGATAACCAAAAAATTACAAAAGCCTAATTTTGTGGATTATCGATTAAACAGCGTGTTAGCACTCACTCACATTAAGTTATAATAGAACCAAAATGATTAAAATTGAGGGAGAATATTATGGCTTCTGACCGCACAACAAATCGTAAGCAACAAATACTCGAAACGCTCGCCAAAATGCTGGAAAACCCGAAGCGTGAGAAAATCACCACGGCCTCGCTTGCTGCAAAATTAGACTTAAGTGAGGCTGCGCTGTATCGTCATTTTGCCAACAAGGCACAGATGTTCGAAGGATTGATTGAGTTTATCGAAACCTCTATTTTTGGCGTGATCAACAAAATCACTACTGATGAAAATGATGGCGCAAAACAAGTGCAACTCATCGTCAATATGTTGCTCAAGTTTGCCGAGAAAAACCCGGGCATGACGCGTGTATTGATTGGCGATGCATTAGTGAATGAAGAAGAATGGCTGCAAACCCGCATTAACCAGCTTTTCGACAGACTCGAGGCCAGCCTAAGGCAAAGCCTTAAAATTGCCGTAGCCGTATCTGGGAAAAAAATTATGCCCGAAGCCCAGGCCAACCTGCTCATCTGCTATGTGATTGGCCGCTGGCATCTTTATGCAAAAAGCGGGTTTAAGCGTAAACCAACAGATCTTTCCCAGATGCAATTGGGTTTTTTGAACTAGGTAAAGATTATTTTGTCGTAAATGAGAATAACCTTATTTTGATAAATAATGGATACCTGAAAGAAAATCATGCTGATTCATGACAAAGCAATCAAAAGCCTAAAACCCGATGATTATGTTGTTATTGAAGAAGAACATGCGCTGCTAGAAAAGTTCCTGAACGACCTCCAAGACTCATGCTCTGTATTAGTAACACTTAATCAGACAAATGATGCCGAAAAACTCGCAGCTTACCGTGGCCGCTTACCTACATTTTTATTATATGTGACTGAACTTATAGCAGAACATTTTGAACATGAAGAAACTATTATGTTAAGCAGGCCACATGTGACCGAAGAATACAAATATTTTCGGGCACATCAAAAAGCGCACGATACCATCATGCAGAAACTGGAAGCATTAGTGCATGAATGTTTTACTCTGGACATGCAAAAAACTACTGCAGAAATCTATCACCATTTCTACAAAAATCTTTTGGCGTTATTTGAAGAGCACGACCGTGCTTTTGATGACCCTTTTATACAGTCAACCAAGGCCTGAATTTGTTAACTGGTAATAATCATTCATCAAATAGTTGCTCACATTTTACAAAGTCAGTAGCATTGCCAATATTTGCATAAACACTTCATAGCGTAGGAGAACACCTTGCAAGGTACAGTTTTTGGCTTTACCGAAGCGCAGATTACCGAGTTTGGTATGACTTATGGCGTCGGCGGACTTATGTTGCTAATGATATTCATTGTTGGCCATCTTGCTTGGGAATCGAAAGCAGGAAAGTTTGGTACCTTTGCCTTGTTTCTTGGACTAGCTTTTGGTTTAGTTGGTTATATGGCTAAATACGTCATTAAACTCAAACTTGGCATCGAATAAAAAACGTTATAAGACTGATTTTACAGCTTCCAGTCTCGCCTCATAAACCGCTGTCTTAATTCTTTCAGGCTCACTAAATGCACTTGCCACCATGCCAGCATCTACACTTGATGCTGCATCTAACACTTTTAACAATAAATCTGCTTCAGGTATAGCGCAACTTTCTAGCCCTGTTCTACCACGCGAATCGGCCTCGCAAGCCTTTAGGAAATCATAAAATCTAGCCGGCTGGCGGAGCGCATCCAGATCGATTAAAAACTCCAACAACGTGCTTGGCCGCATTTTACTGGTTTGGTGCAATTTACCGTGAAATTTGGCCACGATATGCGCCAGCTCTCTGCAATCGTTTGGTACTCTTATTCTTTTGCAAATATTTTTAAGCAAATCCACGCTACGTATTTCATGGCCAATATGTCTCGGCAGAATATCAATTGGTGTCGTGCCTTTGCCAATATCGTGCATTAACGCAGCAAATCGCACCGGCAGGCTAAATTTTTGCTTGGCCGCATAATCGATCACCATCATCACATGCACGCCAGTATCTACCTCTGGATGATGTTGCTGCGGCTGCGGGACACCCCATAATTTATCAAGTTCTGGCAGGATCTTTTTCAATGCACCGCATGCACGCAGAACCTCAAACATGCGGCTTGGTTTTCGCTCCATTAGGCCATTTGAAAGCTCTTGCCACACACGCTCTGGCACCAGCGCATCTACCTCGCCCGCAACTACCATTTCGCGCATCAAGTTTAACGTTTCCTGAGCAATTATAAAATCAGGAAGTCGTGCAGAAAAACGTGCTGCACGCAGGATACGCACAGGATCCTCAGCAAATGCACTACTCACATGGCGCAAGATTTTAGATTGTATGTCAGCCTGCCCATTGAAAGGATCAATAAGCTTGCCTTCAGCATCTTTAGCAATGGCATTGATGGTCAGATCACGACGTGCTAAATCTTCTTCCAAAGTCACTTCTGGCGAAGCATACACAGCAAAACCCTTGTAACCTTTACTGGTTTTACGCTCAGTGCGCGCCAAGGCATACTCATCATGCGTTTCTGGATGCAGAAAAACAGGAAAGTCCTTTCCAACCGGCTTGTAGCCTTCATCTAGCATTTTCTGTGCTGTGGCCCCGACAACGACAAAATCTTTATCTTTTATGGGAAAGCCCAGCAATTCATCGCGTACAGCTCCACCTACGCAATAAATCCGCATGTTATCTTCTGGCACTAATGATGCGTCCAGCCGCTCTACGAAAGCTATCATACACTGCTCGCGGGGTTGAATTGAGCAAGTATTCCGGCACCACAACATCCAAAGAGGAAGGTCTAACATCAAGCTCGCCCGCTATCGGTGCACTGCATATACTATCTACCTGCATTGAGCGCACATTGTCCCGCGACATCAGTTTAACAGGCAAAAACTCCATAATAAAAGCCTGTGCATAAGAAAGCGCATTACTCAAACCGACGATAAGACGCTGTTTACCCATGATATTCATCACTTTTTGCACAAGTTCACGCAAAGTGAATATTTCAGGTCCGCCCAGCTCATAACTTTTGCCATAAGTGGCAGTGTTCCCTAGCGCATTTACAAAGCACTGCGCAACATCATCCACCCAAATAGGCTGGAATTTTGCATTAGGTTTCGCTAAAAAAATGACCGGTAAAAATCTCACAAGAGTGGCGAACAAATTAAAGAAATGATCGCCGCGACCAAAAATGATAGAAGGCTTAAAAATGGTAATCTCTAATTTTTTATTGAATTCGCTAATTGCCGTCTCACCCGCAGCCTTGCTGCGCAAATAACGGCTTGGTGCGATTTTTCCAGCGCGTAGCGCACTCATATGTAGCAGCCTGCGGATTCCTAACTCATCGCAGCATTGTGCTAAACGGCGTGGTAGTTGGTGGTGAATTGTCTCAAAAGTATTCTTACCATTTTCATGCAAAATACCAATCAAATTAATCACTGCATCACATCCTGCAAGTGCCTCCTTTAGCGCGTAGTTATCCATTACATCGCATTCCAGCACTTGCACATTAGGTAGTAAGATCAAATGCTTAGCAGCCTCACGGCGTCGGGATAGCACTCTAACCTTGTAGCCGGCTTCATCCAGCTTGGCAACCAAACAACTTCCTACGAAGCCCGCACCGCCCAATATACATATTCTTTTAATTGTCATTTTTACTCATTTTCTTATTCAATCGGCTGATTTTTGCTCAAGTGTTTGTTGAGACTCAAAATTGTCTTCAATATTATTGGATACAACAAAACTACCAGGTATAACCCCCAATCTTTGTTTGAGTGATATTGTTTTTAAACCTAGTCTTGGCGCATATAAATGCGCATTTGCCATCACTTTTTGTACATAATTTCGTGTTTCGTTAAATGGAATGGTTTCTGCATAGATAGCACCCTCAAGCGGCATTTCTGCCACCCATTTTTTAGCACGGCTTGGACCTGCATTATACGCTGCAGTCGCCATAGTTTCCTGTCCATTCATTAAATCAAGCGTATAGCGCATGTAGTAAGTGCCTAGCGCAACATTGGTATCCAGCTCATGAATCATGTCATGACTGTAATTATCGATGCCTACTCGTCTGGCAACCCATTTGGCAGTTGCAGGCATAAGTTGCATAAGACCAGAAGCACCTACGCCTGATTTAGCATAATGCATAAACCTGCTTTCTTGCCGCGTAATGGCATATACCCAAGCCTCATCAATGGCTTGCTCATCCGCTGCTGGTTTCATTAAATTGCGATATGGGGTTGGGTAGCGTAGTCCAAAATCGTGCATTTCTGTAGTTTTATCCGCGGTAATAATCGCCAAATCATGCCAATTTTTGCGCCCAGCAAACTCTGCTGCTGCTAGTAACTGTCTATCATCAAAATCTTTAGTGGCAAGTGCCCATTCTGATTTTGCCTCCCACCTAAAGCCTAGCTTTTGCAGCGCCTCCACACGCTGAAAAGCCTGCGTATTCTCGATTTCATCCACATCCGAATCTGTAACTTTATGGGTTGCCAGAGGTGCGGACATAAAACCATCCAGTTCATCTTGTGCCAGCCAGCCATAATAATGACGCTCGGTCGAAAGTTTCGCAAACAAAGTATTCGCTTCTAGCAATTGATTTTGAGCTTTAAGCGCACGTGCTTTCCAGTAACGCCATGCGCCTTCCTCTGCCTGAGTTGAATCCATTTTTGCTATAGCATCCAAAACCACGGGCCATTTTTTTTCGCGCAATGCAGCACGCACAAACCAAGCCAATTGCTCTTTGTTGAGGTCAGCGCCGTCCGCAAGCTTAAACCACTGCAATGCTTGCGGCTCTTGTCGAAGCGCAGCTTGTAATGCCAGCCTGCCGTAAAAATAGCTTCTATCTTCAGATCGAAATAAATTCTCTACTTTTTTAAATGCACTTAAAGCTTGCTGTGAATCTGTTTTTGCAATGCGATTCAACGCAAACAAGTTTAGCTCACGTCCAAATCTGCTTTTAAAGGGAATCAGTTTCTTACTAAGTACAAGCTGGGGTGACGCATTAGCCTTGTCTATTAGTTTATAGTAGTCTGGCTCGAATGTTTTAGCCCGTTTGCTGATTGCTTTTGCAAGGTTAATACGACTATCAGCAAGTGCCAAACGAAAGCGTGCCCAAATATCCTCATCTGTAAGCACTCCTGCGACTTGCATACGGTCATATAAATCAGCGCAATTACTGGGCTGCTCTTTCGGCTGCATCCATAGTGGCTTTGCTGCCTCAAGTGTAGAGACATTGCCTGCGACTGATTCTGCCTCTGCTGCATAACAAGCAACAGAGACATCCTCTAGCTGATAATTAACAACCTCACTAGAAAAAGCTAGCCAATCCAGATTTTTGGCCAGCTTTTTTAAATATTCGCCGCGCAATCGATCCGCAAACGGATATTCACTGTACTTATTCAGAAAATTCTCCACCGTCTGGTTATCTGCATCCTTCAAGTTAAGCAGCATCAGCCAGTAGTCAGCATAAGGTGCCAAAATATAATCTTGGCTTTGCAGTTGCTCAACGTAATCAGATAAAGCAATGACATTTTTCTTATCGTAGGCTGCACGCGCCTGTAGAAACTCTAGATCACCAGAAGCGGCAATGCTGTTTTTAACTACAAAGAGTCCAATAAAAGTAAAAGTGCTGATGAAAATTAGCCGTTTTATTAATATGGTAGCCATATTTATAACGCTAAAAGCGAATAACCCTTGCCACTAAATACAATACAAAAAATGCAAGAAAACCCAAGCCTGTATATTTAAGCAGATGCTTTAAATAAGTTAAATATTTTTTATTGCGCGTGACCACAAAAATTGCCAACAGCACAAAACTGGCAATAAACACCAATATAATCGTTAAGCGGATGATTGGCATTTTAGATTACCGATAAATTTAACTAAAATGTGGCATAAGGTTGGGGGTAAAAAACGCAGTTTGTTCCTGAAAGCCAACTGGCGCTTCTTCTATACGCTCGAATGTAGCATATTCCCAAGCACTCGCGTCAGCCAATAATGCGCGTAATAAGGCATTATTAAGCGCGTGGCCTGATTTATATGCTGTAAATGCACCTAGCAGCGGGTGACCCAGCATATACAAATCTCCAATCGCATCCAGCACCTTATGTTTGGCAAACTCATCCTGATAACGCAGTCCGTCTGTATTCAAAATACGATATTCATCCAACACTATGGCGTTATCCAAACTGCCTCCACGCGCTAGGCCATTGGCGCGCAGGTATTCCACTTCATGCATGAAACCGAAGGTACGTGCACGACTGATTTCTTTAACATAGGAATTATCAGCAAAATCAATTTTGACATTATTCCCGCAATGCTCAAAAACTGGGTGAGCAAAATCAATAGTAAAATCCATTTTAAAGCCGTGGTAAGGCTCAAACTTGACCCATTTATCTCCGTCAATCACTTCAACCGGCTTCTTAATTTTAATAAACTTCTTGGCCGCAGGCTGTTCAACAATACCAGCCGACTGAAGCAGATAGATAAATGGGCCAGAGCTACCATCCATAATCGGGATTTCTGATGCCGTCACTTCGACAACAATATTATCTACGCCTAAGCCTGCCAGAGCGGACATTAAGTGCTCAACAGTGGCAACACGCACACCATCGTGTTCTAGGGCAGAACACATGCGCGTGTCGCGCACCGCTTCAGGACATGCTTGTATCTCAGGCGTCCCGGGCAAATCGGCACGCCTAAATACAATACCAGTGTCGATTGCTGCCGGTTTTAAAGTCAATGTAACTTTTTCACCGTTATGCAAACCAACGCCTGTAGCACTCACCTGCTTTTTTAAAGTTCTTTGTTTAAGCACTTAATACCTTCTTGTCCCCAATTAACTATCTATCCTATTGATATTTTAGCAAACTAGCTGCCAGTTAATCCGCTTGTTTGCGTAAAAATGCAGGGATGTCATACTCTTCAACACCGGACATTTTCATCGCCTCAACTTGCGCGCGACGGTTATTTTGACTAAATACAGCTGGCGCTTCTTCTTCGACTTCGCCACCTACAAACATTGGCTGATTAGTCGTACCGTTCATGACTGTAGTCATTACGCGCAGTTCCGGTTTTTGTTGGCGACGCGCAATCGCGCCATTTAAACCGGTTGCAACCATTGTTACACGTAATTTATCACCCATGCTTTCGTCCATCACGTTACCTACAATGACAGTGGCATCTTCTGCAGTGAACTCTTTAATCGTGTTCATCACATCATAATACTCTTTCATTTTAAAGCTGGCACTTGCAGTAATGTTAATTAAAACGCCGCGAGCGTTAGCCAAGTTGACATCCTCTAGCAACGGACTGGCTACTGCTTGTTCTGCCGCAATACGCGCGCGCTCAGGGCCGCTCGCTTCTGCAGAACCCATCATCGCCATACCCATTTCCGACATCACAGTACGCACATCAGCAAAGTCCACATTTACCAGACCTGGACAATTGATAATCTCTGCAATACCTGAGACAGCATTATGCAGCACATCGTTCGCAGCACGGAAAGCTTCTAAAAATGGCACATCTTCGCCCAGCACTTCCATAAGTTTTTCATTTGGGATCACTATCAAGGAATCTACATGTTGTGAAAGCTCTTCCAGACCTTCGGTCGCCACCTTTGTGCGCTTGCCTTCAAATGCAAAAGGTTTGGTAACAACTGCAACAGTCAAAATACCCATTTCTTTCGCCACTTCTGCGATAATTGGTGCAGCGCCTGTACCTGTGCCACCACCCATGCCTGCAGTGATAAATAGCATATCAGCACCATCTATTGTTTCAGCAATGCGGTCACGATCTTCTAGTGCGGCATCGCGGCCAATTTCAGGTTTTGCCCCGGCACCTAAACCCTTGGTAATCTCTGAACCGATTTGCAATACCGTTTTTGCTTGACTCTTCTTAAGCGCCTGCATATCGGTGTTGGTGCAAATAAATTCCACACCGCTCAAGTTTTTAGTAATCATGTGCTCAATTGCGTTACCACCGCAACCGCCCACCCCGATGACCTTAATCACTGCTTCTTGCGAATCTTTTTCCATAATTTCAAACATCTTTACTCTCCTTTTTGCCTTAAAATTTGAGCTTATTCGCATAAACTCTGCCCTATTTCTACTGCTTAATAATTACAACTTCCTACTAGAAATTCCCCTGAAACCAACTTTTCATCTTGTCAAAAATTCTGCCAATTGAACTCGACTCCATCTGGCCAGTTAAATGACGCTCTAACTGTTGTTTACCCATTAATATCAATCCGACCGCCGTGGCATAACGCGGATTGCTCACCACTTCAGATAATCCTCCAACATAGCGCGGCATGCCCAAACGTACCGGCATATGAAAAATTTCTTCACCTAGTTCCATCATGCCGCGCATCATTGCCGAGCCACCCGTTATCACGATGCCTGAAGCAATCATTTCTTCCATACCGCTACGACGCAACTCTTGCAGTACAAGCTCATATAGCTCAACCACGCGCGGTTCAATCACTTCTGCCAAAGTTTGTATTGATAGTTGACGTGCCTCACGACCATCCACGCCAGGCACCTCCACCACTTCACGAGCATCCGCTAATTGACGAAGCGCACAGCCATATTTAATTTTGATATCTTCGGCTGATTGCGTAGGTGTTCTAAAAGCCACCGCAACATCATTGGTAATTTGGTCGCCAGCGATTGCAATTACGGCAGTATGACGAATAGCACCATTCTTGAAGACGGCTATATCTGTTGTTCCACCGCCGATATCCACCAAGCACACGCCAAGCTCTTTCTCATCTTCGGTCAGCACGGCAATACTCGATGCGAGTGGCTGCAGTATCAAATCACTCACTTCCAGACCACAGCGCTTGATGCATTTCACAATATTTTGTGCTGCTGCGACTGCACCTGTGACAATATGCACCTTCACCTCTAATTTCATACCACTCATGCCTAGCGGTTCACGCACGTCATCCTGACCATCGATAATAAATTCCTGTGTGAGAATATGCAGAATCTGCTGGTCGGCGGGTAGAGCCACAGCCCGCGCGGTCTCCACCACGCGATCAACATCCATTTGCGAGACTTCAGCATCTTTAATTTTCACCATGCCATGTGAATTCAGGCTTTTGACATGACTTCCAGCGATACCGGTAAATACTGTTCTGATTTTGCAATCAGCCATCAACTCAGCCTCTTCCAACGAGCGTTGGATAGCCTGCATGGTTGAATCTATATTAATTACCACGCCTTTTTTCAAACCACGCGAGACATGCTGCCCTAGGCCAATTACCTTCAAAGTGCCCTCTGGCAGCAATTCTGCCACGATGGTTACAATTTTAGATGTGCCGATATCTAACCCTACTATCAGGTTTTTATCTTCACGAACTTTGCTCATGTTTTACTCCCTTTTTTCATTCTTTAAGTCATGCCTTAACGGGCAATGCTGGTAAGATTTTTACTGGTGATGATTTAGATGTCATAGGTCTTAATCCAGCAGGCTTGCGCACTGCAAAGCCGTTCGGATATCGCAAATCGGCATATACCACTTTCACATTCAATTGACTGAGCGTGGATTTATATGCACTTGCAAACTTATCCAATCTAGCCTCCATGTCCACACGCCCCAGCGCAATTAACAAACCTTTATCAGTTTTTATTTCCCACGCACGGCGTGGCGATAATGTCACTTGAGCGATTCTGATATCTGCTTTGTTTAAAATCTGGCTGTAATTACCATAACTTTTAGTCACTTCCATCACACCATCGCCTGGGCCGTAAAACACGGGCAAATCTGCGTCGGTTGCTGCCTGAAACAATTCGCCATGCGTATTAACCAACCCAATATTGCCCCAACGCGCCAAAGCCTGATGCTCCTCAATCACTACATCTAACTTATCTGGCCAGCGACGACGTACGCTGACGTTGCGCGCCCAAGGCAGTTTTTCGAATGCATCACGTGTCTTGATCAAATCCAATGTAAAAAAATTGCCTTTCAAATGCTTTGCCACGATCAGCTTGATTTGTTCTCGATTCACATGCGATAACTGTCCATTCACCTTCACTTCGCGGATAGGAAAAATCGGTAAATGCACCACTACAAACAACAAAGCGTACAGCATCAATACGACAGAAAGTGCAAACAAAAAATTTGCAATCCAGTTAAGTAAACGTGGCTTATCCCACATTGCCTGGCTCCATCTTTATGCTTGCATTGGTTTCTAAAGTCATCGCTAAAATTTTCATTACTAATTCATCAAAGCTCATGCCTGCAGCTTTGGCTGCCATGGGTACTAGGCTATGGTCAGTCATTCCCGGACTGGTGTTTATTTCTAAAAAATAATGTTTGCCTGCTTCATCCATTAAAAAATCCACTCGTCCCCAACCACGACAACCTATAGCGCGAAATGCCTGTAATGCCTCTTGTTGAATTTGTGCTTCTTTTTCTGCACTCAAACCGCATGGGCAAAGGTATTCTGTGTCATCACGCAGGTATTTAGCCTCATAATCGTAAAACTCATTTTTCGGGACGATGCGTATAATTGGTAGCGGGATCAGTCCTGATTTTGCATCTTCCAGAATGCCCACGGTGTATTCGCCGCCGCCTACGAATTTTTCCGCAATCACCAAAGGATCAGCCTTGGAAGCCAATATCCATGCGCCTTTCAGGCCGCCTTTTTGCTTCACTTTTGTAATGCCGATGCTCGAGCCTTCATTCGCCGGTTTCACAAACAGCGGCAGCCCAAGTTTTTGCTCAATCGCCGAAAAATCACTATGCGCATCAACCAGTTCAAAGTCAGGTGTTTTAATGTTAAGTACGCGCCACAATAATTTTGTGCGCCATTTATCCATGCCCACACTGGATGCCATCACACCACTGCCGGTATAAGGAATGCTCATCAACTCCAATGCACCCTGTATGGTGCCATCCTCGCCATAGCGACCATGCAGCGAGATAAACGCACGATCAAAACCCTCCAGCTCATGCAGTGGACGCTCCGCCGGGTCAAATGCATGTGCATCAACTCCCTGGCGCAGCAAGGCCGCCAGCACGGCTGAGCCACTTTTAAGCGACACATCGCGCTCATCTGATTTGCCACCAAATAGCACGGCCACTTTGCCAAAATGATTTGATTTCTTATGCATACTCGCCTATCACTTTTACCTCTTGCTGTAACGCCACGCCTTGTTTTTCCAACACCGTATCTTTCATATGACGAATCAATAACTCGATATCTAATGCAGTTGCATTGCCCAGATTCACAATAAAATTAGCGTGTTTAGGCGACACCTGAGCACCGCCAATCTGATAACCTTTCAAGCCACTAGCTTCGATTAATCTTGCCGCAAAATCGCCGTGTGGATTCCTGAACGTAGAGCCTGCGCTTGGCAAATTAAGCGGTTGGCTGGCCAGCCTGGTTGCTAGCAGATTTTTGATTTTCTGCAGCGATTCATCCGCATTACCGGGCTCCAGCTTGAACCACGCTCCCAAAAACCACTCGTCAGGCACAGGCATTTCCACATGTCGATAGCTTGGGATAAACTCTGAGACATTGCGCACATGCGTATTGCCTTGCTTGTCGATAGTCAATGCCTGATGCACGATATTCCAGGCTTCTGAACCATAACAGCCTGCATTCATGGCCAAGGCACCGCCAACTGTGCCAGGAATACCGGCCATAAACTCTGCACCTTGCCTATAGTGATTTGCACAAAATCTGGCCAGTTTCCCGCTCGTCACGCCCGCCTCGGCGTAGATATATTTTCCATCCACTCTCAAATCACTTAGTGCCTGATGCATCACGACTACTGTGCCGCGCACACCGCCGTCACGCACCAGTAAATTACTGCCCAAGCCAATAAAATAAACCGGTTCATTCTGATCCAGTGTTTGCAGAAATGCTTGCAGCTCCTTCAAATTTTCCGCGATAAACAAACGATCTGCACTACCACCCACACGCCAGCTGGTATAGCGGGCGAGCGGCTCGTTTTTAAGTAATTGCGACTGCGTTTCTAATTGCGCCATCAATCCGCTAACTCCTTTGTTTTAGCTGCAACATGGCCGATTGAGCCTGCGCCCATCACAATCACCACATCATCGGCTTGTGCCATATTCAAAATAGCTTTAGGCAATTCATCGGTTGTTTCCACAAACAGCGGCTCAACCTTCCCTGCCACGCGAATCGCACGAATTAAAGCGCGTGCATCAGCCGCAACAATCGGCGCTTCACCTGCTGAGTACACCTCTGTCAGCAATACAGCATCTGCGGTGGAAAGTACGCGCACGAAATCTTCGAAACAATCGCGCGTTCTGGTATATCGATGCGGCTGAAACGCTAATACCAGCCTACGATTGGGGAAGGCATTGCGTGCTGCGGCAATTACTGCTTGCATCTCAACAGGGTGATGGCCGTAATCATCAATGAGCGTAAATTTCCCGCCTGCTTTCGCTGCAACTTCACCGTATCGCTCAAAGCGACGACCTACGCCTTTAAACTCAGCAAGCGCTTTGATAATAAATTGGTCCTCTATATTCAACTCGCTTGCAATCGCAATCGCTGCCAGCGCATTCAGAACATAGTGGTTTCCTGGTAGGTTTAAGGTCACGTCGAATGTAGTTGTAACGCCGTTAATACGATCAACCGTAAAGTGCATTTTGCCGTGATCTGCCCGCACGTTCCTGGCACGGATACGCGCATCTTCACTGAATCCATAGGTCATCACCGGCTTGGTCACGCGCGGCAAAATTTCACGGACATTAATATCATCCACACACACTACCGCCATGCCCCAAAAAGGCAGCTGCTGCAGAAATTCCACGAATGCACTTTTGAGTTTTTCGAAGCTATGCTCATAAGTGTCCATGTGATCCTGGTCGATATTCGTCACCACTGCCATCACAGGTGTTAAATGCAAAAATGAAGCATCAGACTCATCCGCTTCGGCCACAATGTATTCGCCGGTACCAAGCCGCGCATTGGCACTGGCAGATTCAAGTTTTCCGCCAATCACAAAAGTGGGGTCCATGCCTGCCTCAGCCAGAATACTGGCAATCAGGCTAGTTGTGGTCGTTTTGCCATGCGTCCCTGCAACCGCAATGCCTTGTCTAAAACGCATCAACTCTGCCAGCATAAGTGCGCGCGGAACCACAGGAATATTCTTAGTACGCGCCGCGATAATTTCAGGGTTCTTTTCATTCACGGCAGAAGACACCACCACCACATCCGCTGCGTCCAGGTTTTCTGTTGCGTGCCCTTGATATACCTTGGCTCCAAAGCCGGACAAACGTTCTGTTGTAGCATTTTTTGCTAGATCTGAACCCGAAACCGTGAAGCCTAAATTAATCAGCACCTCGGCAATGCCGCTCATGCCCGCACCGCCTATACCGACAAAATGCACGTTTTTCACTTTATGTTTCATGCGGCCATCTCCATACAAATCTTTGCAACCATTTCTGTGGCTTTGGGCTTGGCTAATTTTTTGGCTTTGATTGCCATCTCCAAACAATTTTCACGTGTTAAACTGAGCAAAATTTCTGTCACTTTCTGTACATTAAATTCTGTTTGCTGAATTAACTTTGCTGCGCCTGCATCACTTAGGTATTTTGCGTTATAGGTTTGATGGTCATCCACCGCATACGGGAACGGCACCAATAAACTCGCTACTCCCACGCACGCTAGCTCGGCAACCGTAAGCGCCCCTGCTCGGCAAATTACTACATCCGCCCATGCGTATATGTCTGCCATGTTGTGAATAAAAGCTCTCGCGTCTGCTTGTACGCAAGCCGCATCATAATTGGCCTGTAGCGCTCTAATATGCTTTTCGCCAGCTTGATGTATCACTTCAGGCCGAATGCTTTCAGGCAATTCAGCCAGGGCTTTTGGTAACACTTCATTCAAGGCAGCGGCGCCTAAACTACCACCGACTACTAACAATTTGAGCTTGCCCGAACGCGCTTTATAACGCTGTTCAGGCGATGCTAATTGCGTAATGTCATGTCGCACCGGGTTGCCCACCAGCTCCGCTCTATTGCCAAAAGCGGAGGGAAATGCTGCCAGCACCTTATTAGCGATTAAACCTAGCGTTTTATTGGTTAGACCTGCGATGGAATTTTGCTCATGAATCACTAATGGCCTGCCCAGTATCTTAGCCATCAACCCACCCGGAAATGCCGCAAAGCCACCCATTCCCAGTACTACGTTGGGCTTATGTTTGCGAATAGCAGAAAAACTTTGTTTAAATGCTATTGCCAATTTAATTGGCAGCAGCACCCAACCCCGCAAGCCTTTACCGCGAACACCGCGCATACTTATCATTGCTTTACTGTAATGTTTACCTTCAATCAGCCTGTTCTCCATTCCGCCTTCCGTGGCCAGCCAAACTATGTTCCAGCCATGATCTTTCATATAATCTGCTACAGCCATGGCAGGGTACACATGGCCACCGGTACCGCCTGCCATCACCATCAGCGTACCTGATCCATACTGTGTAATTGGAGAAGAGAACATCATGCTGGCAAACCTTTCTGCAGTCGGCGATTTTCATAATCAATCCTCAGCAGCACCGCCATGGCAATGCAGTTAGCCAAAATGCCGCTACCGCCAAACGAAAGCAGTGGCAACGTCAGCCCCTTCGTTGGTAGCACACCCATATTTACACCGATATTGATGATGCCTTGTACACCGATCCATACGCCTAAGCCTTGTGCCAGCAAAGCAGCAAAATAACGCTCATTTGCCACCGCTTCTTTGCCAATACCAAATGCACGAATCACAATCCAAACAAACAAACCTAATACTGTTAAAACGCCTACAAATCCAAGTTCTTCTGCAATCACAGCCAATAAAAAGTCAGTGTGTGCTTCCGGCAAATACAGCAACTTCTCCACACTCGCCCCCAATCCCACGCCAAACCACTCACCACGTCCAAATGCAATCAGAGCATGTGACAGCTGGTAACCTTTGCCAAAAGGATCTGCCCAAGGATCCAGAAAACCAATTACGCGCTGCAAGCGATATGGCGAACTCCAAATCAACACGTAAATTGCTATGGGCAATAAAGCCAGCAAGCCAGCAAAGATTTTGGCATTGATGCCGCCCAGCCAAAGGATGGAAATTGAAATGGCAGCAATCACGGCGAATGCACCAAAATCAGGTTCGCGTAGCAGCAGGAATCCAACCAGCACCATCACAGCCACCATAGGCAGAAAACCTCGAGTGATGCTATCCATTTGCGGCGATTTACGAACTGCATAATCTGCTACATACATTGCAGCAAATAGTTTCATCAGTTCAGAAGGCTGCAAATTCATTACAAATAATGAAAGCCAACGCTGACTGCCATTCACATTGCGGCCAATCCCTGGGATAAGCACAAGCACCAGCAACGCCAAGCCTGCTAAAAACAAGTAGGGCGCTATTTTTTGCCAAAAGGCGATAGGTGCTTGGAACGCAATAAATCCAGCCAACAAGCCGATTGAAATGTAAATTGTTTGACGTACCAAATAGTAAGTACTTTGATGTCCAACTGCTTTATCTGCCTCTGCTATTGCTATAGAAGCTGAATACACCATCACCAAACCCAAACCCAACAAAATAAAGGTAACCCACAACAACATCTGGTCATAATTAGGGGCATTAATGCGCTCACGGCTATTCATGACTGGCGCTAGCATGTGGCCACCTTCTTATTTTCCAGTACAAGCTGTTTTACCGCAGCCACAAACACTTCAGCGCGATGCACATAGTTTTTAAACATGTCAAAACTGGCGCATGCGGGAGATAGCAATACCGCATCACCCCTGTTAGCAAGTTTGCATGCGATATTGACTGCTTCCGGCAGATCCGCTGCCCTGTATAAAGGTACATTGGTTGCCAACAATACTTTTTCAATCAATAGGGCATCGCGGCCTATCAGCACTACCGCACGGGCATTAGCTTGTACAGCAGGAACCAAGGGCGAAAAGTCCTGCCCTTTGCCATCACCTCCGGCAATTAGCACCGCTTTCTGCGGTTTATCGTTTTTAGTCATACCCGCAATCGCTGCGCAAGTAGCTCCCACATTGGTACCTTTTGAGTCATCATAAAAATCAATATCATCAATTTTGGCAACCCATTCCACCCGATGCGGCAAACCTTTAAAATTGCGTAGCGTCTGTGCAATCGCAGTTTTATCAATGTCAATTGCGCTACATAAAGCAGCCGCTGCAAGCGCATTTGCTACATTATGTTGACCTACGATTTTGAGATCGCTCGCTTTACATAATTTGCGCTGCCCACTCGCTAAATAATGTTCTTCTTTACATTCAACCAATCCAAAGTCATGTACGCTAGGCGCGACATTCAGGCCAAAAGTCACTGTATTTTTATTGCGCATAGAGAAAGATGCAGCGTCATCCCGATTCAGAACGCTCTTTTTTGCGTGTGCCAAAATGCGTACTTTGGCAGCTGCGTAATCCGCAATGCTAGAATATCTATCCATATGGTCTTCACAAACATTCAACACAGTTGCAGCATCAAGGTTTAAATTATGTGTAGTCTCAAGTTGGAAACTAGAAAGTTCCAGCACATAAACATCTGGCGTTTCCATTTGTAGGGCATCTAGAACTGGCAATCCAATATTGCCGGCCACAATCGTTTTCAAGCCCGCCTCTTTGCAGATTTCACCTACTAAGGTTGTCACAGTGGTTTTTCCGTTGGAGCCAGTAATACCGATGACTTTTGCGCTTCTGGGGCGGTATTGTGCGAATATCTCAACATCGCCAATCACCGGGACACCTTGTTTAATCGCAGCCTGCACAGCAGGCTCGTTTAAAGCCACTCCTGGGCTAATCACAATCAAATCAGCTTGTGATAAAACTTCCGCTTGAAACGCACCTGTATGAATTTCCACTTGTGGCATACGTTTAATCACATCATCCATACCGGGTGGGTTTTCACGTGAATCTGCTACCGACAAGATTGCGCTTCTTGACGCAAGCCAGCGCAATGCTGATTGCCCTGTTTCACCAAGACCCAGCACTAAGACACGTTTGTTTTCAAAATTGATTTTCATCTTAATTTCAGGGTGGATAAGCCGACTAGCACCAGCATCATGGTAATAATCCAAAACCGCACCACTACTTGTGTTTCTTTCCAGCCCTTTTGCTCATAGTGATGGTGCAATGGTGCCATTAAAAAAATACGCTTACCGGTACCTGTTTTGTATTTTGTATATTTGAAAAACATAACCTGTAGCGCTACGGAGAAGGTTTCCACCACAAATACACCACCCATAATAAAGAGTACTATCTCCTGCCGAACAATCACAGCCACCACACCCAGCGCCGCACCTAATGCCAGCGCCCCCACGTCGCCCATAAATACTTCTGCAGGGTAGGCGTTAAACCACAAAAAACCCAAACCCGCCCCTCCCATCGCGGCGCAAAAGACCATCAATTCACCTGCGCCTGCGACGTATGGAATACCTAGGTATTTAGAAAAATACAAATGCCCAGCCACATAGGCAAATATGGCGAGTGCGCTACCTACCATCACGGTTGGCATAATCGCCAGCCCATCCAAACCATCAGTCAAGTTCACTGCATTGCTACTGCCGACGATTACCAGATAGGTCAAAATAACAAAACCCACGGCGCTAAGAGGTAGAACAAGGTGTTTGAAGAATGGGAAAATCAATGTTGTTTCAATAGGGGTTGTAGAGGTTTTAAGCAAAAAAATGGCCACGCCCAGACCAATCACGCTCTGCCAAAAATATTTAGCCTTGGCCGATAAGCCTTTAGGATTTTTATAAACAACTTTACGGTAATCATCTACCCAACCAATTGCACCAAAACCTAACGTAGTTCCCAGTACCACCCAGATATACTTGTTATGCAAATCTCCCCATAGCAAAGTTGCGATCGCAATCGCCACCAATATCAGCGCACCGCCCATAGTAGGCGTTCCGGCTTTGACTAAATGTGTTTGCGGACCATCATCACGTACCGCCTGGCCAACCTTGTACTCAGTGAGTTTGCGTATCATTGCTGGCCCCACCATAAACGAAATCACCAGCGCTGTCAGCGTTGCCAAAACAGCGCGTAAAGTGATGTAGTTAAACACATTAAAGCCGCGAATATCGTGCGCTAACCAGCGCGCAAGCTCTAGCAACATGACTTTTTCTCCGATTCTGTATTTTTTTTCATCAATTGATTTACAACGTGCTCCATTTGCATAAAACGTGAGCCTTTTACCAGCACGGTAACGTTTTTTCTCATCTGCATTTTTATGTTTGAAACCAATGTTTCTAAAGTAGAAAAATGTCGCGCATTTTCGCCAAATGCTTTGGCCGCCAATTGACTCATTTCACCAAAAGTAAATAACTGCCCAATGCCTTTCTGTTTAGCGTATGTGCCAATATCGGCATGCATTTTCGGGGCGTCCTTACCTAACTCTGCCATATCACCCATCACCAAAATTTGCGCTGTATTTTGATTTGCAAGCACATCAATAGCCGCTTTCATCGAATCCGGGTTCGCGTTATAAGTATCGTCAATCAGCACCGCGTCGTTGCTACCTTGCAACCAATTAAGACGGCCTTTAACCGCGCCAAAATTGCTTAGCCCTTTCGCGATATCTATATTGGATACCCCCAATGCAACTGCCACAGCACTTGCTGCCAGCGCATTGTGAATATTGTGCACACCCAGCACCCTCAACTCGAACTGAATTTTTCCATTAGGTGTTTTTAGAGTGATTTGGATTAAATTTCCGATTTCTTGATAACTTGCACTTACATCTGCAGACTCTGTCAGGCCAAACGTGATGATTTTTCTGTTTTTATTGAGCGATTTCCAATAATCAGCGAAAGAGTCGTCCGCATTGATGATAGCAACACCTTCATCAGTCAAGCCCTCGTAAATCTCACCTTTAGCACGTGCAATCGCCTCGCGTGAACCTACTTCGCCTATGTGTGCCGTTCCAGCGTTGTTGACTACTGCCACGCTGGGCCGTGCTAGGTTTGTAAGATAGCGAATTTCGCCTTCATGATTCATGCCCATCTCAATCACTGCATAAGCATGCTCTTTGCGCATTTTAAGCAAGGTCATTGGCATACCAATATCGTTATTAAGATTACCCTGGGTCGCCAATATTTTTTTATTTGTAACAGCCAATATCGCAGCTATCATTTCTTTCACGGTGGTTTTGCCGTTGCTGCCTGTGACTGCCACAAGCGGCAGCCTGAATTTGTTTCGCCAGTAGCTTGCCAATCGCCCTAGAGCCAGACGTGTGTCTGGAACAATTACAGCCGAACCTGCCTGGGTATTGACATCTGACACCAAGACTGCCGCTGCACCTTGCTTAATAGCTTCTAATGCGTACGTATTACCATCAAAGCGTTCGCCCTTGATGCCGACAAATAATTGATTTTTCACAATATTGCGGCTATCGGAACCCACACTTTCGCACAGCACATCAGCACCTAACATACACCCGCTCACAGCTTTAGCAATTTCAGATAGCATCATCATATGAAGGCTCTTTCATATATCTTGAGCACGGATTCAGCTTCTTCTACATCGCTAAAATGATGTTTTTTACCTGCTATTTCTTGGTAGTCTTCATGACCTTTACCCGCAATTAATACGATATCTCCCGGTTTGGCTGAAAATATACCAACAGATATTGCTTTAGCACGGTCTTCTTCAATCGCAAAATTGCCATGCATATCACTGACAATATCTTGAATGATTTTTTCAGGTGCTTCATCACGTGGATTATCTGATGTCACCACAACCGCATCAGCAATTTCGCTGGCCACTTTACCCATCAGTACACGTTTACCAGCATCGCGATTCCCACCACAGCCAAATACACATATAAGCTTAGAAGTCGCTTGTGCTTTTAATGTAGATAGCACTTTTTCAAGTGCATCTGGTGTGTGCGCGTAGTCCACTACAACCAAGGGTAGTTTTCCGCCACCGATCTGCTGCATACGGCCACTAGCGGGTTGAATGTGCGAAATAGCTTCTATTGCATCGTCCAAACTTACTTTTGAAACCAATAAGGTTGCCAGCACTGCTAGCACGTTATACACATTAAAGCGCCCGATTAAATTGGCCTTAACTGGTGCATTGCCAAATGGCGTAATCGCATAAAAAACAAAGTGGGTGTTTTCGAAATGCAGTTCTGTAGCCCTGATGTCACCATGCTCAATACCATAAGCCATCACTGGGGTACCGGCACCGGTCAATTTCTCGGCGATTTTTCTACCAAATTCATCATCACAGTTAAGCACCGCAAATTTCAAGCCACCTGCATCAAAAAGACGGCGCTTTTCAGCCGCATACGCCTCGAAAGACGCGTGGTAATCTAAATGATCGCGCGTTAAATTACTCAGCACTGCCACATCGAAGTGCACCCCCCTTACACGCCCTTGATGCAGACCATGTGAAGACACCTCCATTGCAACAATGTCAACCTCTTGCTTGACATAATCTGCCAGCATTCTTTGCAATAAAACGGCGTCTGGCGTGGTGTTGGAAGTTGCACTCAACTGATTTGGCAAACCATTTCCCAATGTGCCGATGACAGCGGTTTTGCGCTCTAAATAATTAAAACATTGGCTCAGCCATTGTGTAATCGAGGTTTTACCGTTGGTGCCGGTTACACCGATCACCCACATTTTTTTGGATGGATTACCATAAAACTGACCGGCTATTTCACTGGCTTGTAAGCGCAATTGCCTAATTGCCTTATTTTCGATATCCCACTCAGGATTCCATTCAAATCCTTCAGGATCCCAAAGCACAGCGCTGGCACCATTTTTAATGGCATCGGCAATATATTGGCGGCCGTCATTTTTATCGCCAGGATAAGCCAAAAACAGGCTGCCTGATTGTACTGTCCGACTATCTGCAGTGATGTCTTTTACCTGCGTATTGATTTTATATTTTGTCATACCACCTCTTTAACATCTTCGGTTGCATCGGGTGGGATAACGACATTGTTATTTGGCGAATCTTGCGGCACTGCAAGCATACGTAGTGCATCAGCCATCACCGCACTAAATACCGGGGCTGCAACAACACCACCATAGTATTGGTCTTTTTCTATGTTTGGCTCGTCTATCATCACGGCCATAATCAAGCGCGGATTGGATGCAGGAGCCATTCCCACGAATGAACCTACATATTTGTCCGGCTCGTATCCAGCAGGGCCTATTTTATGCGCTGTACCCGTCTTGCCCGCTACACGATAGCCTGCTACCTGCGCCCTAAGCGCAGTGCCTCCAGGTTGTATTACTAGCTCCAGCATATCTTTCACATCTTTTGCCACTTGCGCTGAAAACACCTGATGTCCAACTGGCACCTCTTTTAACTTTGTAAGTGAAACAGGCTTAATTTCGCCTTCGTTAGAAAAAACCGTATACGCACGCGCCAATTGCAGCAAGGTAACGCTAATGCCATGCCCATATGACATTGTGGCCTGTTCAATTGGACGCCAGGTTTTGTATGGGCGCACTTTGCCAGATGCCTCCCCAGGAAAACCTATGCGGGTCGGTGCACCTAGGCCCAATTGATTGAACGTGCTCCACAACTCTTCTTTTTTAAGGCTTAGCGCCATTTTTGCCGCCCCCACATTGGAAGACTTCTGTATCACTTGCGCGACTGTCAGTACTCCGTGCGGATGGGCATCATGTATCGTAGCTGGCCCAATCGACATCATGCCGGGTGCTGTTTGGATAGTAGTTGTTGGTGTGTAATCACCAAACTCCAAAGCGGCTGCAGCTGTAATTGGCTTCATGGTCGAGCCCGGCTCAAAAATATCTGTGATTGCACGATTGCGCGTTTTTCCCTTTATGTTGACAGGGTTGTTTGGGTTGTAAGTGGGCAAATTCACCATCGCCAGCACTTCTCCTGTTTTAGCGTCAAGGACTACTACCGCACCTGCTTTAGCACGATGCGTTTCGACTGCCTTACTCAACTCCCTAAATGCCAGATATTGAATACGTCGATCTATGCTTAACACGAGATCCTGACCATCTTGTGGAACTTTGACAGCCTCCAAATCTTCAACAATATGCCCTTGTCTATCTTGAATCACACGGCGACTGCCTGGTTTACCAGAAAGCACGCTATTTTGAGCCAACTCAAAGCCCTCTTGGCCATTGTCATCAATACCGGTAAAACCTATCAAGTGCGCAGTTACATCGCCTGCCGGATAAAAGCGTTTATACTCACGCTGTAAAAATACGCCGGGAATTTCCAAGCTCATCACTTTTGCTGCCAAGTCGGGCGATATGCGTCGTTTTAGATAAACAAACTCGCGTTCTCTATTTGCAATTTTTTTATCTATATCTTTAGTTTTGATCGTCAATAATTTAGCCAGCGCATTTTTTTGCTGTCTGTTCATTTCTACATCCGGCGGACTTACCCATACCGATTCAACCGGACTGCTAATAGCCAGAAGCTCGCCGTTTCTATCGGTAATTTTTCCGCGATGCGCCTGCAGCACTAGCGAGCGGCTATAGCGCGCATCGCCTTTTTGCTGCAAAAAGGTTTTATGTAAACTTTGTAAATATATGCCGCGCATCAGTAACCCAACAAAGCCAAGCAGCACAGCAATAAGCAGCACCCGGCGACGCCAAACCGGCAATTTAACAATGTGATGTTGCACTTGGTTGTAAGCCATTTTTATCGCGTCATTTCATCAAGCGAAATTACCTGGATACGTTTTGCATCCGGCACTTGCATTTGCAATCTTTTAGTTGCGAGCTCCTCTATGCGCGAGTGCATCGCCCATGTACTTTGTTCGAGTTGCAATTGACCAAACTCGGTTTCATATTTTTGAGTCAACCCTTGTTGCTGTTCCAACTCGAAATACAATTTGCGCGCCTTATGCTGTGAAGTCACCACCCCAAGACTCACCACAATGAGCACAAAAAATAATATAAGGTTCAGACGAGTCATGCTGCAGCTGTCCTTTCGGCCACACGCATCACAGCACTTCTGGCGCGTACATTAAGCTTGATTTCATTCGCGCTTGGTTTAAGGGCTCTGCCAATCGAAACCAATCTTGCTTGAGGCAAATCTTTAGCCTTGATAGGAAAGTTAGCGGGAAAATCATCACGATTTTCTTCACTTTGTATGAACCGCTTCACAATTCTATCCTCCAGCGAATGAAAGCTAATCACAACCAACCTGCCACCTGCTGCCAATAAATTCAGGCATTGTGGCAATATCAGCGACAACTCCTCAAGCTCTTGATTGACGAAAATCCGTAAAGCTTGAAAGGTGCGCGTTGCTGGATTTTGGCCCGGCTCAACCTTGGGGATTGCGCTTGCCACGACCTTGGCAAGTTGTCCGGTAGTGGTGATGGCGCGCCCGTCATTGCGCTCCTTAATAATCGCCCTTGCAACCTGCTTAGCAAACCGTTCTTCACCATAATTTTTTATCACCTCTCCTAATTGTTGCTCTGAAATTGTGGTCAACAGTTCTGCTACTGTTTTGCCACGCGTCTGATCCATACGCATATCGAGCGGACCGTCATGCCTAAAACTAAAACCGCGCCTACCTTCATCGATTTGCGGTGACGAAATGCCCAAATCCAGCAAGATGCCATCCACATGCGTTAAATGATGTTGTATTGCCAATTGATTGATTTCTGAAAAATGACGATGTTCAATACAAAATCGTGCATCTTGAATTTGTTTGCCAGCCTCAAAAGCCGCCAAATCTCTGTCCATGGCAAATAAACGACCGCCTTTACCTAGTTTGGATAATATTTTCCGGCTATGTCCACCACGCCCGAATGTACCATCAATATAAGTTCCACTCGGCCTGATATTGAGGGCATCAATTGCCTCATCAAGTAATACTGTTGTATGAAAAAAAGACCGGGGCATGGTTTCTAGTGTCACTGAGGCTGCTGCGGGCGCCGACGTCGCGCCCATCATCATAGTGAAAAACCTTCTAACTCTGCGGGCATCTCGATGCCATCGCCACTCATTACATTTTTAAGCTGCTTGCGCCAGGCTTCCAAATTCCACATTTCAAAATGGCTGCCTTGACCAACCAGCATGACTTCTTTATCCAAATTGGCAAATTCGCGCAAAGCAGCTGAAACCAGCATACGACCGGCGCTATCTAACGCAATATCTTCTGCATACCCCACCAGCAAACGCTGCAAACCGGATGACTGCCTATCAAAACTGGACAGCGCCATCATTTTGGCTTGAATTGGCTCCCAAGCTGGCTGAGGATAAAGCAGCAAACATCCATGCGGATGCGCAGTCAGCACCACATTGCCAGCACTTTGCGTCAACAGTGCATCGCGATGCTTAGCAGGCACAGCCAGCCTGCCTTTTGCATCCATACTCAAATTTGTTGCGCCGCGAAACATGTTTGATAAAAGCCTTATAATTATCAATACTTACTTGATTAAAAAGCAGGGAATTACTAATCACCCTTAGCTAAAATTAGCATTCCCCACAAAACCCCACTTTTCCCCACCAAATTGCACTATAGATAAAAAAAAAGTGCTTTGCAAGCACTTTTTGAGATTTTTTCTTTATAAGACAAAGACTTAGCGCATTTTTGTACAAAAAACAAACATGTTAATAATCAATTGGTTACAAAGTTAAGTGAATGTAAAATATCAGTACCGTTAATTATGTAATTGAATTGTATGCGTGGAGTCTAGAAATGGAAATTTAGAATAAAAAAGAAGCTAGCCGATAAGCCGGGTTCTGTCGTGCATTGCTACACGTAACAGTCATTCCTCTAGGCGCGCAATTACTCACGCGCTCAAGCAACCTACCCGCTGGCAGCGCGAGCCACGCCAATACCAGCCTATTTGGTCTTGCTGCAGATGGAGGTTACCGCGTTTCACCGTAACTTAATACGCTCGTCTCTGTGGCCCTATTCCTCGCCTCACGGCGTACGGCCGTTAGCCGTCATCCTGCTCTATGCAGCCCGGACTTTCCTCCCCTCGTTTGTACAAGCGGCGACTGTCTAGCTAGCTTCGACACCATTTTAACACGTTAACAAGGCAAAAATGCCATGCCCTGCAGACCAATATCCATGCGACCTACAGAGCATCTATTACGGCTTCACAACCAATCCATTTTTAACCGATTTCACGCCTTTTACACTCGCGGCGATTTGCTCTGCACGGTTTTTGGTGGCCAAGTCATCCACAAAACCGCTTAATATCACAATACCGTCTTTGGTTTCCACGCTTACTTTAAAGCTTCTAAAGTTTTTTTCAATTAAATATTTGGCTTTAACTTTTGAGGTGATCGCGCTGTCACGGGCTGCCTGTTTCGCCTCTTTTTGCTGTACTGCCGATTTATAAGTCGCGTATTCATCCTGACTTAAGCTGCCATTGTGGTTTCTATCCGCTTTTCTAAAACCGCCATTCTCAAAAATCGGGTCTTTTTTAATTTCTGCAGCACTTATTTTGTCGTTGCTATCCGCATCCAGCAATTTAAATTCGCGCTGATACATATTTTGATCCGCCGGATCTGGTGTAATTGCCAGTACAGGCATGCTCACAAAACATAGCATTAGACTGATGAAGGTTGTTTTAAAAAATTGCATTCCATTATCTCCAAATATTATTAACAACTAACCTAGATTAAGTTTCCAATGTATTAGCTGACCAGCCCTTAGTGGTACTAGACTATCATCACCCAGCGGGAGTTCATTCGCCACCCGCCAGCTGGATTTTTCGAGCGTGATTTTATCTGCATTTCTTGGCAGGTCATAAAAATCTGCACCGTAAAAACTGGCAAACGCTTCTAATTTATCCAAAGCATTCGCAGCCTCAAACGCCTCCGCATAAAACTCGATGGCCGCGTGTGCAGTATAGATGCCTGCACAGCCACAAGCAGCCTCTTTGGTGTGCTTGGCATGCGGCGCGCTATCGGTACCCAGAAAAAATTTGGCACTACCGGAAGTTGCTGCCTTTACCAAAGCCTGCCGATGTTCTTCACGTTTTAAAATAGGCAAGCAGTAGTGATGTGGCTGAATACCTCCTTTGAACATATCGTTACGATTCATCAGCAAATGGTGTGCAGTAATCGTCGCGGCAACGTAATCTGGCGCACCATGCACAAACTCTGCGGCATCTTTGGTGGTGATATGCTCAAACACGATTTTTAATGCTGGAAATCGCTTGAGCAAAGGTAACATGTGGCGATCAATAAAAACACGTTCGCGATCAAAAACATCGACATCCGTGTCCGTCACCTCGGCGTGCACGAGTAACGGCATTCCAACTTCCTGCATAGTCTCTAGTACGGAATTGCAATTAAGCAAATCGGTTACGCCAGAATCCGAATTGGTTGTCGCACCCGCAGGGTAAAGCTTTACGCCATGAACAAATCCGCTTGCCTTGGCTTTTTTAATCTCGTCCGGCTTTGTGTTATCAGTTAAATAAAGCGTCATCAGCGGCTCAAATTTTGCGCCTTTTGGCAACGCCTCCAAAATACGCTGGCGATAAGCTGCTGCGAGCTCTGTCGTTATCACCGGGGGCCGTAAATTCGGCATCACAATCGCACGCGCGAACTGGCGCGCAGTGTCAGGCAAAACAGCCTGCAAAGCCACGCCGTCTCTAAGGTGTAAATGCCAATCGTCGGGGCGTATAAGTATAAGTTTATTCGTCATTTTTTAACTTCAGTGCAAATTCATATAAGTCATTTTTTTTAAGCCGTGTGATTTCTGTCGCCAGCTTTACTGCCTGTTTGAGCGGCAATTCATCCAGCAGGCATTTTAATGCACGTTGCGCCTCCTCACTAATTTCCTGCATTTTTACAACTGGCGCGGCTTCCACCAACAGAACAAATTCTCCACGCTGCTGATTTGAATCTGCCTGAAGCCAAGCACTAGCGCGGCCTGCAGGGCAGGTGTAAATCGTTTCGAATGTTTTCGTCAGTTCACGCGCAAATGTAATGTGCCGCTCACCACCCAATACCTTCGCTATGTCTTCCACGCATTCCACAATGCGGTGCGGCGCTTCGTAAAACACCAAAGTCACCGTTTGCGCAGCCAATTCTTGTAACACCTTGCGCCGCGCTGCGCCGCTGGCAGGTAAAAATCCATGAAACAAGAAGCCATTCTGTGTGATGCCGCTGGCGGATAAGGCGGCAATCACAGCACTTGCGCCGGGAATCGGCACCGCTTTTATGCCAGCTTTGCGCACCAAATCAACAACAATCGCGCCTGGGTCGCTAATACCCGGCGTGCCGGCATCCGTAACCAAAGCAATATTCTCACCTGCTTTTAGTTGGGTCAATAATTTCTCTGCCGATTGATACTCATTATGCTCATGCACTGCAATGAGTTTTTTGCTAATGCCGAAATGCGACAAAAGACCTGAAGTATGTCGTGTATCTTCGGCTGCAATTGCGTCGACAGCTTTTAGCGTTTCTATTGCACGCAATGTAATATCACCTAAATTTCCGATCGGCGTTGCCACCACGTATAATATGCCCGACTGTTTCATACTTGGATTCTAAGCCAAAGCTAATACATATCCTATGAAAATGAATGAAAATAATGCTGGATTGGCTGCAGATAAATTAGCTGCAACTTTTTTGGCTGAACGCGGCCTTAAACTTGTAACGCAAAATTATCATTGCCGATTTGGTGAAATTGATTTAATTATGACTGATGCAAAAACCCTTGTTTTTATTGAGGTTCAGCTAAGAAGTAACAACCAGTTTGGCAACGCAGCTAGCAGCATTACACCGCAAAAACAGAAAAAACTAATTTTGACAGCACAGCATTATTTACAACAACATGGCCAAAGCGCTTGCAGGTTTGATGCCATTTTAATGAACAAAGCTGACATGCAAAGTATAGAATGGATACGTAATGCATTTGATGCCTAAAGGGCGTATCATTCGCACAAATTTGTCTGCAAGCACTATAATTTCAATATTTCCCAACTGACCTCATTCTTTTAAGGAGTCGTTAATGAATCCAGATTACATCCATTTAGGCAAACATATCATCGTTAAAGCAATTCTATGCGTAGCCGTTGCAACGCAAGTGACTGCATGCTTTCCTGTTGTGGCAGGCGGGGCAGCTGCAGGCGGGGCCATGGCAGCAGATAGGCGTACTTCCGGCATTTATGTCGAGGATGAAAACATCGAATTAAAAGCAGTTAAAAAAATGGAAACAAATTTGGGTGAATATGCACATGTGAATGTTACTAGCTATAACCGCAATGTGTTACTCACTGGCGAAGTGCCTGATGATGCGACTAAAGCGAAAGCCGAGGCTTTGTTGAAAGAAATTGAAAATATTCGAGCTGTTACCAACGAAATTGCAGTCGGTCCAAAATCATCCATTAGTTCACGCAGCAATGACACCTATATCACCTCTAAAGTTAAAACTAAATTTGTGACTGAAAACCAATTTCCAGCTAATTATGTAAAAGTCGTCACTGAAAATAGCGTTGTATATCTGATGGGCATCGTTAACAAGACAGAAGCAGATGCGGCTGTAGAAATTGCCCGCAATACCGACGGCGTTACTAAGGTGGTTAAGGTATTCGAATATCTAAACTAGACTTTGAATCAACGCAATAAAAGCAATAGGAAGTAAACAAAATGACCATAAAACAACCTGTAGAAATTACTATCGAAGGCCTGACACGTGCTGGTAAACCTTTTCGTCCAAGTGATTGGGTAGACCGCATGTGCAGCACTTTTGCGACATTTGGTGAAAACCGGAAATTACGCTATTCACCCTACCTGAGACCAGAGGTGGTTAATGGCGTGCGCTGTTTAACCGTCAATATGAAGCTAAAAGAGACCAATCCTGAAGGTTTTGAACAGCTGATGCATTTTGCGGAAGAAAATCAGCTTAACATCTTGGACGAAGCTGGCAATAGTATTGCCGTCCCTGTTTAGAAAACATACCCTTAGTGATATTGGATGCGCTAGGTTATCTACTTACCGTGCGCCATAAATGTTTCGAGATATTGCTTAGTAACTAGACCACGTTTGGTTTTAACAAGCTCACCACGCGGATTGTAGATATAACTGGTAGGTAACACCTCCGCACCACCGATCTGCTTGGTCACCTCATCGTGACCGAGCACTATCGGATACGACATCAGCATGTCATCCACATATTCGGTCACTTCTTTTGCGCTTTGGTAATCAAAAACTACGCCGATAACCATGACATCTTTGTTTTTTCGGCTATCATACAAAGCCACAAGATCTGGCACCTCTTCCAAACATGGCGGACACCAAGTCGCCCAATAATTGACAATCACCCATTTACCCTTATATTGAGAAAGAGTATGTTTTTTACCATCCATATCTGTTAGAAAAAAGTTATTTGCAGCAAAAGTAACTGTATGCACGCCTAGCAAAACTGCAGTGAAAATTAAACACAAAAGTAATTTTTTATATAACATAACTTTTATATAATCCAAAAAGTAAGCAAAAAAGTGACAAATTTAAAATTAGGCTCTAATATAAAGCATTAGAACTGGAGTTTGCATGACAATTAGTCTTAAGTTGCCAAGTTTAGATGAAAATCCAATTTTATTGGCAGAGACTCGTGCGCATAAAATCAACGAGTTCATCCAAAAACTTCCATTGGGCGATCCAATCTCTGCTGCCACCGATTTAATAGATGAATTACAAATCTTAAACAGCCAAAAAGTGGCATTTGCAAATCGCTTTAATGCACTAGAGCTATATCGTCCAACAGCTATTCAAATTTATCAAGACTTAATTCCGCATTTTAGCGGTGCAAGCTTACCCATTTCTAAAACTGAGCAGACTTTTGCCGATGCCGCAATGAAACTATGGCAAGAGTTTGCATATGGCTACAAATTTTCTTTGGTAGATTTACAAAACAAAATCTTAAATTTGAACAATAGCAAGAGCACCGCCCAAGTTGTACAACGAGCAATTCATGCGCTTAAAGAAGTCGCTTTAGTACACCATCTCTGCTACCGCACCCCGCCTGACAATTTGTGGGCCGAGTTACATCAACTATACTTCTGTGCGTTACAACAAGCAGCTGAAAAAATATCGGTTACAGATCAAATTGCGGTTAATAACGCAAGCTCTGTCAATTTGGTCTACACACAAGTGTTATTAATGACGCTGGCAGATCCTCAACACCTTGCAAATGCAGATATATTAAAGACCGACGTATATCTTTCAAATATCGCCGAACATGCCGAACTGAGACCTCTCGGGTTAATTGAAAACCCTGCAGGCGTATTTCTGGTCGCGCTTGATAGCAATAAACCACCCATTCCATTTGTCAAGAATCAAAATGTTCCTGACGATGCGACGGATATTCTTCTCATTACTGTCAACTTGGCCAGACAAATTCATCATCACCTCAAGTTACTACAGGAAGGGGTTGTGCCAAGTGACGGTTGCTTGCCTAGCTATGCGATTGAAGGTCATTATGAAGATTTACTCGCACGCCTAATTAAAAACTTTGGCAAAGCGCAACAACGCCTTTTCTCGAGAACAAAAAAAAGTGACGGTGTAGAGTTAGGGGTTGGGTTAATAGCAGCGTATCATTTATTGCATGAAGGCAGCAGCATGTTTTCCACACATGTTAGCACGACGGGCGAGATTAAACCTTCTCGCTGGCAAGTTTTAAACATCAGCGCAGGTGGATGTGCCTTGCGCAAATTTAGCTCATCCCAGGCATCAGCACGCATTGGTGATGTAGTGGCTATGAAAAACAGCAAAAACAAACAGTGGGAATTGGCGGTATTGAGGTGGGCGAACGTGAATGATCTAAGTCAGTTAGATGTAGGCTTGGAATTGATTTCGCCTAGTGCTACTGCAGTTATCGCCAAATTCGAAAACAGCGCTTTGGAAGGCGAAGCCTTGTTACTGCCTGAGCTCAGTGCGATTAAACAGGCAGCAAGTATTATAACAGCGCGCGGTTTTTGTAAAACAGGTGATGTCTTGAGGCTGAGCTCCAACAACAAACCCGGCGTCATTCTAATCAAAAAATTGATAGAGCGCACAGCAAGGTTTGAGCGTTTTCAATACAGCTTGATATAACGCATGCGATATTGTTATACTTATGCTAAATTAATGTTTTAATTTCTGATCCAAACCCCAGCAACCATCAAACAATAACTTGGCTTTACTAACTGGGCTATTACAAACATCTGGCAATTCACAAAATTTCAAAATAGAGGTCATAATGAGCGAACATATTACCCATTTAAGCGATGCCGCTTTTGAACAAGAGGTGTTGCAATCACCGCTGCCCGTCCTGGTAGATTACTGGGCCGAGTGGTGCGGTCCTTGCAAAATGATTGCGCCAATTTTAGATGATATTTCAAAAGAATATGCTGGTCGCTTAAAAGTAGCCAAGCTAAATATTGACGATAATCAACAGACGCCGCCAAAATACGGCATTCGCGGTATCCCTACCTTGATGCTTTTTAAAAACGGTAGCGTAGAGGCAACTAAAGTTGGTGCTTTGTCCAAATCTCAATTAACGGCATTTATTGACAGCAATATTTAATATTACCTGGACTGACTTCTTATTAAGAAGTCAGCATCTTTAATCTTTTTCATCTCTTGCAATTCCCTTCTAGCGAGTTCTCACATGCATCTATCAGACCTTAAACACCTTCCGGTTACCGAATTAGTCGACATGGCTATTGCCAACGAAATCGAAAATGCGAGCCGCATGCGCAAGCAAGATTTAATTTTTGCTATCTTAAAAAACAAAGCTAAAAAAGGCGACAGCATTTATGGTGATGGCACTCTAGAAGTATTGCAGGATGGTTTTGGCTTCTTGCGCTCACCTGATACCTCATATCTGGCTGGAACAGATGACATTTATGTATCGCCATCACAAATCCGCCGCTTTAACCTGCACACAGGCGATTCTATTCAAGGTGAAATTCGCACCCCAAAAGATGGTGAGCGCTACTTCGCGCTGGTGAAAGTTGACATGGTGAATGGTGAAGCGCCAGAAAACACCAAGCACAAAATTTTGTTCGAAAACTTAACGCCGCTATTTCCAACCAAACCGCTCACCTTGGAGCGTGATATACGCGGAGAAGAAAATATTACCAGTCGCGTCATTGACATGATTGCACCTATTGGCCGTGGCCAGCGTGGTTTACTGGTTGCCAGTCCGAAAAGTGGCAAGACAGTAATGATGCAAAATATCGCGCACGCCATTACCGCCAATCACCCAGATGTGATCTTAATCGTATTGCTGATTGATGAACGTCCAGAAGAAGTGACTGAAATGACGCGCTCTGTAAAAGGTGAAGTTGTAGCTTCAACCTTCGATGAACCTGCCACACGTCACGTACAAGTGGCCGAAATGGTACTAGAAAAGGCTAAGCGACTGGTTGAGCACAAAAAAGATGTTGTGATTTTGCTAGATTCGATCACCCGCCTGGCGCGAGCTTATAACACAGTGATTCCATCCTCTGGAAAGGTGCTCACAGGTGGCGTGGATGCTAATGCACTGCAAAAACCGAAAAGATTCTTTGGTGCCGCACGTAATATTGAAGAGGGTGGCTCACTGACCATTATCGCCACAGCCCTTGTAGATACCGGTTCACGCATGGATGATGTGATTTACGAAGAGTTTAAAGGCACGGGCAACATGGAAATCCATCTCGACCGCCGCATGGCCGAAAAACGCATCTATCCAGCAATCAATGTGAATAAATCCGGCACACGTAAAGAAGAATTACTCATCGAAAAAGATGTACTACAAAAAATTTGGGTATTACGTAAACTACTTTACCCTATGGATGATTTGGAAGCGATGGAATTCTTACTGGACAAAATTAAAGCAACCAAAAACAATGCTGACTTTTTCGATAGCATGCGACGCGGATAATTAATACTTTCTATACGCAGTCTGTTACACAAATTAATTTTTCTGCCAGACTCTGAAGTTTAGGAGATACAAATTTTTTAGCTTGTACTCCCGTTTCAGCAATGTCCATTAACTCTTGAACAGCTGCTCTATAGCCACGCTCAAAGACCCAGTATTGGCAATCATCTAAATCCATATTTGCATTATCTTGCACTTCATCGCATAAGTTTTGGAATGCCTCCATGCATGCATTTCTATCAGTGATTTTCATCTCAATTTCCATTTCCGCTTGGTTCGCAATTTTTATTGATTTTTAAAGTAGTATAAATGAGTTAACGACATTTATTCTTACAACTTTACATACAGAACCTTTCCTTAATGTAATCACATGTTAATTGAATCAATCTTTAAATGATTTATCTATCTGAAATGCACTATTTATTGCTATTTTTACTGTTTTAATTCATAATGCGCGGTTTACTGCAACTGCTTAAATTTAGAGAGAAAAGCATGAAAGCTGAAATTCATCCAAACTATCCGGAAATCAACGTTACCTGTAGCTGTGGTAACAAATTTAAAACGCGCTCGACGCATGGTCGCGACATGAATATTGAGGTGTGCTCACTTTGCCACCCTTTTTATACCGGTAAACAAAAAATATTAGATACGGCAGGACGTGTTGAGAAATTTAAACAAAAATACGGTATGTAAATTCGAACTTTTCAACAAAAAAGGCAGCACGGCTGCCTTTTTTAATTTTTACTCTCACACAATGCTAAACTTCTGGTAATTCATTTATTTTTGACACACATGCGCTTTGATCTCGATCATGACTGGCAAGGTAACATGTCTACTCCCCGTGCAAAAGTAGGTGAGCGGGCGAAAACTCACTTGCTATTGGTGCTGTGCACAGTCTGGTTATGTATGGGCTTAATTGGCCATGCGCCATGGAAGCCATTTGAGTCACATACCATCAGCACCATTAAAACTATTTTTGACACAGGCAATTTACTCGCCCCCACCTCTGCCAGCAATAGTCAATTAGTTAATCCTCCGCTCTACTATTTAAGTGCGGCTGCAGTTGCTAAGGTTTTCAGCCTAATGCTGCCGCTACACGATGCGGCACGCATTACATCCGGCTTATGGATGATGATTACCCTGTTGATGATTGGTATGACTGGCCGAGAATTGTGGGGCAAAGGCATTGGGCGACAAACCACTTTTGTGTTTATAGGTTCGCTTGGCTTGGTATTAAGCGCGCACACCTTAATGCCCGCGATATCCTCTCTCGCAGGTATCTCTGCCAGTTTCTATGCACTTGGACTTGCCAAGAGGCGCCCTTACCGAGCCAGCATTTTATTGGGGATGGGGATGAGCGTAAGTTTTCTATCCACAGGCCTCCAGCCGTTAGCAATCATTTTGACCACTGGCATTGCTTTACCGGCTTTGTTTAGCTCTTGGCGAAATATTAGCTATGCCAGCGTATTGGGTTTATCACTTATGATTGCTAGCCCTTTTCTATTAGGCTGGCCAGTTTTATGCCACTATTTTTATCCAGATGCATTCAACCAATGGTGGGCGCTATCTGTGGAACAGTTCAAACAAAGCTGTCATTTTTATTTTCTAAGAACGCTACTATGGTATGCATGGCCGGCTCTGCCGCTAGCCGCGTGGGGAGTATGGCGCTATCGAACTCAATTATTCAGTAAACCTAGATTCCAGCTCATTATGACTTTCTTTCTAATCGCGTGGACAGTCATCGGTCTAGGTGAAGACAAGGAAGTCTTTGCCTTGCCATTACTTGTACCGCTAACAGCCATGGCGGGTGGCAGTATAGAAACTCTTAAACGTGGAACTGCAGGCGCATTAAACTGGTTTGGGCTTATTTTGTTTGGTCTAATGAGCGGACTGATTTGGTTGGGCTGGCTGGCAATGCTCACTGGAAATCCAGCCAAAATTAATGAAAGATTGACGTTCTTATCTGGTATGCAACACCTCAATTTCAATATGGTTGCATTTGTAATTGCCGTTGCTGTCACGCTAATTTGGCTTTTCGCAATCTTGCGCTCGCAGCACTCCAATCGTTCCAGTGCCACTAACTGGGCCATTGGCATGACCTGCGTGTGGACGCTGCTCATGACGCTTTGGCTGCCGATGATTGATTCCGCACGCAGTTATCGCGATGTATTTACCAGTTTTAAAAATACACTGCCCGAAAAATATGCCTGCGTCACGAGCAATCACCTAGGGGATGCTCAACGAGACCTGCTGCATTATTTTGCAAACGTAAGGACACAAAGCTTTGAAACAGTGCAACGATTGGACTGCGATTTATATTTGATTCAGGACGAAAAAGGGCGTGAAAAAATAGAACCCGGACCCGATTGGAAACTGATCTGGAGTGGAAAACGTGTCAGCGAACGACGTGAAAGCTTTAGATTATTTCAGCACAACAATTAAGCTGATAGCATCATTTTACTACCGGCAAACACCAACACTACTGCAAGTAATTTTCTGATAGTTGGATTCTCCAATCGCTTGCTTCCAAATTCTGCACCTATCCAGCCGCCTAGTATAGCCGCTGTTGCCCAGAAGACTAATCCTGCCGGCAAGGTAGGCGATTTGAGAAGCACTCCGAGCAGGCCGGAAATCGAGTTTACTAAAATAAATGCCGCAGCCACTCCCGAAATCACCTTAGTTTTCGCCCAGCTAAAAAACAATAGAATCGGGCTTAAAAATATGCCGCCGCCAATTCCAGTTAACCCGGAAAGAAAACCTAGCCCCGCACCTAAACCAAGTAGAACCGTCTTGGCTACTGGCCTAACGGTAACGTCATCAATTTTATTAGCTCGGTAGAAAATCGTCCAGGCTGCATAAACTAAACACAAACCTACTAGAATCTTATAAGTCTGATTCGGTAAATTGACTTGTCCACCGATAAACGCAAAAGGAATTGAAGTGATAGCGACAGGCAAAAACAAATGCCAATCAAACGCATTTACTTTGTAGAATTTATACAAAGCGATTGAAGCCACCAAGACATTTAAGCATAAAGCGGCAGGCCGCATGTTTTCCGGCGCCATGTCAATAAGTGCAAATACTGCCAGATAGGCCGAAGCGCCGCCGTGGCCGACCGAAGAAAAAAGCAAGGCCGCAAAAAAAATAAGTGGTAGAAGTATGCCTAGTTCAGACATACCAACTCAAATACTTACATACGAAGAAATCGCTGCAATCACTTTGTCATGCAGGCCAGCGCCCTGTTTTTCTTTCACGTGTACAGCTATTTGCCGGCGCATATCTTTTGTCCAAAAACGATTCAAATGATTGGCTATATCTTTTTTCGCTTGCGCCTCATCGGGCTCTGCTTCAAAAAAATCGCCAATCTGGTTAGCCATTTTGATTAATTGTTCTATTCGCATAGTCTTAATATTTATGTTTATTAAAATTGGTTTCTAAGTTTTAATTCTTTGTGGGTGCGTGTAAATCACAAATTGATTATCACGCAGGAATCCCACCAACGTCACTCCACACGTTTCGGCCGTGCGTACTGCAAGCCCTGTTGGAGCTGAAATCGCCGCCAAGATGGAGTATCCAGCAGCAGCTACCTTTTGTACCATTTCATAGCTGGCACGGCTGGATGTCAGTACAAATCCATTATTTTGTGGCGGCTGCTTAGCTAACCCTCCAATCAATTTATCCATCGCGTTGTGGCGCCCTACATCCTCACGCACCAATTCAACCTCTCCATTAGCATTCACCCAAGCACATGCATGCGTAGCACCTGTCGCCATCTGCAATGCCTGCAAAGGCTTGATTGCATGAAATGCTGCCTGAAAAGACGCCCCAGAAACCGCATAGGCATTTGTCTGCAGGGCATATTTTTGCGGAAGATGTAATGCCTGTTCCAGACTCTCAGCCCCACATAAACCGCAGCCTGTTCTTCCCACCAAATTACGGCGCCGTTCTTTCAGCTTAACGAAACGTTCCGTCGCCACATTTAAACGCAACTCAATGCCCTGCTCTTGCACTACAGTTTCTATATCGTAAAGCTCGTTTTTATCTTGCAGGATGCCTTCGCTTAGCGAAAAGCCCAGCGCAAAATCTTCTAAATCCAATGGGGTTGCTAACATCACTGCGTGTGAAACGCCGTTGTAAATCAACGCAATTGGTGTTTCTTCCGCAATCTTGTCTTTCGCATCAGTACACCTGCTATCCTGCCAGCGCGTCACATCAACTTCAGTAAGCCCTGCATCTGTAACGATAAAAGCTGTTTTACTTTTATGCAATTTAAGCAGGCTGCTGTGCTTTTTTGCTCAATTTTTTATTGGCAAATGCAATTTGCGCTTCACTAAAAGTTTTGTAGTGTTGCTGCCAGTCAGAAAGCTGGTTCACACGCGCCACTTGCACTGCCGTGACTTTAAACTCAGGACAGTTGGTCGCCCAATCCGAGTTATCTGTCGTAATCACATTGGCGCCAGATTCTGGATGGTGAAAAGTCGTATAAATCACGCCCGGCTGCACACGTTCAGTCAATGTCGCGCGCAGCACGGTCTCACCCGCGCGACTGGTTATGCCGACCCAATCGCCCTCTTTAATACCACGCTCTTCAGCATCATGCGGATGAATCTCAACCACATCCTCGGCATGCCAAGCTACATTTTTGGTGCGGCGTGTTTGTGCCCCAACGTTGTATTGCGACAGAATACGGCCTGTGGTCAAAATAAGTGGATATTTCGCATTTACTTTTTCGGTCGTCGGCACATATTGCGTAATAAAAAACTTGCCTTTCCCACGCACAAATTCTTCCACATGCATGGTCGGTGTTCCTGCTGGATTTTCATCGTCACAAGGCCACTGTATGCTGCCTAGTTCATCCAATTTTTTGAAGCTGACACCTTTGAATGTGGGTGTGAGAGCTGCTATTTCATCCATGATTTCGCTGGCATGGCTATATTTCATCGGGTACCCTAACGCTTCGGATAACTTGGTCGTAATCTCCCAATCTTCATAGCCGTTTTTCGGACTCATCACGCGGCGAACCGGTGAAATACGGCGTTCCGCATTGGTAAAGGTGCCGCTCTTTTCAAGGAAAGACGCGCCAGGGAAGAACACGTGTGCATACATCGCGGTTTCGTTCAGGAATAAATCCTGCACAATGACACATTCCATATTTTCCAGCGCATGTGTTACGTGCTGAGTATTGGGATCTGATTGCGCAATATCTTCACCCACACAATACAACGCTTTAAAGCGTCCTTCGCCAGCCAAATCGAGCATATTCGGGATGCGCAGCCCTGGCTCTTTACTTAATGGCCTGCCCCAAGCTGCTTCAAATAAGGCACGCGTAGCATCATCAGACACATGTCTATAACCCGGGAACTCGTGCGGCATGCTGCCCATATCGCAACTACCCTGCACATTATTTTGGCCACGTAGCGGGTTCACACCCACCCCTTCACGACCAATATTACCTGTTGCCATGGCCAGATTGGCAATACCCATCACCATGGTAGAGCCTTGGCTGTGCTCGGTCACGCCTAAACCATAATAAATGGCCGCATTGCCGCCTGCAGCATACATCCTTGCTGCAGCGCGTACTTTTTCCGCCTTGACGCCTAAGACATCTTCCAGCGCCTCAGGAGAGTTTTCCAGCTTGGACACAAAGTCACGCCAGACTACATATGAATCCCACTCACATCGCTCTTTAACAAAATCTTCTTTCACCAAACCTTCGGTTACCACGACATGCGCCAGTGCAGAGATGAGAGCAACATTGGTACCTGGTCGCAAATTCAGGTGATAATCCGCACGAATATGGGGTGAGTTTTCTACCAGATCAATCGCCCGTGGGTCAGCAATAATTAACTTTGCGCCTTCGCGAAGGCGACGTTTCATCTGTGAGGCAAACACGGGATGGCCATCGGTCGGATTCGCCCCAATTACCATAATCACATCGGATTTCATCACAGAATCAAAAGTCTGCGTGCCTGCTGACTCACCTAAAGTTTGTTTCAAACCATAACCGGTCGGGCTATGGCAAACGCGCGCGCAAGTATCTACGTTATTAGTGCCGAATACGGCGCGTATCAATTTCTGCGTCACGTAAACCTCTTCATTGGTACAGCGCGATGAAGTAATGCCACCCATCGCATCTTTACCATATTTGGCCTCAATGCGATTAATCTCCGAAGCCGCATAGTTGACCGCCTCGTCCCAGCTAACTTCTTGCCATGGATCCTGAATACTCTTACGGATCATCGGCGTAGTGATGCGGTCCTTATGTGTCGCATAACCCCAGGCAAAGCGGCCTTTAACACATGAATGTCCATGATTCGCACCACCCGCTTTGGTTGGCGTCATGCGAACCACTTCTTCACCCTTCATTTCAGCATCGAAACTGCACCCCACACCACAGTATGCACAGGTAGTGGTAATGCTGTGTTCCGGCACACCCGCATCTATCACCGTTTTTTCAATCAGCGTTGCAGTCGGACATGCCTGCACACAAGCACCGCAGGATACACACTCCGACTCCAGAAAATTTTTATTCCCTGCAGAAACCTTGCTGCCAAAGCCGCGTCCCTCAATGGTTAATGCGAAGGTGCCTTGTGTTTCCTCGCAAGCACGTACACAACGGCTGCAAACAATACATTTGCTGGGGTCGAACGTAAAATAGGGGTTGCTTTCGTCTTTTACCGATTTGAGGTGATTCTCACCATCATAACCATAGCGCACCTCGCGCAGGCCGACCGCACCTGCCATATCCTGCAGTTCACAATCACCATTGGTCGCACAAGTCAGGCAATCCAGTGGATGGTCTGAAATATAAAGCTCCATCACGCCACGGCGAATATCCGCAAGTTTTGGTGTTTGTGTATGCACCTTGATGCCTTCCACACAGGATGTGGTGCAAGAAGCAGGGTAGCCACGTCGGCCTTCTATTTCCACCAGACACAACCGACATGAGCCAAATGGCTCCAGGCTATCGGTCGCACACAATTTAGGCACCGTCACGCCTGTGAGTTGCGCAGCGTGCATAATGGATGTGCCTTCAGGTACCGTCACATCGACGCCATCAATCGTCAGCGTTACTTGCTTCTCCGCCACACTTTTCGGCGTTCCGTAATCTACGTTTGCGTTGTATTTAATGTCATCCATGATTACCTCCTGCCGTTTAGGCAACTACCTTCTTATTCTGTATACCGAAGTCTTCCGGGAAATGATTCAACGCGCTTAACACAGGGTAAGGCGTCATACCTCCTAACGCACATAGCGAGCCATTCAGCATAGTGTCACTTAAATCGCGCACTAACTGGGTATTCTTCACTTGATCTTTACCCGTCGTAATTTTGTCAATGACTTCAGCGCCACGTGTAGAACCAATGCGGCATGGCGTACATTTGCCGCAACTTTCAATTGCGCAAAATTCGAATGCATAACGTGCCATTTTGGCCATATCCACTGTGTCGTCAAATGCCACAATGCCGCCATGACCAAGCACTGCCCAAATCTTGGTAAACTCCTCATAATCCAGCGGCGTATCAAATTGGCTTTCCGGCAGATAAGCACCTAGCGGGCCGCCTACCTGCACTGCGCGGATGGGCCTCCCTGTGGCAGAGCCGCCGCCAAAATCATACAATAATTCACGTAATGTTGCGCCAAATGCCAGCTCGACCAAACCGGCTTGCTTGATATTGCCTGCAAGTTGGATAGGCAATGTTCCGCGCGAGCGTCCCATGCCGTAATCGGCATAGAATTGCGCTCCTTTATCAAGGATAATCGGCACAGTAGCCAGTGAAATCACATTATTTATGACGGTAGGCTTTCCGAACAGGCCCTCTATCGCTGGCAACGGCGGCTTAAAGCGCACCAGCCCACGCTTGCCTTCTAGCGATTCCAATAACGCCGTTTCCTCACCACACACATACGCACCTGCTGCACGACGCACTTCCAAGCGGAAAGTATGGTTTGTGCCGCAAATCTTCTCACCCAAATATCCGGCTTGCTCAGCTTTGGCAATCGCTTCATTCAAAATTTTTAAAGCATGTGGATATTCTGAGCGCAAGTAGATATAGCCTTGTGTCGCGCCTACCGCTATACCTGCTATCGTCATACCCTCAATTAACACGAAAGGGTCGTCTTCCATAATCATGCGGTCAGAATACGTGCCGGAATCGCCCTCATCCGCATTACAGACGATATATTTTTGTTCAGCTTGTGTGTCTAAAACAGTTTTCCACTTAATTCCTGTCGGAAAAGCTGCGCCGCCGCGGCCGCGCAAACCGGAATCCGTTACTGTTTTTACGATATCTGCACTTTTTAATTTAAGCGCATTTTTTAGCCCTTTGTAGCCGTCATGCGCGAGATAATCATCTAGGGAAACAGGATCGGTAATGCCGACACGTGCAAAAGTGAGACGCTGTTGCTTTTTAAGCCAAGCCAGCTCTTCCGTTAAGCCCAGATTCAGCGGATGTGTACCACCGTGTAAAAAGTCTGCATCGAACAAACCTGCCACATCTTTTGGCTGTACAGGCGCATACGTTATGCGGCCTTTATCCGTCGCCACTTCAACAAACGGTTCAAGCCAAAACAAGCCACGTGAACCGTTGCGTACCAATTGAATCTCTATTCCGCGTTTTTGTGCTTCGGCCACTATAGCCTTAGCCGTACGGTCAGCGCCCTGTGAAAGTGCACTGGAGTCGCGGGGAACATAAACCTTAACCATTTCTCACCTCGCTGATTAATGCAGCCACTTTCTGGTTATCCATATGCCCATACACTTCCTCGTCAAGCATCACGGCTGGTGAGCAAGCACAGTTACCGAGGCAATACACCGGCTCCAGCGTAATCGCGCCATCCTTCGTAGTTTGGTGATAATCAATGCCCAAACTGGATTTGATATGTGCTTCCAGCTTTTCCGACCCCATCGCTTGGCAAGATTCAGCGCGGCAAACCTGCAAAATATGCTTGCCTCCCGGATGACGGCGAAAATGATGATAAAAAGTGACAACACCATGCACCTCGGCTACAGATAGCGCCAAGGCCTTTGAAATTTGCGGGTAAATATCTTCCGGCACATAGCCAATGTCGTCCTGAATAGCATGCAGCAAGGGAAGCAACGCGCCAGGCATATGTTTATGCGCAGCAATATGCGCCTCGATTTTTGTCAATTCTTGTGTTGATAATGCGGTTGTCAAAAAAGTCTCCAACTTATGCTTCTGGCCTAAAATATAACCTGCGTATGATACGCCTTATTTAGCGCCATTTAAAGCCAAAACAAGCGCAATAAAAGACTTCTGTTCGACTGCATATTTAATGCATAATTCCATCTATGGACATGGCAACAATAACTCCGCATCGAATGGAGTCTAAGCTTATAGACCAATTTGGTCGCACAGTAGATTACATCCGCCTCTCGATTACCGACCGTTGTGATTTTCGCTGCCAATATTGCATGAGTGAAGATATGACTTTTTTGCCGCGCAATGAGGTATTAACTCTGGAAGAATGTGCACGACTGGTAAAAATATTTGTCGAATTAGGCGTGGCTAAAGTTCGCATCACTGGCGGAGAACCGCTAGTACGCAAAAATGCCATGTGGTTGTTTGAAAAAATTGGCAAGCTGAAAAACCTAAAAGAGTTAGTGCTCACTACCAATGGCAGTCAATTAGAAAAACAAGCAGCCGCACTTAAAAATGCTGGTGTAAAGCGCATTAATATTTCTATCGATAGCCTGAAACCCGAGCGCTTTAAAAAAATCACCCGCACTGGCGATTTAAATAAAGTATTGGCTGGCCTGCAAGCCAGTATCCATGCGGGGTTTGAAGGCGTAAAACTCAACACCGTTTTGATGCGCGGCACCAATGAGGACGAAGCGGTGGATTTGGTGCGGTTCGCTATCGACCACAATATCGATATCAGCTTTATCGAAGAAATGCCGCTGGGCGACGTAAACCACACCCGCGAAAGCACCTTTGTCAGTAACGCTGATACCTTAAAGTTATTGCAAAGTAAGTACACGCTACTGCCCAGCACAGTGAGCACAGGCGGCCCGGCACGCTATTGGCGAGTGACGGATACACAAACAAAAATCGGGTTTATTTCACCGCATTCCCATAATTTTTGCGAAAGCTGTAACCGCGTGCGTATTAGCTGCCAAGGCGAACTTTTCTTATGTTTAGGGCAAGACGACAAAGTAGAACTCATGCCACTACTGCGCGCCAACCCCAATAACGATGCGCCGATTATCCAAGCCATTTTAGACAGCATGCACGTTAAACCCAAAGGTCACGATTTTGATTTACGCCGCATAGAACCCGCAGTGGTGCGGTTTATGTCGCATACTGGCGGCTAATAAATGAGCATTACAGCAATCATCCTCTCGGGCGGGCTTGCGAAGCGCATGAATGGCGTGGATAAAGGCTTAGTGCAATTGCTACAGAAACCGCTGATTGCGCATGTGATTGAACGTTTAAAGCCGCAAGTAGATGAGATTTTTATCAACGCCAACCGTGAAATCTCTCAATATCAGCAGTTCGGCTTACCCGTGCTGCAAGACGAAAGCACTGATTTTATCGGCCCGCTGGCAGGGTTTGAGTTAGGTTTAAAGCATGCTAATTACGATTACTTGCTCACCGTACCTTGTGATTCTCCTTTGCTGCCATCGGATTTAGCGCAAAGACTGTTAAATGGCATGCTTGAAAGCCGCACGGATATTGCCGTTGCGAGCAGCGGTGGTGATGTGCACCCGGTATTTTGCTTAATGAAAAAGAGTGTGTTGCCCAGCCTGAAGGATTATTTGACAGGTGGCGGACGCAAAGTTAGTGCGTGGCAGAAAAGTCAAAAATATACCGAAGTAGATTTTAGCGGACTTAATTTAAATTCTATGGCTGATGGATTTATCAATCTGAATACGTTTGAAGATTTGGCCGCACTAGAATTACAATTAAGCAATTAAAATAACAACCATGACGAAAAAAATCACACTCACTGAACTCGCCGCCAACCCAAGCTGCATGGATGATTATGACCCGAACGCAATGTCGGTGAATCAGGCGCGCGAATTTATTCAACAGTTTTTAAACCCGGTAACTGAGACCGAAACGCTGCCTTTGCACGAAAGTTTAGGGCGCGTGTTGGCGGCAGATATAATCTCGCCCTGCAACGTACCGAACCACAATAATAGCGCGATGGACGGCTTCGCATTTAAATTTGCCGAAGGCGTAAAAATCATTAAAATCGTCGGCACTGCATTTGCGGGCAGGCCTTTTATGGGCGAAATTAAACCCGGAGAGTGCGTCAAAATCATGACTGGCGCGGTAATTCCCACCGGAGCAGATACCGTGGTGATGCAAGAGAAAACCGTGACTAAAAGCGATTGCATTACCTTGCTAGAAGCGCCTAAGCAAGGTGCGAATGTGCGTTTGGCGGGAGAAGATTTGAAACTCGACCAAACCGTGCTGGCAAAAGGCCGCGCCATGAAGCCCGCCGATTTAGGCTTAGTCGCTTCGCTCGGCATCGGTGAAGTTCGAGTGTTCCGCAAACTCAAAGTTGCGTTTTTCAGCACTGGCGATGAATTGGTGAATGTTGGAAACGTTTTGCAAGAAGGTCAGATTTATGACAGCAATCGCTACACGTTATTTGGCATGCTAAGCAGACTGGGTGTGCAAATCAGCGATTTAGGCAATGTTCCGGACGACCCGAAATTACTGGAAAAAACTCTGCTTGAGGCAGCACAGAACCATGATGTCGTCATCACCAGCGGCGGCGTTTCGGTGGGCGAGGCGGATTATATGAAAGCGCTACTCGCCAAACACGGGCAAGTCCTGTTCTGGAAAATCAACATGAAACCTGGGCGCCCGCTGGCCTATGGAAAAATTGGCGCATCACACTATTTCGGCCTACCGGGCAACCCCGTTTCGGCCATGGTGACGTTTTACCAATTCGTACAACCTGCCCTGCAAGCCTTATCAGGAGAGGCCTTCCAGCCGATGCCATTTTTAAAAGTGGAATGCGTTGAACCAATTCAAAAAGCTACAGGCCGCACGGAATTTCAGCGCGGCATTTTATTTGAAGAATATGGGACCTGGAAAGTGAAACCTTTGCCTAATCAAGGTTCTGGCATATTAAGTAGTATGAGTGCTGCCAATTGTTTTATTGTTTTGGGCGATACTATTGGCAACTGCGAGGCGAACACAATAGTTAATGTGCAAATTCTGGAAGGCCTGATTTAATGCAACGATTTAACATAATCAATTAGAATTGGTTTATTACAACCACAATTAGCCCTTATCAACGTACCGTAACCTGTAGTATAATCAACGGCTTAGCCTAAAACTATAAGACTCGCTTGGACATTTCGATCAAACATTCCAACTTCAATGAAAGCACATTAATATGGGCCATCATTTGCTCCATTTTGCTGCATATTCTGTTGTTTGTGGTGATACCAAATTTCAAATTTGATGCCATCAAAGAAATCCCCGATCAATTGACGGTAGAAATTTTGCAGCCCAAGCCGCCAGAGCCTGCGCCGGAACCAGAGCCAGAGCCGCCAAAACCCGAACCGATAAAAGAAGTAGTAAAGCCCAAAATTATTCCTAAGCCTATTTCTAAACCTATAGAAAAGCCCTCGCCTGTTGAACAGGAAGCGCCTCCGCCTCCAGTCGTGGACAAAGTGGTGGCGGTAGAACCAAAGCCGGATAGCAAACCTGCCGAATTTATTGCGCCAGAACCTGTTGAAAAGCCAATCGAACCGCTGCCAGTAAATCTCGATGATGCGCTGGGTGAGTACGCAGGCACGCTGGGCCGTGCGATTGCAAAGCATAAACAATATCCAAAAATCGCTCAAATGCGCGGTTGGGAAGGTGAAGTCATGCTTGATTTGAAGCTTGATGGGGATGGTAATGTGATTTCTGCAAACGTGCGAAACGGCAGTGGTTATGAGGCGCTCGACAAACAAGCCTTAGAAATGGTCAAAAAAGCATCACCATTTCCACGCCCGCCTGAAGCCTTGCGCGGCCGCAGCTTTAATATTACCGTGCCTGTTTCTTTTAAGCTCGAAAACTCTTAATGCGTAAATCAAAGTCTCTACGCGACTTATTGCTCTCGCATGAGCTGATATTCATTGTGCTCATTTTATTGGCTTTTGCCAGTGGCATCTACGGCATTCACATCTGGGATAAAGCTTCTGACGAATCGCAGCGCATCAATTTGTTGGTGCGCGAAATCCAGCAGACACGGGGTGATTTATATCGACAAATGAAAGAACTGTTTGATGCTTTTTTTCTGCAGGATGATGAAGCGCTAAGTGAATACAACGATTATACACAGTCAATTCTCAAGCACTTTAGTGAATTACAAAACCTGGCAATAGGTGCAGAAGAAAAACAGGCTATTGAAGCTCTGGAAAATAACTACAAAATCTTTGTAAATGAAGCGCCAGCTTTGTTTTATAAATATCAGGCAAAGCCTGATAAAGAAACACAGAAGTCTTTGTATAAAGACATTGAAACTGGCATATTTAGCCGTTATGAAGATGTATCAAAGCACGCTGAAGACTTGCTGACGCTTAAACAGGTCGAATTAAAAACGCGCCTAGAGGATGCCAAGGAAGCTTCTATCGCCATTTTGAGTATTCCTATCTTACTCGCCGGCTTACTGCTATTTTTATCACGTTTATTCTTGAAACGTGAAATCATCAATCCGATCAACGCTATCATGCAGGCCACCAGCGAAATCAGCGCGGGTAATTTACAGCATAAAGTTCCTGAAGCTGGCGCCACGGAATTAGCCAAGTTATCACAAGAAATTAACAAAATGGCAGATGATTTAGCTACAAGCCGTAATGCGCTTGTACACACCGAAAAACAAGCCGCCATGGGCCTGCTTGTGCCGATGCTTGCGCACAACATACGCAATCCGCTGGCGAGCATCCGGGCAACAGCTCAAGTGTTGGACGACCCAGGGCACGACAAAGATACACGAGAATCATTGTTCGGCATTATCAACACTGTAGACAGGCTAGAGCGCTGGACAGGCGCACTTTTGGCATATTTGCATCCGATCAAGCCTCAGCTCAGGCCAGTTCAATTAACGATGGTATTAAACGGCGCATGCACCCCGCTGGAACAAAAGCTACGCGAAAAACATATTCAGCTTATTCAAAATGCCGCACACATTCAGCAGGAAATTCTCACTGATGAACATTTGCTTGAACAAGCTTTTTACAACCTGCTTCTAAACGCTATTGAAGCTTCTCCCAAGAATAGCCTCATCACAATCGCTGCAGATTTGCAAAACAACGTACTCACAATAACAATTACGGATCAAGGCGTTGGAATGCCTTTTACACCTGATCCGCATGCAATAAGTCCAGGCCCCAGTACCAAGCGCTTTGGCACAGGGCTGGGTATACCCTTTGCATTTAAAGTATGCGAAGTATTAAGTGGCAATATCGCATTTGAATCAGCTTTGCCACATGGCACACGGATTACACTGACTCTGCCGCAATAACGTTCTCTGATTAATTTCATCCAAAGCGTTTAACTTTTCCTATTTTGTAATTAATATTTAGATCAGCTGAAATTTAAGCTTGCCTAAATGCCAATTTTTTACAACAATGAGAACTATCCTTATGACAACAACTATGCTCAATCAAACCGTTTCTGATTTTGAATTACCTGCCACAAGCGGCAAAACTTTTAAGCTTTCAAATTATCAAGGCAAAAACCTTGTTATCTATTTTTACCCAAAAGACAATACACCCGGTTGCACAACCCAGGGTGTGCAGTTCCGAGATAGTTATGCAGAATTTCAGGCATTTAATACCGAAATTTTTGGCGTTTCTCGTGACAGCTTAAAATCACATGAAAATTTTAAAGCTAAATTCAGCTTTCCATTTGATTTGTTGGCAGATACCGAGGAGCTTGCATGTAATATTTTTGGCGTGATCAAAATGAAGAATATGTACGGCAAACAGGTGCGTGGCATTGAGCGTAGCACATTTATCATTGATAAAAATGGTAAATTAGTGCGCGAATGGCGTGCTGTTAAAGCGGATGGGCACGCACAAGAGGTTCTAACTTTCATTAAAACTCTATAATTAATTATGGCAAAAAAACTCTTAACCAATACCAAACTTTTTGTGCTCGATACTAATGTATTGATGCACGACCCGTCTAGCTTGTTTCGGTTTGAAGAGCATGACATTTACTTGCCGATGGTGACGCTGGAAGAACTGGATAACAATAAAAAAGGAGTGACCGAAGTTGCTCGTAACGCTCGCCAGGCCAGTCGGTATCTAGAAGAAATTGTAGGCACCGACCTCACCAACCTAGAGCTAGGTTGCCCGCTGGCGATTAATGGCAACAAACATTTGCCTGGCCGTTTGTTTTTACAAACCTCACAAGTCAATATCGAACTACCAGGCTTAGCAGGTAGCAAGGCAGACAATCAGATTATTAGTGTAGTACTGGGACTGCAAAAACAGCACCCAAACCGTCAAGTCATTTTAGTCAGCAAAGATATCAACATCCGCATCAAGGCTCGCGCCATGGGCGTACCAGCCGAAGATTACTTTAATGACAAGGTGCTGGAGGATAGCGATTTACTCTATAGCGGCATGAAAGAATTGCCTCAGGACTTTTGGGACAAACACAGCAAAGCCATGGAATCTTGGCAAGAAGCCGGACGTATGTTTTATCGCATTTCCGGTCCGCTAATTAAAACTTTCTTAGTCAATGAATTTGTGTTCTACGAGTTTGATAAACCATTCCATGCCATCGTACGCAAATTAGAAAATAATACCGCTGTGTTGGAAGTGGTGCATGACTATATGAATCCCAAACATAACGTGTGGGGCATTACGGCACGTAATCGAGAACAAAATTACGCGCTTAACTTGTTGATGGATCCTGACATTGATTTTGTTACGCTGCTTGGCCAAGCCGGCACCGGTAAAACGCTGCTCACGCTTGCTGCTGCATTAACCCAGACTCTCGATAAAAAAATCTACTCTGAAATTATCATGACGCGAGTGACTGTACCAGTGGGTGAAGATATTGGATTTTTACCTGGCACAGAAGAAGAAAAAATGGCACCTTGGATGGGTGCGCTAGAAGACAATCTCGATGTACTCAATAAAACTGATGAAGATGCAGGCGAATGGGGACGCGCAGCGACGCAAGATTTAATCCGCACTCGTATCAAGGTAAAGTCACTTAACTTCATGCGCGGTCGAACCTTCCTGCATAAATTCTTAATTATTGATGAAGCACAGAATCTAACACCAAAACAAATGAAAACATTGATTACACGCGCAGGGCCTGGGACTAAGGTAGTATGTCTTGGCAATATCGCGCAAATTGATACGCCATACCTTACCGAAGGCAGTTCTGGCTTAACCTACGTGGTCGACCGCTTTAAAGGCTGGCCACATAATGGCCATGTTACTTTAGTGCGCGGCGAGCGGTCTCGACTGGCTGATTTTGCAGCAGAGGCTCTGTAACCTTACCAGGTTAAACCTATACAATAAAAAAACAAATGCAAAATTTAATATAAATGACCAAGGGTTTTTATATCCTTTTAATTGCACAATTTTTATCAGCGTTAGCCGATAATGCGCTGCTGTTTGCTGCGATCGCATTGCTGGCCGAGATGAAAGCACCTGAGTGGCATACACCGTTATTACAACAATTCTTTGTGATATCGTATATTGCACTTGCGCCTTTTGTAGGCTCAATTGCTGATGCTTTTCCTAAAGGAAGCGTCATGTTTTTCTCAAACACGATTAAAGTTATAGGCTGCACTGCCATGCTGTTTGGCATGCCTCCCCTTTATGCATACGGCATTGTCGGCATAGGTGCCGCAGCATATTCTCCT